>Ga0181360_100001_pt1 | contig 63629 bp, 84 predicted proteins | sample Sp13NDMM15SD_FD_141228 | JGI IMG/M metagenome (GOLD analysis project Ga0181360, IMG submission 141228) | Freshwater viral communities from Lake Michigan, USA - Sp13.ND.MM15.S.D | ecosystem: Environmental > Aquatic > Freshwater > Lake | place: USA: Michigan | collected 2013-04-23
AAGAAAGAGCCACTTTTTATGCAAAATGCATGTAATGCTAATGGTGCTATACTCTGAAATAATATGTTAATGTGTTAATATCCCCTATAGGGTTTAGGGTTTGCTTTCTGTCTGTTGTTGTGTGTTATGCAGAACTACTGAAGCGTCATACTATCGCCCCTACCATGGATTCTAGAATGGGATACATCGAAATAATTGGCGCAGCAGCCGGGGGAGGCAAAAATATCGATGCGCGAATTCAGTTGTGATGCAGTAATGCCCACGCTATAAGGGGTGCAATGCTTCGGCGTTACTTGATAGGTGCTGGATTTGCTTCTGCAGGGGCGGTTCAGAGCACTGGGCGGCAGTTCCCAGCATAGTGTCAGGTTGCGTTGGAGACTACCCTGACGGTTGGGGACTAGGCCAGATAATTAACCGTCCGAGAATGTAGAACTAATTCAACTGGTTGTCGGTCGTAAGCCTGGCAACTGCAACCGACGGTTTGAGGACGCAGCTTGCTGATGTTAGTAGAACCGTCGGGAGCGCCGCAAGGCGTAGAGTGAAGCCTGATCAGCAGAACTCTAGGTATGGGTCGCACTATACCTCTGTCCGCGTCCCAAGGGCAGCAAGACCACAGTTGGCGGCCGCTGGCTGTGGTCATTGGGATACGAATGTGTCCTTTGCTCAACTATGGGCAGTTCGCTGGATTAAAATTCAGTGCGCTGCCCACACTTTCGTTGATGCAAGCTCCATACGCACCGCCCTACCCAAAGTGACCCGTAAACGGTCGGGAGGGGTGGCAGCTAGGGGCCGAGTTCGACTGATTTAAGGCGATTTGCGCGCCTGCGTTAACCATATCCGTTAGGGTTAGGAAGCATCCTTAACGATGCGTTAACCATTCATCGCGTGGCGACGTTAACCATATCGATTAGTCTTACCGCGGCGTTAACCATTCGGATCTCCGATGGGTGACAGGTGTTGCATCTATGCAACAGCATAGCACTGGCCGCAATTGATTACCAAACATCATTAACATCTATCGGAGGGCGTTAACCTTAACGAATATGGTTAACAAACAGTTCATGAATGTTAACCATGTCTGTTAGGGTTAATGAACATGGTTAATGAAAGTCGAACGGATGTTAACCTTAACGCAGGCCGATACTGTTGCCCATCGACCACATCCGGCTAATCTTCGATATAAGGCCGATACAGGGGCGATAGCGCGCTGCGCGACCTTACTACGAAAAAGAAAGTTTTGCGATTTCGAGTGTTTCCGAACTGAACTGGTATGATTCTTGCTACGCGGGCGGGTGCGCGCGCTGCTAAAGCGCCTTCCATTTGATGTGCGAATGTTATTGATTTGTTAGTCCTCGGCGACTATACTGGTGGAAGCAACAAGGAGACGCACTATGTATTCGGAAATGGCTTACTTCGAGGGAAACCACTGCCAGCACGTCGCTGCCCGTGAGGAGCGCCTCCGCTTGCAGCGCATCCGCGCACAAGCAATCAAGGCACTCGACCGTCGCTCGGTGCGCCGCTAATGGAACCGCGGACCATCGGGCAGCTGATTAGCGGGTTCGGCGCCAAGGTGCTGGTCGCAGGGGTTGCGCTTTGGGTCGCAATCGAAGCGGTTGGCTACATCTCAACCCTGTTCGCGCAGATTAATTCTGCATTCGGGCAATAAATCGCAATTTTGTTGTAGACTTGTTAATCCCTATCCCGTAGAAGCAAACAATGGAAGCGGGGCACTTCAGCATCCGCCCATAAGCAAAGGAAGCATACCATGATCCAGTTCACCAAAGCTCAGCTGACCGAAGCCCTCACCCTCGCATCGGTCGCCATACCTCGCAAGGCGAATGTCGCTACCCTGACCGCCCTGCACGATGCGCTCCCCCTGGAGCAGCAGCTCTGCCCGCACTGCGGCATCCACCTGTCCAATGGGGTCTATTGCGTGGATGACGAGCAGCATGTGGACGGTGGCAGCACTGGTCGCAGCTACCGCGATGCCAAGGACCCCGACTTCGCAGCCGGTGCCAACGTCTGCATGGGTTGCGGGGAACACTTCGGTGATCCGGTCACCTACGAGGATGCCAAGCCCGATGCACACACCGGCACTGGGCTCAAGATTGAAAAGGACCGCCCTGAGCAGAACGGAATCAAGCGTCCGTCCGCAGGGGGTAAGTGCCGCGCAATCTGGGACGCCCTGGACGAGTATCGCGCAGAGACCGGCGAGTTGCCGACCTCCAAGACGGTCAAGGAGCTGGCGGCCGACAGCGGGTGGAACCCGAACAATGCGTCGATCGAATACTACCAGTGGCGCAAGTTCAACGGTATCGCTAAGGGCGCCTAAGCCCTAGCCTACCCCCGATATAGCGCACCCCCTGCCTGTGTAGGGGGTGCGTTGTCGTGAGTGGCACATGGATGGCGATGTGTATCCACATCCAACTGTGCAGGCCCCACAGCACAGCACAGAGGGCGATGTCGATGCGATGTCGAACGACGAAGAGGTTGATAGGGGTGGGGGTAGGACGGGATTTCATCCGATCGCCGATCGCATCCAGCAATTTTTACCCGGCCCCCATATCCCGAATGCATCTACTTCTTCAACGTGTTTTGTGCATCCTACCATTTCACTTGTAACGCTGCACGGCCTGCCCTATACCATTAGCAGCATCTGCTTACAGGAGTGTTCCATGCCCAAGCCAATAATGCGCTTTCAGTCGTTCACCAAGTCCGGTCTCAATTGGGTTGAGGGTCGTGCTACCCTGCGCAACCTATGCGCCGCCATCCGCAACACTGAAAGCGTCTATTCGGACATAGGCCTGTCGCGCAACGGCTATCGCCAGCGCACCCTCACCATCGGTGTTGGCTTCATGGGTCCGCGCGGTCTCTACCGCTGCACTTGGGGTCTGTATCTTGTATTCGGGCGCAAGGTGCGCTAAGCTAATTCAGCCAGATATTGTGGTCAAACAGGAAAGGAGTTGCGCGATGCTATTCGAGGACAAGCCCAGGAAGGTCCACTTATTCAGGGACCAGGCCGGACGTAAGCAACGGCGCGGGCTGGGCAAGCTGGTGGACAACACCCTATGCGCGTCGAACCACGGCGACAACGGACTGCTCAAGACGGAAGACCCTCGGAAGGTCACGTGCAAGCGGTGCCTGAAGCTCATGGAGGACAGCCCGGTCGGCCAGCTCGAGGTTATGCTCACTGAAACGAGCAAGCATCTCGGTGAAGCGGAGGACTTGCTGGACCTTTACCGCCGACGCACCGAGCGCCTGGAGCGCACGCTGGGCTTCGCGCTTGATTCACTGGAGGAGCGCAGGCACGTTGTCGTTCACGTTCCGACGATGCTGAGTGTCGGCGAGCTGATTGAAGCTGTGCTGGCGGACAAGGTCAAGGAGCCCGAGCAATGAGCCACCCATTCCAGACAGCGTCGGACGTTCGGAAGCAACCCGAGCTCACCGAGCAGAACTACCTCGATTTGAGCCTGATCCAGCCGCTCACGGAGGCGCAAGCTGACGAATACTTCAACAAGCCTACGCTCACTGAGCAGTATCACGCCGAGCTGGCGAAGCTGCCCGCTGAAGCGCAGGACGTCTTCAGGCGCTACGACGCTATGAAGAAGGTCCAGATTGACAACGCTTATGAGTCCGGGCGCCGCGAAGCGCACTACCGGCCTGGATACGGGGAGATGGGCGGATGACCTTGCAGATCTTTGAACAGCTTCACCCGGTCCCGCACGCGCAGAACCGCTTCCGCATCCTCGAAACCTACGAGTCCTGCGACGGAACGCGGACACGGGTGAGCGATAAGTCGTTTCCTACGTTCGACCGGGCGATGGATTTCGTGGATCCGAACCGGCCCAAGCCCCTGCACCGCCTGGAAGAGGATGATTCCGATGTGCGGGAAGGCTGAAAAGCAGATACGCGCTGACTTGGACGCGACGGGGTTGCCCTATGCCATTGAACGCGGCACCCGTCACCTGAAAATCAAGCTGTGCGGATATTTGGTCGGGATAATTCCGATGAAGGGTAAGGACAACGTCGGGGACAAGCGGACTTACTTCAACGTCCGCTCGCAGATACGGCGCAAAGCGAAGGAGTTGGCCGGTGAAAGCTGAGGTAATCATTCCCGAGGGTCGGCAAGGCTGGTGGGGCGGTCCGGATACGCGACCCCGCTGCGCGAAATGCGACAAGGTCGTGTTCTTTGAGGAAGCAAAGGCGATCGCAGCCACCGAGAAGGCGGCGGCACGGGGTCAGCCTATGGTCCATTATCGGGGCAGGTGCGGGCACTTGCACGTCGCACGGCAAAGGGTTCGGAAGAATGGCTGAAATCCCACACGATTCCCGACGCCAGATGGCTGCATTCCGGCGACCGTTCGACCTGCCTGTGCGATACGACGATTGCACGTGGCAGGAGCGGCGCGAGGTTCGCGAGGAATACATCATCGTCCAGAAGGGTCTGTGCTGGCACTGCAAAGAGTCGCTCCTGCACGACACGCTCGACGAATACAAGGCGCGCTTCCCGCTGGATCCGCGATTTTGGGGACCTGAGTTCCTGAAACATCCCGTTCACCTCCACCATGACCACAATACGGGCTTGACCGTCGGCGCTACACATGCTTATTGCAATGCAGTTCTAGCGCAATACTACGGAGAATAAGATGGACTCGCTAATATCCCTCGATGCACCTGACGACGTAAAGCGCGCGAAGGTTGACGAGCTCCACAAGAAGCTCACGCTCATGGGACGTGGCTGTGGCACCTGCCAAGCGTGCTGCACCATACTTCGGGTCGACATGGAGCCCGTTGCACCCGTCCACAAGCCCGAGCGGACTCGCTGTGGTCACCAGTGCAAGGCGGGGTGCAGCATCTACGACGCGAAGCCCGAATCTTGCTCGGTGTTCATGTGCCTGTGGCTTGCCATGGAGCTGTTTGACAACCGGATGCTCAAAGAGTGGCGCCCTGATAGGGTGGGCGCTGTGGTGGACGTCAACGAGGTCGGCACAATCACCGTTCACCTGAAGCACGAGAACGCTTGGCAGCGTGAGGGTGACCTCCGCGACATGCTGCTCTGGCTTGCGCAGGGGAAGTCCATGTTCGACCAGAATGTGTTCGTTGTCCTGGACCGTCCCAGCGGCAATCACCTTCTGTTCACCGCTATCGGAACGACGCAGGAGCTTGTCGCTTGCGGTGTCGGTCCCGATGGGTTGAAACAGTTCCGCACGAAGTATGAGGGAGAAGCGTAATGGATATCATGGCACGAGCAGCGTTCCTGACGACGCAAGCGGCCTGCTGCCAGGCAAAGCTGATGGCTATGTCCGAACAGAACGTGGCTGACCGCGCTGCCGGGCGTCCTGTCTCCTACCAGCCCGATGACTTCGAGTCTGCACCCGACCAGTTCGGTCTCGGGCACAACGCTGCAATCGAATACCTCCGTGACTACTGAATTCCGCCCGCACCTATCCCCTAGCGAAATGCTTGAGATGGGGGTGTTCGGTGGCAGCTACTTTCACGACGCTACAGACGGCGACCTGCTCGGGCTGGGGGCCGCTACAGCGCTGGCGCACGCTAACCGCGACCCGTATGACAAGCGCAAGAACTACTATGAGGCGCGCGCTGGGGAAAGCTATGCGCAGTGGATGCAAAACGGATGGATCTTCCCTGAAGACCCGCTCGGATGGTTCCACTGGTATTGCCGCTGGCACGCGGGTCGGAGGCACGAGCGCGATGAGCACCAGATGCGCCGCTGGATCAACTATAAGCGCTGGGCGCGGGTTGCGCGCACGCAAGCGTTCACGAAGGGTGACGCATCGCTTGTCGTGAAGCAAGGGTTGCTCCAGTGGGCTTATAGTCCAATGCAGGTTATTCACGGGGAGGATATGTGACACCTGACGAAATCAAGAGCTTTGGAAAGCTATTGAGGCTTCTTGCCAGCGACCAGTCAGGTGAGCGCGCTGTAGCTGCTCTGAAGGCGACCAAGTTCCTAAAGGACCGGAATCTCGACTGGCATGACGTCGTTGAGATGCTCGCCAAACCTCAGCCAGCTCCGCAACCTCCACCAGGCCCACGACCTTCGTATCAATATCATGCTAGGCCTAATCCTTATGCCAGGCAGTGGGCTCCGCCACCTCCACCCCCTTCGGGCAATAGCATCGACCACATGGACGCCGCGTGCGCTTGCCTCACACTGTTCAACTATTGGACTGCGAAGGAAGAGGACTTTCTTCTTGACATGCAAGATGTCGCATGGCCGACACAGAAGCAACTCAAGTGGCTTAAATCCCTCTATGAGCGCTATTTGCGTGAAATGGCGAACTAGATGCACGAATTCGCTTGCGGTAGTTCACCCATCCGCTAAAAGGGGTGCAACAGCAACGCACAGGAGCTTAACGTGGAAGACAATCAGACCATAGACCCCAAGGTAATCGCTCGCCTGAAGAAGATGCTGCATCTCGCGCAGCACGGTTCGGCGAACGAGGGTGAAGCGAACAACGCCGCTGAGATCGCACAGAAGATCATGATGGAGAACAACATCTCCATGGCGATGGTCGACGCGCACAGCGACGCACCCGAGGGCAGCGCACGCAAGAAGATCAAGGACGAAGGGAACGCCAAGTATGCGTTCCAGCGGGACCTGATGGCAGCGTGCTGCGATGTCAACTATGTGTTCCAGGAAGTGCGCTATGACTACTCGGGTCGCTACCCGAAGGCGTTGGGCTACACCCTGATCGGGCGCGAAGCCAATGTGGTCGGAGCGAAGCTCCTGTTCGAATACCTGTTCCAGACCATCGACCGCCTTGCGGTGGACTACGTCGGCAACCCTACGCTGGCAAGCGGCATTGCGGGGAACAGCTTCAAGGAAGGTTGCTCCGCTCGCATTGGTGAGCGCCTGCGTGACCGCCACCGCACGCAACTCGCTGAGCAGGCCCGCGCAGCACGTGAAGCCAACGTGGCAGCCCGTCACCCGGCGAGCAGCGGAACGGCGCTCACTGTGGTCATGGAAGACGTCGCGCAGACCGAGCGTGACCACAACGAAGATCTGCGTCTCGGCAAGCCCGAGGGATACACCGCCAACAAGCGCCTGATGGCAACCCGGCGGTCGGAAATCGAAGCGGCACTCAATGACGCGTTCGTTCCGCTGCGCAAGACGGTCGGTGACCGCGAAGTGCTCCGGCAGGCGGCCCGCGCGGCGTTCGAAGCGCTGTGCATCAACCGCTCCTGGAAAGTGGACGACGAGCTGGAGTCCATCTTCGACCGCGAAGTGCAGCGCCAGATCTCCTCGCACATGGACATCTATAACGAAGCGGTCCGCTACGCCAAGATGACCCCGTTGCAGCGCCAGCGCGAAGCGGAAAAGGAAGCACGCGAAAGCGCTCGCTACTGGGCACGATATGACCGCTACTATTCGCGCCAGTCCGGCCGCGCTGCACCTTCCGCAGTGGACCGCGCTGCCTACGAAGCGGGTCAGGCTACCGGCAGCACTGTGGGGCTCGACGCCCAGGTCGGTGCTGAAACCCGGAAGTCAATCAAGTGAGCGTGCTTCGCTGGATCTGGAGGGACTGGTCCCGCGCGCCCATCTCCGGCACGATGTGCCTCATGGCGCAGGGGATGTCAGGTGTGCAGTTCTTGAACGGTAACATCGACCGGGGCCTGCTGTGGCTCATCCTTGCGTCGATTTGGGTTGCGACCCGTGGGCCCATGGAGGCGGAAGATGAAGTTGAGTGACCGCCAGCGCGACCACCTCTGGAACACCTTGCGCGGTTGCGGGTGCTCCGAGGAGTGGTTGATGCATCATGGGGAATACCTCTGCGAGAACATCGCTGCACTGATTCAGCGCCCAGCTCCCGAGGTGCGTGAGGTTGTGCGCCACGTTCACCATAGCAGCCCCGCACCATCTGATTTCGGTTTCGGTATGGCGGTAGGCATCGCCGTTGGAGGTATGTTCCCATGAAGTATATCATGCTCGAGACGGAAGAGGGGATGAAGCTCCCCATCATCTTCCCCGACGTCCTGACCCATTGCTTCGTCGCGGGTGCCATGCAGCTTGTCATGGACACGCTCGACCCGAAGAAGGACTTGCGCCCCCGCCAGCTCGATGACATGCTGAAGCGGGGCAGCGCTCCGCCCGTTAGCGCGGGGTTCGTTAACATCGTCGGAGACGTCACTGTCTACGGCGAATCCGAGTCACTGGGCGGAGTGAAGAGCGTTCCCGCGGACGCTGCCCGGATCCTGATGGGTGACGCCATCCAGTTCATGCCTGATAGCATGTGCGAACTACTGATGGAGAAGCTACGTGACGGAACATAAGAACGACGAGCGCAACTGGATTGTTGCAGTGCTCACGAACGGCTGGATGAAAGTCGCATTCGCTGAGCAGGCGGAGAACATCGCGCGCCAGAAGGCTGAAGCGATGTCGCTCGACCCCGTGGGCACGAAGTGCGATCTGGAAGAGCACGACCTGTCGCTGGTCGAAGCGGTGTTCGTCTACGAGCGCAAGGGCACGGTCCGCGCCGAGAAGATTGCGAAGTGGAGCTGACATGCAAGCGTGCAATTTCGCCGGTGCCCACGCGGTAGGCAAACCGAAGGACTGGATCCCTGAGCTCGATGGTGAGTGTGGCACCATCTTCTGCATGGACCAGATGAACGATCAGCTGGGATATAACTTCAAGTATTCCATCTACAAGCCCACCGAGGCTGACCTCGCTGTGCTGAACGCTGGTGGCGCGCTGCGCCTGGGCATCATGTGTGACGGCCACCCGGTCTTCAACATGGTCTGCCTGGACAAGACCATCTGCGACGAAATCAACCTCACTCCCATGTGGGACCTTGGAGAACCTGTGAAATGAGCAAGACCCCGATATTCGACGAGTTCTTCCGCCAGCGTTCCGACGTCGTGGAAGCGAGCCAGACCCCGCGCACTGTCACCTTCAGTTACGAGGGGTGGAACAAGGCGCAGCTCGAGACGTTGGCGGGCGATAACATCAAATACACCCCGCCGACGTATTGCGGGCTCCCGCACATGGTCGACCCGAACCAGACCGCGCCCATTGTGGTCACCCACGAATATCCTCACGAGGTGCAAGCGCGCCTCAAGCAACCGTTCCGCAGGCAGAACGCCATCACCGTCAAGATTGACGGGATCATGTCCGGCGCACCTGTGGTCGAGATCCTTGCTGCCAACCTCACCGCTGCGCAGCTCTGCGACATTGCGCGTGCGTGGCTGGACGCCGACTGCCAGAAGTGGGGCAAGTTCGAAACCGATCTCGACAAGGTCATCACCGAGCATGGACGCTTCGACTAACGAAAACGCTTGCGATGCGGGGCCACCAGCCGCTAAGCAAGTGTTGCGCTGCAAAGCGCCCAACAAGGGGCGCCATCGTTTGGAGTTGTCGATAGCCTATCCGTTCCGGTGCGAGGGGTGTGGATATCATTTCCGAACGATGGCAAACCTCCGCGACCATCAGAGGGGCTTCCAATGACGATTAGAGGTTATCCGCACAAGCCAGTCCTGCATGACTGCCATCACTGCAACGGAACTGGGCGGATCAAGACACCCTTCCCGCCTTGGTCGCACGGTTGCACTTCATGCAATGAAACGGGCATCGCTGGCAATGCCGCTGTCCCCGTGTTCATCGTTCTGGTCGCTTTCCTTCTCGGGGGAATCGGCCTTTTGTTTTGGCTGTTCGGATAGGAGATATTATGGAACATGACAACGGCCTGAGCTTCAAGACGCTCAGGGAAGCGAACAAGCGGCGCCTGCCGCAGTTCAAGGACGCTCAAGGGCGCACAGCGCACGCGCTGCCCGACGGGTCGGACTGGTCGCCCGCGGAATGGGGGCAGGCTGTGCTCGGGGAGTTGGGCGAACTGGCCAACCTCGAGAAGAAGATTAAGCGGGGTGACTTCGACATGGACAACCCCGAGGTCGCTCTTGAAGTGCAGACCGAGGTTGCGCGCGAGTTCGCTGACATCGTCACCTACCTCGACATCTACGCAATGCAGCGCGGTGTCGACCTGGGCGAAGCGACCCGCATGAAGTTCAACGAAGTGTCCCGCCGCGTGAAGGCATCTGTCTTCATTGCGAAGCATGACACGCTCCTCGTGATCGATCCCGGTCAGATGGAGCTTGACTTCGAGCGTCCCCTGTGAGGGCGTCCATTACAATCGAGACCCGCCGCTTGCCCTCGGGCAAGCTGGAGGTGCTGCTCGAGCGGTCGACGGGATTCGGACGTGACAGCAAGCTCCACCGCGAGCTGTTCGAACTGCCCGACAACGAAACGACGTCTCTCCTGGAGACGCACTTGCGGAGGGTGACCACAGGTGGCTGACGATCCCATCAACCCGAAGCACTATGCGGGGACCGAGTGCGCGCAGATCGGTGAGCGTCTGACCGGCAATAGCTATCAGGTGCTCAAGTATAACTGGCGCTTGGGCAAGAAGGACGCTGCCACCATTGAGGTTGGCAAGTCAATCTGGTATCTCGACCGCGAGATCGAACTTGCCTACGGCGGGTGGCGTCCCAGCAACGGTCTTATCCTGCCGCCGGACAACTGGTTCTATGAGCTCTACAAGGATCAGAGCGACTATGTCCAGGCCTGCGCCATCAACCTTATCAACTGGAACCGGCACGCGGACAGGGATTGCTTGCATGTCCTGCGCGTCGAGCTGACGACCATGTTGACCACACTCCAGGAGAATAACTAATGAGCTTGCGCGCAGCGGTCGAGAAGGCCAAGGGACAGTTCCTCTTCTACGCGAAGCAACACCGCGACAAGTATGGGCCGGGGATGCCCCCGATGCTGCCTGCGGACGAAGCTAAGACCCGCGAGAAGGCGCTGGTCAACGAAGAGCTGGCTGCCGAGATGCAAGCCGCGCTTGACGACGAGCCGTTCGACGTGCTGGCCCTGGAGAAGGTGCAGGACTACCGCTTCGGCACGCTCACCAAGGGGACGCACTACAGCTTCGCACGGGGGCTCACCATCAGCCCGACGCACCTGCCTGCCGCGCTGGACGCTATGCTGCGCGACGGGTTCAAGCTGGTCTGCATGTTCGGGGAAGCGGTCAGCGACAAGATGGGGCTCATCTTTGAGCATGTGGGCCCGGACCCGCGCGTGCAAGGGTTGCTCGAAGCCAACACGGCACTTGTCCTGAAGAACCGGGAACTGAAGGCAGCTTACGACGAGCTGAAGTTCCGCATGGACGGTCTGGAGAAGTGAGTAACGAGGTCATCCTGACCTGCGGCCACTGCGAAGGGAAGAACCCGCGCCCCTTGCCTTATCCAATGAACGAACCGGATAAGTGCCAGGAGTGCGGTGTCCCTTTCCGCACGCATCTGGACGTCCTGCTAATGGAGGCGAAGTTCGTCACCCGGCAGATCAGACAGAGCAAGTGGGGCAGCTTTATCGAAGCGGTCGCGAACACGGCCATTGGATACGTCATTGCGCTGGTCTGTATGCGCGTCATCATGTGGGCCTACGACTTCCCGATGGGCACGCGCGAGACGAGTATTGTGGTCATGTGGATGACCGTTGTTTCGGTGTTGCGCGGTTACGTAATCCGCCGTATGTGGAACGCACAGTTTTGGAGGCGCAAGCGTGGTTGAGGATTACGAAACCTCGATGCGCCGACAGTATCGCCAGTCACAGGGGTTCGCCCATGTGCATAAGGATGAACCAGAACCGACGAACCGGCATATGCGCAGGCGTCTGAAAGCAAAGGAGCGAGCGAGTGGGAATCGACGTCAGGCAGAAGGGTGCGGAGGGGGAGCGGCAGGTCATCAAGATGCTCACCCCGATCATCCAGCAGGTGATGCGGGACATGGAGTTCCCGGCTGACAAGGTGGAAGCGGCGCTCAAGATGGTGCAGCGCAATCAGAACCAAAGCGCTGTCGGCGGGAACGACCTGTCCAACACCTTCGGGCTATCTATCGAAGTGAAGCGGCAGGAGCAGCTTGCCATCAACACATGGTGGGCACAGTGCGAGAACGCTGCGGCTCGCAACAACGAGCTCCCGGTCCTTATCTTCAAGCAGAACAATAAGCCCTGGCGGTTCATCACGCTGGGCTTCTTGCACGTCCCCGCGGAGCGCGGCGCCTGGAGCAGCTTGCGCGCACGGGTCGAATTCAACGAGGAGACTTTCAAGAAGTGGTTCGCGGAATGGGTCCGGGGGCAACTGCTGAATGGCTGGGAGGCACGGATCTAATGGATGAGAAGTATTGGCTGAAGTCCCGCATCAAGTGGGACAAGCACATCAACGGTGAGGACGGCTTGCCAGTGCTGTTCATCAAGCATCTGTTTCACTGGGCCGGCCGGCGCATCGACCTGCACAAGATCGTCTGGCCCGATCAGTGGGAGTGCTTCCACAGCCACCCCGCAAGCTGGGCTATCCGAATCATCCTGTGGGGCGGTTACGTCGAGGAAATGCACGACGGCACGATGCGCCGCTGGTGGCCCGGTAAGATCGGCATCGTTCGGAACACCGACGTCCACCGCATTAACCGCTTGCTAAGGGAGCGGCCCTCCTATAGCTTGTGGCTTAGGGGCAAGGTTCGCCATCCAACCGGATTGTTCGGAACGGGATGGCCGGTCGAGCTTCAGAACACCTATCACAAGTCAAGCGAGGAATAACATGGTTCGGAATGCTGGAGAGTTCATTGCCTGCGTTGAGCAGGGTGCGAGCATGGGCATCCGCCCTGAGTCCCGCATCCTTGCTCGCAAGGGTGAGTTAGGTGCCGAGCACGTCATTGAGCACGTCAAGGTCCGCAGGGGCCGGGACGGCAAGATGGAAATGATCGTGCAGATTGCGGAGCGCCCGAACGATGGATGAGACGGTGGCGGAGGCTGTGGTCAACGATCCCACAGTTCCCCAACGCCTGTCGATCGACCCGAACAGCCCGGACTTCCATCCGTCGTATGTGCGGGTCGGCGTCCGGGTGGATGGGAAGGAGCGTAACGACCTCCAATGGTATGACGTTCAGAAGCTGGAGTATATGACCACAGCCAAGACGTCGCACCTCGCAACTTCAATCGAGCCCTATTGGCGCTGGGAAGAGAACCGTCAGCAGCGCCGGGCCCGCGAACGCTGGGAAGGGAAGCGCAAATGAACGTGCCCGATTCTGTCACTGCTATCGAGAAGCTGTCCAAAGAGATGCAGGACGCGGCTAACACCGCCCAGCATTCCTCAGCTCGCTACGAAGCGCACCTGACGCTCTATAACGTCGCCTGTATGCAGGGTGACGACAAAGAGATCGAGGTGCAGCGCCTTGCGGTGCTCAGCCAGATCGAATCGCTCCTGGATGCCAGCTTCAACCTTTACTCACGTCGGCGCATGATTGCGGATATTCAGCGCAACGTAACCTAGTTCAACGGACGTGACTTTCCGCTTGCGTCTGTGCGCGGGCTTCCCTATAGCATGTGCATAGACGCAAAGGAACAAGCAAATGGCCGGACTTAATCTAGACGTTAGCAAAGTGAAGCCCCACGAAGGGTTCGGTGACATCCTATCCGAGGTGGATACCAGCACCCGCTGGAGCAGCTTCCAGACCTCCATCTTTGCTTTCGTTGAGACCGGCACTGGCAACGCCATTGTGGAAGCGGTCGCAGGGTCGGGCAAGTCCACCACCATAATCGAAGCGATGAAGCTGGTGAAGGGGCAGTCCATCTTCCTTGCTTTCAACAAGGCGATCGCAGACGAGCTGAAGCACAAGGGCGTCAACGCGCGCACCTTCCACTCGCTGGTCTTCAGCCCCGTTATGCGTGCCAAGGGTGCGCAGAACCCGACCATGGATAAGCTCCGGAAGCTGTGCCGGGAGAATATGTCGCGGGACGAGTTCACCCTATATGCGCCGTTCGCGCAGAAGCTGGTGGGCTTGGCGAAGCAACAGGGCGTCGGGTTCCTCACCCCGGACACGATGGCAACATACCAGGCCATCTGCAATCACCACAACCTCGAGCCCGAGTCGGACCGTGCAGACCTCGGCACCGGCATGGAGTTTGCGCAGCTTCTGCTCCAGTGGAGCAACGAGTCCGACATGGTGGACTTCGACGACATGCTCTACTGGGCGGTGCGCGACCAGATCCGTCTGCCCAAGTTCGACTTTGTGTTCGTTGACGAAGCTCAGGATACCAATATGATCCAGCGGGAAATCCTGCGGATGATTATGGGTCCGAACAGCCGCATGATTGCAGTGGGCGATCCGGCGCAGGCCATCTACGGGTTCCGCGGTGCGGATGCAGCGTCGCTGAGCAACATCGGACGCGAGTTCAACGCGGTGACCCTGCCGCTGAGCATCAGCTACCGCTGCCCGACCAGTGTGGTCAAGTATGCGCAGCAATGGGTCAGCCACATTCAGGCAGCGCCCAACGCGGCCGAGGGTCTGGTTGAACACCACGAGCAGGACTGGGAACCTGCAATGTTCCTTCCGAACGACTTGGTCGTGTGCCGCAAGTCGGCCCCGCTGCTCCAGGTTGCGTTCCGGTGCATCCGTGCCAGCATCCCTGTCCAGGTGTTGGGCAAGGAGATTGGTGAGGGTCTGAAGACGCTCATTGATAAGATGAACGCACGCGACCTGGAACACCTCACCGAGAAACTTCAGGCGTATATGATGCGCGAAGTGGAGAAGGCGAAGAAGGATGATGACGACGCCAAGGTGGAAGCGATCACCGACAAGGTAGGTTGCATCCTGTTTATGATCGACGGGCTGCAAGAAGACCGGCGGGACATCGCTAGCCTGAAGGTTGGCATTGACTATCTGTTCAAGGATAAAGAGAAGTGCGTTAAGCTCTGCACCATCCACAAGTCGAAAGGCTTGGAAGCTGACAGGGTGTTCTGGCTCGGTCGCAACGAGTGCCCCGCACAGTGGGCGCGCCGCGATTGGCAGCAAGTGGAGGAGATCAACCTTTGCTATGTTGCAGCCACCCGCGCCAAGCGCGAACTTCATATGATTGAGCTGTAAAAGAACCCCGCTGGGGGCCCGCACAGCCCCTAGCGGTGCGGGGGTGCGGCACAGCTACCCCGCGCGCTACAGCGGGCACCCTGCCCCGGCGCTACCGGCCTGCAGCGTGCATCTAACGCTTACCGCTTGCGCAAGGCGCGATTCTCGTGCTACTGGTCGCTTATCAGCAGGGAAATCAGCATGGCCACCAGCGCAGACAAGATTGCAGCAGCACTTCGACCGATCGCACCGGACGGCAAGCTGCTCGCCGCGGAGATCCCGCTGATCAACAGCCTTGGTGACCTGTGGGACACCCGGCGCAGGGTCATCAGCGACCCTGCCACCGTATCCAGCATGGACCCCGCATGGGTGACCGCCGCTCGCTCCAAGATTGGCGAGAAGGAAATCCCTGGCAGCAAGAACAACCCGTGGATCGTATCCAACTGGCAGCGTCTTGGCGCCAAGTGGTTCAACGATGACGAGACTCCGTGGTGCGGCAACTTTGTCGCATGGGCGCTTGACGCCGCTGGACGTCCGTATCCGAAGGAGTTCCCGCGCGCGGCCAGCTTCAAGAATTATGGCACGGCGTGCGCAGCGCAAGTCGGCGCCATTGGCGTCAAGGCGCGTGTCGGTGGGAACCATGTGTTCATCATCGTGGGGCAGACCCCTGACAAGATGTATTACAAGGCGCTGGGCGGGAACCAAGGCAACGCGGTGAACATCATGGACATCAAGAAGGTTGACGTCGACGCCATCCGTTGGCCGACTGGTGCCCCCATCCCCGCAACCCCTTATCTGCCGACGCTGCCCAAGGGCACCATCTCGGTCAATGAAGCATGAGCAAGGTTGGCACCTTCTTCCACTGGCTGGGACATCCGTTCCGCGCCATTGCAAACGCCTTCGCCCTGCTCGTCAATCTTACCAGCAGGCAGGTCAAGGCGCTGTTCTCGCTTGCCATGCTAGGCGGCATGATTTCCCTGTCGTTCCAGAACGCACTGCTGACATACGTCGCCAAGAGCGCTGTGGAGCAGGGTGACACCTTCCGGGCCTACTTCGACCTTATCCAGGAGCAGATGCGCTTCAACTCAGGTCTGATTGCATGGTTCGCGGTCATCATGGGATTGATTGTGTTCGGGGCTGATTACTTCCGCGCCAAGGTGGGCGACAAGGAAGTTGGCTTCGGGCGCGGGCAGGACGTCCCGGACAACCCCCTGCCGACCAAGCCCACCCCGCCTCCGCCCAACCCGGAACCAACGCTTGAGGATGCAGCCTGATGCCTAGCTTGCTCGCAGTGAAGACGTTCCTGACCTCGAAGTGGCCTTACCTGGCGGCTGGTGTGGTCATCATCGGTGCCTGTCTGTTGCTCGCATATTGCACGGGTCGCAGCGACGGCAAGTCCGGTGAGGTTATCAAGGCGCAGGACCGGGAGATCAAGGTGCAGACGAAGGTCGGTGCCGCGAACGAGAATGCAGCCGGCGCACGGGTTGACGATGCCACCAAGCTGCAGACGCAGCAACAGGAGATTGAAGATGCGGTCCGCAATGCTAAAGGTCCTGACGATGTGCGCGCTCAGCGTGGCTGTGTCATCCTGCGCCAGCAGGGTAGAGACACATCTGCAATTCCCGCCTGTCGCGGACCTGAAGGTCGACGCTGAGCCGGAGTATCCGGTTGCAGCGCTGGAGCCGGGTGAAGCTGGGCAGCTAGCCGAAGACGCCTGGCGTGACGAAATTCTCATTTGGGGCCGCAAGGGGTGGATGCAAACCGCCCGCGTCTGCAAGTGGGCCACTGAGTTGGGACTGGATGTCCCGGAAGGATATTGCGGTGAGTGACTTTCTTGATGTGGCGCCTTGGGCTGTTGTCACGGCCATCGTCACATGGATTGGACAGGCGTTTATCTACCGCAAGGATTGGCGGAAGATGGAGCTTGACCACAAGGCAAACATCGAGACGAGTCGGGACGACCTTGCGATCGAGCTTCTGTCCAGTGCCCGGGCGGAAGTCGTTAGCGCACGCTCCGAGATGGAATCACTGCGCGACGAGATGAAGGCGCTTCGCTCCATGGAGCAGCACTTCTATCATTTCCAGCAGGCGATCGACCATCTGTCCGCTGTGCTGTTCGCCAAGGACGAGGACGAGAAAGCCACCGCGGAGCGCAATGCCCGCGCGTTCCTTGCGCGCATGAATCGCTTGCAGGAGGCGAAGGGCACCATCGCCAATGAGGTCCAGCGAATGGACGCGGGTCTCAGGAACACGGAGAAGAAGATCCGTGACGAAGGAGGTCAAGTTTAATCGATAGCGGAAACGCTTGCAGCCACCCGTCCGAGTCTGTTACACTGACCCGGAAGTTAGTTCGATTCACGGAGCAACGAGCCAGATGAACGCCGGCCCCTCTCTTGATCCACAGAAGATGGAACCGCCTGCTCTCACCGAGAAGGAGATTGCTGTTCGTGAACTGTTCGTTGCGGAATACATCAAGGACAACGACCCCTATCGGGCGTGCATCCGGATGGGCTTCCTTGCAGCGTTCGCGCCCGACCAGGCCAAGATCTTCATGCACGACGGTTATGTCCTGCGGCGCTTGGCTTGGCTCCAGCAGCAAGCGGTCAGCCCCAGCGAGCAGGATAAGGCTGAGCAGCTTGCCAACCTCCGCTGGTTGACGTTCAACGGCACCCCCTCGTCCCGTGCGATTGCTGCGAAGCAATACATGGAGGCCCAGGGCTACGTCAAGAAGAACGAGGATGGTGCTGAAGCCCATGCCGCGGCGCTTGTCGATGCTCTGAAGGAGTTTAGTCAGAACGCTCCGCAATGAGTAAGCTCATCCTACAGCGCCAGAAGGAGCGCTGGTATAAGCTAATCGATCACCCCGTTCAATTGTCCCTGATGGGCGCAGTTGGACGGGGCATTCGTTTCCCCATTGTGCCAGCAGGGCGACGGTCAGGCAAGACCGAGCGCGCGAAGCGCTTCCTCGCCAAGCAGGCGATGGAGAACCCGAACGAGAAATACTTCGCGGCAGCTCCGACCTATAACCAGGCGAAGAAGATCTGGTGGGACGACTTGAAGATGCTCACGCTCAGCGTGCTGCACATCAAGAAGCCGTCTGAGTCCGCGCTAATCATTTATCTACCGAACGGGACAGAGATCCATGTGCTCGGGCTGGACCAGCCACAGCGCATTGAAGGCATCAACTGGACCGGCGGTGTCATTGACGAAATCGCAGACATCAAGAGTGAGGCGCTTGAGGCAAACATCATGCCCGCCCTCAACACAATGAATCCGACCCGCCCGGATTACCGAGCATGGTGCTGGTTCATCGGGGTTCCCGATGGGCTCAACCATTACTATGACATGGCTGAGTATGCTCGGACCAGCGGGGATCCAGACTACGCCTACTTCCACTGGAAGTCAAGCGAGATCCTACCTGCTGACATTATCGCATCCGCGAAGCGCACCATGTCGCGCAAGCAATACCTCCAGGAGTATGAGGCCAGCTTCGAGACTGCCAGCGGTCGTATCTATGAGGACTACGATGGGCGCATCGGCGGGCGGAACCATACGCAACACTTCATGGAACCACATGAAGAACTGTTCTGGATGCACGATCAGAACTACACCCCGCTGAGCAGCGCCATCGCTGTGGTCAGGAAGGGGATTCCATACATCGTTGACGAGATCGTCCTGGAGAGCGCGGTGTCGCGCCAGTCGGCTGACGAGTTCGTTGACCGATACAAGGGCCACCAGAATAAGCTAGTCAACATCTATGGCGATCCCGCCGGTCGAGCAGGTGAGAAGCATGGGCATAAATCGGACTACACCGAGATCGAGGAAGTGCTGCGCATCAACGGATGGAAGTATCGCCGCCGCGTTCGCCCGTCGCATCCTTCGATCCGCGATCGACAGAACGCGGTTCGTGCCAAGATCCTCAACGCGGCTGGGGAGACGACGCTCTACGTAAATCCGAACACTGCACCATGGACGCACAAGGGTCTAGCAACGGTGCAGCTCCAGGAGGGGTCAACCTTCCAGGAAGACCAGAAGAATAAGTATCAGCACATCACAACGGCAGTGGGCTACTTTGTTGATGTGCATTGGCCCGTAGGCGAATCGCTGGCGAAAGCTGGCACGACTTCGGGCCACTTTTGATAACGCTTGCGCCCTAGCGGGTGCAGTGTTAAGCAATGCGCGAACAGGCCCTAGGGGATTCACATGGCAATCAATTCAGTCCATCCGCAATACGCGGCAAACAAGCCAGATTGGATTCAGCTCCGGGACGCTGCGAAGGGCGAGCGGGCTGTCAAAGCGAAGGGCCAGCTTTACCTTCCTCCAACGAGCGGCATGATCCTGGACGGGTTGAACGGCCCGAATAACGGGCTGACGTATAACCCCGCTGGCGGCAACGGTGCGGGCACAGGCGGAGCACCGACGCAGGCAGCGTTCGGCGGTAAGAACATGGGCCAAGTGGCCTATGAGGCTTACAAGCTGCGGGCGGTGTTCCCGGAGTATGTGTCGGACGCCCTTGAATACTTCATGGGGTCGCTGCACAACAAATCCCCGGTCATTGAGCTCCCCGAAGAGATGGAAGACCTCCGGAACAACGCCACTCCCCTTGGCGAGCCTCTGGAGATTCTGTTGCAGCGGATCAACCTGGAGCAGCTGACCACAGGGCGGGTCGGCATCCTCCTGGACCTGCCCAAGAAGCCTGATCCGGCACGCCCGCTTCCGTTCATTGCGCTATACGTGGCGGAAGCGATCATCAATTGGGACGACCAGACCGCTGACGGCGACGACGAGGACGCAACCGAAGAAGGTGGGCTGCGCGAAGTGCTCAACCTTGTCGTTCTTGACGAGTCCGGTATCAAGCGCAACACCGACTTCGAATGGGAGACGGTTGAGCGCTACCGCGTGCTCCAGCTTGGGGAGATTGGTCCCAACGAGACGGAAGGCGTCTATAAGCAAGGCCTCTTCCAGGAGAACGTGGGCACGGGTCTCACCTATGACGAGACCACAATGGTTCCTCCGATGATCCGTGGCAAGTCGCTGCCGCGCATCCCCTTCAAGTTTATCAACACGAAGGACATCTCGCCCGAGCCTGACCAGTCCCCGCTGATGAGCTTGTGCCGGCAGTGCTTTACCATCTACAGGGGCGAAGCGGACTACCGCCAGAATCTGTTCATGCAAGGCCAGGATACCCTTGTGGTCATCGGTGCGCGCCAGCGCAACAGCTTGCCGGGTGACCCGCTGGTGGAGGAACCCCTCCGCACGGGTGCAGGAGCGCGCATTGACCTGGAGCTCACCGGGGATGCCAAGTATGTAGGGGTGAACAGCCAGGGGCTTGCGGAGCAGCGCACCGCGCTCAGCAACGATCGCAAGCGCTGCGAGTCGCGCAGCGGCCAGCTTATCGACGCGTCGCAGGGTGACAAGGAATCTGGCGCAGCGCTTAAGACCCGCGTGGGCGCGCAGACCGCCACCCTGAACCAGATCGCCAAGACCGCTGCACTGGCGCTGGAGATGCTGCTGAAGGAATGCGCCGAGTGGATGGGCGCTGACCCTGCGAAGGTCAAGGTGACACCGAACCTCGAGTTTGCGGACTACCAGATGGCGGGCCAGGATCTGGGCAACCTGATGACCGCCAAGCGCAACGGTGCGCCGCTGTCCATGAAGTCCATCCACCGCTTGGCGGTGCAGGGCAACCTGACGAACATGGATTACCAGACGGAGCAGGATGAGATCAAGGCCGAGCCCCCGCTGGCAGTCGACCCGAACATCCAAGCCAAACTCGACGCGGAAGCTGCCGCTGCGAAGGCTGGTGGCGGTGCAGGGCCAGGCACGGGTGATCCGCTTCCCAAGGATCCCTCCAACCCCGCTCCGCAAACTGGACCGGAAAACTAATCACCAACGCCTACGGGCACAATAGAAGGAAGAGAATATGGCGTTCAAGATGGAACTCGACTCCCTCGACGGCCTCCCGGAGGAGGTTGCCAAGGAATACGTCGAGAAGGATGGCAAGTTCGTTATCCAGGTCGAGGGCATGAAAACGCAGGAGGACGTCAACCGCGTCCAGAACGCGCTGACTGCTGAGCGCACTGCGCACGCCGAACTCAAGACCAAGGTCAAGACAACCTTCGGTGAAGAGAAGTTCGAGGACGTCCGCGCCAAGCTCGACAAGATTCCCGAGCTGGAAGCGATCGCGGAAGGCAAGCTGGACGAGACCAAGATCACCACGATCGTCGAGTCGCGTCTGAAGGCGAAGACTGCGCCGCTCGAGCGTGAGCTCACCAACGTCAAGAACGAAAACACCGCGCTGAAGGCAACGGTGAGCACGTTCGAGTCGAAGGAGAAGGGTCGCACCATTGCGGACCAGATCCGTGCCGAAGCGTCCAAGGCCAAGATGCTGGACGGCGCAATCGATGACGCGGTGTTCCTGGCGGGTTCCGTGATGGAGCTGCAAGACGACGGCGTTGCTGTGGTCAAGGCAGCTACCGGCTACACCGAGGGTCTCAGCGCGAAGGACTTTATCGCTCAGCTCCAGGAGAAGAAGCCTCACTGGTGGGGTCCGACCGTCGGTGGCGGTGCAGGTGGCAACCGTGGCGGTGGCCCGAGCGTTACGAACAACCCGTTCTCGCACGAGAACTGGAACATGACGGAGCAGGGCAAGCTCCTCAACAGCGACCGGACGCGCGCTGAAGCGCTCGCCAAGGCGGCAGGGACTTCGATTGGGGGCAAGCGGCCTGCGCCGAAAAAATAATCGTTGACTCGGGTAGCTGGTCCATGTTAGCTCTGCACTCAAGCGGGGCAATGTGCCAGCTATCCGATCCGGGTCCATGGGACGGGATCAACCTCCAACCTCCAAAGCAAGGAAGCCTGTCCCATGGCAAGCGGTGTTACCCGGATTTCGGACGTCGTCGTTCCGGAAGTGTTCACTCCCTACTCGCAGTTGATGACGCAGGAAAAGTCCCGCCTCATCCAGTCGGGTGCAATTGTTGTCGACGCCGAGCTGAGCAACCTGCTCAACGGTGGCGGCCTCACCTTCAACCAGCCGTTCTTCAAGGACCTGGACAACGACGAAGAGAACGTCAGCAATGACGATCCGACCGACGAGTCCACCCCGAACAAGATCGGCACCGGCAGCGAAGTCCAGATCCGCCTGTCGCGTAACAACTCCTGGAGCTCCATGGACCTGACCGCCGCGCTGGCGGGTGCAGATCCGATGGCAGCTATCGCGTCGCGCGTGGCGGACTATTGGGTCCGTCGACTCCAGCTTGTGTTCGTCTCCACGATGAACGGTGTGCTGGCTGACAACGCTGCGGCTCCGTCGGGTGGCGATACCCACACGCAGAACGACATGATCCACGACATCTCCGGCGGCGCGTTTGTCGACGGTGTCACCAACTTCAGCGCGGAAGCGTTCGTTGATGGTGCGGTGACGATGGGCGACGGCATGGATGACCTCACGATGGTCATGATGCACTCGCTGGTCTATGCGCGTGCGCTGAAGAACAACCTGATCGACTTCATGCCCGACTCGGACAACTTTGCAGCGGTGCCCAACACCACTGGTCCGCGCAAGGGCATTCCGACCTTCCTCGGACGCGAAGTGATCGTGGACGACGGTATGCCTGCGGCCGGCGGTGTGTTCGACACCTGGCTGTTCGGCGCCGGTGCGTTCCAGTTTGGCGCGGGTTCCCCCGCTGTCCCGACCGAGACGGACCGCAAGCCCGAAACCGGCAACGGCGGTGGACAGGACATCCTGTATAACCGCGTCGAGTGGACGCTGCACCCCGTGGGCTACGCCTACGTCGGCGGCACCACTGCCAAGGGCGGACCGTCCAACGCAGCCACCTCGGGCAACCTGGGCAACGCAGCCAGCTGGCGGCGCGTGTTCAACGAGCGGAAGCAGATCCGCGCCGCTCGTCTCGTCACCCGCGAATACTAAGTCGAACGGGGCGCCTTCGGGCGTCCCCTTCCTCTTAGACGCCAACTGGAGACATTCCAATGAAGGGACTTCCTCGTTCGCTTGCGCACGCCAACATCGGCGTCAGCAAGAACATCCCGGTTCGCAACCTTGCGATTCGGACCACGGGCGCTTCGGGCGTCGGGTTCGGCACCGCTGTGATCCGCGATCTGCCGGAGGGCAACCTGTTGCTCCTCGGCGCTGTTGCTTACCTCCAGTTCACCAAGCTGGACGCCGGCACCATTGCCACCTTCGATGGTGACTACGCTCTCGGGTCCGCCCCGACTGCGGATGCCACCCTCAACGGTGCTGAAGTCGATATCGTTCCGAGCACCGCCCTTGGCGCTGCAACGGCCGGTGTCAGCCCGTTCGCTCGCGGGGCAAACGCCACGCAGGTGATCCTCGACAACACCGATGGCTCCTTGGAGCTGAACCTCAACCTGCTGATCGACGATGCGTCGGTTAGCGCGGACGACCAAGACTTCACCGTTAACGGTGTGGTCACGCTCGCGCTGATCGTGCTCGGCGACGATTAAGGAGCGCACCATGTCCGACAAGATCAAGGAAGCGCTCCAGAAGCTGGACCCCGCAAACGAGAACCACTGGACCGCTGATGGTTCCGCGCGCCTCGAGACCGTCAAGTTCAACATGGGTGGCACCGCTGTCTCCCGTGAAGAGCTGGATGCGGCGTTCCCCGGCTTCAACAAGGACAGCGCTGCCGCTTACGAATGGCCCGCTGCACAGCCGGCCACAGGGGCCCCAGCAGCCCCGGCACCGCCTGCCCCCGAGCAGGGTAGCGAGCAGGGTGCGGCCACGCCCCCAGCCGCCCCGCTGCCCGAGCAGGGCGGTGAGTCCCCCTCTGCAACCGGGGAAGGTGCAGCCCCGGCCGAACAGGCACCCGAGTCGCCCAACGGACCCGCTGGAGGGGATGACGAAGAGGAAGCCGAACAGCCCGAAGTGGACTTCGGAGACGATGATGACGCCGATGAAGTCACGGCGCTGGAAACGTCGTTTCAGGAGATCCAGGAGCACCTCACCGGTCTCCGCGGGCAGGTGGACGATCTGAACCGTGAAATCGATGCGGTCTCCGCAATCGAGCAGCGCGTTCACAACGCCATCCAGAAGGCGAAGCGCAATCGGGGTGACCACAAGCCCGCCAACGCGATCCAGGAATATCTGGCTTCGCAGAAGCGCATCTCGGCAGCGAAGGGTGAGGTCCGCAAGGGCCTGCGCGAAAGCGGCGTCAACCTGAAGGAGCTTCTGAAGATGGCGGGCAAGTCCCCGTTGGATGCTTCCATGGCGCGTCCGACCGCACGTCGCGGTCGCGGCTCGAGCGGGATGTAATGAATATGGCGCGGTCAACAGCCTTCAAGAAGTCACTGTCGGCCGCGCTGTATTATGCACGGAAGCGTCGCAAGGCGCGGTGGCTGGCGCAGTTCCCGACCAGCGATCCCGGTGTAGCTGGGATGGAGTGGAACGACAACGGTATCATCAAGACGAGCGAGGGATAATCAATGGCGTTCGTTGCTGAGGACGGAACCGGACTACCGAACGCCAACAGCTTCGTTGACGTCGCCTTCGCGGACGACTACTTCACCAGCATGGGCAACATCGCTTGGGCGGGTGATAATACCGCCAAGGAAGGTTGGCTGGTCCAGGCCACCCTTTATATCACAACCGTCTTCGGACGCCGCTTCGGTTGCTACACGAAGCTGGAGGAAGACCAGTCACTTCCCTTCCCGACCGAGGAAACGGGGATGCCACTTGCCCTCAAGATGGCGACCTGCGAATACGCGGTGCGCGCCAAGGCAGCTCCACTGATGCCAGATCCGGTTGTCGACGCCAGCGGCTACGCTGTGGTCACAACCCGGAAGAAGGTGGGCCCCATCGAAAAGGAATTCAGCGTTGCTGGCAGCTCGAGCCAGGCGCAGCTCTACCGGAGCTATCCGCTACCCGATTCCATGATGAGCTCCATCGTCTGCGCTAGCAGCGGTGGCACGCGGGTGATTCGATAATGGCTGGCGTGTTCGATGACGACATCGCAACGGCCCAGGAGCTGATTGCAGAGTTCGGCCAGGATTGCTGGTGGCAGAAGCCCGCGCCGGTTGACAGCACTGCGATCCCGGGATACCCGACTGACGGTGAGCTGCCAGATGCAGTGCCCTGCAAGATCGCATTCTTCAGCGCGCGGGACCTTAACCGTGGCACCTTTGAATTCCTCCAGCAGATGGGCTTGTCATTGGAAGTCCCCGTTAGCGGGGAGATTGGCCTGCTTGCTGGAGGGATCAGCTTCACTCCCGAGATGACGGACACGCTCCGCCGGGGTGCAGTTGACGCGCCCGAAGTGTCAATTGACAAGCTGGACCGACTAGCCCCGAACGGGACGCCGGTCCTCTACTATGTGGAGGTGACAGCATGATCACCCCGCAGGACGCCCGTAAAGAGATGTTCGCCAAGGTCGATGAATGCTGGCAGGCGCACTCCGCTGCGATCGTTGGATACGTCCCTGAGATCCGCTGGCAGGGTATCGAAGAAGCAAAGGTGCCGGGTGCAGACAAGTTCTGGATGCGCGTTGGCACCACCACAGTGACCACACGTCAAAGCGGGCACAGCCAGCCTGACGGTCCTGAGGGTTCCCCGGTCGTGTATGACACCTATGGGTTCATCACGCTCCAGATGTTCGCTCCGATGAAGGGGCGGGAAACTTGGAGTAAAGGGGAGTTGCTTTCCGAGCTTGGACAGCGTATGTTCATGGCCTCGGAAACGGGTGGCGGGGTATGGTTCCGAAATCCACGCATCCGTGAATTGAACAACGACGGAACATTCTATCGCTGGAACGTCATCTCCGACTACCAGTTCAGTCAGGTGAAAGGAACCTAAGTCCATGGCACTCGCCCCGGAGAAGCAGGATGCCAACCTCGTTGGCTTCTACAAGATCAGGGAAGCAACGCTCGGTCAGGTGCCCGCTACGGGCGCATGGCAGACGCGCGAACCAAACTCGTTCGACGACCTCGGTGCAGAATATACCAAGGTCGCTCGGAAGCCGTTCAGCCCCTCGCGCCAGCGCAAGAAGGGTTCGACGACCGACATGGACGCCGATGGCGGCTATAACGAGGATCTGACGCAGCACAACATGCAGGGCGAGCTGGAGGAATTCTTCTTCGCCAACATGCGCAAGACCGGGGAGATCGTTTCGAAGGAAGCGTTCGCCAAGGTCTTCACCGTTGTCGCTGCTACCGACATCGCCACCGTCGCTGGTGGGCACGGATTGACGAACGGCGATGGTCCGTTCCAGGTCACTGCCGCTACCACGATCCCCGCCGGTCTTACCGCCGCAACGAACTACTGGGCGATCGTTCTGTCCCCCACGACGTTCAAGTTCGCAACGACCCGTGCGCTCGCTATCGCGGGAACCGCTGTGGACGTTACGGACACGGGCACGGGTGCGCTGACGATCACCAGCACTGCACAAGTGAGCACGACCGACGACAGCTTCACCGTTAACGCGGTGCCCAGCGGTCTGGTGGCAGGCTCGGTGTTGCTTGCCAAGGGCTATGGTGCGTCGGCGAACAACGGTCGCAAGACCGTTCTGTCCACCACCGCATCCAAGGTCGTTGTTAACGAGGACCTCGTCAACGAAGCGAACCCGCCGGTCGGTGCAACGCTGAAGGTTGTCGGGCACACCTTTGCAGCGGGCGACGTGGAACTGGTCGTGCAGGAAAGCGCACCGGGCGTCATTTCCGGCTTCCAGCTGATTGCGACCGTGGGCAGCTTCCTTGCCTACGCACTGGTGCCGGGGTCCTGGCTGTTCATTGGCGGTGACGCGGTGGACTCGTTCTTCGAGGACGGGGACGACGCACGCCTGGGCGGTTACGCTCGCATCGCGGTGGACGGTGTGTCCGCGGATGGGAAGACGGTCACCTTCGACAAGTCGACGTTCGTTCCGGAAGACAACGATGGGACCGGCAAGTCCCTCGAGGTTTACTTCTCGGACGTCATCAAGAACGAAGACGACCCGGACCTGATCGTCCGGTTCAGCTCCGTGATGGAACGCACGCTGGGCAAGGATGCGGACGGAACGCAGTCCGAGTATCTGGTCGGTTCCGTTGCTTCCGAGCTGACCTGGAACAGCCCGCTGGCAAACCTCGTCAACATCGACATGGCTTACATCTGCCAGAAGACGGGTCTCCGCAAGGGGATCGACGGTCCGCTGGTGCGCCGTGCCGGCAACAGTGTGGTCAAAGCACTGGGCGAGGACGCGTTCAATACGTCGTCCAACGTCTATCGCCTCCGCATGGGGATGATCGACCCGACGACCATGAACCCGTCGCCGTTCTTCGCTCGGGTGACCGAGTGGACCGGAACCATCAATAACAACGTCACCAGCGCGAAGGCGCAGGGGGTGCTGGGCGGTTTCGATACCACGGTGGGCAACTTCGATGTCGACGCGGAAGTGACTGCCTACTTCTCCACTGTGGAGGTTATCCACGCGGTGAAGTGCAATTGGGACGTCACGTTCGACGCTATCTACGCCAAGCAGAACGCGGGGGTCTACATGGACATCCCGCTCATCTCGCTGGGCGGCGGTCGCTTGGACATCGAACAGGATGCGGCCATCATGGTTCCGCTCCAGGCTGCCGCTGCGGAATCCCCGTTCGGTCATACGGCGCTCATTGGCTGGTTCGATTACCTGCCGAACGCTGCGATGCCCGATCTGGATTGCTAAGCCCCGCCAACGGTGCTAGGGTCGGGGGCGGGGGTTCAATCGGACTCCCGCCCCTTTTCGTAAGAGGAAGATAACATGAGCCTTCGTAAGACGTTCAAGACCGACCGCAATGCCGAAATCGACGGTGTTGAGATCGAAGTGGGCATCAATGACCACAACCAGAAGCCGATCACCATCCGCATCGCGCGCATGAGCTCCTCGAACAAGCGTTACACGAAGGAACTCAACCGCGTCACGAAGCCTCACCAGTCGGCTATCCAGAACGACGCGATGGACAACGATCTGGCGCGCAAGATGCTCCAGGAAGTGTTCGCTGACACCATCCTGCTCGGCTGGGGCAACCTGCCCAAGTCGGAGCTGACTGGCAACGAAGCGGACACCGACGAGCTCGAGTTCACCCGCGACAACGTGCTGGCGCTCTTCAAGGAGCTGCCGGATATGTATGACGACTGGGAAGCGCGCGCCAACAAGGCGGCCGCGTTCCGTGAGAAGGAGAAAGAGGTCGCTGCAAAAAACTGACAGCCGTTCTGATCTACCAGCACGAGTTTCCTCCCGATGTCGAACGAAAGTTTCGGGAGGAATCTCGGCGGTTCAAGGAGCCGCTACCAGACCGCATCAAGAACAAACCGGACCTGTTCTTTGGGCTCGCACTGTTCTATAACGCCTGGTATGATCTAGATTCGGAACGGGACCGGCCCAAGCGCATCACGCGGGGCATGTGTTTCTCCTACGCGGTCGACTACGACTTCGATGAGGAGCAGTCAGAGGACCTCTGGTATCACATCTCCCGGATGGATATCGAGTTCCTTGAGTGGTGGAAGAAGAAGCAACCTAAGCCCCGAGCACCGAAAGGCACAAAGCGTGGCGCGAGATCTGAGGGACCTAGCTAAATCAATGCGCGCACGCGCAGAGGGTCTTGACGAACTCGCTTCAAACATCGCTAAGGCTGGGGCTGAAGCTATGTTGGAAGAGATGGTGGACGTCACTCCTGTTGACGAGTCCACCGCTCTTTCCAACTGGCAAATCAACCTTGGAAACAAGGCTGCCGATGAGCTGCCCGCCTACACCCTTGGGAGCAAGGGCAGCACGCGCGGAGCGAGCGCTAATCAAGCCCTTGCGGAAGGGCGAGCAGAGCTGCAATACAAAAAGCCGGGGCAGCCCATCTTCCTATCAAACCTCGTAGGTTACATCGGGGACCTGGATGATGGGACGAGCCGACAGTTCCCGGGCGGATTCGTTCCTCGTGCGCTGATTGTCTTTCGCCTCGCGGTGCAGGACGCCAAGAAACGCTTGCTAAGGTAAGATTGGATGGCAGAAGAACGGATTGACATTGAAGTCACCGACAAGGTTGACGCCAATGCTGCCAAGAAGATTAACCAGATTGCAGACGCTGCGGAACGCGGTGCCAACTACGTTGACAAGCTGAAGGCGGCGCTTGCTAACGTCAACACGAGCGGCACCGACCGCCTTGTATCCGCAATGGCGCGCGCCGACAGCGCTGCCGCACGTCTCCTGAACGCGCAAGTGCGCTTGACGATGTCGCAGGACCAAGGCGCCCTGGCGGCTGCGAAGCTCGCGACCCAAGAGCAGCGCCTGGCGACGGAGACGGCCCGCACAACGGCGGCACAGCAGCGAGCCGCCGCAGCTACCGCACAGGCGGAGGCAGCGACGCAACGCCTTGCAGCGGCCCAGCAGCGCACCACACAGGCGACCGCTGCCGCTGGCACGGGGTTTGCTGCACTGGACCGCTACGTTCAGCAAACAGGGGGCAGCGCTGCTCGGACCCGCGCCAACATGGCGAACCTCGGAGCACAGATTTCCGACATCGGGGTCTCGCTCGCGGGCGGGCAGAACCCCTTCCTTGTCTTTATTCAGCAGGGGTCGCAGATCCAATACATCGCCAGCCAGATGGAAGGCGGGTTCCGCGGACTGCTGGCAGCGGCGAGCGGATGGATTGTGGTCAGCAAGGTTGTCGCCACCACTGCGACGGAGACCGCTGCCGCGAACCTCGCTCAAGCAACCGCTGCGGAAGTCGCTGCGGCAGCCGAAGCTCAGAAGGCTGCAATCCTGGCGGCCGTTGTTATCGCACAGCAGGCGCTGACCGTTGCAACCGCCGAGGTGGCCGCTGCTGAATTGCTTCAGGCTACTGCGGCAGCGGAACTCAACCTTGCGACCATCGGTTTGTCGGTCAACCAGACGCTGGCGGCTGCCGCTGCGCAAGGTGACACCGCTGCACAGAATGCGCTCACCGCTGCGATGGCGCGTCTGAGTGCTGCGCAGGGTCAGGCTACCCTTGCGACCGCGAACGTCGCAGCCGCTCAGCTTGGACAAGCTCAGGCAGCTACGGCGCTGGCAAGCGCACAGAGCGCGGTCGCGACGTCCACCGCTGCCACAACCCGTGCGCTGTCCCCGCTGTTCGTCGGCGTTGCATCGCTGGTCGCAATCCTTGGCGGTCTGTATCTTGGGTTCCGCAGCTTCAGCGATGAGATTGCAACGAACTCGAAGCCCAAGCTGGAAGCGTTTGCGCAGACCCTCGGTCTTACCGATAAGGAGATGCGCAAGCTGGACGGTTCGACCGTGTCCGCCAACGGGAAGCTCAAGGAGCACGATGTCCTTGTCGTTACGGCTGGGGATAGCTGGATCGGCTTCAAGAACACCGTTGCTGAGGGTATGGCAGGCCTGGTCGAGGGCTGGGGACCGCTTAACGATTACTTCAGTGCAGCCTGGAAGGCGACCACGGAATTCCTCTACATGGCGTTCCTCGGCTTCTATGCGGCGGTGCATACGCTTATCGAGCTCATCTACAAGACGGCGGTCAACGTCTTCAAGCTGCTGGCGAACGCGGTGATGGGCATCGCGAACAGTGTGGTCATGGTGATCCAGGATGTCGTCAACGCGGCAATCGGAGGCATCAACCTGCTCGGTGACGGCGCCAACTACGTCCTGGAGAACCTTGGGTTCGACCGCCTTGTGCCCACGCTCGATAGGGTTGCGCTTGGCGTCGACAGCATCACGCAGAATATGTTCGAGCTTGAGAGCATGGACATCGGTGAGACCTTCCGTGGGCGGGTGCAGGAAGCGAACAACACAATCCAGGGCTTCGCACAGGCTTGGGAGGATGCAGCGAACGCGGCTGCCCGTGCGCGCATTGCAGCGCTGGCAGCGTCCATTATTGAGAACCGTAGCCCGGCAGCACAGCGCGCGGGTCGCGTCGACCGCACGGCGGAGAACCGTGCGCTTGCAATTGGTATCGTCAACCTGAAGCTGGACGATGAACTGGCTCGGATGCGGATGCTCAAGGACGAGCGCGCTATCCAGCAGCGCATGGACACCATCGAGCAGGAACTGGCTCGCAAGAAGATCACTCTCAATGACCAGGAGCGCGCAAGCATCCTTGCCAAGGTCACTGCGATTGAAGAATACAAGTATGTCCAGCAGGAGATGGACCGCATCCACGAGGAAGCGGTTGGCCCCATGCGGACCTATAACGCATCGATTGCCGCTGCAACACAACTCTTGGCTGACCACAACATCACGCAGGAGCAGTTCAGCCAGGAGCAGGTGCGCGCGAACCGTGCGCTTGCGGAAGCCCAGGATCCTTTGTTCCAGATGAAGGAAGCTCTGGACGCTGCGGCAGCAACGACGAACAAGTATGGCGTCGAGCTGGAGCGTGCGAACTATTACGAATCGATCCGCCAAGCGTTCCTCGCCAAGAACATTATCTTGTCGCAGCAGTATGTCGCGGGCACGAACGCGGAGGTCGACGCGCTTATGCGCAAGAACGACCAGCTCCGCCAGCAGCAGTTTATCCAATCGCAGCTTGGCGCAGTGCTCAACCCCATGCTCGAGCAGCAGATGCAGATCGATGCGCAGGCGTCAGTCTATGCTGAGCTGGAGCGCTTGCGTGCGGAAGACCTCATCAAGGAGGACACCTATCAGCAAGCTAAGGCTGCACTGTGGGTCAAGTATAACGAGCAGAAGCTGAACGCTAGCGCGGACTTCTTCGGTGCGCTGGCAAGCGTCACCAAGAAGGGCACGGGGGTCGTTGGCGCTATCAGCAAGGCGGCAGCGGTCGCTGAAGCAACGATCCAGGGCTACCTCGCGGTCCAGAAGGCGCTTGCGTCAATGCCCCCGCCCTTCAACATGGTGGCAGCGGCAGCGGTTGCTATCAAGACGGGTGCGAACGTGGCAGGCATCCTGTCCACGAACGCGGGGTCGTTTGCAACCGGCGGTCAGTTCATGGTCGAGGGTAAGAGCGGGGTCGACGCCAACAACATCAACATGAATGTCACCCGTGGCGAGCGGGTCACCGTTGAGACCCCTGCCCAGCAGCGCGCCAATGATGCAACTGGTGGCGGGACCGAAGTGTCCGTCCCCGTCAAGATCATTAACAACATCGACCCGCGGATGGCGCTAGACGCTATTGACACCTCCGAGGGTGAACAGGTAATTATGAACGTGATCAGTCGCAACGCGCCGGCTGTCCAACGCTTGCTAGGATCCAGCTAATGCCATTCACGACGGGAACCGCTACCGACCACCACGACCTCCTGGACAAGCTCCAGATCTACTTGGACGCACAAGGTTGGACCATTGACCAGTTCAGCCTGGGCGCAACCCTGACGGATCCGTCGACGCTGATCGTTACCGGCCCCGGTCCTGTTGGCGGTCAGCCCGTGCATATCTCAATGCAGACAGAAGCCGATTCGGGTCTGAACGCATACGCTTGGAAGTTTGGCGCCCACCCTGACTACGATCCCGGCCTGCCGTTCGGTGCGCAGTTGAACAACTCAACGATCCATTACTTCCTTCTCTGGCCAAACGAGATGGATTATTGGTTCTACGTCAACGACCGGCGCTTCATTGTGGTCGCCAAGATCGGTGTCTACTATATGTCGATGTATGCGGGGTTCTTCCTGCCGTATGCGCTGCCCGACGAGTATCCCTTTCCATACTATCTCGGAGCGACTTTCAACAGCCTCCAAGTCTACAACCTTGCCAACGCTGGGATGCGCTCGTTCGCTGACCCCGGCACCGCTGCGGCCACCTATCTGAGCCGCGAGGATATGACGTGGCAGGACATTAAGACCTCGAACCAAAGCGCGAACACTGTGGACAGCTACAGCGGGCTCGGAACTCAGGGTGCGTTCATCTGGCCGTATCGTGGTCCAATGGCTGAAGGCACGGTCAACACTGGCACCGAGATTGCTTGGTCGTTCTTCCGCAATATGCGCCCACTGGCTAACGGTAAGATGCCCATGTGGCAGGCCACCATTGTTGATATCGCTAGCAGAACGATGGCAGGTGTGCTAGACGACGTGTTCGTTACGGGTGGATTCAATCGCGTCCCGGAACAGGTTGTCGATGTTGGGGGCGAAGACTATCGGTTGTTCATTACGATCAACCGGAACACCCCGAAGCACTATTTCGCCATTCGGGAGGCTTGATCCATGCAACTGCTGAACACATCCGCCACTGACTTCAACGACATGCTTGATGAGCTTTACACCTTCCTGACGGGGAACGGGTGGACGGGCTCGCACACCCCGGGCAGCGGAAGCGCGACGCTCATCAACAGCAACGGTCACACCTTTGCGCTGACCACAACGACAACGGCGCGGACCGATGTGTTCACAGGGGCGTTCACGGACCAGTTCCTGCGCATCACCTATGACCGGACGATCGTTGGGGGTGCAGCGGGGCAGTCCGGGCAAGCTGCGGCAAACGATATGTTCGGACCGTTCCCGAACCTGTGGTTCGTCACTGACGATGCTGCAACCTACTGCCACGTCATTGCGCAGTGCTCCGCCGCTCGCTACGGTCACGCCTCGTTCGGGGACTTGGATAACAAAGGGATCCATTCCGAGAACCTGCCCTTCACCGCTGCGATGTATTGGCAGTTCTGGTGCAATAGCACGAACTATAGCAACAGCAATGGCGACGGCAACCCGTTCAACTATCCGTCGTCCGGAACGCATCTGGTTCCTTACCTTGACTCTAGCTCGAACACAAAGATTGGCATCCCCGACGGGTTGCTCGACCCGACACTGTTCTTCACAGACGGTCCAATCATTGATACAGCGCTGCGAGGGCTGTGCGACCGCGAATACACGATCACAACGAACAGCGACAACTCTGCACGCTTGCTGGATTACTTCTGCGTCGTGGAGAACAAGGCCTTCACGGGCGGTGTCGTGCTGTCACCCATTCCTGCAATGTCGGTTGCATCGACAAACGACGTGCAGGCTTACATTGGGGACTTCCCCGGTGTCGCGCTGGTCAACATGCAAGGTCTGTCACCGGGCCAGACGCTCACCTTCGGGGACGAGGAATGGCTCGTGTTCCCCTTCAAGCAATATGGCTTGCAAGAAGCTGCCAAGTTCGGAAACAACCCGTTGCCATTCCCGAACTCCTGGCGTTATGGGTTCGCGTATAAGGTCGTTGACTAATGTCAATTGTTCTTGGGAACTTCCCCGGTGATAGGGGCCAGAGCGAGGCCCTACAGGCTGGCTGGAGCACGGGTGGCCCTATTGCCGTCCCAGCTACCTACCCCGGCTTAGGGGTGCGCTCCGGGGTGCTGGGGGCGTATGCGGTGCCCGTCGCTACCAGCTTGCCCGACGCTGCCTCAGGCACCCTGCTCCGGGGCTTCATGGATTGGTTCTACTTCCGCATTTGGGTGATCCCCAAGGTGTTGGACGCGCAGAACCCGCAAGTCGGAAGCCCGATCCCATTCCGCATCTGGAACTCGTTTCTCACGAGCAACGAACTGCAAGACCTTATCGAAACGAACGCCCTTGGGCTAACGCTGGACATTGAGATCGGTGACGTGCTCGCGAAGCTGGAGCAGCGGACGATCACTGTGGTCATCGGGGAAGACGCTCCGTATCAGATCGACGCCAACTTCGAGTTCGACTTCGAGCACGGCGGGTCGGCGTTGCGCTTCCTTGCGCAGCTGGCGGACATTCTGCCAGTCGAAGTGAATACGGGGATCGTTGAGGAGTTCGAGTGGCTCACTGACATCCTGCCAAACTACGATGGGACCGAGCAGCGCATTGCACTGCGAGGGCGCCCCCGTCGGAACTTCTATGTGCAGCTTACCCTCGAGACAGAAGCTGACCGCAAGAAGCTCTATGACAAGCTCTATGAGACCATTGCGCAGTCGGTCATCGTTCCTGCCTACCAATACCAGTCGAAGCTGAAGGCCAATACGGTCATTTCGGATAACAAGATCTATTGCAACCCGCGCCGTGCGGACCTTCGGGTCGACGAAAGCGTCATCATTGTGGATCGGAATGGTTCGTTCTTCTATTACAAGGTGCTCGGGGTGTTCGAGGACCATGTCACGATTACCACAGCCTTCGCGCAGGTCATCCAAGCGCGCGGTGCAAAGGTCGTTGGCGGGTTCACAGGTAGGCTTCCCGACAATAGCAACCTCCGGATGGACGCGAACGGGGGCAAGTCCGACCTCACCATCAAGATTATTGACAGCCGCGAGCAGGTGGCCTATCCTGATTACACGGTCACGCTTCCGCTGATGTCTGACGTGCCCATGCTGTTGCGGCGCCCGCTGTCCGAAGGTGAAGCGGACGAGTCGTTCGGTGCGGGTCTTGAGGTCATTGACAACGCAACCGGCAAGCCCGCCCAGTTCACCGCATGGGACCAGCGATACATCACTGGAAGCCGGCGCTACCTGATCAACGGGTTGTTTGATAAGGACGAGCTCCAGTTCTGGCGCACCTTCCTTGACTACTGCCGAGGAAGGCAGCGCGCCTTCCTCACCCCGACGTGGCGAGCAGACCTTGTGCAAGCGCCGGGGACTGTTGCGCTCGTCAGCCAGCTCGAGGTTGTCGGTCCGGAGTATGCGAATCAATACTTCGCATCGCCAACTTACCGCCATCTGTATATCGAGACGAGTGTGGGCTCGTTCCCTGTTGTCGTGGTTGATGCTGAGAACAACGGAACCACTTCCACAATCTACTTCAACGCCCTTGGTGAGGTGGACTTGACGGGGGCTGAGATTGTGCGTATAAGCTACATGATGATGTGCAGGCTCGGATCCGACACCGTTAGGCTTACCCATCAGGACACCTTCTCGACTATCGACTTGACCCTGAGGACGATAAAAGAATGAGCGACTTTGACAACCTTGAGAAGAGCAGGGCTTCTTCTGCGCCCGTCGAGGGATACAAGTTTGTCGGGTCGTTCAAGACTTATCGTTACACCTCCGCGGATCGCTCGGTCCTCATTAACGGTGAGACATACCTGCCTATCGCGGTGACCCGTTCGCGGGTGAAGGCTGGGACACAGGAAGACGACAACCTGTCACTCGACCTGGAGATCCCTTTCGACATCGACGTCATCCGGGACTACGCCTACGCGCAAACCCCTCCGAAGCTGACGTTGCAGGTGTTCCGCCAGCAGCAAGACGATCCCGAGTTGTCGTGGTCACTCTTCTGGACTGGTATTGTGCGCGGGTTCACCGTCAGCGGGCGCACTGCTAAGGTCCAAGTCCCGTCGGTGTTCAGCTTGGCATTGCAGGGGGAAGTTCCCAACGTCTATTATCAGACGCCCTGCAATCACGTGCTGTATGATTCCCGCTGCGCAGTGGACCGCGCTTCGCACCGCTTCGAGGGTGAGGTCAAGACGCTGGGCGACGGTGCTATCATTCTGCAGGCGGCGCCAACCACAACTGGCGTCCTGGCCGCAGGTGAGATCGTTAACCTCCGCAACGGGGAGCGCAGGCTTATCCTGAACAACTCCGGTGCCACCATCACGATCGGTTATCCGTTTGTGGACCTAATCGTTGGGGACGAGGTTGAGCTGGTGAAGGGATGTGACCACAGCCTAGCGACCTGCAAGGCCAAGTTCGACAACGTGATTAACTTCGGCGGGTTCCCGTATATTCCGTCCGACAACCCATTCGAAGGAACAATCGGCTAATGTGGTTCCTTGTCGCACTGTTCGTTGTATCGCTGGCCGCATCGCTCCTGCTGACACCGAAAGCGAAGTTTGAGAACGCCCGTGCATCGGGCATCGACGACCTCAGCTTCCCGCGTGCGGACGAGGGTGCGCCAGTCCCGCTGATCTTTGGTCGCGTGCTTATGCGCGGTCCGAACACCGGATGGGTCGGGGACTTCGAAGCTGTCCCCATCAAGAAGAAGCAGAAGACCGGTCTGTTCAGCAGCAAGAAGGTCATTGTCGGATACACCTATTATGTCGGTCTGCAACTGGTGCTGGCGCTGGGGCGCTGCACCTTGCACAAGATCGTCATGGACAAGGACACTCTGTGGAGCGGCACCGCTAGCGCGGACGGCACGCTGATCAACGTCAACCTGCCAAACCTGTTCGGGGGCAAGGAAAAGGGTGGCGGGTTCATTGGGAACCTCCGCTATTACACGGGCAGCGTCACGCAGACGGTCAACGCTTACCTTGCGAGCAAGACCGGGGCAGCTGACACCCCTGCCTATCGTGGGTTCGCTTACCTCGTGCTTGAGAAGTGCGGTATCGGTGAGAGCAATCAGCTTCGCGCTATCCAGATGGAGCTGTCCCAATACACGAACGGGCTTGGGCTCGCTGGTGGCATTGAGCAGATCGGGGACGACATGAACCCGATGGAGTTGCTGTATCAGGCGTTCACCCTGGACTGGGGCGGGCTTGACGTCACTCCGGACTTGCTGGACATCGACAGCCTGAAGGCGTGCGCGCAGACCCTGTTTGACGAGTCGAACGGGATGTCGCTTTGCATCTCCGCACCTAACGGGGGCAAGGAGCTTGCCAACGAAGTGCTGCGCCAGGTTGACGGGCTTATGTATCAAGACCCGCTCAACGGCAAGATGGTCATGAAGCTGATCCGCAATGACTACGATGTCGACGACCTGCCGGTCTTTGACGAGTCGAACATCATTATGATCCGCAGCTTTACGTCCAAGCTGTGGGAGGACACTGTCAATCAGGTTCGCGTGAAATATACGAACCGTGAGAAGAACTATGCGACCGGGACCAGCATGGTCCAGGACATGGCGAACATCAATGCGCAGGGGCGGGTCCGCTCCATCACTCAATCGTATCCGGGCATTATGAACGGCACGCTTAGCGTCGAGGTTGCAACGAAGGACCTTTCGCAGAGCTCGGTCCCGCTGATGTCAGCCAGCATCGAAATGAACCGAGAGGGTGCAGCGCTGCGCCCCGGTGACCCGTTCCTGTGGGCTTGGGATGCTTATGGCCTGGAGCGTGTGGTCATGCGAGTCAAGAATTTCGATCTTGGGGCGCTCAACGACAATCGCATCGCGGTCGAGTGCAACCAAGACGACTTCGCTGTCGACCTGACAGTGTTCGCACCCCCGTCCGGTGAGGGGTCCGGTATCATTCCGCCGAGTGACCCCGCTGTTGCTGCACCCTCCCGCATCGTTCGCGAGGGGTCTTACTTCTTCGCAACGTCGTCGGGTATGGCGATCGCAGCGGACCAGTCGCTTATCGTTGTCGCAGCGGAAGCGCCCACGGGTTCGAACGAATACGATATCTATACGTCCGTTGATACGGTCAACTATAACGAATCCGAAACCGGCGTCGTTTACAGCCCCCGCGGAAGCATGGGTGAGAGCATTTCTGCAGCGGCGGGTCTGTCGACGGGCTCAATGGCAACCCTCCTTATCGCCAGCGAAAGCGATGAGATCGAGAGCGTCACCGCTGCCGAGATTGCGCAGGGTTACGGCATGTTCTATGTCGGAGCGGAGCTGTTCGCACATCAGGGCGTCACGGACAACGGGGACGGAACCTTTACCCTCGCCAACGTCCGTCGCGCCCTGCTCGATACCGTGCCCACCGCCCACACCCTCGGGGACGCGGTCTGGTTCATCCTTGGGGACAACGTCGTTGACGACGGGTTCGGCTGGACCGATACCGTGCGCGTCAAGATCACTCCGCGCACTTACAAGGACAGCCTCGACGTCACTACTGCGCCTTACAATGCAGTCACGCTGAACAAGCGCGCCCAGCGTCCCATGCGGCCAGGCAACGTGAAATTCGACGGCGGCACTGCATTCGCTCCGCCCGCTGTGGGCACGGGGAGCAAGACGGTCACGTGGGCTAACCGCTCACGCCTTGTGCCAACTGTGCTTTCCGTGGTTGACGCGTCGAACGAATACGAACCCGGCCAGCAGACCATCTTCCGCTATCGCAAGAACGGCGGCGCATGGGTTGCGGCCACCATTCCGCCCGGAGTGACCACATACACGTTCGACGCTGCCGCAGGTGGCGGGGATACGGTGGACTATGAAATCTACTCGACCCGCGACGGTCTGGACAGCTTCAGCAAGTGGAGCTTCACCGCTGGGGCTAGCTCGGGCACGGGGTCAAACCCTGACACGGGTGGCAGCACGCCCCCTGACACGACGCCCGGTTACACCCCGCCAGCTGACCCCGTTGGACTGGTCTTCCCGTTCGGTGAAACGATTGGCACTTACCCGATCGACTTGCCCGTCACGTTCAAGATGGAGATCCCGAACAACTTTGCAGGGTCGAACGCGGATGTCCGTGCTAACCCGACGTCAACGGCCGTGTTCACCGTTAGCAAGAACGGCAGCTCCATCGGAACCGTTTCGGTTAACACTTCCGGGGTTGCAACCTTCAACACGACGGGGGCAGGGGTCACCCTTGAGCCTGGCGACACGCTCAGCATTGAGGGTCCGAGCCCTGAAGATGCAACCCTGAAGGGCGTTACGATCACAATCTCTGCTTCGAAGGATCTCGAATAATGGCGTTCATCATTATTGATGGGTTCGACACCTATAACGGGACCGACACCCTTATCGGGTTGCGGAACAAGTGGGCGTCGTCAGGTTCGAACAGTGCATACTCCATGGCTGATGGGCGCTTCGATGGACAGTCGGTTCGCCTTGCTGACGGCACAGGCACGAACGCAGCGGTGCAGCGCCAGCTTGCATCGACCATCACTACGTTCTGCATCGGTTGGGCTATGCGCGTCACGTCGCTGTCCTCAGGCGGTGTCCCCGCCAACCAGCCAACCCTGGCCCTCAAGGACAGCGCGGCAGCTTATCAGATCTCGGTTGCGGTCAACGCAGATGGTGCAATCAAGCTGTATCGTGGTGATGCCGCGGCGCTGCTCGTCGCCTCCGCCGCTGGTGTGGTCCTCAATGATAGCTGGCAGTATTACGAGCTCGTTGGCACCATCGCTAACAGCGGCGCCACGCTTGACCTGTATGTCGACGGAGCGCTGGCCTGCACTTTCACAGGCGACACGCAACACACCGCGAACACGAACGTCCAGTATGTCGAACTAGCTGCCGCTGATGGCACCGGCTCGGTGACCGTCACATACTACGACGACTTCTATATGACCGACACCGCTGTCCGCGTTGGCGAACGTCGCGTGAAGACCATCTATCCCGTTGCGGATACAGCGGCAGCGGACTGGGCGCCAGCAACGGGGGCGGATCACTATGCAATGGTGAACTCCGCGACGGTTGATACAACCGGCTTCATTGCTGCCAGCACGGTTGGTGATGCTGATCGCTTCGAGATGGGTGACCTCGGTGTCACGCCCATTACGATTGACGCGGTGCAGGTGTCCGCCTTTGCTAAGAAGACAGACGCGACAGCGCGCACGCTCAACCTCCAGCTTGAGTCCGGTGCAACTGAGCAGGACGGGTCAGCTGTAACGCTTGGCACGAACTACGGTCGCTTCGAACGCATCCAAGCAACGAACCCTGACGGGGGCGGTGCCTGGAACGCTGCATCCGTGAACGCTCTCAAGGCAGGTGTTAAGGTCGCTTCGTAATGGCGAACGAATATGTCGTCAGTCAGGTTGCCGCTGAGGTAGTTGAGTCCACCGGCTCGGGGACGCATCGTGTCGTCGACATGGCGGTGGAAGTCCTGTTCTCAGGGTTGTCTGAAGCGCAAGTGTCCGACGTGTGGATGGAGGTGCTGGTCTCCAACGCTGGTGGCGTAGGCGGTCCGGCCCGCGTGAGCAATATGTGGACCGAAGTTCTTATGGCGCTCACCCCTGCAACCGCTGGCAGGCGCCGCGCTGCGCAGATCATTGGGTAGCTGTAGCGCTAGAACTATGCTGTGCCGGGTAGCGCCGGGGCAGGGTAAGCGAAAGGGGGTGCGCCGCCCCTTGGGTAGCGCACCCCGCTTGCCGGTGCTGTAGCCGCCTTAAAACCGCCCTACCTATGCAGCTTCAGCCGGAAGTGCGCCAATGTCGCGCAGCATCCTAACAGCTTCAGTGATATACCAGTCGTGATCCACGTCTGAAGGCACCTGATTATCGTTGGCGAACACCATCATCGGCTTCGCACCGTCCGAGCGGGGCACCTTGTTCCCCGACTGCGCATAGACCAGCTCACCGGGGACGTCCTTGGCATAATACCAGCGCACCGTCTTGCCAACGAACTCGGTCTCACCGGGAACGGCAAGCTGCTCCTTCGCAATCTCGTAAGCCTTATCGGTGTGGCGCGCATAGCGGTCCGACTCACCCTCCCTGATCCAAGCATCCTGGGCAAACTCAATGAAGCCAGCCGCTCGAATAAGTTCTTCCTTGCTTGCGTGCTCAGGGACCGTGCTGCTCCACACCTTCACCGCGCCGCCCTTGACGCTGCGCACCGTAACGAACTTGCGAATGTCCGTCTCGTTGCGGATGGTGTGGTCAATGGGGGTGCCCTTGATCAGCAGCGCTTCAACCGCTTCCACGCAGACGGTTGTCGTCGGGTTCTTGTGGAGACGCATGGCAAGGTTCTTCGGGTCGTTCCAGGGGTTGGCGTATGCACCCTTCGACTTAATGCCGTCGGGGATCTCCAGCCACTTGTTCGTTGCCTTGTCGAACTTCTGCTTCACTGCAATGTAGTTGTTCACGTCGCGCGAGTAGAGCGACAGGTAGCGGGTTTCCTCCGTCTTGTATTGCGTGCGCTGCTCCCACTCAGCAACAACCGCGTCAAGGATGTGAACCCCGTTGCGTGGGCACTTGATAACAATGCCGTCGGTGTTGGCGCTGACCACATGGATGCCCGCCATTTCCAGCATTTCGATCAGTAGCAGGATGCTCAGCTGACCCGTCAGCGTTGTCTGCGTCAGGAAGTTCGGTGCGTAGAGGATTGAATACTTGCTACCGAACTTGCCGAACGACCCGTTGATAACAATCTTGAGCGAGTCCGCGACGGGCTTGTTGCCAGCCGCCTTCGCTGCCAAGCGTCGGTCAACGATGGTGCGATACACCTGCAAGAACACTGGGCCCAAGTGCTCAGGATACATGCCTTGGTTCAGGATGATGCGGGGGTAGAAGGACTCAACGTCCTTGTCGATCATAATGTAGTTCTCGTCGGTATGGTGCGCCACCGTGCTTTCGGTGCTGTGCAGCCCGCCGATCCCCATCGTGTAGGTCGTGCCGTTGATGTCCAGCTTGAGGTCTTTAATCTCCTCCGGCATTGCAATGGAGCCGGTGTAGTCAACGACGAACTTGGCACGCGCCACCACACTGAGCGCCCACTGCATCAGCGGGGACTTAAATGCCATCCAAGGTGGCACTTGATAACGGAACGTCGTCCCGACCTCAATCTCAGGGCGCTTGGGACGGATCCCCGTGCGCCTTTGCAGCTCAGCGGACATAACCGCTTCGGCGATCTGCGCGTCGGACTTGGACCGCAAGTCAACCTTGTATTCGTTCGACAGCGTATAGCGCAACTCGATCTGCTCTTTGAGCGTCTCGCGGAGGTGCGCGGTGTTGTGCGTGTCGTTGACGCAATACCAGCGCACGATCGCAATCTGGTTCATTGACAGGATGGTTGACGGGTGGAACGGAAGGTCCTGCATCTTGCGGGAGTGCATCCGTCCCGCATAACCCTTCAGCGATGCGAACAGGGGTGCCACCTCGATAAGATCGATATGGTCGCACTTCACCGACTTCGCTTTGTTCTTGCGTCGCACGTCGCTGCCACGCTGCTCTTCCTGAATGATCTGGTCCGACGCTTGCTTCAGCTTCAGCAGGGACAGACCGTGGATCGCCATCTCGCACATGGGCAAATCGTAATTGATGCCATTGAACGTGACGCAGGTATAATTCTCCAGCATCCATTGGAGCTTGCGGCGGTCGAGCGGGGGCCCGCCCTCCCATTCCTCAACCAGTGCAATCTTGCCCGTCACGAGGTTCGTGAAGATGACAAGGAAGTAGTTCCCATAACATTCGACGTCGGTGATCATTTCCTGCCGCTGCTGGCGTGCAACGGCAAGATCTTCGAGCGTCATAAACTGGACGGGGAACTGTAGCGCCTCAGCGAGGCCTGGGAGGTAGCTGGGATCGAGCCACGTGGGCTTCGGTGGAACCCGCTTCATCTGCTCCTTCTTTGGAGCCTTCGGCGGCGGGGTGTCATCCCAAAAGAATCCGATTGAGTCGTTGCGTGCCATGTATTACTCCGGAGGCAATATAGCGTGCCGTGGCGCTGGTAGAAGTTGGAGCTTATCGGTTGTTCGGTCGGCGCTTCACAGTCTTGGGCTTCTCCTTCATCTTGCCATTGCAGGTTGGGCAACCCTTGTGGTCATACAGATACATATTCCCGCAAGCGGTGCATTTGACTTTGCGCCGGCGGACCATCAGCCGTTCACCGAGAACTGCTGACCCTCGAAGTGCGACCGCATTCCGATGATCGCTCCGCGCAACCGCTGCCCGAAGAACAGCGCGGGCTCGGGGTATAGGGTAAAGTCCGCGTGAGTCACCACACCATCGAGCAGGCTCAGCATCGCGATGTTATAGCAGCCCTGGAACTCCAACCCGTCGACCTCGACGCTGCCACCCTGCTCCTCTTCGGTATGGGTTGTCAGCAGCCCGTGGTTGATGTAGATGCGGCTGCTCCCGTCCGCGAGGCGCTGTAGCTTGGTGATGGCGGGGAACAGTTCGTCCGGTAGCCTGACAGGCTCGTTCGGTCGGTTAAGGATCTTGGTGATCATTTCGAAGGGCCACTCAACCCCGAGCAACTGGCTGCGGATCCAGCACTCGTTCTCGTAGTGGAATGTGATACTGTTGCCCGCCAGCTGGGCGTGCGTCGGGGGTTCGTTGACCCGAAGCATTTCCTTGATGCAAGCCTTGGGCACGTTGATCTGGCGGGGGAACGCTGCGCCCAGCCAATACTCAACGACGCAAGTGTTGTTCGTTGCAAAGGCGGATTGCCCGTTCAGAAGCACCCCGTTCGTCCATGGGCGTGACGCATCGTTACCGATAAAGGGATAGAGCACCTTCACCGCTTCGAGCAGTGCGACCCCGTCGAACGCAAGCGGCTCACCCTCAGGGCTGGGATGGAACCCCGTGTCAATCGTGTTCTCTACGAACGCACGGAACTTGCCACTCTGCACGCGCAGCTTGCCGCCGGGTGTCATGGACAGTGTGATGACTTCCTCACACTGGCTTATCGCTTTGACAAGCTGGTCCGCTTTGGGACAGCAGTTGATGTCAAAGGGGAGCGGGCTGCTAATGGCGAGCGTTCCGTTATAGCTGCGGACGTGTCCCTGCTCGATCTGGAAGTGCGTCATCGCTGGCAGCAGATCCTTCTTGCCCACCGCGCCCTGGACGAACTTCAATTCCTTTAGCATTCATGCGCTCCATACTTGTCCACCAGCTTCTTGATCACCGGGGACTTCCAGGTTTTGCCGTATCGCTCTATCACGATTGCAATTTGCATTCTACGGTGAAAGTGGCCGTGTCGCAAGTGCGCAGTTTTGCAAACGTAGAGAAGCGTATTGAGCATGATGCTCCGCTTGAGCGAGTGCGGCTTGGGGTGGCGCTTAACGTCCATCAGAACAGCTCCGCCGAGCGAGGTTCGTAGACCCCTGTTTCCGATGCGTTCATTAGCGCGTTGACGACACCGAACGCCCACAGGTTGTAGGCAGCACGGGACTCGTAGATCTGCGATAGACGTTCGTAGGTGAACCCGTTGTCCTCGAGCGTCTTGAACACGAAGTCAACTTCCACCTGCGACAGCGTTGTCGCGTGCTGCCCGGCGTCGTGCCTTGAGGGTGACTTCTCCGATACAGACATCGGCATAGCAGGGTTCTTGCGGCTAATGCCAGGCATGATAATGGAACCGAATGCAGCGCTCTGAATCCAGGAGGACGAGTCGCAGCTATACCACGGATAGGCCTCCATGATCGGAACAGCGGTGATGCCAAAGCCATGCACCTTACAGCGCGGGCGCCCCGAACCGTCAGTGAGGAACTTGTCCCACATCCGGTCGAGCCAGACCATAAGCTGCTGAGTGCTGGATCCCACCATGCCGCCCAGCGTGATGTAATCGTAGTTCTGAACATAGTGTTCGAGGTAGCGCTCATCCTCCCCAGCGTGGAAACAGGGGAGGGGGCGCGCGCTGATGCCATGCTCGATCTTTAGGCGCGCTTCCATCTCAAGCTGGTTGCGATAGGTCTGGTGCGGGTCACCGATGCCGTCAAGCACTGACGCCATAAGGTTGCCGTCCTCAATGCGCAGGATGTCCATGTTGCGTGCGATATAGGAACAGTATTCCCGCACCGACAACTCGACCCCGAGGGTGTAAGCGGAGAACGCACCGCTGTCCAGGAAGATGGAAGCATTGAGCCGCCGCATGTGGTCAACATACGATTGCTTGCCGACATAGTGCCACGACTCGAGTATGTGAGGGAGACCATTAACGATCTCCCTCTCCCGGTCGTTCAGTTTTACATAGCGGTTCATCCCCTCCATATAGGAGTTCGTATAGACCGCGGCCATATAGATGTGCATCCGGGCAGCCTAGCAGGGTTAGCGCGCGAGCGCAAGGAACTCCGCACGGACAGCGGCGTCGGTCTTGAAGATGCCCCGGAGCGCGCTGGTGACCGTTTCTGACCCTTGTTTCTTGATGCCCCGCGACTCCATGCAGAGGTGGCGAGCGGTGATGACCACACCGCATCCCAGCGCGCCAAGGTGCTCCTGGATAGCGTCAGCAACCTGACAGCCCAGGCGCTCCTGCACCTGCAAACGCTTCGCGTAGATGTCGAGCAAGCGTGACAGCTTCGACAGCCCCACGATCTTCTTGTTCGGCAGATACGCAATGGTGGCAGTGCCGAAGAACGGCGCCATGTGGTGCTCGCAGTGCGTATAGAAGGGGATGTCCTTCACGACGACCATCTCGTCCACACCCTCGGCACCGTCCTCGAACGTCTTGAGAACGTCCTCGGGGTTCTGGTCGTAACCCGCGCACCATTCCTTCCAAGCCTTGGCGACCCGCTTGGGGGTTTCCTCCAGTCCGCCGCGGCTGGGATCCTCGCCGATGTATTGCAGCAGGCGGACGATATGGTCTTCGATGCCAGCGGACCCGTTCCCTTCCCACGGCCACACGACCCAGGCGTCACCATGCTCCCAGCTACGCTTGTCGATAAGCGCCTCGAAGTAGTGGTCGCCGAACCGCTCCATCGTTTTGCCGGTGTCGATAAGGTCGTCGACAATGACGTCAGCTTTGGTCCAGTCGTCTTCCACCTTGAACCGCTCGTCGCTGTCAAGTGCGAACAACGCCAGGCGCGCTGCAATGCCCGCGGTCGGAACCGCATAGACCTTGATCGAGTCGTAGCTGGCCAGCTTGGTGAGGATGCGGTTCTGCATGTCCCCAGCAAGGTCCAGGACCGAGAGTGTATCGTAAACCTGTTCGGCCATATCAGTTCCCCAAGTAGCTTGCGGCGTTGCCCGCGTGTTCCCGGCACTCGACTTCCGCAACGCGGACGCCCCGTGCAATCTCTTCCGGGGTGAGGGTTTCCTTCGCCCACCCGTGGACCATGTGCGCGAACGATTCGCACCCGACCTTCGGCACGACAACGATGTCACCGAGCAGCGGTTGGCCGTTGAAGTAAAGCGCTTCCTGGAGGTGCGCGAGGTAGGGGTCGTCCTGCGCGAGCAGCATCTTGTGATCGAACGTGTCGCACAGGCGTTGCTTCAGGGGCTTCAGCGAACCGAAGTCCTTGACCCAGCCGTTGCCATCAAGCGTGTCACACTCGAACACAATCTTGAAGCCCAGGGCATAACCGTGGATGAAGCGGCAGTGTGACGTCGCTTGCGGTTGGCGGAAGGTAGCGGACAGGCCAAGCTCATGACCGTAGGTTTTGGTGACGCGGTGCATTTCAGTCCTCCGAGTGCGTGACCACATGCCGGCCAAACGCAAGCGTCACCGTAACATAGTCGCAGGTAGTGAATTCGCGGAACAGGTCCGCAGCGATGTCTTCCATAAACTTCTTCTTGAACTGCGCAATCTTGCGAATGCGCTTGCGGATGCCGTAGAGCTCATGCACCGGCGCAGAGTCGTCGAGAAGGTCGTCTCGGAAAGCCACCTCGACATAGATCAGGTCGGGGAGATGGTTCACCGGACAGAAGGTGATGATAGGCAGCCAGTGCCTTACTTGAGTGTGACGAACAGCCATGCGAGACTCCACAAGAGGGTTAGAGCGAGACCCTGCCACCAGGATCGGTTGAACCATTCCCATTCAGTTCCCATGCTGTAGCGGTGTTCACTGAAGGGGTAAAGGAGCGGCGGTGCCCAGCGCTTGCCGTGCGTGGGCAAGTCTAGGAGGATATGCGACAGCAGCGCCAGCAGGGGCACCACAGTGGCGAACAGCGCTAGCGCCAGCAACCCTGCACCCCCTAGCACGAGCGCGCTGTGCGCCGCGTTGTAGGCGGCTGTAGGGTGCGTCAACCGCCGCCACGTTACAAGCGCAAGGTCGGGGGCAACACCGCACGCCGCGCCAAGGACAGGTTGCCCGAACGCGGCGCCGACGGATGCACCTGCCACAGCGTGTGACAGGATGTCCATTAACGGAACTCGTCGTAGTTGTCGGTCGAAGGCAGGTCCATCAACCCTTCACGCCATGCGCGCACGACAAGCGGGTCAGGCAACCCTGCCTGCGCGAACCCATCGGCCCGCAGGACGTTGGCATGGTTCATGTCGGTGGGCGGATACTGTCCGTCATAGCTGGTATGCGTGAACGCGAGCGCGTCCCAGCATCCCGGAAGCGTCGTGGCGAGCTCACAGGTCTGAGCCTTGGTGAGCTCCATCAGCGGGGTGGCGATGCGGATCGGTTGCGTTCCCCTGTGGTCATGCCCGAGCGCGGTGTTGATATACTTGGCGGTCGCGTCGATAAACACCTGCCGGCAGTCATCATAATTGGCGTTGTCCATCGCGCAGACGCCAGTGACAATGTAGTCGATGCCCAGCGCTTCAGCACGGTTAGCAGCAAGCGTCAGGAACAGTGCGTTGCGCATGGGAACGAACGTCGTCTCCCGCCGGTCGCCGATCACCGCGTCCATCTGCTCAGCATCGGTATAGCGTTCCAGTTCGTTACCGCTGGTGAGCGGGGAGCTGGATACAAGGATGTCACCGAGGGTAACGACCTCATGGCGATCACCGCAACCCGCCAGCTGTGCGACCAGCATTGCAGACTGGATTTCCAGGACGTGCCGCTGTCCGTAGTTGAACGTGATGCAATGCACCTCGTCGAAGTGTTGCAGCGCCCAGAACAGGCAGGTTGTCGAATCCTGCCCGCCGGACAGGATAACAAGGGCTTTCTTCATCATTCGACTCCAATGAACTTGTGGACCTGAAGCTGGAGGATGTGTCCGTGAGCCAGGCTGGAGCTGACGGCCTCTTGCGTGTGGAGATGGTTGTCGACCGCGTCCTTGCTGTCGAGCGGCTGGATGTAGATCACACCCTCGAAGAGCCCCTCGGTCGGTCGCGCGGGACGGTTGGGCATGTCGAGCGCGTGCAGCGGCAAACCATCCTCCCGGTCGGCGTCCCCATAGCGCACGACATACTTGAGGGCGCACGCGGCGTCCTCAGCTAGCGGGTTCAGCTTGCCGGTCTTGGGACTGATCACGAGATATGCGCCCTCACGTTCGAACGTGTTCTTGTTCCAGGGCGCAGCAGGCGGGTTCATCGTGCCGTTCGATTCAACCTGGACATAGAACCGGCAGTCAACCAGCAGATTGATAAGCTCGCCGATGTGCTGGCGGAAGGGTTCGCCGCCGGTGATGACCACAAGGGAATGTCCGCGCAGGCCGCCGATGGACAGCTTCGACACCTCGCGAACAATGTCGCTCGGGGTCATTTGCTTCCGGGTTGAGGTGTAATCCGTGTCGCACATCGGACACTGGAGGTTGCAGCCCGCGAGGCGCACAAAGACGCAGGGGGTTCCGCAGAAGGGGCCTTCGCCCTGGATCGTTTTGAAAATGGAGTGAACGTCCACGGTCCCTTCATATGAGGGCAGGCGTTTCTCGATGGGTTGGGAATTGATCATTTGACCTCCGGAGGTAGCTAGCAACGCTAGCAGGTTTCGGGGTGGAAAGTAAAGCCCCCGCACACCTTCTCAGATGTGCGGGGGCGAGCAGCCGAAGCTGTATTATTCCGCGGGCGGGGCCGGCGGAACTTCAGGCGCTGCGGGCGGGGTTTCGGGCTTGGCCGGCTTGCGCGGATCTTCCACGCGACCGATCACCCCGAAGAACTTCCGCCAGCGAGCGTATTCGGCGCGGACGTTGGCCTCGTTGAGACCCTCGGCCTTGGCGACCTCCATCGATTCGCCGATCGAAGCGGGCGAGCCGTTCTTGGCGCTGATGTCGTCGAAGATCTTCCACGCCTTGCCGCAGAGGCCATCGGGCTTCGGACGGCGGATGCCGTTCTGTTCCGGCATCTTGGCAGCTTCGCGCGCAGCTTCAGCAGCCGCCTTGGCATCGATCTTCGCCTGGGCCTTGGCAGCCTTTTCGGCTTCCTTTGCTTCGGCAGCGGCCTTCTTGGCGGCTTCCTTGGCTTCCTTGGCAGCGGCTTTCTCCGCGTCCTTGGCAGCCTTGGCAGCTTCACGTTCCGCCTTCTTGGCGGCCGCATCGTCTGCCTTCTTCTGAGCGGCAGCCTGCTTTGCGGCCTCCGCTTCCTGCGCGGCCTGCGCCGCCTGCTGTTCGTCGCTCATTTCAATCTCCAATAGAATGGTGCCCAAATGGACAAACTACGCTTAGCACTCACTTAGGGGAAGCGCAACCCCTTTTAGCCTAATCGATCTTTCATCCAGTTACCGAGTTCGTTGCTCGAGCTTGTGCGCTTGACGCCATGCTCTTGCTCAAGCACGTCATACATCTTCTTGCGAAGCTCTAGCACGGCAGCCTTATCGGTTGGCTTGCCAGCTTCGCCCCACATACGGTCCGCAACCGCCCAAATGGTTGGCCGCACGCTAGAAGCACGCTGTTTCGGTGCGCGGGGCGGCTGTGGTGCTGACTCCACGGGTGCGCGGGGTTTGGGTGCAGCGCGCTCCGCGCGGCGCTGTGGGGCCTGTGTGGTGGCCTTGTGCTTTTCCACAGCGTCAAGAGGTTTGCAGTGTAGCGGGAACAGGTCCATGGCTTTCGCGGGCACCTTAGCGCCCAGCGCATACTTCCAGGGGATGCCGTTGTAGAGGTCGTCCGACACCGCTGCCACTTGCGCTTCAACCTCAGTGGCGAGCGCTAGGGTGGGCGGCATGTGGTCATAGACGATCATTGCCAGCATCTCACGCACGATGCGGTCATCCGACCCCGTTATGTCCTCGCCAGTGGTGTTGCGATAAAGCATCCGAATTTCCAGCGGGGTCATACCGAGCAGGAAGTGCTCCGAGTTTGCGTTCTCATTGCGGATGCTGTGGTGGGGCGCCTCCAGGAACGACAACCCGCTGAGCACCATCTGGTCGTGATGCTTGTGGAGGAACTGGAGGGTATCCATGTCGACGGAGACGAACATCTTACCCCTCCACCTTCAGCCAGCGACCATCGTCCTGGAGCACATACTTCTGCCCGAGCCCGGTGCCCAGCTTGCCACCGAACTGTTCGAACGTATCCTGGCACCAGTTGCCCCAGCCGATGCCAGGCAGGTTGGCGTCATACATCGTCTCACCGAACGGGGTGTTGCGAAGCTGGCAACCCGTGGCGGGCAGCGGGCTGAGCCAGTAGACTTTCTTATCCGACATCACTTGGACTCCAGTTCTTTGATTTCCTGCTCCATGCGAGCAATGTGTTCGGGGGTTGCTTCCGGGGAAGCGCGGTAGCCCTTGAGGCGCATACGCAGCGACCGGAGCTTCAGCTCGTTGACGCGGTTGTCATCCATGCTGCAACACCTGCGAGAAAGGTTTCGGGTGGACGTTGCGGTCGCCCAGCTGGCGCTTGAGGTCACGGACCATGTTCATGTAGATCCTTTCCTGAGCTGCCTGAGTGTAACGTGCCATTGTGCGTCTCCTTGTTGCAACCCTTTTACAGGAGTTCCACAGGAACGCAAACACTTTTTTAGAACGGAATGTCGTCGTCCAGATCGTCATCATAGGTCCGCGCGTCAAGCTGAGCTTTTTGGGCTGACAACACCTCCCGGTTCTCAATCTCTGGAACGTAACCGTCCGATTCGATTGTGCCGAAGGACGTCCCGTCATAGCAGAACGCCATGATCTCAGGATATTGCTTGTTCGTCCAGACCCGAAGGTGCGTTGGCGCTGCTAGCACTTGGTCTGCCATAGCGATAGCTTCAGCAGTGGTCGCTGGCATGGGGGTGTCGGTGCGTTCCGCCCACCACTTGCGCGCTTTACGACCAGCGAAGTTCGTGTGCTCGATACAGATGAACTCACTGAACGACTTATATCCGCAATAGTAGCTCATCTTCATCATTGGAGGCGAGCCGGTCTTTTCGTGGCGGTCAATGGTGACGCTGTCCACCTTGAACACCTTGACCACAGGCTCGTCAATCTTAATGAGCTCGTCCTGTGCAGCCTCCGTCTTGAACTTAACTTCGAACAGGAACTCCGCACCACAGCCCAGCGCGGTCTTGAACGGTTGCCCGCCGCAGTAGCGCACGCTGGCGTGATTGTATGTGTCGCAGACCTCGCACAGCTTGACGGGTGCGTCACCGCCACCGGACCCCTTAGCACGGGGAAGCACGGGGTCATTGATTGGTCCAAGCTGCGCAGTGTTGCGCGCGAAGTCCATAACAAGGCAGTCATGCTTGTCGGATGCAAAGATGGCCTGCAAGCGACCTTCGATAGTATTGAGGTCAGCGCGGGTGCCATCGGGGAGCAGCCCCTTCCCATCCAACCCGTAGACCGGACGGGTTCCGCGTCCCAGCATCTGAACCCAAAGCACAACCGAGCCGGTTGCACGCAGAATGATAATGAAGTCAATGCCCGGGAAGTCGAAGCCTGTGGTCAGGACATTGTTGTTCACCAGCGCACGGATCTTGCCCGCCTTGAAGTCTTCAATCGTTTCGTCCCGACCCGCGCGCTTGCTGTGGACGCAACCTGCCGAGATGCCCATAAGGTTGAGCATGTCACAGACGTTGTCAGCGTGATCGGTTCCGGATGCAAAGACCAGCCAGTGCTTTCGGTCGCCACCGTATTCGATAGCCTCTTTCAGCGCCGCTTCAGTGATGTCGTCCCTGTCGAACTTCTCCTGCATCTCCTTCTCGATAAACTCACCGCCGCGCTTGTGCAAGCCTTCGGTGTCGAGGTGGAGCTTCGGTCGTTTAGGGACCAGCGGGATCAGGTAGCCCTCATTGAACAACCTGTTGAACGGTTCGCGCCCCGTGATGTCGAAGCACATATCCTTGAACAGCGGATCGCTCAGGTTGCCCTTGCTGTCCTCGTAAGGATCAGTCAGGTGACCATGCCCCATGCGCCACGGGGTAGCTGTGAAGCCAATGACGCGGAGGTAGGGGTTGATGGACAGCAGACCAGCAATGAACGTCCGATACATGGTCTGGTCGTTCGGGCTCATCAGGTGGCACTCGTCAATGATGACAAGGTCGATGTGCCCGAACTGCGCCCAGCGGCGTGCGACGGAAGCGATACCAGCGAACGTGATGGGTTGCGCCATGTTGCGCTGCCCAAGACCCGCGCTGTAGATGCCAGCAGGGGAGAAGCTCCACAGTTGCTTCAGCTTCTCGAAGTTCTGTTGGATCAGCTCCTTGACGTGCGTGAGCACGATGATTCGCTGCTGGCCGTATTGCGACAGCACACTCTGAAGGAAGCGTGCGATGACCACACTCTTGCCTGTGCCCGTGGGCATCGCGACCAGCGGGTTGCCGGTAGGGTGTGTCCTGAAGTAGTCCCAAATCGAATTGGTGGCTTCGGTCTGGTATTGGCGATCCTGGAACGCTGGCCCGCCGTTGTGTCCCATTCCGGGCGGCGGGGTTATTCCGATAATTTCACTGGTGAAACCTGTAGCGGGGCTCATGCACGCAGACCGTCATCTTCATACCAGTCAGGACAGCCAACCAGTTGCTTGTCCTTGCTTAGCTGCATCTTGTGCTTATTGCAAGACCAAGTGCCAGCGGTTCCACGGTCAGGTTGGCTAAACTGGCACGTCCGGCAGTTGATGTCGGTCGCTGCACTTAGGTGGCAGACCGGGCGGTGATCGCAGAAGCGGCACTTGAAGAAGCCTGCGCTCGTGCTGATCTTCTTTGGGGCGTTCTCGGACCACACTAGCATCTCGCCTCGGTCCAGATACTGGTCCGCATACTCGGGCGCGATGTAGATGATCTCCATGTAGAGGTCGTCGGTGTTCTTGCAGACCGCGACGTAAAGCGCAACGGTGAGGCCCATCTTCCTCATGTAAAGCTGCATCTGCGTATAGTGCTCAGGCTTAGCAGCCTTGACGCCAAACCCCGTGAACGGTCCCTCACCTGCGACATACTTGCGCCACTCGGGCAGCTTCCCAGCTAGCTCGATAAAGGACTTCTCGCCGTGGGTCTTGTATTCGTTGACGAACGGCATGTCAGGGGATAGATCCGGAATCCCCCGCGCAACGCCATCACCCGACCCGCCGCAATGCCCGTCAGCCCAGCTGATGCGGAACTGTTTCCCGTTGGCATCCTGTTGCCATACCTCGCACCCGATCATCAGCAGCATCGCAATGATGCGGCCTTCCTCTAGGTGCCCGCGGTTGAACAGGCGCAGCACGCGCCCTTCGAACTTTGCCTTGGTGGCCCAGCGATGCGAGTAGTAGATGGCGCGCGGGCACTCCCCGCCAAGGATAGATGCGCCAAGGTGCGGTCGGTGTCCGTCCTCGGGCTCGTCACGGTAGGCGTCTCCGATATGTGGTAACACCCGGCCTTCCCAGCCGCGGAACGCTGCACCCTGATCCGCTTCGATCATTGCGTCTATCTTGCGCATCGTTAGAAGCGCGTGCATTAGAGCACCCATGTCATCTCCTGTCGGCTAGGTGACCCGTGACCTTAGCATGGACCAGTGGCGCCGCCGAAGCATTGCATCCCAGTCACGGGTCGCCTAGCAGCCGGACCCCCGAAGGGGCCCGGATACCAGTTACGCCTGAGGCGCGGCCCACGGAGGAGCAGCACCCTGAGCGGCCGCAGCCGCAGCAGCAGCAGGGTCCGCGGCGGGTGCCGCAGGTGCAGCTTCTGCAGGCGCAGCGCCCCCAGCCCAGGGCTGAGCGGGTGCAGCACCCCCGAACGGGTTCGCAGGGTCCGCAGCAAGCGCCGCAGCGCCACCAGTAGCCCACGGGGTGCCACCGTCAGCGGCAGGTGCCGCAGGGGCAGCGGGAGCTGCCGGAGCAGCGGGTGCAGCCGCCGGCGCAGGGTAACGCTGAGCGAGGTCGGTCGTCTTGACGACTTCCGCACCCTTCCAGTGATACTCCTTGTTCTCCGGGTGCAGGGCCCAACCGTCCGCCAGTGCGGCAGCGATCGGATCATGCGCGGGTGCAGCAGGCGCCGCAGGGGTTGCCGGAGCGGCAGGTGCAGCAGGCGCACCCCCGAACCCGGCAGGTGCAGCACCGCCGAAGCCAGCAGGAGCACCGCCACCCGCCGGAGCGGCTGCACCGGAAGCACCAGCGCCGACGGTTTCCACCGCTTCGTTGATGTTCTTGTATGCGATGATCTCGTTCTGGTCTTCGTAGTTGTCGTCGCCCTTGCGGATCTTCACCTTGATCTTCAGCGGCAGCCCGTGGAGCTGTTCCGAATTGGCGATGTGCAGGACGCCGACCGCGTGACCGATTGCGGAGAGTTGCTTGAGCGCAATCTCCTGGGCGGTCGCATTCGCGTTCTTGATGTTCAAGCGCGCGAACAGCTTGCGATTGGCGTATTGCCCGTCGATAACCGCGAAGCGGACCTGGAGGTAAGTGCCCAGGCCGTCCTTGGTCGGCTTCAGATCCGACTCGTCCATGCGAGCGTTATACCAGCCCGCGGGGATCGTGTCGAACCCTGCATCCGGTTCCACCTTGGTGGCGTCGAAGTTCAGTTGTGCCATGGTATCAGTATTCCTTTCAAGTGGCGGCGGATCAAGCCGCCAGGATTTTTGCAAAAATCGCGCTGAGGATAGGTGGTTCGATCGGAGCCAGCGCGCCACTCCGGTCTTTCGCTACATACTGCAAATCAGGTTGAGTCTGTAGGAATCTGTATTTCTCGCCGTTCGGCGCTTGGTTGATACCAAGGCGGAACACCTCGTCGAAGAAGTAAGGCAGCTTGTTTCCCAGCTTGGCACCGGGCATGGCTGGCGCATACTTGACCACACCAGTCAGCTCGTCCTTCTGCGGTTCCATCTTGGCAGTGATAAGGACGTGCTTGTTCGGCAGGTCGCGGAAGGAACGGATGGTCGTTTCCATCTTCTCGATAAGCTCACCGTAGGCCTGGCGCGGGTCCTTAACCTGCCGCTTGGCGTTGTTGAGGATAACCTCAGCAATTTCGGAGGCGCTGTCCATGCCAATGGTGTGGAACGCTTTGGCTTCGTTTGACTGCTCGCACCAGCGGTGAGCCTCAACCAAGTCCTCGACCGTCTTCACCTCAATGATGGGCATGTTGTAAGTGATGTGAGGGTTGCCCACCCCGTAGAGCCGTTCGAGGTTCGCCTTGCGCAGGGACAGCGCACCGGCCTCGTTGCTGATCATAACGGGGACGGGTGCGGTAGCGAGCAGCATGGTCTTGCCGACGCCCGCCTCCCCGTAGACCAGCGACTTGATGCCTCCGGTCTGTGTCGCGTGGGCCGCGTCCGTGAATACCAATGCCATCACATATCCTCTGCGTTGCGGAACGACTGCCACGTCGGGAACCGGGGCTTGTCCTTAATCCCCTTGGGGAAGAACTTCGCCTTGTGGATCAGCGACTTGAATTCGTTCTGGTTGATGAAGTAGTGCCTTCTCTGGTCGTGCGTCAAACATCCCGCACCGACTCGGACTTCCTGTCCCTTGGAGAACAACAGCGTATCCCCATCAAAGACGTCAGCCAGCACGTTGCCCAGCATAGCGCCAACCATGCCATTTGCAACCATATTCTCTTGATGCGACGATCTGAACGTATTGCCCAGCTCATTGATCTGTGCTTCGTTCTCGTTGCTCTCACCCTCCAGGATGGTATGCACGGTGAACTCGAAGTCCACGAAGCGCTTGATGCGCAGCAGGCCCCCTTGTGTCGGTGACGAGCGCCCTTGCTTGTGCAACCCTTTGGGGTCGCGGAAGCAAGTCCCTTCGAACCCATCCATAAGGTTCTGCATGTCGAATTCTTCCAGCTCGTCCATGGTGTGGACCAGCTTGCTCCGCATCATGCGCAGGTGCGGATAGAGCGTGGGCTGCTCGTTCATCAGCTCCTTGATGCGGTCCTCCAGTTGCAGCAGACGCCGCTCGTAGGGAACAGCCTTGTTGTCGACCGTCACATAATCGAACAGCCACCACAGGACATAGGGCTCACCCGCGATGGTTCCAGTTGCGCTGGATGTAAGCCTGCAGAGGTCGGGGTGCGTCTCACGCTCCGCAGCAAGCTCCCCGTCGAACCCGATCAGCGCGCTGTGGCTGAGCCGTGTGGTCAGGTAGCGGTTCTTGAAGGGCTTCAGCGAGCGACCTGTCAGCTTCCCTGTCATGTTGAGCGCGCGCACGCCGTCAACCTTGGGCTGCGCAATCACCGGGAACTTGACCTTGGCTGGTATCCAGGTCTCAGCGAGCATGGGCTTCATTTGACGTTGTATCCTTCTGCTTCCAGCAGCTTAGCAAGGTCTGCCAAGCGAAGCAAGCCCCCGCGCGACATCTTTGCCACCTTGTCATAGAGCAGGCTGAAGTCCTCGGACATCTTCTTGTCCACCTTCTCCTGCTCAACTTCGTGTGCCTCGAAAAGCGTGCCGTTGTTTATCCCATCTTCAAACTCGCCCATCACCGTCGCAGGGACGTCAGTCGTCATGACCGCTACGCGATAGCCCATGAACCAGATTTCATCTGCGACGGTGTGGGTCGACATTACTCTTCTCCGAAGAACGCTGCGGCGGTGTCAGGGAACTCACCCTCGAGCATCAGCTTGCAGCCCTGGGCGATAAAGCGGTGCTCCGCCTGCACCCCTTCCATCGTGCGCTCCTTAATGTAGTGCAGCCACGTGCGGATGCTGAAGTGCAGATACATCACGGTCGGGACCAGCCCTTCCGGCAGGATGGTGCGAGCGACTTCCTTGGCGACCCCGCGCTGGAGCCACATCTTGTAATCCGCTTCATCGGACGCCGCCTTCAGCAGGATGTATTCATCCCAAGCGCGTGCAATCGCGTGTTCCTCTTCCGTCTCCGGCAAGCGGGACAGCTGGCGGTTCGTCGGGTGCTGGAACCTGCATTCGCGGGTCGTCAGGAGCTCGCCATATTCGGCATAGCGACCGCTGAATTCCTGGAAGCCGATTGCGGACAGGTGGCGCAGCACTTGCCGGCCGACGTCGCGGGTTGTGGTCACTTCGAGGCACATGCTTGCCATCTGGAAAGGCGACCAGTGATTGTGATCGATAAGATAGCGGATCAGCCGGGTGGCTGACGCATCCCTATTGCCCGGGTTACTCACCCGGGCAATATCGGCGATCAACTTGTCTCCATTGGGCGTGCAATGGGTGAAGGCGACCGAATGGTTCTTCATGCGCCCTTCTCCGGAGCGGCCGGGGGTGCCTGGGGCGGCACGGGCGGAGCGAGCGACGCGGTCGTCTGCTCGAACAGCGTGCGCGCCGCACTGCCCTCGGGCAACGATGCGCGGAAGCTGTCCATCAGCGACTCGCGTTGCTTGACGCGTTCCACCTCCAGCATCTGGGCGCCGAACTGTTGCTCCTTGAGCGTCAGCTCCTGGAACTCAGTGAGGTCGACCTTCTGCACCGCCCAGCGGTAATCGAAGTCCGCATCCACGTCGATGTCGGGCTTCTCGTCCACGCTGACCACATGCGCAAACTTGAGGCCGTTCTGCGGCGTCAGCACGATGACCGTCTGACCTTCCTTCACGTCCCATGCGAGCGGAACCTTATAGGTGTATCCGCGCCCACGGTCGCCGCCCCACGGAGGGGTCCGACCCTTGGTCTTCACCTGGCCCAGATTGACACGCTGGGGCGGTGCGCCCGAATCGTATTCGCCCAGGTCGGTGCCGTTGTCGTAGGTTCCCGCAGGCAAGACCTGATCCGTGAACGCCACCTTGATGGTCGTATAGGTCTGGTCGAGCAGGGAAAACAAGTGCTTCTGTTTCATGTCGTGGACTCCTTAATCCGTTTGCGTGCCAACCTCATTCCTACCTTAGCACGCTGGTCACAGAGGTTGTTCGTGACGTAACGTGCTTCTTCCCGTGTGGTGTGACCCTTAACGTGTCGGAAGGACACCGTCACACCGTGCTTCTCTTTAAGGGCGTAGAAGTGCTTTCGTGCGCCCCGTTCGTCCTTGGATAGTTCCTTCCGTTTACTTTCCAAAGCCAGTATAGCGCCAGTGCAGTCTGTTTGCAATAGCACATGGTCACCGGACTGTGCAATTCCAGACGCAAGGGCGAAGTAAAGCCCGTTCACAAGTGCTGCCATCTCAGCAGCGGTGGAGTTGTCGATAGGGTTCTGCATGGGCCCACCACCCCCTTGCCTGCCCCGCTCGCTGACGGCCCAATACCCGTATCCAGCAGCGCCAGACGTTGGGCAATGGGACGCGTCAGCTATCACCGTGACGCGCATTAGCTCCCGCGCTTGGGAATGGTGATGTCGAGCTGGGCCATCCCGGGCTTCACGACCAGCACACGATCGAAGATGGCCTGATCCGCTTCGCTCAGCTTGCGGTATTCCGCAACCTTCAGCTCAGGCTTCCAGATGATCAGCTTGTCCCATTCGAAGTCCACACCCTTCAGGTTGGACGTGTCGTCGGCCTTCGCTGCCTCGATAGCTGCCTTGAGCGCTTCCAGCTCACCCTCATCGACCTTGCGGTCAATGGTGTGGATCATCTTCAGGTTGGCGCCGGTGCCATCCTTCAGCGGAAGCGTGTTCGTGCCTTCATCCGGTGTCGGAAAGAAGAACTTGGCAATGCGCGAACGCATTAGCGACTCAGCAGTCTTGACTTCTGCGAGTTGCTTCTTGAGCAGATACCACTTGCTCAACTCCGCCGGGGTTACAGCGGTTTCTTCGGTAAGGTCTGCCATTGCTTACTCCTTTGCTTGTTGACCGGACCTATATGCAGCACAGGTCCGGTCAATGCAAGCGTTATTATGCGTCCTTGCCCAGCATACCGCGCTTGAGGCTTTCGTCCTCCGTGGGCTCACCCTTGAAGGGCTTGCGGGCGGGAATGATGCCCTCGGGTGGCTGCACCTTGTCCGCGCGGTCCTGGGCCTGCTGGTCGCTGTAGCTGAGCGAAGCATAGCGCTTGGACAGCTTGATAATGTTGGCGGACAGGCACTCGCCCCGCGACAGGCCGAACATAAGCGCCAGCGTGAGCATGGACACCGCAAGCGCGCTGAGCTGGTTCGTCAGCAGCTCCACGTCGAGCGCTTTGTTGTAGAGCGCCGCCTTCTTGACCGTGTCGAGCACCTGCGACCCGTGGACCGCAATGCTGGCCGCGTGCTGGATTGCAGCGTCCGGGGAAATGATGTTGTTGCGCGACTGTTCGTGCAGTGCGTCCCAGTCCAGAACGATGCCGGTGCGCTGCACAATCTGTTCCATGTAGAAGAACAGGTCGCCCAGCTCTTCGCGCAGGTTGACAACGTCGATGCCTTCGTTGGGCGGGAACAGGATAGCTTCGAGCAGCTCACCCGCTTCGCCACTGACGCCGGTGGCGCCGTGCCACAGGTCGACCGTGTAAATGGACAGGGTGTCCAGGATGTCCTGGGGCTTCTTGACAAGCGCGGCGACAAGCTGCGGATGCGTGATCTGTAGTGTGGTCATCATATTACTCCGTTGAACGAGGTGCTAAGCATAGCGCGCACCGTTGCACCATCACAACACATCATTTAGGCATCGTCCCCTAGCGCTGCATAATCGGGCAGCTTCAGGATGCGGTATGCCTTGCCGTGATGGGAATATGCCTCCACCAGCTTGTCACCCTTGACCTCCATAATGATGCCATTTGCAATCATCTGGAACAGGGCCTCGTCCAACGCCTTGCTTGTGCCGAACTTGTGCTTGTAGAAGCTGGACACGCGGGACACGCGCATCTGCAGATAGTTGCGTGGAACGATACCGTTCTCGCGCATTGCTTCCGGAATCTTGTAGGACGCTGGGACAGGCTTGCCAATGTATTGCTTCATGACATCCACCAGCTTGCGCTCACGTGAAGCATCATTAAGCCCAACGTCGCCACCCTCCAGGCGCTTGCGCATGATAGCAATGTCAGCTTCAATCAGGTTGATTGCCCATGTGGCGTGCCCGATGTCAATGATAGGGTTGCTGAAGTTGTCCCCTACTGCCAGCAGTGCAGCGACTCGCAGCACCTTCAGCGTTGCACGGTTCCACATCTGACGCCGGGACTCGTCTGTTGTGCCCCTGATGTTTTTTGCCGCCATAAGGCTGAAGTCTTGCAGCTTGCGGGCAGCTTCCTCAGTCCTAAGGACAGGTTGTGTCTCCCCGCGTGCGTTAGCAGTGTCAGCAGCGTTTGCGATGCTGCACAGATACATCACTAGCGCATCGTCCGGGCGCTCAAGGATGTTAGCGTTCTCGTCTGGGCGGTCACCCTCGTATTGGATCACAAGGAAGCGTGACAGGAAACCATCCTCCATCATGGACTCGGTCAAGCTGTCAAAGAACGTCTGCGGCGTTGACTCGCCCACCATACTGTAGGCAACTGATGTCAGCGCTTCGATATTGTTGTCCGTGGAGCTGTATCCAATGCCACCAACGATTGCGCGGGGTGCGGACTTCTGGTAGAGGTTTGTCATCTGCGTGCGCAGCGTTGTCATAGGGCCTTCCCTATCGTCCTCACCTGCGATGCGCTTCATGCGCCGTCCCCACTCACCGGACACATTGACGAACGAGTTGTTCCCCGCGCACGCTTTGATAAGTGCTGGTCCAGATGCAAACTCAGTGAAGTCCACGAAGTTCCCAAAGATGGGTGACTTCATAAGGCAAGCGCTGACCACATTAGCGATCCCGCTGTGCAATGCTTCCTTGCCGATTGCGGAGCGCGCAACAAGAACGATATACAGGTTCAAACCCGAACCGGGGATGTGCCATGCCTTGCCACAGATACCAGCCATCAGCCCTAGCGCGGCAGTGATGGACACTTCCTTGATGGGCAGATAGCTACTGTTGAAGATGTATTGCGCAAGCGCGCCCACAAATCCCGGAGGCCATTGCAATCCGCTTTCAACCGCGTGGATAGCAGCGGGGGTGACGGGTGCAGCTTGCGCTAGCTGGGCCTCGGGTGGCGCTGGAGTTGCTGTAGGCTCGCCTGTGCCGGGCACCTGTAGCGGGCTCACCGTGCGGGGTGCAAAGCTACCAAACGGACCGTCAACCGCTGTAGCCGCTGGCACACCCCCTTGCATAGCCGCTATTTCTTCGCGTGCTAGCCGTGCCTGTTCCAGAAGCATATCCGCAGCCATTAGCAGGCCGTCCATCTCCACGCTACGCTCACGCTCCTGGCGGTCACGGATGGTCTTAAGCGTGAAGTTGATATACTTGTTGTCCTTGACCGCCTTCTCCCGCTTGCCCAATCCCGACTCGCGGAACATGCGCCTGCACTGTTCGTTGCAGTCCGAGTAGAAGGTGAACATGGACATAAGCGCAAGGTCAGCTTCGGACTGGGATGGAAACGCGAATTCGTCCTCCCGCCACAGACCCTTGAACAGCTTGGTGAACTTGTCTCCATTGGCAGCACTGGTGGCCATGTGCAGCAGATACCAGTCATCGAACTGCTCGGGCAGTTCCTCCAGCTCCACAACCTTCTGCATGGGGCGCATCCGCGTCACCATGTTGAGCAGCATGTGCTCACGGTTCTCAATCGTCTTGGACAATACGACGTCGCCCGTGGAGATAATGAATCGCTCCTGCGAATACACCTCCACCCCGTCACGCCGGTAGCCCTTGCCAATCTTACCGCGGATCCATGTGTGGAACCCCTTGCCGGACTTGGACTTTTCCGTGTAGCTATCGAAGGACTTCATAATGTCCTGATAGAACTGAAATTGGTCTGGGCTGGTCCACTTGTCCGGTTCATCCGGGTGCGTGGCAGCGTCCTTAACGTCCAAGTCAATGCAGCTGAACGGGTCCGCATCGTTGAGGATATAACCGATCGTGTAACCCGTCTGCGTGATAGTGACGCCTTGCGGGTTGACCCATGTGGTCACCGTATCACGGTTCTCCCATGCAAGCGTGGCGGCAGCCTCAAACGTCATCCATTCGGATGGTGCAGTGACACTAATGTTCCGCAGCTTGCCGTTGATAAGCGCCATCGGTGCTTTGCTTGCACCTGCCACCGCCCACTGTGGGCGTTCACGCAACGCTTCTGGAATGCGCGTCCAGTTATTGACGGGCCTCACGCTGTTGCACGCTGCGCACGGTTGGCGGCCCAATCAGCTAGGTAGGGCTGAAGCGGCGCTCGCTCCCACAGCAGGATCTGCGGTTGCCCATTCGGGCGGCGGAGCACAATGGCATCGGGCAAGCGCCCAGTCTTAAGCGCCAGCAGAACAGTTGTTCTGTGGATGCCCAGTTGCTGACAGACTTCCGTGCTGCTGATGTATTTATTGTCAAACTCAAGCTGTGCAGACACAGACAACCCCCAGGCGTGATATTGCAACCGTTAAGCGACCCTAACGCAGCATGTGCTTAGTCGCAAGCGGCTACTTGTTGATGCGGTAATTATCCACTGCATCCCTAGCGGATCGGGCCTGGAGCTCAGCTTGAGCCACAGCTTCCTCCGCGCGCTGCACACGCTCAGCACGGTCCAGCTTGGCCTGGGCAATAGCAGCGTCCATGTCGGATTTGGCGCGCTGGATCTCGCCCTTGAGCCACTTGCGTCCCTCGACTGCATTGTGGTCAGCAGCTTTAGCAGCCTTGAGCAGCGCGTCCAGGTCAGGGTCATCGGATCCAGGGCTGTTGCGCAAGCGGTGCCTCGCGACACGCTCACGATTGAGCCTAGCCTCACGCTCTTCCCTTGTCTCGTTAGGATTGTCCGGGTTCCGCTTGTTGGCTAGCATCCACTCCTTAGCGCGGTGGACATAGCGGTCCAGCTCATGCCCAAAGGAACGCGGATGTGAACCCTCCAGCGTGCGCAGGGCGTGGAGCATGTCATACAGGGTTGGGCAGCGGTGCGACGCTGGGGCATCCTTCGGCCACCAGCTAACCACATTAGAGAACGCCTGAAGGTCACCGGGTTCAACCCATGTGGACGGGTTAGCGATTTGTTCAGCAGGCACACCGCTGGCAAGCAGATAGTCACGCTGGTCCTGAACGCACTGGATAAAGTGGACCCATTGCACGGTCTCACTATCCGCTGTCCGCAGCCAAGCAATGGATGGAGGGATAGCAAGGAATGACATTGTGCTGCACCTTAGATAAGGATGAGTGGATATATGCGGATGCTGCATTATAGCGCGTGGGCGTGCGTATGCAAGGGCTATGTAATGGGGAAGGTTGGATAAGAGCGTGCGCTGTAATGTAATGCAGAACAGAAGACGTAGAAGAGCATTAAATTAACAGGAAACGCAGAAACCCCTAATACCCTAAGTCCATTACAATGCGCTGCCACTTTTTATGCAAAATGCATGTAATGCTAATGGTGCTATACTCTGAAATAATATGTTAATGTGTTAATATCCCCTATAGGGTTTAGGGTTTGCTTTCTGTCTGTTGTTGTGTGTTATGCAGAAC
>Ga0181360_100002_pt1 | contig 44460 bp, 69 predicted proteins | sample Sp13NDMM15SD_FD_141228 | JGI IMG/M metagenome (GOLD analysis project Ga0181360, IMG submission 141228) | Freshwater viral communities from Lake Michigan, USA - Sp13.ND.MM15.S.D | ecosystem: Environmental > Aquatic > Freshwater > Lake | place: USA: Michigan | collected 2013-04-23
TCGCCGCGCTTGCCGCCGCAGTTCCGCAACTGGCGAATGTCGTGAGTCATCCGATACTGGCCGAGATTTACAAGGCCGAGATGATGTGGGAAGCCGCCATAGCCGCAAGCGCGAAGAAGGGAGGGAGAAAATAATATGAGCATTGAAGCCAAGCCGGAGGAAGCCATCGGAATGTCGTCGTGGTGGCTGTTGCAAGTCGCCAACCAGCTACAAATGTATGCCTGGGTTGAGGACAACTTCAAAGCGCCCGAGGTCCAGGCCGTGATAGATTTCGCGGGGGACCGCTCGAACGACTCCTGCACAGATTTCTACGACCAAGTGGAGAAGGTCAGGACGAAAGCTGGGGGATAATACTTAGACAGCAGTTCTCTCCATCACAAGTCCGTCGGCGAGCTCGCCAAGTTCATCGAATTAAAGGGCGAGAACGAGAAGAAAACCAGGGCCGCAATTAAGCGGGAGAAGATCGCGCAACTCCAGAAGGAAATCGAAAGCCTGGAGAAACCGTGATGACCGAAAGCCGCAAGGAGAACCACTTGACCGAAAACAAGGAGCCGTTGAAGCCGTGCCCGTTCTGCGGATCAAGAATGGCGGCGTATTATTCGGTTTACGATTGCTTCCTATGTGCCATTTGTGGAACGAGGGGACCGATCATCGACAAAAACGGGAACCGATGGAATATGCGCGAACTCTCCCGCCGCGCCCCTCATCCCGACGGGCTCAGGGAGGTGTTGAAGGGGCTAATCGCCGAGGCCGAGCAAGACCGTCAGTTTGCTATCAAGAACGGATACGACAAAGCTCTCGACGCCTCGTCTGGACATAAAGCGCGATTAGAAAAAGCCCTCTCCGCAACCCCTCAAGCCGCGACGGGGTTGAGCGAATCGGAGAAGGGAAGGATAGCGACGATAAAAGGATACCAGGAGCATAAACACATAATGGAGCGTAAGCGCGAGGAGGAGGAGGAGTTAAAAAAACAGTCACTCTTTTTAACAGAAAACCGTGACGAGGCGCTGAACAGGGAGGTTGAGGATGCGTTGGCGGGGATAAAGAGAGGCGACTTTACAGACTTCGCAAAGCGTGTCGGCATCGTTGAAGCCGCCTACCGTTCTCTGTTGGCCGAGCGCGTCAAGATGGAAGCGGTGGTCGAGGCGGCGAAGGAGATACGCTACGCCGGGGTGCTACAGCACACCAACGAATGTGACGAGAAGGACCGCAACAGTTGCTCATGCGGGGTGGACGCCATGTTCGCCGCCCTCGCCTTCCATTCCAAGACCGAGGGGAAGAATCTGTGGTGCGGACGCAACCCCTGCTCATGGGAGGAAGTCTGCCCCAAGTGCAGAGCCGACTACGCCGCCCCGCCCAAGACCGCAGAGGAGAAATAGCGTGAACCGAGAAATATCCGCGACCACAGCGGTAATCATGTGGCTTGAATTAACCTACTGTATCGTCGCCCCGATTCATCTTTGGGGATGGGAGCGTGGTTTATTGGCGGCAAGCGGGCTGACGAGCCTTCTTCACATCGCCGGTCTACTCAAAGCCTCAGCCCTTCGCACAGCCGGGGAGAAACCGCGATGAAGAAATCCAAGGACGCGATAAGCGATAAAATCACAGTGACATTTACTTGCCGTCAGGCAGAGCGCATCATGGTAGACGCTGAAAATGTCGCGTCTTTTAGCGACTCCCCATGCGATGCCCGCGAAATGGCGCAGATTGCTATTAAAATTCGCAGAGCAATCGACGCCTCCCGCGCCCTCAAGAAGAAGGCTCCCGCGATGGGCAAGGAGAAGGGGGAGTGATGACCGACAAAGCGGTAGGGGAGGCGTTGGAGTGGATTAGGTGCATGAAGCACAATTACACCGTGGACTTCGCGGAGATTCCCACCCACTGCGATACACTGACCGCCGAAGTCCTACGGCTGCGGAAGGTTGAGGAGGCGGCTGAACTTGCCCTCGGGTTCTGCGTTGATTTTAGGCAGAACAATGATTGTTGGCAAAACCATCCTGGGGTAGGATTCTTATTCGCAAAACTTACCATCGCCCTCGCCCGCCCCGAGGTCAGGGAGTTGGGGGATCAGAAATGAGAACGGCAATCTTATCCGTAAATCTATTCTTTTCCGGCCTTCGCGGGGATGGTTATATCACTCAGAGATATTGCGATAGCGATAAGGGCCGCTTGTTTTGTTGTTCTGACCAACCGATAGAGGTAACTCTTATTGAAAGCGGCCCGGATGGCCAATATTGGAGCGCGAAGGTGGTCTATCTAAAAAATGGGCATCCAGTTACATTCCCGCAATGCAGGGTGAATTGGACTTCAAAAATATTCAAGTCGGATTACCGCGTGGGACTGGAGTTGGGGGATGGGAAGTGACCGCCCTCATGGTTCTCCTGGCCGCCCCCATGTTCGCGGTAGCCCCCTCTCTGTTCCAAAACCGATCACACACCCCGAAGATGCTTTTCATAGTCGCCGGCCTGGCCTTGATTCTTGCGGGAACAAAACGAAGGGGCGCGGCCCTGACTCCTATGGCGGCTTTCTTTGGGGCATGTTGCTTGTCCTGGATCTTCTCGGCCGACAAGCTGGCCTCATATGCGGGGATGCCACGGGCGCCGTACTATGGGCTGTTTGGGGTCGCCGTGGTCATTCTGGCCTACGCCGCATCAAGTGAAATCCGGAAAGACAAGGCGCTAGTCGTCCTTGAGTTTGCGGGGTCCATGGTCGGGGCGTTCGCGGTCATTCAGTGGGCGGCGGGGTCTTCCCTGATGGGTCTTCCGATGCAAGACGGAAGGGCCGGAGGCTTCCGGGGATCACCTGTGATGTTCGGGGCGTCCCTCATTCCATGTTTCCTGGCGGCGTGGCACCTTGCCAGAACGGAGGAGCCCCCCGTCTACAGGTGGGTGGGAGTGGTCGTAATCGTCGCCGGAATGTGCGCGGCCCAAGCCAAAGGCGCACTTCTGGCCTCTGCTGTCGGCGTGTGGGTCTACGAAACGAAAGGGGCCGCTCGGTGGTTTGGTGTTGCCGCGGCCTGGGTGGGCGTCCACGCCTACATTCTGAGCTCGGGAAGCCTGACAAGCCGGGAGCGCGTTGAGCTCGTCAATATCGCCTGGACCTCTTTTAAGCAGCACCCGCTTTTGGGATGGGGCCCGGACTGTTTTCTCTACGCCCTCCAAGCAAACCGGGGGGCGGTCTATAACTCAATCGTCGGTCCCGCATCCCAAGCCTCAGCCCATTGGGACCTCGCCCAAGTCGCGGCAACTCTTGGCCTTGCCGGCGTCGGAACATACATCTGGACCCTTTGGAGTCTTGCCCGCGCAAGGTGGACCGACGCAGTAGGCCCCGCCGTCCTCGCCGCTATGTTCATCCAGGCCCAGGTAAACCCAATCCCGACAGATGTTCTTGTCGCCGCCGCAGTCGTCATCGGCTCCCGCCAAGAATACGAAGGCACAATCTCAATCCCTGAATGGGTAGGCCCTCTACTCGTTGGAATCGCGCTGACGCTTGCAATGTACGACCTGACGCCCCTCGCAAGGGGGGCGTTCCACTAAGCACGACCAACTAAGAATCTACCCGCAAGGACTACCCCATGCCCGAGTGCTACCGCGAACAAATCGGACGTACATTCTTGAAGATGCTGAAGAAACACAAGGACACGAAGAAGGCCATGTACCTGACGCGCCTTGAGTACAAGGGACGCGACGGTAAGATGATAGGGCGCTCGACGGTCTACAGGCACGTTGAGTTCGTTCGGAAGATCGACGGGAAGAATCGGAGATGATATATCTCCCGTTCTCGTGGCCGACGAAGTCCTATTATCGCCGCATTGTCGAGATGCTAGCCCCCGACAGAAAGACGGGGAGGATTTGGGCGCGTGAGCAGATGGCATCAGTTCGGCGCATCCGCAACATTAAATAATTTAGTCCCAAGTTGGGACCGGATTTAACGAGAGAAATTCGCGGCTGTTGTTATACTAGCCGCGTTGAGGCGAGGCCCATACAACAATGGGTCAGAACAACCACGCCCCTCTCGGTCTCGCCTCAACAACGAGCCGCGCCCTTCCCCAAGAAACGGGGAAGGGCATTTGTTTTCCCCCGACCATGGGGCAAGAGTCCAACGCGAAGCCCAGCTTCCGGGACCCCGCCGATGTAATGGTCCCCGACCGCGCCGCCTGGCAAGCCGGTATTCACTCCGGCAAGCCCAGTCAACGCCGCGCCACCGGGAAGGACATCGGCATAATTTCGTTTCGTACGGCGAAGAAGCGCCTGGAATCGTGGGATGCCGGAAACGTGTCCTTTGTCGAGATCGGCCATGAATAGCGGGGTAGTCACTAAGTCCAACTTCTCGCGGGTAATCATCAAAGACCTTACCCCTGTTTTTGAACACCACTTTAACGGGACCCATGGATCGTTCCGTGGCCGTCCGTATCGTCGCGGAAAGAACAGATGCTGGATATACGGTGCTCCGAAATCAGCGCGATCGGTTGAGATGGGGGACTTTAAGTCGATGCTTCCCCGCGTGTTCTCGGGGGCTCATGGCTCGTAAGAAATTCGTCCTCACCGCGGCTCTTGTCGAGCGAACGCGCCAGAAGATGGTCCATTTACGCGAGGTCGCCAGCCGCGGCACCCATTTCGTCGCCTACGAAAAATTGATGATGTGGTATGGCGGGCGGGTATACGCCCAGAAGCAGATCATCGGCCACGGCCCAAACGTGAAATGCCTTGGCGATTTCTCCCCCAACCTCAAAGAATCGCTTCTTCGCGTTCGTAGGTTTGCGATGGCCGAAGCACGTAAGAAAGCAAGGCGGTCACGCTAATGCCCCGCAAGCGCAAGAAGCCAGACGCCAAAGAAGCCGCGCTCCTGAAAGGCGTTATCGAAGGCAAGACCATTATCGACGCGGCCAACGATGCAAAACTTGTTCCCGGTGGGAGTCGTGAGGTAAACCGCGTCACCGCTTACGAGGTGCTACGACGGCCTCACGTCGCCGCTGCCCTTGATGCCGCCCTGGATGAGGCCGGTGCGACGGTCAAGGCAAGCGCTCAGGTAATCGCAGCCGGCCACAAGGCCAGCACGGTCAAGGTATTCAACGACAAGGTGGATGGGATCGTCTACGCCACGCCCCTGGTCGATCACCCGACCCGCATGAAGGCCGCCGAACTCAACCTCCGCGCCCGCCGCCTCATCGGCTCCGGCCCCGAGGAAGGCGGCGGCAGTCAGACCGTCAACCTCTTTGCCGTTCTGTCCGTCGTCCGCCAGGCTTCCGGCGAGAGGGGACTTCCCCTGTGACCATGGCCGATGTGACCGACGTTCGCTTCTACGGCGTTCGCAAGGGAAACTTCATCTGCTACGTCAGCGCGGTCATCGGTCGAAACTTCATCTTGAAGCACATGCGCCTTGTGGTGTCGAAGAAGGAGGGGGAGCGCGTCATTCTCTCCATGCCCTGCCGCCAGGACGCTGAGGGCGAGTGGCGGGAGCTCTACCACCCAATCCGCCGGGAAGTCCGCGATGCTCTTGAGTCCGCCGTCCTGGCCGCCTACGCCAAGCGGGAGGCCGCCGTTGGAACGGCCAAGCCCTGAAGATGAGGAGATTATGCGGAAGCTCCGGGAGGATGCCCGGTACTTCATCGAGCGCATCTTCTCCATTGTGGACCAGAGCGGGAAGGAAGTCCCGTTCATCTTCAACTCCGCCCAGGCCCATTTCTATGAGAACCGGACGGCCCGCGATATGATCGTCAAGTCCCGCAAGGAAGGCTTTTCCTCCGTCATCCTGGCCATCATCATCCACGCCCTTATCTTCCGCCCCAACGCCAACGCGGCCATCGTGTCTTTCACGGACGAGGCGACGGAGAAGCTGCTCAAGCGGGCCGAGTATTATCTCAAGACGGCCAAGATCCCCATCCGCTACAAGCCGACCAAGAGCGGAATCAAGCTGCTGGACTCCAACAGCGAGCTCTACATCGGCACGGCCGGCTCCCGGTCCTTCGGCCGCGGCGATGACCTCATCATCCTGCATCTTTCCGAGTCGGCCCACTACGCCAACGATGAGATGATGACGGGCGTTCAGGAAGCCCTCATCAAGGACGCCCCTACCTGGATGGTCGAGGAGACGACGGCCAGGGGTGCTGGGACGCCGTTTCATACCCGCTGGCTTAGGGCCGTTCGCAAGGAGTCCTCGGCCAAGGCACATTTTTACGGGTGGTTCTGGGACAAGCTCAACCGCATCAAGGGGGCCGTCGCCTTTGCGATGACGGACGCCGAGAAGGCGCTCAAGGAAGCCCTCTCCCTCGACTGGGAGCAGATGGCGTGGTATCGGTGGAAGCCATCGGACATGCTCGACCCCAACCTCATGCCCCAGGAGAACCCGTCAACCTGGGAAGAGGCCTTCCTCGCCTCCGGGTCAATGCTGTTCGACTGGATCGCTTTGAAGCGGTGTGAGGACAACGCCCTTAAGCCGAAGTGGAAAGGGAACATCCTTGACGCGGGCTCGAAGATCGACATCGTAGCCGACCCCAAGGGCCCGCTTGAGATTTACCTCACCCCGTCCGAGCGCACCAAGTACATCATCGTCGCCGACGCTGGCCTCGGAGTCGTCGGGGGAGCCAATAGCGCGGCCGATGTCTACGATGTCAGGACCTGGGAGCAAGTCGCGCAGTGGGCCGGGAACCACGCCGACCCCGAGGAGTTTGGCGACATCCTCATGCGCCTGGGGGTGTTCTACGGGTGGGCCGTCATCGCGGTTGAGAACAACTACCCCGGCAACGCGACCCTTCAGCGCCTATCGGCGGCAAGCTACCCAAACATCTACGACGCCCCGGAGGAGCCTGGGGACGAACTCGGCTTCAAGACGACGGAAAAGAGCCGGGGTCAGTACGTCACGGACGGGAGAACCGCCGTCAAGGACGGCTCCCTCAAGATCAACAGCATCGCCTCCCTCAACGAAATGAGGACCTTTGTCCTTCACGCGAACGGCAAGACCGCCGCCCAGGAAGGTTGCCTTCAGGACCGCGTTATCGTGGCCTGCAAGGCCGCCAACATCCTCAAGACCATGCACGTCGAACCAGAGATTGCCCGCGTCGATTTCAAAGAGGTCATGGGCTTTCGCAAGCGTCAAGGCCGCGGTCCTTCGGGCGGCAACTACAAACAGGGGGTCGTATGAGCGACATCAAACCCATGCCGGACATCTTCGCGGCCAACTATACCGGTGAACACAGGCCGTGGATGAAGGTCCTGGAATACGGCGGAGAGGTAGAGGGCGAGTACGCCATCGACCCGCGAGACATCAACGCGGCCCTTAAGTTCGGCTCCTATCTTGAAAAGCAGGGATTTGAGCGCTTTGCACTGTCTTCCGATACGCTCACGTTCAAGCTGGGGTGGTACATCGACACGCACGAAGCCGGGATGGTCGCCAAGCGCACGGATAGCAAGGAGTATGTGTTCGCCGTCTGCCTGACACGATTTTCTCTTGCCGAATTACCCACCCACGACTTCGAGAAGATGAAAGAGGAGTTCCGCATAGCGGAGACTCACCGCGATATCGGGCTCAAGATCGCAAGAGACTCGCTGATGGCCGCGCAACCAAAGGAGGCCGTATGAGACAACAGAGCAATAGCAAGATCGAGATGGACCCGCAGCGCGTTCAACTCATCGGCAACACCATCCTGGTTCGTTGCCTGAGCGACGAGAACAAGAGCAAGGGCGGCATCTATATCCCCGTGGACACCAAGAACAAGGCCAAGCGCGGCATCGTCATCTCCAAGAGCCCCAAGGCCCCCGAGGAAGTGGCCGTCGGGGCCGAGGCTGTCCTTCACAGCTACGCCATCGCCCAGGCTTCCCTTCGGTGGGAAGGTTTGGAGTACGCCATCTACAACGGCGAGGACGTGATGGCGGTAGGGGTGGCGTCATGAGCGGCCCCGGTGAAGCCGTTACGCCACCGCAAGGCCCCGAGGTCAAGGAAGAACCCAAAGCCCCCACCCCCGCCGCCCGCATCGGCTTCTCGGAAGACGCCGTACTCGTCGTCCAGATCGACATGAGCCGTATCAACATGGCCCAGGCTCGGGGAACGCTCCTGAACGCCGACGACATCGTTAAGAAGTTCTACGAGGAGCTGGCCAAGTACGAAGGTCAGAACAAGAAAAAGATTCACCTCCCCGGAGCCAACGCCGCGAAGGACGCCGTACTCAACTTCTTCAAGAGAGGATAGAAGATGGCCAAGAAAGCCCCCAATTTCACCGAGCCAGTTCCCGCCGCCGCCCCCGTGAAGTCCGAGAAGCCATGCGCCTTAGAGGCCCGCGTCTCCGAGATCGAAGCCGACCTCCTGCGCCTCGCCAAGCTGTGCGGTCAGGTCTGGGGTGAGCCCCTGGCGTCCGCCGCGCTCGAAATCGTAACCAGACGCCAGGGGAAGGCGTAATGCTCTCCATCGATGAGGCGCTGCGCGTTTCCGCCGAGGCTCGGGCAATACTTTCTTCCGTTGCCGGTCCCGAGCAGCAGACCAAGGCAAAAGCAATTCTTGACGGGGCGCTTGAAGCCCTGACGAAGTACGCCGCACAGCCGGCCGACAAGGCCGAGAAAAAGGCCAAGGAGGCCAAATGAACGGACCCAAAGAAGGATCAGAAGGTCTGCCGTACAAGGACGTTTCCGCCGTCATCGGCGGAGCCCCCGACAATCAGCCCGCGCCCGGCCTCGCGCCCGAGCATGAGGTCTCCGGAACCTCGACCGTGAAGACGCCGAAGGGGTCCTAAGATGGCCTACCCCTTCAAGTTCAAGGCGAAGCCTGACCAGGCCCCTAAGGGCAAAGCGCCCGCGGCGGGTATCGTTTCGGACTCTCCCCGGGCCAAGCTGCTCAAGGGTCGCGGGAAGAAGAAGAAAAAGAAGATGGCCAAAAAGTCCATGCCAATGATGGAGATGGACGCCTAGTGAACCGTCCTTTACCCGACTGGCCTGACCAGGAGGAGCGCGAGAGACGGGCCGCTAAGGCCCGCCGCTGGACGCTGTATTTGGCTTTCTTCGCGGCCTCCGCCCTCCTGGTCACGGCAAGTTTCTCGGGATGCTGCCCCGTCCATAAGAAGCCCGGGTACAGATGCTGGATCGAGAACCCTGGAACGTCCAGAGAGATCGAGGTCTGTGAGCGAAAGTATTGCCGCAACGATACCGGACAGTTCGAGGCTTGCGAGTGACCGATATGTACCCCCGGGAGGGCGAGCAGCAGGTAATCCGAGTGGTCGGCGGGGCCGGCTCAATCATCGTCAACCTTATCGGCTACCTCGATGCGGTGCTGTGGGACGTTCCGGGATCCGAAACGTACAAGTACTCAATCAAAGGCCCGTCTGGTGTCGAGTATTTCATCAGCTCGGCAAACCATACGGGTGATGTGACCGTGCTACACGATCCGCGGGTTCCATTGACCGGGAAGATGACGTTCTCGGTGATCGGAGCAAACGGTGATGGGGAATTTCGATTCCGTCCTGTCGGTCCGCACAAATGAAACAGAGAACCATCCATCACCCAAACGGAACCAAGACAGAGGTTCGTCCAGTTTCGCTATGGGCTCGCTTTCTCATGGCCATCGGCTGGCTTCCGGTTCTCTGCCTGATGTCATCGGCCGCGAATGTTGAGCTCGACCGCCAGAAGCGCATAGGAGACAGCGATTCAGTAACGACAATCATCAGCACGGGGCCTGGGCGGACATCATATATGCCAGTAAAACTTGTCAGGGCTGACGGGTCGGACTTCTACGACGCCGGCGCCGCTGCGTCTGGTCTGACCGATACGGAGCTTCGGGCCTCGCCAGTTCCGGTATCTGGCTCCCTCGCCATCGGCGGAGTGATGACAGTTGTCATCTCCTCGGCCAACGGGGCCATCGCTACCACCTCAACGGATACTGTAATCACATCCTCCGTTCTCCCCACCGGCGCAGCTACGGCGGCAAGGCAGGACACCGGGAATACGAGCGTCGGGTCAATCGACACCAAGACCCCTGCCTTGGGCCAAGCCCTCGCGGCGGCGTCCGTGCCTGTCGTCTTGACGGCGGCCCAGGTAACGACGCTGACCCCTCCTGCCGCCATCACGAACTACGCCCTCGAAACAGGAGGGAATCTGGCGGCCCTCATCGCAAAGGATTTCGCCACGCAGACCACGCTATCCGCGCTAAACACGAAAATTCCGAGTGCTGCCGCGTTGAGCGATGCGACGGGCAACCCAACCACCCCCATAATCGGGTCTGCGCTAATGGGATTCAATGGCGCTAGTTGGGAAAGAGTGCATACCCATGGAGACGCATCAGACGATGTAGCCACTTCCGCCCAGAGCCATATAGCCGTCCTAGCTCATGGGATGGTGTTTGACGGGACTACCTGGGATAGGTCCAGGGGGACTTCGGCAGACGGAACGCTCGTAAACCTGGGAGCCAACAACGATGTGACCGCCCACGGCTCCTCCGTCACCATACAATCACCGAATGGGAACACGACTCCGATTCCCATCATCCCGAGCATTTCATCTATCGCTGTTTACAATGTTCCGGGATCTTCGATAAATGTCACCGGGTCCACTTTAACCATTCACGCCGCAGGGAAGGCCCTTAGCGCTACTGGAACGAGCCTCGATGTTAACTGCACCGGGGGATGCGGTTCGGCGGCCCAAGCCGCAACTTATGTGATGGTGTCCACATCGGTGCTTGCAAATAACGCCACGCATTTCTGCTTAATCAATAAGAGCCCGACGAAAACAATAAAGCTCTTATCCGTAGATGTGGCTAACGCTTCTACCTTCACAGTGACCGGACTGATTACTAGATTCCAGTTCGTTCCAGTCACGGCGGGGACGAAGGGCGGAGTAAGCCAGGTAAGCACATTCTCCATGGTCACAAGTGAACTCCAATCCCTGGAATATCTTATTGAGGGGTCAACCGGGACCATGGCACTAACCCTTGAGGGGAAGGGCGGGATCGCCGATGACAGATCAGGAAGTTCTCCGTTTGACAGGTCGTGCTTTATCCAGAACGATGAGACACCCACCGTCGGGAATATCCAGGTTTGCAACCTTTACGATTATCAAAGTCGAGGCGGCAAGCCGTATACCGCCACGGCCGGGTCAACAAGGGGATGGTGCGTTATTCAGAAAGGCGCAACTTCGACAGCCGGACGAGTTACGGTAAGGATGGAATTTACACAGGAGTAGCAAGGAGACAACATGGCGCAGTATACGGCAGGGGCGTTGACGAATCCGGCGGCTAACGCGATATTGGCGGATACAGGATCGCAGGGGCAGCTCGGCTCTGGCAGGATATGGGTGTCTTCTACCGTGGCTTGCGCGGTCGTTTTGGAAAAGCGAAACGCCGCAGACTCCGCGAACGACTACAGCCATATTTTCCCGATAGCGGCGAACGCCCCTTTCATCCTCTCCTACCCGAATATGGAGGTAGCCATTGACGGGAGGATACGCCTGAGACTTAATGCGGCGGCTACCGGGCAGGTGCAGGCTTCAATACTGACGGATTAGGGGGATGGTTATGCCCATCAGCACCTGGCTTGATAGGAGAATCTAGTGTACACGAAACTCAATCCGCCGCCGGCAATCCTCAGAAACCATGAGAAAGAGGTCTCCGAGGTCGAGCAGTTTTTCAAGGCCCGCAAGCTCAAGACGAGCAAGACCAAGCGGGATAAGCTCGACCGCTACCTCCGCAAGGCCATAGAGACCTGGGACGAGGGATCGGGGACCATGCGGGCCCGCCTGCGCGAACTCAATGACTTCTTTGAGGGCAAGAAGGAAGATGTGGACTTCCCGTTCGGGTCCGGACAGAGCTCTTCCCTGGACGTTCGCCTGGCCGCGGCCAAGGCCCGCACCCTACGGGCATCCTTCAACCGCGTCACCTTTGCAGACAACAATCCTTTCGTGGCCGAGATACTTCCCGGCGCCAAGCGTGAGGACGAGGACAACCTCGCTGAGGCCCATGTCAACTGGTCCATCGTCAAGGAGACAAACGGCCTCGACGCGCTCAAGGACACCCCCATCCCATGCTTCCGTGACGGTACAGCCCTCGTCTACGGAGAGTGGGAGCGCCGGGTAGAGCGTGGAGTCGAGTACAAGTCCTATGCGACGACGGATGAGTTCATAGCAGACTACCCCGAGGCCGAGGACGCCGGCATCGAGGAGGAGAAGTACCAGGAGATTCTTGCCGCCCTGGTCGAGCCTGAGTCGGAGGTCCACGTCGAGTATGAAGTTGACTTCGTGGCGCAGAACGAGCCCGTCTACACCGTTTTCCCTCTCGCTAAGTTCGTGTGGTATCCACTCGCCGCCAAGGACCTGAGAACTTCGGCCGAGGTCTATGGCTACCACCGCACCCAGGGAGATAAGGCCTTTGGGCGGGCCGTGGCCCAAGGCTTCTACGACTCCGAGCCCTCCGAGGAGTGCCGCCGCAAGTCTGGGGCGGACCGTGATGCGTGGGACGCCTCACGTGACGCGATTGAGGGAATCGAAGGAGAGGACAATAACCGGGCTTCCTACCGCATCGCCAAACTCGTGGTGTCCTACGACCTTGACCAGGACAAGGTTCCCGAGCGGTTCATGGTCTGGTACGACATGGACGCCAACAAGAGCCTCCGCATCGAGCGGTACGGACTCTACCGGAACACCCCGAACGTGATACCCTTCCGCTTCATCGGCAGGGATGGGCGATTTATAGGTGTCTCCCAACTCGATAACGGCCTTGACCTGTTCCGCGAGATCAATGCCCTCCATCGTCACCGATCGAACGTCCGCCGCCTGACCGACTCGGTTACGCTCATCATGCCGAAGAAACTGAAGGAGGACGTGGACCTCGGGGCGGAGTATGCCGAGTTCAAGCCCGGCATGACAATTTGGGTCCCGGACGATGTTCCGGCCGACAAGTACCCCAAGCAACTCCAAATCTTCAATACGTCCAGGTCTAATGATTCCATGGACGAGGAGTCCCTTGTCGCCCGCTACCTGGACGGCCTCATCGGAGTTTCCGAGGGCCAGAGCGGAAGGGAGACGCCCATCGACCCCGGAGCCCCCGCGGCCAAGACCGCCATGCTTTTGCAACGGGCAGACTTCCGAATTGAGGACCTTGTAGACGAGTGGCGGCGTTCCGTTTCGTCTTTCGTGGACCTCCACAACGCCCTCTACCACCAAAACGCGGGCTCCTCTATCAAGTTCATGCGGAACAAGGGCGGGAAGCAGGAGGAGGCCAAGATCCGAACTGCCGTCCTCGCCGACCCTCGCCGCAAGTTCGAACTCAAGGCGGTCAAGCAGACCATCGCCCCCGAGTACGAGATGAACAAGGTTATGGCCATTGTGGCAGCGGCGTTCCAGATGAAGTTCCCGGTGAGCGCCAAGCCAGAAATGATCGTCGAGGCGTGGAACGACTATGTGACAGCTTCCAGGATTCCAATGCCCGAGCGCTTCCATATCGAGATGAGCGCCCAGGGACCGATGATGGGCGGTCAGCCGATAGGCGCCCCGGCGTCCCTAGGCGCACCCGCAGGCGGCGGAGAGGGCATCCTCAATATGATTCGTTCGATGGCGGCCGGCGCAGGCCAGCCGACCAAACCCGCAACTAAGTAACGGAGGTAGTTATGATGTCAGTCGATGAGAAGAAAGCCGTAGACGAAGCCAAGACGCAAATCAAGCTTTACCGGACCCGCATAGCCAGGCTCAAGGTCTTGGAGCATGGGCGATCTGAGCCGTTCTGGGCCGCTCTCCGTGAGGAAATAAAACTCGCCGGGGAGACGAACGACAGGCTCAAGGACACGGCAATCGCCAGGGACGAAATCAAGGACGTGGCCATCGAGTACGCCTCCATCAAGTCATACGGCCGCGCCTCGCTCGCTTACAAGGGCATCATCCAGAACGTGGACCAGGCCGAGGCCAAGGCCGACCATCTCAACGAGCGCATCGCGGAACTCAACCGCTTCATCGAAGGAGTCGAGAAGGGAAAGGGCGCAGACAAGCGCCAGGGGGTAGTTTAAATGAGCAAGAAACTCGTCACGACGGAAGAAGCGCCGGAGACAGATACGGACGGAGAGGATGTCGTCGAGTCCTCGGTCGAGGATACCGCCGCCGCAGAACTCGCCAAGGAGCGCGAGAAGATCGCCATTGAGCGCGAAGAGCTCGAAGCCGATAAGCGCCGGGTGCGCGAGGGACAGGAGAAGCCCAAGGTCACGTCAGCCCAACTCCGAAACCTCGACGAGGCGCAGCGCGAGAACTTGGAGACCCAGACTGGCATGAAGTTCAACGACATCATGCGCAACGTCGAGGCTCAGGAGACTTCAATCGCCGAGGATCGGCGCATGGCGACCGACGCGAGGCTCAACGTGGCCGACGCGATCGCGGAGGCCGTAGAGAAGGACCCGCAACTCTCCAAGATCAAAGGTGGAATCAGAGACTACCTGTCCGACTTCCCCGACTCGGCCAAGGCCGACCCCGCGAGACTTCGCAAACTGATGGCGAAGGCCGTCACATACGCGAAGGGCGCGGCTCCGGAGAAGACGTTCACGCGCAAGCCGGGGGCCACCAAGAAGGCCGACGGCGGACCAGGGACCGACACAGAAGAAGACGCCGACCTCGACCCGAAGGCCGGGAAGATCAAGGACGGCGTGTATCAGGTCGGGGACATGAAGCTCGAAATAAAGGCGCTCATCTCGAAAGAGAAACGCGCGAAGATGTCGCATCCGGAACACGCGACGGGCATCCGAATACCTGGCGACCTCGACGAGGCTCCGCGCTTCCGGTAAATAGTCCCAAGTTGGGACGGGAAATCTGTTGAGGAAAAAAATCTGTCCGCTACAATAGGTCTTGTGACGAACGGTTCCTTCGGCAGAGCGATCTTCCCGACCAAGTCGGCGGGCTCCGGCCGCGTCCGTGCGAACAGCGCGAACGACGGCCGGGGCCAGGGTCGGGGGGGCGTGAAGCGGATTGCCGGATGCAAACAGTGCGGATTTAAGAACGACATCCGCAGAATCGACAAGTCGGGCGGCGACCTTTCCGGAAACGGGAGCCGAAGCGCAATCACAAAAACGACGACCACGGGAAGTCTCCTTGGCGGCGGGACAATCTCCGAGACGCACGGCGATGCAGTAAACCGCAGAGGCGCGGGTTGCGCTTCTTGCGGCTCAAAGAACTCCGTCGCATCGTAAGACGTTCAACAAAGTCTCCACGACGCATCTAGACCTCTACATCTAAGAAAGGCGGTTACGACCGCCCGGACGAAGGGCCCCTCAGCCCCCGTCTAGATAGATAGAGGGAGGATGCACAGATGGAGATCATTCGCAATCGCCCGTCCCGCCTTCAGTCCCTTCCCGTTGACGGTAACGGCTCCGACATCCTCGCCGGGGCCGTTCTCATGCCCGGAGTGACCGACGAGAACAACCGCTCCGTCGCCATCCTCGCCACCGGCGCCGCAGCCGACTCTATCGGCATCCTCGCGGAACTCCACGACTTCTCCGTTTCCGGCGATTCCACCCCCGACACCGGGGCCGCCCTCGTTCAGCGCGGCGTCATCCCCTTCCTTCCCGGGTGCGAAGTGGCCGCCGATATGGCCGACGACGCCAGCAACGACGTTGACGTGGCCTCCGCCACTTCGACGGTTCTGACGATCACCAGCGTCGAGGACGACATCGACGGCTCCTGGATCTACGTTCGCGCCGGCACCGGGGCGGGCCTGGTCCTCTACTGCAAGGAGTCGGCGTCCGGCACGATGACCCTCAAGAGCGCGTCCACCACGACCCTTGACAACACGTCGAAGCTCATCATCCTTCGCCGTCTGTTCCACAAGACCGCCGAGCTCGATTCGACGGGTACGAAGATAAAATCGACCGCCGCCGCGGGCAGCCTGCCGTGGCGCGTGATCGGCAACCAGTTCCGCAAGGCTGGGCAGGAAATCTGGCTGGACCTCGACCCGGCCAAGCACCACAACCTGAATCTCTCCGGTCAGAGCCCGGTTTTCCGGCAGATTCTGGTCCCCGTCGATACGCTTCACAACCCCGTGGCCATCTAGTACCTGGCCTGACGGTGGGCTGGGGGAAACCCTGGCCCACCGCCTGCCGAACGAAAAACCAAAGAGGTTAAAAGAATATGTTGAACCAGGGAAACCACAGCTACTTCGTCCAGAAGGATCTGTCCGAGCATTTCGGCCAGGAATACGGGGAGTTCCAGTCCATGATCCCCGCGCTGTACACGACCAAGAAGCCCGACCAGGCCATCGTTTACGAGGCCCTGCTCGGCGGCTTGGGCTCCGTTCCGGTGTTCGACGGCGAGGTGTCGTATGACGACGCCAAGCAGTCCTACCGCAAGTCCTGCGAGGAGATCGAGTACGCCTTCGGAATCAAGGTGACGAAGAAGCTCCGCCGCAACGACCTCTACGGCATGGTCCAGGACACCGTGCGTGAGATGGCGCAGCGCTTCCGGGCGGCCCGTGAGTCCATTGCGGCCGGCACGTTCAACGACGGCTTCTCGACCGCGACCGTCGCGGACGGGCTTTCGCTGTTCAACACCGCTCATACGAGCGACCAGGCAGGCGGCGTCAGCCAGAGCAACAAGGGCACGTCAGCCTTCTCGCCCGCGAACGTCGAGGCGACCCGTCGGCTGATGATCGCCTTCAAGTCGCCCCGCAATCAGATCCAGAACGCGACCTTCCCCGACCTCCTGCTCCTGCCGACCGCGCTAGAGGAGAAGGGCTACGAGCTCATCAAGAGCAAGGGCAAGGTGGACACCGCCTTGAACAACCCGAACTTCCATGAGGGTAAGTACAAGATGGCCGTCTGGCAGAACTGGCTCACGGACGCTGACAACTGGTTCATGGGAAACTCCCGCCAGATGAAGCGCTTCCTCAAGTTCTACGAGTGGAACCCCACCGAGTTCTTCCATGCCGGCGAGGTGGATACGCTCGTCTCCAAGCACGTCGGCTACATGTCGGTCAACGTGTCGGCGGTGGACTGGCGTTTCGCGTACGGCCACGAAGTCGCCTAAGTCTTAGTCGTTCATCACTGGAAAATACACAGGAGGGCTACGATGCCTAAGTTGATCGAGAAGGGCGGGAAGGGTAAGGGCAAGGCGGTCTTGCCTGTGATGTCTCAGCGAGAAGTCGCAGACATCACGGCCAAGATTCAGGCCGATGAGGACTTGAAGCACGGGGCGACGAACACCCCGGAGGACGTGGCTTTGCCGGATGCTCACCTACCCGTCAAACAGGTCATAGACGTTGACCTGGGAGCGATCGACGCCAGGATCAATCGGAATAAGAAGGCTCTGGAAGCGTTTGACCCGGCGCAGCGCAGGCTTACCGGGTCGGACAGGCAGAAGGCGGAGAAGCGGTACTTCGAACTCTCTGAAATCCTGCCTGAACGGATGCTGACGCATGAGGAGATGGACTTCTTTCCGAGTGCGTCGGACGCGACGAAGGACCAGGCTTATCGGAAGGCGGTAGAGAAGGCCGCGGCGAAGGGCAACGAGAACAGCCCCGAGTTTGGGCGCCTGGCGCAAGAGTGGAAGCAACTCGGGCGCATCTTGTGGCCCGACGAGCCGGACAAGTCGAACACGCAGAGCCTCCGCAAGCACGGCGCCGGCTCTGGCAGACATTTTACGAAGTAGGGGGAACGGTTCATGACGAAGCTTCGAAACCTTTTCGTGGTCGTTCTTCTGCTTGTCGCCGCCGCCGCGACCTCGGGCCGGGTCTATGCCCGCGTGACGGCTCAGGGCGCTTCGGACGCCGATATCTGGTGCGTCGGCCCCTCCGGGGCTGAGGTGTGCGTGGACGTTTCGGGTAACTTTCTCCCGACGACCGACAACGACACCACCATCGGAACCTTGGCCCTTCGGTTTGCCACCGGCTACTTCTACGACATCTCGGCTTCCGATGATGTGACTGTGGCAGACGACTTGACCGTGACCGGGGATGTGTTCAATGTCATCGGGGGTACTATCACAGTGACGGCCGGTCTCGCCATCAACCTTACTGGCTACTGCGGCAAGGCGGTTCCCCTGCAGACCGACGGGGCATCACGCACCTCCGACACGACCACGACATTCCTGGGCGGCGTCCCCGGCTGCGTGTACTACCTCTATCACACCGGGGCCAACGGCGGCGGAACCATCACGCTCGATGACAATGCGAACTTCGACGTTCCGGCGAACGTGGTTCTTGGGACCTCGGACGGCGCGATCATCGCTGACGTTGCGGGATCCACTAAGTTCGCCCTGCTCGGGACCTCGGACAACTAGGCCATGCGTAAAAATTCACTTCTCGCCATTCTCCTCTCCCTCGTCTGCGTGAAGATGGCCATGTCTTCGGCGCGTGGAGATTCCTTGGTGTCGCTGGGCGGCCAGGACGACGGCAACGTGCGCGTCGGAGTCACGGCCTCTTGCACGTCCTCGGCCTGGACAGCGGTGGTAGCCACCCGGGCCAGCCGCCGCCTTTTGAACCTCAAGGCGAGCGATTCAAACGGCGGGATCATCTGCCTTGGAACCGACGACGCGGGCGGAACCTGTTCGACCGCACAACTCGGCTACGAGCTCGGCACCGGGGATGAATACTCCGACGCCAGCGAGGCCCCGCTTTACTGTCGCTCCGGGACCGGAACCCAGGTCGTGAAGGGTTTCGACCTCTACGACAATCGGGACACGTCGGCCGACTAGTTCGATGGTGGGACAAGATGCCAAAGGGAGAGTTCGACATGGAGGGGAAGGCTAATAGACTTTCCGTAGTCCTCGCCCTCTGCTTCCTCGCGCAGCCGGTAATAGCCCTCACCCTCTCTCAGGTCCGCACCGAGGCGCGAGTACTTGCCCTCGACAACGGCTCTACTCGCAGGCGATTCTCAGACGCCCGCCTCAACGCATTTATCAACGAGGCCCAGAGGTCCGTCGTCCTTGAGGCGCGGCCCATCCTCAGGTCAGGTCAGTTTGAACTCGCGGCCGGGACGACCTACTACTCCCTTCCTTCCGATTTCCTGCAAGTCAGCCGGGTCACGCTTGATTGGGATACACTCGCTGAAACCACCCCGGAGGCCCAAGATCGAGCCAGCGAGTGGCAGACGGTCGGGGCTGAACCGACCCACTACTACATCCACTTCGCCAGCCGAACGAAGATCGGATTTTACCCGTTCCCGGATACAGCCAGAAGCACCGGGACGGTGCGTTTCGAGTATTGGGCCCAGGCGACGGATCTCTCGGCGGACGCTGACGTTCCGTTCAACGCGATAACCGAGCTCAACCCCTATCACTACGCCTTGGCGCAGTACGCCGCGGCCCACATGGCCGCCATCGACGGAAAGGGCGGGATTGCCTCTCTCTACATCACCGAGTACCGAGCCACCATCGAGCGCATGAAGTCCGAGGCCAAGAGCCGCCCGTCCTACCGCCCGAGCGCTTCTCCGTCTAATACGGGGCCGCCTCGATGAAGCCGCTGGCGCGGCGGTCCGTCGTCGCACTACTCGCCCTCCTTTGGGGCTTCCCCGGGCTCGCGCCGGCCCAGGGAGCCCCATCCCCTTCCGACCCACCCGAGCAGGAATACGATCTTAAATTCAGCGGCGAGTGCGGCCTTGTTACCCGCTACGCCTCAACCCGGGTCAGTCCCGCCTGCCTGACCGAGGCCCAGAACATCGTCCTTGATGAGGATTTCACTTGGTCACGTCGGAGGGGGCAGTCGGTCTACAACGCCACGACCTGCACGGACGCCAAGTCGATAAGAGGGCTATGGCCGTTCGACTCGACCGACGGCACCCGCTACCTCATCATCTTCAGCAGCAAGTCCTTTTTCTCAAGCACGGCCGGCGATTGCTCCCAGATAACGTCAAGCACCTTCAGCGCCACGGCCCCCATGAGTTGCGCCCAGGGCCTAGGGAAACTTGTTTGCTCAAACGGGACGGATGCCGCCGTCTCCATCGACAGCAACCTCTCCACGGCCACGCTCTCCGGCATGCCCCGGGGGGAGTTGGTCGGATTCTTCCGCAATAGGTTCCTGACCGCGAAAATTCAAGGGGCCCTGACCCGAATCTACGGGAGCGGCGACGGGGACCCGACGGACTGGACTCTTAAAATCCCGGGAAGATCGACCTCGCCGTTTACTCTCGATATCGCCGGGACCAACGACGGGAAGGCGGTTACTTGCCTCCTGGGGGAGTACCAGAACGCCTATTTCGTCGGGCGTGATGACGAACTACTGGCCATCTACGGCAACGACCGCAGGGACTTCACCCTCCGCAAAATCAGCGACCAAGTTGGATGCTCCGAGCCCTACAGCGTCAAGGAAAAGAACAACGCGCTGTACTGGATCAGCCGTCGCGGTGTCGAGAAAATGAGCGGCACGGCCATCACCCGCATCAGCGACCCCATCCGCCCGACCATTGATGAGATTCTTGTCGCGGCGGGCAATAGCGTTTCAGTGACGGACACGACCCAGGCGGATTTTGAGGCGGGCAACCTGGAAGTGTCGGGTCCTGGTGCGCCGATGAGCGCGACGATTAGCGCCGGGAGCGTTGTTGGAAGCACTTGGGCGGTCACAGAAAATACGGCAACCCAATGGGCCGCCGGGACCAGGGTAAATATGAGTACCGCCGTCCCTGGGTATCTATATCTAAGGCAGGGGTCCTCCGCTGCCTTCACCAATGCGGGCGGAGAATCGTCTGATTCATCGACAAACTGGAATACAAACTCGTTTACAAATATCGCTTCGGGGGCGTCATCTTGCGGGGCCATCTACGGGACGCGGCTTTGGTACGGATCGACTCCATCATCTTGCGCCCAGACTCTAACTTTCCAGGTGAAGAACGGGGCGGGGGCCGTTTTCTATAGCTCTGCCGTTGTTGTCGGTGCGACCTCATGCCAAAGGAAAACGCTGGCCATCGACACAAGCACCATGCCCGCCTCGATGGGGATACTCACGGTCGCGTCAACCAATGGGAAGTCTGCGGAGTCCGTGCCGTTTATTGTTGGAACGAGCATTGGAATCAAATACGAGAACATCAGCGGCGTCGGAGACTGTCAATTTGTTTGGGACATGGACGAATCACAAATGGTTACTTCCGGGACCTACGTTACGCAGACTTATAACACCGGACTCTCAACCCCGACATGGGGGCCGTTCGTCGCCTCTGTCAGTTCGGGCGGGATGAATACCGCTCTATTTCAGACCCGCGTTAAGACGGCGGCTGGCGGATTCGATTCCGCGATTTCGGCCACTAACGGACTCCGGGTCACTTCCGCTCAAAAACAGTATGTGATTATCGAATCGAGCTATACGGTCGTCAAGACGACGAACGCGCCTCCTTACGTCTCCGCGCTAAACCTGTCAGCCGCCACCACCGGCTATTTCATCAGCCAGTGCCGCAACCCCGGGACCGCAATCACCTCCTGGGGCCTCTTTAGCTGTGACTCTGGTGGGTCAGGCGGTTCGCTCTCTTACTCAATCTCAGTCGGCACGACCTGCCATGGTGTGACGCGAGCAACTGCCACCTGGGAGGCGCAGACTAATAACACCACAATAGAGGCATCGACCGCCACCTATGTCGCCTATCGGACCCTGTTTAACATCGACTCCGCGACCCAGACGCCGACACTTTGGGACTGCACGATCAACTGGAACGAGGGCAGCGACCGCCCGGACGTTGTGGCCGAAGTCTACCGTGACCGCTACCACCTCTATTACACCACCTCGACGGCATCGGGTTCTTACAACGACCACGCCCTTGTCTTGGACCAGAACGACAAGTGGACCATCTTCGACGGCGTAAACGCGGCCTCCGTCACCACCTTCAAGAACAAGCTTTACATCGGAGACTCCCAGGCCACCGGGAAGATCTACATCCAAGACGTGGGGCATGACGACTTGGGCGAACCGTTCACGATGCGCTTCCGCACCGCGGACCTTGATTTTGGGGACCCGACCAAGCCCAAGAGCTTTAAGACCCTGTACGTCATGATGCACTCCGAGGAAGAACCGACCCAGGATATCCCGGTCACGTTCCGCTACCGCATCGACGGGGCGACGACGACCTACTCCCTGGGCGCCTGCAACATGGACGAGGCGTCAGAAGTCGGGTATTTCGTCTGCAAGCTTCCATTCTCCGTCGATGAGGCAGTAGACGCTAGATGGCTTTCCGTCGAAGCCGAGTACACCGGCTCGCAGGGGCCCGTGCGAATCTACGGGATGAAATTTATCTACTCGCACAAGGAGCGCGAATAATGGCTAACAACTCCCAAGGTTTCTACGTCCCCGAACTGCCCGCAATCCCGAACGTGAACGGAATGGACACCGGGGCCAGCTACGAGAACATCATCAAGGCCATCAAGAGCATGGGCGACGTTCCCTCGCTCTCCCAGAGCCTTGTTCCCCAGGTCCAGGGCATCCTTTCCGACCAGGGCCAGTTCCTTGCGCCCCAGATCAACGCGATTCGGGACCGCGGCGAAGGTCTTGCGGCGAACGCTCAGTCCGACGCGACCGCCAGAGGTATCCGGGGCTCAGACATCGAAGCGGCGGGCATGGCCGGGGCCCGGGGAATGGCCCTCGGAGAGGAAGCCAACCTTCGCGGACAATTCGGAATGAACCAGTCAAACCAACTCATCGACGTTCTGACCAAGGCCATGTCCGGCGACCTGGAATCGGCCAAGCAACTCCGACTCATGCTCTCCCAGGCGATGGGTCAGGAGCTCGGGTCACAGCGCGACCTTGAGATGTTCCGCCAGTCGTCCGCAGACGCCCGCGAGGCGGCGGCGGCGGCGAACAAGGCGGCTCTGTGGGGGGCGGGGATAGGCGCGATCGGAGCGGGGGCTGGCGCGGCAGCGAAATACTCCGACGTTCGCCTCAAGACCGACATCAAGAAAGTTGGTAACGCCGACGGCCTCGACATCATGTCCTGGAAGTGGAACGGCGAGGCTAAAAAACTCGGGCTAAAGGGCCGCTCGGTCGGTGTCCTGTCCCGTGATATGGAAAAGACCTTCCCGCAAGCCCTCGGCCGCATGAAGAACGGCTTCCGCACCGTCAACTACGCCGCCCTCCCGTCATCGGTCAGGGATGAAATCGCCCGGTTGGAGGATTAAATGCCCGAGTTCATTCCCCGTCGAAACTTGCCGGAAGGGCTCGCCGCCCTCGTCGCGCAACTCCAAGCCAAACAGGGCCCGTCTCTTGCGGCCGGAATCACTTCGGCGGTGGACAGCATTTCAAGAGGCTTCAGTGATCGATTCGACGCTAAGGCAAAAATCGACTCCGCTGCACTCAGCACCAAAACTGCGGCGGACCTGGCTGCCAAGTCCAACTATGCGGACGTGATGAAGGGCCTGATCGCCCAGGGAATCGTCCCGTTTACCAATACAGATCAAATCGCCGGTATGCTCGAAGGGAAAGCGTCCCTCCCCGTCGGCCCCGGGAAGAAGGACATCGAAAAAGACAAGGACAGCATGACCATCACCAAGGAGATGATTGCCAACTTCCCGCAGTTCGTGAAGATGGGGTTCACGGAGGGCCATAAAATCCCCGTCTCCGTTTTCAACGCCAACACGAAGATGGAGAAGCCCGCGAAGGACGCGGGCCTGACCGAGGCGCAGAAGATAGTCGATAAGGAGTTCGCCAAGGAATACGCTGACTTCAACATCGGCGGCGGCTACGCCGACGTTCAGAAGCAGCTTGACCAGCTTCGGGGCGTGGTTTCGACGCTTCAGGGCAAGGGGACGGCCGAAAAACCCAAGGGAATCAACGCCACCGGGTCATTCAAGGGACTTCTTCCTAAGGTCATGCGCGATTCCATCGACCCCGCGGGATCCGCTCTACAGGATCAGGTCGAGGAGGTCGTCCAGCGCAACCTTCGAATCGTCCTTGGCGCTCAGTACACCGAGAAAGAAGGCGCGGCGCTCATCGCTCGGGCGTACAACCCCCGCCAGACTGAGGCCGAGAACATCTCCCGCCTTAATCGCCTCATCACCCAGATAGATACCGCGGCTAAGGCGAAGGCCGAGGCCGGCGCGTACTACGAGAAGAACGGTTCGCTCGTGGGCTTCACCGGGAAGCTCTACCGATCGGCCAATGACTTCCTGGGCGATGCGGAGAAGAAGGGGCCAAAGACGGCGGGGGCCGCCGCGCCCGGGGCCCCGAAGGCTGACCCGCTCGACGACCTCATCAACAAGCACATCGGAGGCTGACCCGTGCCCGATATCGAACGCTCAAAGGTCCGCGCCATGCTTGAGGAGGCCCCGGAGGATCAGCGGGAGCCGCTTCTGAAGCGCCTTAAGGAACGCGGATTCAAGGTGGTTGAGGACGCGGCCGATGCCTCAGCCGAAGCAGTGGAGAGTCCGGGAATCGCCGGACGTGCTTGGGATGCGGCCACGGCTCCGCTGCCCGTGCTTGGCGGGGTGTCGGATGCCGTGAGAACTGATATTCCCGGTGCTATTGCCGAGAAGGCCGGAGAATTGGGCGGAGGTCCAGAGATTCCGGTCCCCGGTTTCCTTGGGGGCGGAAGCGTGGCCGTCGGTGCGCTCCCCGGAATCGCGGGCGGGATGGCCATGGGGATGGCTGGCGAGGTCATCCCGAGGTCGGCACTTGATGTTGGCCTTCTGGCCACCGCTGGACCACTCGGAAGGGGCGCGGGAAAGATGGCCATGAAGGCCCTGCCCCCTTTGGAGGCCCGCGCCCCCAACGTCGTCAAGGCCGTCAAAGCGGCACTCTCAGCCGACATCCTGCCGACCGTGGCCCAAATCACCCAATCCAAGCCCGCCGCCGCCCTTGAGGAAATCGCGTCAAAGATCCCCTACTTCGGTCGCCGCATCGAGGCCATGCGGGCGGTTCAGGACCAGGCCTATCACGAACTGAGGGGCCGCGCTATCACCGGGGCGGGCTCAAAACTCCCCGGTTCTGAGCTCGGGGCAAAGACCCAGGCCGCCGTTTCCGGGGAACTGGCCGCTACCGCCGCCAAACGCGAGAAAATACTGACCAAGCTTCATGGCGACACGCTCAAGAAATTCGGCCCCTCCCAGACCACGGAGCAAATCGGCAAGCAGCTTGACGATATCCGCGTGGCCAAGACTGAGGAGGTCAGGAAGGTCGCGGGCAAACTTTACGAGGAGGCCGAGGAGGCCATCCCCCCGGCCCGGAATCAGGTCTACGACGGGAACCTTCGGGACACCGCCGCCGCTGAACTCAAGAAGTACGAAAACATGCCCTCGGCCTCCCTCGAAGGAAAGGCGAAAAAGCTACTTGAGGATTTGAAATCAGGCCCCGGAAACAAAATAATCGAGAACGCCGCCGACCCCATCCAGGCGCCGGACCCGCTTTTGTTTGGAGCATCGGCCCAACCCGAAGCAATCAAGGCCATCGTGGAGCGCAAGGCCTACACATTCTCCGAGATGCAGACGCTCCGCTCAACCCTTAACGGGATGATCGAGCAGGAGCGCATGAAAGTCCCGCCTGGGCAGATGACGCCCGAGGGGGCAATCTACCGCCGCCTCAAGACCTCCGTGGACAAGGACATCGCGTCCTTCTCCGAGGGGCTTCCAGGCGATGTGAAAAAGAAGTTCGACGTGGCTACCGCCTTCTACCGCGACCACTATAAGGCCGTCTACGCCAACGACACCATCGCCTCCCTCGGCCGAGTGGCAAAGGAGAGCCCCGAGGACGTTTACAAGATGATTGTCAAGCCGGGTGACGTGAACGACATTCGCCGTCTTAAGAAAGTCGTCGGGGACTCCGGATTCGCTCCCGTTCGGCGGAAGTTCGTCGAAGGGCTCATCACCGGAGAGGATGGGGCAGTCCTGAGCGGTCATGACGTGACGAAGAACCTGGCGAAATACGGCATTGACACGCTCAAGGAAGTCCTGCCGCCCGACCAGTTAAAACAGGTCGTCAAGTACACCCAAACCCGCGAGATGCCGAAATTCCTTGAAACCGAGATGGAGCGCAAGCTTCGCGGACTCATCTATCAATCCAAGGGCGTCTACCGCGCACCGGAAGATGTCGTTGCCCGGGTCGTTGACGGGGATGTGGCCACGCTTCGAGCGGTCAAGAACATCGTCGGCCGTGAAGGCGTCAAGCCCTACAAGCGGGCCATCATCGAGAATATCCTTGGTTCAGCGCCGGAACCTCTGGCCCTTCCCGGCCAGGCGGTCACTCCGACCTCGCTCCGCATCGGCAAGAACCTCCAAGCCTACGACGAGAACTTCTTGAAGGAGATTTTCACCAAGGCAGAGCTCGACGACATCGAGAAGATCGACGACATCAAGGCCCTGATGGAATCTCAGTCAGTCCTAAACGCCAACCGCTCGGGGACCTCAAGCTCGCTTATCGCCAACGGCATGGCGGGCGGAACGGTCACGCTCATGTTCCTCAACCCGCTCAAGACCGTTCCCATCGTCATCAGCACTGACATCCTGACCCGCCTCTACACCTCCGAGGCCGGCCGCAAGCTTCTAATCAAGGGCCTGGACCCGAAGTTCTCCCGCAACACCGAAGTAGCAGGCAGACTCGCCGCCATCATCGCCCAGGTCCAGCGCGAAAAGGTCAACGAGGACAGGGCTCTCGCGGGGGCAGTACGAAAATAACCGCCCTCGTCTTGTTCCTCCTGTCCGGCCCCGCCATGGCCCAGGACGCCCCTTATTTTCCCAGGGCGGCCACTGAGGACCAGGACCTCGGAGGGATAAACCAGAACTTCCGCGACCTCTCAGACCGCGGCAAGGACCTCGTTGGTGGTTCTGACGTTCCCGGGAATAAGTGCTTCGGAACTGACGCTCTCTGCTACAACGACGCCGAGTCAAGGGCGGAGGTTGGGCCTAACGGGGTTTGCTTTGCGGATGGTACTTGCCAGACGACGGCGGCTGGCGGTGGCGGGGAAATACTCGGCTCTACTACTTTTTACGGGTACACAGACCTTCGCGGGTACACCCCCGGAGTATTCGTCCCGTTCTCAACAGCAAGCGTTTCAGCCGCGACCTCGTGCTCTTTCTCTGGGCTATCAAGCACCGTCACTTGGCGCATGGAGTGGGAACTGGCACAGAACACGAGCAACGGCTATTGGCAAGTTCGCATCAACGGCGACTCCGGCACGAAGTACAGGTACGCGGTATTCGGGAATGTTGACAATGGGAACAACAGCAACGCCTACTCTACCGGGAATACGCGGTGGGATATTGGGGCATCGGTGACCGGGGACCCGGTTTGGGCGGCAGCGGGAGGAACGGGGTGGATTGAGTTCGCCACCATCCCAGGTTCAAACAGAGTCGTCATGAAATGCGGATATACCTATTTATCATCTGTAGTTTTTACAGTCACATCTACCGCGTGTGGAGGTTGGTACGACGGCACGACGGCGATATCATCGGTCGAATTGCTCACTTCTGCCGGGACCTTCACGGGGGATATTCTGCTGTCGAGGAAGGTTAAGCGATGAGCGAATATAGAAAGCCGAATTTCGGACACCTCTCAGACCGGGAAATCCTGATTGTCGCCGCGGAGGAGGACCCTTAATGGCACGGAACGAAGGCGCCGAACAACGCCAGGAGGACCGCGACCGACTCAAGACTATCGAGCTCGCCGTCGTCGCCATCGAGAAGGCCATCAACGGAGAGCGCGGAATTGTGTCCCGCATGGATAACCACGGCGACCGCCTCCGCAAAATTGAAACCGTGATGACCGTCGGAAGCGTTGCTTTTACCGCCGTCGGCGTCGTCCTCGTCTACGCCAAGGACATCGTAATCACCTGGGCCAAGAAAAAGATAGGGGGCGGGGCGTGAGGCCGCCCATTCAGCAGTTCCCGAGCCCGAACTACCGCAAGTCCACGAATAAGCGGAAGGTGACTTGCGTCGTGATTCACTCGACCGCCACGGCAAAACTGGCATCCCCGCTCGAATGGCTCACCATCCCCGAGTCGAAGGTGTCGGCCCACTACCTGATAGACCTTGACGGAACGATTTTGCAACTCGTCGATGAGAACAATATCGCCTGGGCCTGCGGCGAGTCGGAGTGGCGCGGACAGAAGGGCGTCAACGCCTTTTCAATCTCAATCGAGTTGGTAAATGCAAACGATGGAATCATGCCGTACCCCGAGGAGCAAATAGAGGCCTGCCGCCACCTCGTCACCGCGATTTGCAAGGAGCGCAACATCAAGTCTGAGAACGTGGTCGGTCATGCCGACATCGCGCCGGGGAGAAAGTCCGACCCGCTTGGATGGCCCTGGGACGACTTCCGCGGGAGGCTCTATCTGGACGGCGTTTCCTGATGCCTTGGGATTGGATGCGGCGAAGGGTCCCAAAGTCGTGGGGAATCTCGTTTAGTGTGCCGTTTTCTTTTCCGGACGGAAGCCGGGACATTTGCCGGGCCTGTGGAAATGAGCGGAGGCATCACCGCCGAAGCACGGACCATCAGTTTTCGGAGAAATCAGAGAAAAAGGAGAAATAACATGGGAGTGATACTCGTAATCGTCGGAAAGCTGTTCGCCTCGAAGCTCGGAATCGCCGGAGTCTCCGCCATCGGAGCCCTGGCCATCGCAAAAGTCGCCCCGCTTGTCCGTCCCCTGTTCGGGAAGGTCATCAAGGCCCAGGTGGATAAGGTCCTGGCCCCGAACCTGGCCGACCCGATAGAGAAAGTCAAGCTGCTAGACCTGGCCATCGCGGCGATGGCCTATGCCGAGTACAAGATCCCCGACCGCGGGGCCGGAGCGGCCCGCAAGGCCCTCGTCGTGGACAAGCTCAATGACTACCTCCCCGAGCTCGCCGCGCAGGCGATCGCGGATTTGGTCGAGGAAGCCTTCGAAAGCCTCGACGACGAACTCAAGGAGCGCACCGGAATAAATAAGCCGAAGTGAACGCGACACAAATCCAACTGTACGGGTCCCTGGGGCTCCTTATGATAGTAGCCCCCGAGCGATTCGGACGACAGCCGCTCTCGCCGCATGAGATGGCGATGGCGGCCGAGAGGTCGTCCCGTGAGCTTAGAAAGATGTTCCACGACAAGCCTTTGACGCCACAGCAGGCCCGCAAGGGGAGGGGGATTTCCCCGACAGCCGGCTACGCATCGAGGTCTTACCGCCCATAGGCGCCGCCCCGCGAGCGTGTGCCGCCGCCCCCCGGCCACTCCTCCGGGGAGGCGGTTCGTGGACGTTAGGAGAGCAGTAGAAGGGCGACGTTGGGGGCTGAAATCGCAAATAAAACGAAGGCCGTTAGGCCGGAAACTGCGACGAAGAAACTCGTCATCATTGGATGCGTTCACTCGGGCGCTAAGGCGGCAGACATTGCCGACTTCAAGAAATATGCCGACCTGGCCGAGGAGAAGAATACCTATCTTCTAATCCTGGGCGACCTATTCGAGAACGCCATCCCGAGCAGGGGCGAAGGGATGACCTTTGAGCAGACCCTGACGCCCGACGACCAACTCGACGAGATAGACCGCATCCTCCGTCCCGTCAAGCACAAGATTATCGGGGCCTGCACCTCCAACCACTCCGAGCGCACCTACAAAGAGTGCGGAATCGACCTCGACAAGCAACTCTACAAGCGCCTTGGATTGCGTGAGGGTATCTACAAAGGATTGCAGGGAGTCGTCGCTTTCGCGGGAAAGCGCATCGCCTTCGCCCATGGTACGGGATCGGGAGTAAACGCCTGGGCCGACGCCAAGAAACTATTTAGCATCTACCCTACCGTGGACATGATAGCGGTCAGCCATAGGCACGAAATGACGGCGGCGTGGCAGGGGAACTACGCCCTTGATGTAAAGTGCCGCCGCATTGAGAAGTCCATCCTGTTTGTTAGGACGGGCGGGCTGATGGGATGGGCGAGATACGCACAGCGGGAACTTTATACCCCGCAGAAGCCGGGATTCTCCGTTGTGTCCTTCTTCGCGGACGGACACATGGAGCCGGATATTTCCGGCTCGACGCTCCTGTGAGTTGTTGGTGGTCGGCCTACCGGGATTGGTACTTCACCCTCTCAACCCTCGGGACCTCCGCGCCGTGGGACGAGCCAAAGGGGAAGCGCAGGGTCTACACCGACGGCGCGTTCTCGTTTCATGAATCGGAAATCGCGGGCCACTTCGACGAGATCGAGGAGGCGCTTTGGGCCACTCGGAAAGGATACGCTTAGACGCATAAAATGTAGCAATAAAAATATCGCTATACGAATAATCTCCTCACATTGTGATGAGAATTTTGGCGGTATTCTTATCATGGTCTAGCACTCTCAACACCCCCTATCGGGTATAACATTGTCCCGAGCTGGGATAAGACAATGTTTTGGGGTCTGGAAACGGCCGATTATACCCGTTCGGGGATATCGCCGCAGCGCGGCACCCACCGCAAGAACACCTATAGAAAAATACATCTAGTAGGTATATCGGACCGCCCCTATTATGCGCTATTGCGTATTGCAATCTGACATAGGGGCCAGACCGGAACCGCAACCCACAAACCCGCCCAAACCCGCACAGACTCGCCTAGTCTTTCCGACGGTGGCCGGATTCTCCGAGGGGGAATCCGCGATTTTGAGTCGATTGCGTCTGCCATTCCGCCACGCCGCCTACGACTTATTTTCTTTACTCTTTTTGCCTGGACCCCGCCATTTCCATTTTGTATTTAGGGGCCCGGTGGGGACTTCATACGTCATTTGAAGCGTCACGTCGCGTCTCTTTTCCGTCCGGTGCTGATAGATCATCGCTGCCTGAACCGTCGCCCAGCCGCCCGCTTCCATCAGCGCCTTGAAGTCCGGCGCGTTCTCGCCCAGGGCCGTGGCCCAGGTATGCCGCAAGTCATGCCACCGCACCCGCCCAAGCCCAAGCCTTCGAGCCGCGGCCCTCATCGTCTGCTGTAGGCGGCTTGGCTTCACATCGAACACGCGCCCGGAGCCGACAGGTCCAAGCACCTGAACCGCCCGAGGATGGATGGCCTGCGTCTTGGTTTCCGCCATCGCCCTGCGGGTCTTGCTCTTGAGGACCGTAAGATACCAAACTCCGGAGGGGCTTTGCTCGATGCCGGACCAGTCCAAGTTCAGGACCTCGCCGCTACGAAGTCCGCTGTAGAGGCAGAACATCGCGGCGCGGCGGCACACCTCGGGCATCTCCGCAAACAACCGGACGAGCTCATCCGGGCGCAGCAGGCGGGCCACCTTCTCGGCCGGCGGCATCTCAAAAAACAGGAACGGGTCGTAGTCGATGAGCCCATGCTTGAGGCCCCACCGGAAAGCCGCCTTAAGGTGACGGAGGTTGATCCTGGCCCCGTTCGGTGAATGGTGCCTTTCATTGATAATGAACGCGCAGAAATCGTCCACCGTATGCCCGCCCGTCGCCGCCTTCATCTTCCGGGTGACGGGGAACGCCTCACCCGCGAACTCGACCCAGAGTTTCAGGGCGTGGCCGCCGAGGTAGTGGGTGCGCTTCGATCGCTTGAGCCCAAGGAACTCAACGTAGTCCCTTCGGAAGGCGGGGAAGTTCGGCGCCATCACCTTCGGGATGGGGGCTAGGCCCGCATCTGACAGGCGGTTGTTCCTTATTCGCTCATCCCGGAGGGTCACGGCATCGCTCTTATAAGTGAAGGTGTACTGGCCCGTCCCGTAAGATCCACTCCACCGACAGCGCCAATTGCTCCCGCTCGGCTCCACCCAGACCTTCCAGCCGCGAGGTTTACGGGGCAATGGCCCTCCACAAGAAATGCGCCGTCAGCGTTATCCCGGCCATCCAGAGAACGATGCGCGTCCATGCGTCCCAGGCGCGGAGGCATCTATCAATCAAGCCGGGGTCTTGAACGGAAACAGCCACCCCGCCGACAATCTCTTTCTTGACTGGCTGTTTTCTGATAACGGCCAATATCCCGATCAGCAGGAACATGACGCTGTTCAGCCAATCGGGGGGGTGGGTCATTTTGTTCTCTCGCCGGATTTCGCGGAGACGGATGCTTCAAGGCTTTTAACTGAGTCGTTCAAAATAGCTGTTTGTTGTATAAGGGTGTCGAGTCTGGCGACGATCACGCCGAGCCTTGAAACCGCCAGGTCAAGATGTTCTCGGTCCGCCTTTGATAGCCCATCCATATCACGGGACCTGACGCGGAACACACTCGAAATTCGTCACACACCGCCATGGACAGGCCGTCGAGGTTTGTTTGGCGTCCATGTTCTTCGCCGCGCATCGCTTGATGGCGTCCTGGTAGGGGGCCTTGAACGAGAATCTGCCCGCCCCATGCTCGTAGGCAAGATGGTTGCCGTTCTCAGATAGGGGATAAGTGGCGCACCCGCCGACGCAAAGAATCAACCCGAGCAATCCTATAAACCTCATGCCTACCCCATTGCCCCTCATTTAGAATTTCCGGCTCACCATGAGTCCGGGGTTTACTACGGTTAAATCCTTCCCGCCGTCTCCGTTGCGAACAAGCAGGAAATGCCGCAGCGTTGCCTCTGGTCCCATCCGGAAACCGTTCCGAAAATTTATGGCATAACCGAGCGTTGCCATGACGCCGCCGGTGAAACTTTTCCCATACGGAAAATAGGCCGGGCCGAACCCGAGAATGGCATAGAGGCCGGTTCTGTCGGCAGAAGAAAACTTCCAAATGATCGGGAAATGGTGAGCCTCTCCTCCCTCGCGTGACAGCGAATATGGGGCCCTATGAACGTGGTTCCCAAAAACGAACGTGGCATATTCAAAGCCTGTCGAAATATTAGTACCCGCCGATGGAAAGAATTTGACAGTAGTTGACATTCCCTCTGTTGATATTTTCCCGGGGGCGACAACCCCGTTGTCTGGATTTGGGTTAGCGAATCCCCCACTGAACGCCCACTCCGAAGCTCCGGCCGGAACAGCCATCAGCAAGAAAAGAAATATCCTCATTTTGATGATCCTTTGACATTCAACAGTCATAATATAGCATGTGGGTTATTCATGGTTTATGGGCCGCCGCCGTTCTAGTTATTGCCGGTCTGTTCATCTACAACCTTCTTTCACCCAAGGGCCATTAAAAACAATTGCCCTGTCAAACGATATGGAACTGCGACTTTGCGGCCCACCACAAAACCGAAGGCGGCGACACAATATCCGTCGGCGTCAGGCTTCACGGCCCGGACCGCTTCTACACCCTGTGCCTCGAAGACCCGATACTTGGATGCAACCACTTCACGGCTAAGAACGACGGCGCGATGATCGTGATGGAGAAACTGGCGCGGGCAATGCGGTTCCGGAGTCCCACTCCTTAACACCGGCATCGCCGGGGGCTGATTTTTGAGCAGCGGCCCACTCCGTTAACACAAGTTCAGCCATTGCCTTTTTCCCGTAGCGTTTTCGCGGGAACCTTCCCTGGTGCTTCGCCTCGACGGCGGCGCGCTCCAAAGCCACGCAAACAGGCGTCGGAATTTCGATTAAAAATTTCATGAAGAAAGTACTTGACTAAACATATATATGATGTATACTTGCTATACGATGCTCCGCCAAAGCTACGCGACGACCCAAAACAATTTTGGGGATGGAAGGTCTAGCAAGTACCGCGCCCATGGCGCGGCCCACCTGCGAATGCTCTTGGCGGAGTCGATCTTCCATCCCTTTGATTCTACACAAAATCGTCATACCAAAGGATTGCCCGCCCATGGCCACTAACGCAAGACCAGAAAACCGGGGGGCTCGTTTTGAGGCGATGCTTTCGCGCCCCGGTGTACGAGAATTCCGCGCCCTCCTCAAGAAGCTTGCTCTTAAGCGATACAAGACTTATCGGGGCTTGGCCGAGAAATTGTGTGTTCACCCGGACCCCGAAATGCTTGAGGACTTGATCGAGCGACGTACCCGCCAAGTTGAACACCTTCTCAACGACCCTGATGATGGGGACCCACGCGGGAGCCTTCTTCTTGCGGTATCCGAGGCCGTCCTTCCCGAAGATACCCACCTGACCGCCGAGGAATGCGGATGGGACCCGAGCAGGCCATGACCTACACCATCTCCGCCGCCGCCAAGGAGCTCGGATTTGACCGCCGCGCCGTGGCGGCCATGTGCAAGTCGGGAGAGCTCCCCTATATCCCCTGCCGCGATGCCCAAGGCCGGCCGAGCAAGGTCCACAAGCGGATAGATGCCGCCGAGTTGGAGAAGTGGAAGGCTCGGAACACCATCCGCAACCCCGAGCAATTCAAGGCGGCGACTGACCGGAGGCGCAAATGAAACTCAAGCTGACGATTCTTCTGAAGCGCGGAATGTCTGTGAGCGGTTGCTACGCCTGGCCCGAGGCCCTGCGCGTTCTCAAGTTCGCCTCGACCCAGGACAACTTCGAAGGCTTCTACTGGACGGAGGCGATCTAATGGAATTTATGGCCGCTTTCGGATTCGGCTGTTTTCTCGGGTTCCTGGGCGTGTTGCTGTGGGTCCTCTCGGGCTTCATCCCCGCAAAGCGCAAGCCCGCCCAGCAGCGCATCAAGGGTTCTACGGAGATCGTCTACTGCGTGGCCCGCTTCGCTTGCGGCTGTTTTTTAACGAACGGGGTACTGACGACCTGTAAGGCTCACAGCCTTTTAGAAGAGGTTGGGCGATGAACCTCCCCGACTCCGAAGTAATCGCCCGCATCGAAGGGCGTATCGAGCCGATCATCCTCGATTGCACTTGCCCCCGCGGCGTCTTGGAGTGCTGCGGCCAGTGCCCGGGCACGACTTCGGAGCCTTGCTGCCTCCCCGAAGATGCGGAGGATTCCAAGTGATTCAGCCCGGCCAATTCTACCGCGACCTAGATTCCCGTTGCGACGGGCGCACCCTTGAGATCGTCTATGTCGTTCGGGCGCCCCAGGAAACGCGCGTGGTCTGCCCCCTTGGTGAAGTGCGCCGACATGAGCTGTGCCATGTTGACGCGCATGAGATGGGAATTAAAGACGAATGCCACGACGGGAGGAAATTCTAATGCACCCCGACAAGATGGAGGGCCCCGAATTCGATGCGCCCGTTTGCTTCCACGATTGCCAGAGGAACACCGATCCACTCGCGGAGTGTGAGTGCGAGGAGATCGAACGGGAAATCCGCGCCGACTTTGCCGCCGTACGATACGAACTGGAGAGGGGGAACTAATGAAGGCCCTGACAATCGCCGCTCTCGTCGTTATCCTCGCATCCGTTTCTGCCGCTCTTGCCGCAAGCAAGGTGGAATCTCGACTTGATACGGGCCGATACTCCATTTCTTGCGCCGGGAACGGCGATGGATTCTCGGCGAGGTTCCGATGTTGGATGATTGACACGACCAATGGGACTGTAAAAAAGGTGGTGTCAGAGTGACCGCCCGCCAACTTCTCGCAAAGCGTCTGCACGAAGCGGCCCGCCCGTTGGCCATTCACGAACTGTCCATCCCCACGGTCAGCCAGACCGCCGCCTCTGCCCGCCTTCGGGAGATGAAGCGCGACGGGATCGTGATTAGCGTCCCGGTTCCCGGCAAGAAGTACACGGCCTGGGCTTTGACGCCCGCCGATTTAGTGCTGCCGCTCTTGGTGGTGGCGTGAAATACGAAATCAAATGCTGTGAACAGTTGTCTGAGGCAGAGGAAATGGAAGGAATATTCCGACGAGACTCCAAGTGCGGCGCTGATTGGATTATTGCCTGGGATGCGGCCTACACCGGATATCACTCCATTGCTGTTAAGTTCTGCCCCTACTGCGGGGAGTGGTTGCCGCAATGAACACTCTAGGTCACGGCCAAAAGCCGCAGACCGATGACACGCTCCCGGCCTGGATGGGTTTACCCGTCATCGAGCAGGCGCGGGGGCACAATTTGAGCATGGGCGTCCTGTTTGCGACAGGGGCGCGTTACCTGGTAGGGGTTGGGGAAGCCGTTCGATTCGGCGTCCCGGCGCGTTCGAAAGCGTCCATGCTCTTAAATCTGCCCGAGAAGTCGGGCTACGGAAGCCGTGCGGATGCCGTCGGTCGCCAGTCGGGTTCATTCACCGTGAACTATTCCAAGCGGAACGGCGACGACACCAAATGGGGCTCTTGGAACCGCACGGCCTGTTTTCGCTCGTCCATGGGTAGGACAACCGCCCAAGCTGTTCGCGTGACGCTGACAGGCAAGCGGGAGAATCCCGGTTCAACTCCGGGAGCGTATTTCAATCTAGTCGCTCAAGAAAAGAGCGCGGCCACTGGGGCCGAGAGTCGGGGCAGCCGACGCCAGACAATCCACGGAAAGTCCGTGAAGGGGAGCGTGACACGCTACGAGCGGCTCGGCGCGTCCCCGAAAGCCTTGCGGTCTGAGGACCGCGGGGCCGATTTCTTGGAGGCGATATGCTGACGGAAGATCAAGTCAAGGAGCGCGTCGGGTACTTGGGCGGCAGCGATATCGCCGCCATTCTCGGGCTATCCCGTTTCAAGACCCCGCTGCAAGTGTGGGGGGAAAAGACGGGCAATCTCGTTCCCGAGGATATCAGCCACAAGCTACAGGTGCGCCTCGGGAATAAACTGGAGGCCACCGTCTGCGACCTGTTCACCGAGGAAACCGGAAAGAAGGTTGCCCGCGTGAACGAAACGCTGACGCATCCGAAGCACCCTTTTCTTCGCGGCAACATTGACCGGCGCGTGGTCGGTGAGAAGTCGGTCCTGGAAGCCAAGACAACTTCCTCATGGAACGCCAAGCAATGGGAGGGCGAGGAAATCCCCCAGGAGTACCTACTGCAAACCTATTTCTACATGGAGCTAGGCGGCTTTGAGCGCGGCTATGTCGCCTGCCTCGTCGGGAATCAGGGCTTCCATATTAAAACCCTGGAACGGGACGAGGCCCTACAGAAACAGATCATCGAAAAAGCCGTGGACTTCTGGACGCGCTATGTCGTGACCGGGATTATGCCGACCATCGTCACATCTAAGGACGCCGGAACGCTTTATGACCTGTTCCCCATGGGAGACGACGGCGAGGCTGTCCCGCTTGACGACAAAGCCGCCGCCCTCATTGACGCCATCCAGGCCATGAAAGAGGACGGCAAGGCGCTCGACAAGCAGACGGAGAAGGCCGAGAACGAACTGCGCCTTATGCTTGGCGAACACTCGGCGGGCGTGACCGACAAATACCGCGTCACCTGGAAGAATCAGACGACTAACCGGGTGGACCTTAAAGCCTTGCGCGAGAAGGAGCCGACCCTCTGCGCCAAGTACGCCGAGAAGTCGGAATCCCGCGTACTCCGCATCAATCTCATAAAACCCTCGAAGTAAGGAGAACACCATGTCAACCGTAGATGCCGTGAAGAACGCCCTGACGCAGACTCCCAAGGCCGTCCCGCTTCAAGACCTCATTCAGCAGAGCGTCAAGGAATTGGGACGCGCCCTGCCGTCGCACTTGAGCCCTGACCGGCTTGTCAGGATCGCGCTTACCACCATCCGTCTTAATCCCGCGCTGGCGCAATGCTCGCCCGAGTCGTTCTTGGGTTCGCTTTTCACCCTGGCGCAGCTCGGCCTTGAGCCCGTCGCGGGCCGCGCCTACCTGTTGCCATTCAACAACAAGCGCAAGATCGGCGGCGAGTGGAAGTCTATCCTGGAAGTGCAGGCCCTCGTCGGTTACAAGGGCCTCGTCGAACTGTTCTACCGCCACGAAAAGGCCGTCATGCTCACCTGGGGCGTCGTCCATGAGGGCGACGACTTCCAGTATCAGAAGGGAACGGGACAGTTCCTCCACCACACGCCCGCACAGAAGAAGCGCGGCGAAATCATGGGCTACTGGGTCGCGGCCAAATTGCAGAACGGCGGCGAGCCTTTCGAGTACATGACCAAAGACGAGTGCATGGCCCACGGCGCGAAGCACTCCAAGACCTACGACAAGAACGGAGGGAAGTTCTACGACTCGTCGCCCTGGGCCAAAGAGCCCGAGGCCATGTGCCTTAAGACCGTCCTGATTCAGTTGGCGAAGCTACTGCCCCTGTCCATGGAACTGCAACAGGCCATCGCCAACGACGAAACCTCCCGCGACTTCCGGCGCGGGGTGTCCGATGTTCTGGACATCGCCCCGACGACGAATTGGGAGGAAACGACCGCCGACAGGCCCGCCGAAGGGAACGACCCAGACGAGGCCGAAGCCGCGCCCGCCAAGCCCAAGGTGTCCGAGGCCGTCACGGAAGTCTTTGGGGCGAAGTCCACCGATGGAGTCCGGTACATCTCAGACGGGCAGCGCAAGCGGTTCTACGCCATCTGGAAAGGCGCGGGGAAGGACGCCGACGATGTTAAGTCGCATCTCATGGACCAGATCGGGACCGATGACTCCGCGAAGATTCCGTCCGAGAAGTACGAAGCCCTGTGCGCCTGGGCCGAAGCCGCCTAATGAATACGAACACTCCGAGCGCGGGCGGCGGGACCCGCGCAGAACACAAAGCCATGCTCTCCTGCAAATGCACCGAAGCTGACCAACTCTACGGGGTCTGTCTGTTCTGCGGCAAGGTGTCCCTCCCCGACCCGTCCTGGTTGGTGGTCGTCGTCGCGGCGGTGTTCTTCCTGGCCCATGTGGCCTGGTGGATTGCGTTATGAGCGAATCAAAAGCCGTCCTGTGCTATGTCGATGGGCCGTGGGCGTTTTTCACCACTCAACCGCTAAAAGAGCAGTGGGGCGACGATTGGGACGATGCTCCCTACGAACACAACGCGGTCGACCCGTACATCTGGCGCGAAGGATACAGCGAAGAGGCCCCGTACCAAATAATTAAGGTCGCCTTCGACGGCCCGCTAGAGTCCCCATGCGCCAATGTCATAAACAGCCATTTCTCCGTCAAGCAAATTAACGCGGGCCATGTGGCATGGCTCCGTGATTGTTGGGGCGAATCGGCAATAGCCATCCCCGCTGGGGTCACGGTTGACGAGTTTTGCGCCCTAGTCGAAAAAGCGGGCGGCAAAGTCTACCGGGTGGCCAAATGATCCTCGTCGATTCCACCGAGCAAATCAAGTGCGGCCAGTGCGGGTTGGTCGTCACCATCCCCAAGGCCACATCCTTTTCGATTTGCGCTTGCACCAACATCTTAAAGGAGCCGAAGAAATGAAATACGAAATAAAGAGCCGTTGGGATGGGAAGATTTTATACACCGATGAGGCCGTTTCGTTTGCCGCGCTTGTCGCCGCCGCCGTGAAGTCCCGCGCGAATTTGTCCGGCGCGGATTTGTCCCGCGCGGATTTGTCCGGCGCGAATTTGTACCGCGCGAATTTGTACGGCGCGAATTTGTACGGCGCGGATTTGTCCCGCGCGAATTTGTACGGCGCGAATTTGTACGACGCGGATTTGTCCGGCGCGAATTTGTCCGGCGCGAATTTGTCCGGCGCGGATTTGTCCCGCGCGGATTTGTCCGGCGCGAATTTGTACGGCGCGAATTTGTACGGCTACTTCGCTTTTGGACCCGGTGGATCACGCAAATCCTACACCTGGGCGCGATGGGAGGAAGGCGGCTATATGGTCCACTGTGGTTGTCAGACATTGACGCTTAAAGACTTTGCCGCGGCCGTCAAGAAAACCCACAAGGACAACGCCCACGCGAAGTTTTACGAGCTAAATATAAAAGTGATGGAGCATGTCGCGTCGGAGTCGGAGGCGGAATACCGCGAGAGTGCGAAAGTGGCGGTTGCAAAATGAGCGGGTTTGAAGAATGGCTCAACTCAACCCAAGCCCGCCGCGACGAGATAACCGCCTTCTCAAAAGTGGCGATGGTCAATGTGGACAAGGCGATTGAGTACAGCGCGGAGATTTCGATCATGGAGAACCAGGCCGACGCATTCGTTAAGGTGGAGTTCGCCAAGGCGCTGCGGGAGGCCAGAAAGAAGTACCCCGACGCGACGGCGGCCGAGAGGTTGGCCTATGTCAAATCTGACATATCGCAAATTTCGCTGTTCGTCCAGGAATTGGCCGTTATCGGCCGCGTAATTCGTGACCGACTGTATTGCCGTAATGCCTCGCGCTGACCCCTGAAAGGCTTTGCCTTTGGATTTGACTTGAATAGGAGCCGCAAATGAAAACCCCCTCGAAGAAGCCGTCCCTCTCGTTCAACCACGATCGTCGTGAAGTTTTCTACGGAGGAAAGGAGCGCTACCTCGCCCCCTCCGAGTACGCCATCCTCAAGGCCCTCTACGACACCGGCAAGGCCCTCACCCGCGCCGACCTGGCTCGCGCCATGGGCCAGGATGAGGATACCGTAGAAGCATACGCCTCCTCGCGCACGGTCGATCAGCATGTTTGTCGGCTGAAAAGGAAGCTAGGCGCTGGCCTTATCCTGATGGTCCCCCGCTTCGGCTACAAGCTCAGAAGCGCGGTCCTCTAGTAGGGTCACAACATGGCCCGCATTAGATCTATAAAACCGGAACAGCCGAAAGACGAAGATTTGGCCCTGCTTCCAATCAACACGCGATACCTTTTTACCTTCCTCCCCACGCTTGCAGACCGGGAAGGGAGGCTTGAGGACCGCCACAGGGTCATAAAGCTCGAAATATTCCCTTGGGACGATGTGGATGTGGAGGAAATGCTTACCAAACTCTGCCCGAAGTTCATAATCCGCTACGAAAACGACGGGCGCGGCTATATCCAGATTCGCACTTTCCTCAAGCATCAGCGGCCAAATAACAAAGAGTTGCCGTCCACAATCCCGGCCCCGAGCAAGGAGCAGTCAGAGGTTCGCTTTATCCAGAAAAAGCGTTCCTTAATCCAGAAAAAGGCTCCCTTAATCCAGAATGAGGGTATAGGTGTAGGGAAGGGAAGGGGTAGGGAAAGGGAAGGGAAGGTAATGGACTTAGCGCCTGCGGCGCAAGTGGTTGATATCCCTAAACCCAAATCAGACCTAACCCGAATCGTTGAAGCCTACAAACACGCGAAAGGAATCCGGATGGATGACGCCGCGTGGAACAAGGCGCAATGGCCCCGAGCCTGCAAGGCCGGTAAGTCGCTCCTGGATTGCTTTGGGGGCGACCTCGACAAAGCCGCCGCCTACCTGTTCTATCGGGCCGAGCATCTGAAAGAGGCGGGGCTTGAGTGGCGCTTTGAAACCATCGTGAAACACGCATGGGACGGCCTGGGGATGGAAACCGGAAAGGAGAATCAAGATGGACTCAGAAATCAGCCGTTGGGCGCAGATTTGCTTCTTCGACCAGGATCAACTCGACGCCTTACACAATCGGGAGCTTTGGTTGGCGAGGCGCTGCGGGGCCTCGAACACTCCGCTATTCATGCAGAAGGGGTTGGCGACATGGGAGGCCCTGGGGATGATTTCCAGGGCGACCATGACGATTAGCCCTGACGGCTACTGGCCCAAGGGCATGGACTCCTCGGCGCAGTTCCGGAGCATGGACGACTTCATGCGGGCCATCTACCCCATCTGGAAGGGCATCGAGAAAAAGGACAAAGAGGCCGAAACCGCGCTGACCGGGGAGCAAGTGCGCGTCCCCGGCCAAGTCCTCTTTGAGTGCCTGACCATGCACCGCCAGGATCGCGCCATCCATCAGTCAGGACACAAGCCGGTCAAGAACAACGCCCCGCCCGCCGACTTCCGCAAGAAAGCCGCGGCCTCTGACAAGTTCTCGGGGTGGCGTTCGAATGGAGAATAAGATGGTTCGCCCGCCCTCGTTTTTTAACATTGCGCGGCATTTCTGGACTTCCCCGAGGCTCCAAATCGAGCGGGGGATTGGTGCGGCGAGGATTAAGGCGTCTTTCAAGGCTTTGAAGGTGCGCTGTGATGGCCACAAATCTAACGAAACAGCCTTATTACAGGAGAAACATGAACTGCGCGCACTGTCTTAAAGAGATTGTCCAGAGAACATTAATAAGCGGGGTGGAATCTAAAGCCAAAAGACGCTTTTGTTCTAAGAAATGTGGATCAGACTTAAGGAAATCAATGTATCAGGCCGTCGGTAAGAAAAATGGAGTATGCCCTTCCACTGTTGGGACAATAAGCGAAATGGTTGTTGCGGTTGAATTGATGAAGAGCGGGTGGAGCGTGTTTAAGAGTCTTTCCCCCGCATCCGCATTTGACCTTATCGCATTCAAAAACGGGGAAATGAAAAAGATCGAGGTAAAAACAGGGTATCGGGTAGGCGGGAACATTCAAAAGCCACGGCATTCGCATAATTTTCATGACCATTTTGCGGTTGTCGTAAACGGATCGGAGATTAATTACACCCCGGAGTTTAATCCATGACCGACCCCGCCGCCCTCCTCGCCAAGTCAGACATAGAAGCCGCCATTGAGAAACTGCGGGCCAATGTAGTCCCGCCGATTAAGCCCAACGCCGACAAGGTGCATCCGACTTGCTGTAATGGTTGGAGAAAGGCCGGGAATCATTCGGCGTACTGCTTCACTCAGCGCGAGTTCTATGTGATGTACTGCCACGGAGTTAAACTTGAATCCCTCTGAACGACTCGCTAAAGCCGTCGCCCGCCGTACCCGCCGAGCCCAGCGCATCCAAGACAACGCGGAACTTGGGGGCAGGGTGGCAAAGAGGGTGAAGAAGGTCCCGAAGGCCAAACTCCGCAAGCGCCTGGTAAAAGCTCTAGATAAAGCCTTTAGCCTCGCAGTTCGCGCCAAGTGTTCCAAATGCACCTTTTGCGGGGGGCCGGTAGAGCATTGCTTTCACTATGTCACGCGCTCGAAGTATTCCGTGAGGTGGGATTTTCGGAACGCTACGGGCAGCTGTGCCGGATGTAATTTCCGCTACGAGTTCGACCCGCACTTCGCCATCTCGTATTTTATCTCGTTCCACGGACTCCCGGCCTACGAGCAGTTAATCCGCGACGGGAACCAAATCTCAAAACACTCAAACGACGACTTGCAGGGGATTCTGGACGGGATCAAGGGGGCGGCATGAAAAAGGGCGAGTACAAGATTCCGTTTAACCGCGGGAACCAGTTGGACTATCCGAGCGGCGACTATCCGCAGTATCCGGAAACTCGCATTGAATGGGTGGACAACCATGAATTTGACGACACCCTAACGCTAAAAGGCTACGGGCGCGGGCGGTCGTCGGTGACTTTCGAAATGGAGCGCACAAACGGAAAGACGGTAAGCGTTTTTGTTTCCGACTTCACGGCCATGGCGCGGGAGATGATTCGCGGGAAGATAAGCGGGAGGTTCACCTTTCAGAAGAAGGGGCAGAACTACGGATGCAAACTCTCTACTTGCGGGCGGGGGGCGTGAGCTTGCGCTTGCGGATGGCCTTCCGGTAGGTGCGGCACTTGGAAGTGTTGGCGCAATTCGGGGAGCAGAAGCGTTGCCAGTAGACGGACTTAGCGAACAACTCTTTACACTCGCGGCATTTCGGCATACCGCAGTATAACAGCAACACCGCGAAGTGTCAAATAAGGGGTTGACAAACAACACCATAGGGTGTATACTTTTAGGGCGAGGGAGAAACAATCTGGACCGCCCGAAAACTCTCCCTCGCAGGAAGTCCGGGCGGTCCTCTTTTTAGACGCAACGCGAGGGAGATAACATGAAGCGCAAGAGCAACGGTATGTGGATTACGGAGGACTTCGGGACGCGCTTTAAGTTGATGGCCGGGGTTGGCCAGGTTTTGGGATTCTACGACACCTACGAACAGGCCAAGGAAGCCCGCGCGGAACTGGCCAAAGCCGAGGCCCCAAAATGACCCCCTGCCATTGCGACCAGTGCGACGAGAAGGAGGGAGCGTGAAAGACCTGACCGAGAGGGCTCGGGAGTTTTTAGACCACAAGGGATGTGCCAGCCGGGATGAGTTCTGCCGAGAAGAATTGAACCTTGCCGCCTTCGCCAAGTCCGTAGCTGATGATGCGGTGAAGGAGATTCTATCCGTGTGCCTTTGTTGGAAGTCGGAGAATTGCCCACTTCACTCCGTCGGTATAGCCGAGGAGATGGCCGCTCATAACAAGACTAAAGACCAACTCGCCATGGCGTTTCGCGTAGTCGAGAGCCACAAGGAGCGAGAAGCCAATGCTGTCAGGATCGGATGCGCGAATATCACTCGCGCCGAGAAAGCCGAATCCCTCCTCGCCACATCGCGTTGGGAGGCGGGGAGGTTGAGGGAGGCGTTGCAAATTACGCGCGCATGGTTCTGTGGTCCCTGGGTCAAGCCCGCCAGAACTCTTGGACAAGTCGTCGAGATTATTGACGCCGCCCTCTCCGCAACCCCTCCCGCCGTGGAGCCGACGAAGCCGTGCGAGAAGTGCCACGGAACCCTTACGGTGAACGCCGAGTGGGTATCGGGCGCAACCCTTCTCCCCTGCCCGAAGTGCGCCCCCGCCAAGGCCGAGCCCGCGAAGGAGAAGGCGTGAACATAAAACTGGAATTAGACCCCGCGACCATAGGAAAAACGCTTGCCGCCGCATTTGCTCAGGCTACGGGAGCGACCGGGAAATGGTCATGTAATTTTAAGGTCGATGGCCATGCCTTCATCGGGGCGACATTGACGCTTGACGAACACCCTACGCCGCCCGCCCCCGCGCCCGACAATGCGGCGGGGAGGCCGTGCGTCCATGAGTGGTACCCGAAGCCGTATGAGCGCGGCTTGTACTGCAACAAGTGTCAGGCCGATCAGACCAAGGGGGCCAAATGAGCAATGCCTGTCACTCGCATTGTTGGTGTCAGAAAACTT
>Ga0181360_100003_pt1 | contig 42624 bp, 56 predicted proteins | sample Sp13NDMM15SD_FD_141228 | JGI IMG/M metagenome (GOLD analysis project Ga0181360, IMG submission 141228) | Freshwater viral communities from Lake Michigan, USA - Sp13.ND.MM15.S.D | ecosystem: Environmental > Aquatic > Freshwater > Lake | place: USA: Michigan | collected 2013-04-23
GCTAGTGGCTCCTATTCCTCCTAAACTCTAAGGAACTGCCATGAACTTCACGGCTATTGTCACCGAGATTCTTGGCATGACAAAGAGGCCAGACAAGATTCAGGACATTCGTCGTGAGGTGAATGCCGCTATTCTTTGGTACTCTTCTGAACATGATTATCGTAGGGACCTGCTGGAAACCACTATTGTGATTAGCCCAGCAGCCTATGAAAAGATCGTAGACCTAGCAACTCTTACTCGCTTTCGCAAAGTGTCTTACATCAAGTATGCTGGCACTAAGCGTTACGTGGAAGAGTTGAAAGGGCTGAAGCTTACGAAGGATTGCGAGATTCTAGACAAGTGGTATCTTTCTGGTAACTCTATTAACATTAAACTAAGAGCTGAAGCTGCTGCTCTTGACTTTGGATACTACCAATATCCTGAGTATAAAACTGATGCTCTTCCAGAGTATTGGATGCTAGATGGTAACTGGTCTGCCATTCTTCAACGCGCAGCTGCTGCTGTATTTAACTCTATTGGTGATGCCAACTCCTCTCAGATCGCAGCACGAGCAGCTCTTGAGCAAGGTACGATCTTTAAGAGTGATTACATCCGAGGAAGCCAGCATGACGGATAAAGAGATTGATAGCAAATTTGATGAACTTAAGGACCAGCTTACAGGGATTACAGACAAGCTAGCAATCAGAGAACGTGCTGATAAAGAGCTCTTAGAAATGTACACCAACATTAAAGGGTTCTTGAAAGTTATGAGCTGGGTAGAATATTGCTCAGTGTGGGTAGCCAAGATGAGTGTTGCAATGGGCATTCTTTGGCTTATCTTCAAGGAATCTGTGAAGGAAGCGTTTAGGCGCGAAGGAGGCGGATAATGTCTTGGGTATCACCTAACTACGCCAAAGGGCTAGGAAAAGGGTTCTCCGAAGAAGAGCTTATTGAGCTTGTCGGAGCCTCTTTCCTAGTACCTGTATATGAGCCTATCATGATCGCTGGAGCTTTAGTAACTACTGTCTCCGGTGATCTTCTCACAGCGTATGCGTATTCTGTGCCACTGGACCCTATTTAAGCAGGAAATAATATGCTCCACAAAGACGTAGGTTTAGGTGATGTACACCGAATCCAGAACTGGGAAGTAGCAGATCTTGCTGCACTTAATGCCCTCGTTGTCGTAGCTGATGACGAGGGCAAATTCGCTCGTAGACTTGATAATGGTCAATTCTACTACCTTACAGACCACACTGGCCCTGATTGGGCTTTGGCTCTTGGAGGGGTGGCTACTATTGTAGCAGGGGCTAACATTACAGTTGATGCTACTGATCCTCTCAATCCTATTGTAGCTTCTACAGGTGGGGGCGGAGGTGGTGGCGGTCGAACTATTCTAGCTGCTGATACTACCTACTATGTTCGCACTGATGGTAATGATGCTAACACTGGCTTGACAGACTCATCTGGTGGAGCTTTTCTTACCATCCAGAAGGCAGTAGATGTCATTGCGCATACTGTAGACACCGCTGGCTATCAAGTCACCATTCAGATTAAAGATGGTAGCTACGCAGCTGGAGCAATTCTTAAGCCCACTGTGGGTTCTTTGATCCCTATCATTCAGGGTAATGCTGTAACTCCTGCTAACGTGCATGTTAATATTGTAGCAGCTAGCACCTCAGCCTTTGTCTGTGGTAGACTGCAAGGTTCTGCTCCTTTTAACATCCCAGGAGATAAAGCAGCTCAGTGGATTCTGAAGAACTTCAAGATAACCTGCACTCAGATCTCATTGTGGGTTAACGGAGTAGGTAATGCTATTTACCATTCTGGACTAGACTTTGGCGTGGCGACACTTGCACACATTAACTCTGCTTCTGGTGCAACAGTCTACGCAACTGGCAATTATACTATCTCAGGGACATCATCAAACCACATCACAGCTTCTCAGGGTGGTAGGGTACATCATGCTACCTTGACAGTTACCTTTACTGCTAACATGGTAGTAAACCAGTTTATCCTGCTAAGCAGCGGTTCCTATGCAATGATGCCTGCGCAGACCTATACACTAGGTGCTTTTACTGTCACTGGCCAACGTTATAACGCAGCGCAGCTTAGTCTTATCTCTGGTACTGGAGCAGGAGCAAGTTACTTTCCTGGCTCTACTGGTGGAGCTGTTGCTACTGGCGCCCTTTACCTCTAAGGAATTATCATGGAATTTAAGAAAGCTATCGATAGGGTTTTAGGCCACGAAGGAGGTTATGTAAATGACCCAGATGATCCAGGCGGTGAGACTAATTGGGGCATCTCAAAGCGCAGTTACCCTAATGTAGATATTAAGAACCTTACTCGAGATCAGGCTGTAGCTATCTACTTCAAAGACTTCTGGGTTCCTATTAAAGGAGAGCGTTTACATGATGGCACGGCTTATCAACTACTTGACTCGGCAGTTAACTCTGGCATACAACAATCTATCAGACTTCTTCAGAGAGCTCTTGAAGTAGCAGATGATGGACATTTTGGGCCTCACTCTCTTCTAGCTTCTCAGACTATGAGCGAGTCAGATCAGATTCTCCGCTTTAACGCAGAGAGAATTGAGTTCATGACAAAGCTTAAAAACTGGAAGTTTCATGGTGCTGGCTGGATGCGTAGAATTGCTGGCAACTTGCGCTTCGGTGCTATTGATTCCTAAAGAAAGAACTTTATGCCTATCCTTCCTGCTGTATTAGCATTGGCTCAGTTTGCACCTTCTATCCTTCGCTTCCTAGGAGTTGGAGAGTCTGGTGCTCCTAAATCTGTGCTTGACAAGATTGAAGAAGTAGCTAAAACTGTGTCTGGCTCAGGCTCTATTGAAGAAGCTGTTACCATCTTTGCTTCTTCACAAGAAAAGGCTTATGAGTTTAAGATCATGATGATTGCCAATGATCTTGAGATGGAGAAGCTCTACTTGGCTGACGTTAACTCAGCTCGTATTCGGGATACTGCTTTCATCACGAATGGCAAGTACAATCACCGAGCTAACATCATGTTCATTCTAGCATTTGCTATTGTGGCGTGGCTGTTCTACATTGTATGGTCTGACCCAGCCATCAATGAGTTTGCTAAAGGTGTAGTAACTCTTATCCTTGGCCGTTTCCTTGGCTACCTCGATGCTATCTATAACTTTGAGTTCGGATCTACTCGAAGCAGCAAAGAGAAAGATGCCACTATCACTCATCTGTCGGAGAAATCCTAATGGCAACCGCAGTAGAAAAACAGCTATACCCATTTAGTACTGAGGATGCTCAGGCTATCCCACTAGACATCATTCTGCCTAAAGAGCTTCTGTTTATTCAGCTCGCGGCAGAAGCAGCTGCGTCTGTGACTATCCCGACTGGCTTTAATCTAGTAGCTGTTTATTCTTCTGTGGATGTACTACTAGACTTTGCCAACGCAGCAGCTTATCCCCTAGCAGCTGGCACATTCTCTGAAGGAGTCTTTGTGCCGGGCAGTGTTATGATGACCTTCATGCTACCAGATGTAGGCGCAATTAAGATTGTCCCAGTAGCTAACAGAGCAGGCTGGTGCACAATTCAGAATATTCAAAAGTGGGCCGGTCTGGGCCTTCGTCGTCAACTTGGCTCTCGTTGAGGTAATTATGGCCGCAGCACAAACTACTAGATTCATTGACGTAACTCGTACGTTCATTCCTGTTAATCCTAACTCCTTCCCAGATGGGCTGCATGAGTACACTAGGACTGACATTGAAGATCGTATTCCTGTAATGGCCTACAAGGGCTATAACTTCCTGCCCACTGCTTACGGATACAAGAGTTACTTTGGTACAAATCAGCTTCTTGGTATCGATGCTCTTCCTGAGCAGATCGATCGTATTTTCACGTTCCAGAATAACTCTTTCGAGAACATCCTTATTGCTCTCTGCGATAGCGGAATCTGGTACAAAGCAGCTGATGTTTCTGGAGCATGGACTCAAGCTCTGGCAATGCCATTTGATCGACTCACACAAGTTCACTACTCGTGGAGCTTTACGATCATCAACGATCAGCTGTATGTCTACCGCCAAGGATTTGCCAGCTATCAAAAGATTGTCTCTAATGCGTCAGCTCCTGGCTTTACCCTGACTAGCGTAGTTCCTACCTTCCTTAATATGGAAGCGCAGATGGGAATCTTTCGTGCAGGTAATAGGCTTGGTTTCTGGGACTCTTCTGATTCTATTGCTTGGTCTAACTTGGATGACTTCCAAGACTTTGTGCCGTCTCTTGAGACCTTGGCAGGCTCTACTGTGTTTTCCGCAGTAGTGGGTCGCATTGTTATGATCTATCCTCATGGAGATGGTTTCATGATCTATGCTACTAGAAGCATCATCTACATTCAAGAGCAGCCTGAGAGCTTGTTCCAGTGGAAACCTAAGATTGTTGTGATTGGCGCTGGTATTGCTTATCGAGAAGAAGCTGTTGCAGCTATTCCTGATGACATTCACTATGTCAATTCTACGATTGGAATGTATAAGATTACTAATGCAGCTGCTGAGATCATCATTCCAGAAGTAACCGACTACTTTAAGGAAGCTGTTGGCCCTAAGTACTTGTCTTTGCAAGAAGGTAGGTACTTGTGCATTCGCACACTTGACCCTAACTACTCTGATGGTCAAGCTCAGTTTAGTGATGAAGTTATTCCAGAGACGGTCATCACATTCCCAGGAGCTAATCTTAATGTTTTTGATGCCATTGATAAAGCTCAAACTCAAGGTGGCTCAGGATTCTGCCCTGTCTTTAATGGCTTGAGCAGCGGAGCTTATCAGCAGCCAGAAGATGGTGATCCGAGCAAACTCTATCGGCCTGTATATACTGCATACTTGAGTGACAGTGGTGCACGAGCAGCGGATAACATTACTTGGGTATCAGTACCTTGTACTGCGCCTCAGTGGCCTTCTGGTGCTCCTTATCCAATGTCTCCCGGAGCTGATGGCTCATTGGACAGGGCTTCTACTGATGCAACAAATAAGCGAGTGGTCGCTGGCTCAGACGCGTATGTAGTAGGTGGATGGACTATTGAGCGGTTTGTAGCAGCTCAGACTGCTATCTGGCAATTAGAGGATGCAGCTCTTAAAGCTTACTTGAGTGCAATTCTTGGCCGAGCTCACTCGTCTCAGGTGCAGCGCTATGAGATTGCTAGCGTAACTACGACTGCTAACTACGATTGCGATCTTGGAGACTTTGTTACCAAATATACAGGTCCTCAATTTGGCTGGAGCCCTTGTGAATTCTGGCTTACTCGGTATGCAGTAGGTGCTATTAACATTAGAATGCGCGGCTCACTGACAGAGCGTTCTGTGTTTGAACCTGCTCATATTGTTCCTTATGATGATGGGCCTACTACATGGCTTGCTTCTGGTAGCGGTGGTTCTACTAACGTAGGCACTGATGCTATTGCTACTATTACTGCACGATGGAACGCTGACTTCCCAGCTACGCCTATTCCTAGTGGCACTCATGATATTAGGATCACAGCTACAAACAGTCTGGGACAGCCAATTACATATCAGGTGTTCGGTACTGCTGGTAATACTCCAACGGTTGTTAGCGCCAGTATTCTTACTGTGTGCCCTGTAGATGCTACTGTAACTGGTGCTGGTGTTTGTACTATCCCAGATCGTTATCTTGTCACTAAAGCTACCAACGTTTATAACGTAGGAATTAACAAGTCTATTCCTCCTACTCCTGATACGGGCTTCTGCCGGTTGACTGGCTGGGATGATGGAACTTCAATTCTTCCAGCAGGTACTTGTACTGCGCCAGCTCAATTCCCAGATGGCTCTGATGTAAGACAAGCTCCTATGGGTAATCCTGTAGCTATTGGAGATGATGGTACTTTCTGCTCTCAGCCATTTGAGCCGTTCATTATCCCAGGTACTCCTGATGTAACTATTAACTGGCCAGATCAGTCTGTTACTATTCCTAGTGGTACTTTCTTCTTGCAGGATGGCTCAGTAGAACCTTACTATCCTATCTTTGAAGGGGCTTTTGTTTATGATCTTCACCTGAAGAAATGGGGCAAGTATAATGGGCGCCATCGCCAACTACTCGATTACTCGCCCATCAACACCTTCGGACCTTCTGAGCAATCATATGCAAGGTTTGGTATATTCGGAGGTATCGTAGAAGAAGGTGGAACGCTGCGTTTGTTTGATGAGTATCCAGTGGATTCTTATATCACATACGGTAAAGTAGGGTACTATAGGCAGGGCATGTCGACAGTAGAAGAAATTCGACTGCACATGAAGACTCCTTGCACTGGCTTTCTGTCTGTGTATTCTTCTCTAGAAGGTAAGAATCTTTCAAGTGGCTTTTCTAAAGTGGAACCATTTACGGATTCTGATAACATTACCCTCTACGGTGGCCCAACTGCCAAATGGCACAATATCGAAATCCGCGGTAGGTTCGATATATCTTATCTAGAATACCGCGGTATCATTCAAGGAAAGAGGTAAATTATGGCAACTCGTACTACTACTCAAGGCAATGAGCAGAGCAACGCAGCTCTTTCTGTTCTCATTCAGCAGCTCATGGCTGGTGGAACTCAGGAGCAACAACGACAAGCAGCAGCTCGACAGGGGGAGGTTAATACTAACCAAGCCCTTCGTGCGCGCTACAGCCCAGAAGCTGCTCTAGCTGATGCTCAGGGCCTTATGGCTCAGCAACTGCGCAAGGCTATGGAGTCTGCTCTTCCTACCATTACTCGTAGTGCGGAAGGTGCAGGAGCTTCGGCTAACTCTATGAGGGCTCTGCTTACGCAAGATGCTCTTACTCGGGCAGCAGAATCTTCCTCTGCACTTGGTGTAAATGCTGTGCAAGGTTATGGGCAGATTGGTTCTTCTATCTCTGGCATTCTGGAAGGACTGACCCGCACGGATAACTCCAGCATGACTGCCCTTCTCCAAGCACTTGAGCTCATGCAACAGGGTACTAAAGAAGAAGTTGATGCAGGAGGTTCTAGTGGGGGTGGCTCAGGAGGTGGGCGCTCTGTTACTGGAAGCAGCGGTAGTGGGATGCCATCTACTGATAACTTCTTCTATCGTCCCGGCGGTATCTTGGCTAATGCTGCGGCTACGAGGGCTCAGGCTCCTACTAGCTTCGGCCCATCGGTTAATGATAGTGTAATTGCTGATAGGATCATTGCTGGCCTTGGCCCTTCGCAGTCTCTTAGCAGCGTACCTAACATCAACGAGCTTTACCGCTCAGGCTTTAGTTTCTAAGGAGCTACCATGGATCGCAACCTCAGTAGTTCAGAAGGGATTGCAGAGGCCCTGCTTTCCTTGTCTGGTTCAGACCTTGCTCAGATTCCTCATGCTCTCCTATATAACGCACGAACCAAAGTGCCTAAGGAGCAGCAGAATCTTATTAGCCCCTATGAGCACAGGGCATTTGCTAGGGAAGCAGTTATGGAAGATCCTTTGATGGCACTTCCTATTGCAGCATCTGTAATCCCCTATCAACTTTATAAGGCTATTGATGGACGTAGCCGCTCTACTCCTTCAATAGATCAGGTCCTTCAAGGCTTCATGGGAGTAGGTGAAGGTCTTATTGGCGCAATTCGGAAATAAGGAAACAACATGGCTGATATTACTCAACTTCTGAGCCAAGCTCGGAACCCACAAGAAGTAGCTTTGCTTCTTTCAGCTATTGGTCAGACTGGCTCAATGGCTTCTCCTACTGCTGTGCAAACAGATCCTATGGCTCTCACTTCCTCACGTGAGGCTGAGCTTCTCCTAGGCGCATTGGGTCAGACTAATCGTGGGCAGATGCCTGCTGTTGCTGTTGATCCAATCTTCCGCAATAGTGGAGAATTCTTCCAAGCTGACCTTGGTAAACTGGCTTCTCCAGAAGCAGCTCGTGCTCTGCTTAATAGCCTGGGTCAGACTGGTGCTATGGCTGAGAAGGTTCCTATGAGTCCTTCTACTAGCGCAGGTATTAATGCTAGTTCTCCTCAGTATGCTCAGGCTGTTAGTCCAGAAGAGCGTATGTTTATTGATGCCGCTTATGCTGGTGTACAGGGTGATGTGGATAGGCTGCTGCAAGATCCTAAGCAACGAGCTGCTCTTGGTCTGCCAGATGATGGCTTCCGTGATATTTATCGTGATGGCACTGCCAATACTAAAGGTGGCGTCAATCGTGTTAACCAGTACACTAATGAGCACGGAGTAACTGCTACTCGTGATCCTAAGACTGGACAGGTTATGCTGTCTAATGTAGGTGAGAATGGTAAGCCTACTCCACAATCTCAGCGTCAGGTGTATGGTTTTAACCCTATGAGCGCAACAGGCTCAGCTACCTTGGATACTCTGTATGAACAGATCAAGACTGCTCCTGATGCTGCTACTGCTCGTGGAATGGCAGCTACTGCACGTACTGCGCTGGCAGAAGAATCTACTAAAATTGAAGCTCAAGCTTTGCAGTTTGCTTCTAACAAAGTAGGCATTCCTTCTATGCGCCTGCGCCTTAGCCAGTCTGAGGCTCTTGATCGTACCCAGCCCGGTTATATGCCAGGCATTGGTGACTCTAAGAACACTGCTGCAATTCGTAATGAAGTTGCTCAAGCAGAAGCACAAGCACGTCAGATTGCTGAAGACTGGAAGAAGACTAACATTAGCTCAGCTCGTCTGCAAGCCACTACTGCTAACATTGAGCAGGAGCTTAAGCGCCTTGACTTGTTGGAGCGTAAGCAAGAAGGTCTGGAAGCTACGACTCGTGAGCAGTCTCTCCGCAAGCGAGAGATTAAAGACATGCAAGATGTCGAGCGCTATGAGAGCTTCTCTCCTGAGCAGAAGATGATTATGAATCGTCTGAATCCTCAGTTGGCTGCTAAAGCTGATAACCAAGGCGAAATGGTAGCATTCTTCCAGCGCCAGATGAGCAGTGATCCAGCTTTCAAAGAGCTCATCCAGTCTGATCCTGCTGACATTATCATGCTGGCAGCTAAAGGTAACAAGCTTGCTCGTGCTCTTACTGTGCAAGAAGAAGCAGTAGCTACTGGTCGTCCCCCTGATGAGATTGATCGTGAGATTCGTAGCATTTCTAACTTGGCTAGTGACCCTTCAGCTGTTCAGCAATGGGCAGTAAATTCTACCTCGGGTGTGCTAGGAGATAAAGTAGCAGCTAGGCAAGCAGCCATTGGTCGCTATAATGCTCTGGCTTCTGGGACTACTAAAGAAGAGAAAGCACAGTATGAACGTCTGCGTACTGAGATTGGCCTGACTGCTTTTAAGCAACAGAAGACTCTTAAGTTTGCATCTGACGTGTCTACTTGGGGCTCAAGTAACCCTGAGATTGCTGCTGCTACAGAAGTGGCACTGAAGAACTCAGGTAAGACTGATATTGATTCTGTACTTACTGCTTACGTAGGTGATGCTGTAGGACCTGATGCTCTTACTCGCTACTCTGCGTTTAAGGAAGCTATTCGTCAAGCAGCTCAGAAGCAATCTCGTAGTGTGTTTGGTGGCATCGACTCAGCTGCTATCCTGTCGCGCATCGATACTGCTGCTAAGGAGAAAGGCCAGTTGGCTGCTTGGTATAAAGAGCGTTATGGCTGGACAGAAGATGTCTCTCGCTCTATTGTCACCAACATCGCTGATCTGTTTGGTAACTAAAGGATAACAACATGGACAACCTCTTTGCTCGTGAGGAAGCATTCGACACTGAGATCAATTCTGGCCTCATTGCTAATACTTCTGATTCTCAAACTAACATTCTGCAAAGCATTGCTGGTGGTATTACAGCCACCGCAGTAGACATTGGTGCATCCGTCTGGAACTCTTTGCCGGGTACTGATGAAGTATCTACAGAAGAACTTCTTGGGCGCATTAGTGGAGATGCGCTTAAAATCTACCAAGAAAGCCCTGATCTTATTAAGACTGCTTCTCTTATTGGTGGCGCTATTCTTCCCGGTGGCCTAGCTGTCAAGGGGATGAATGCTATGCGCAATGGCTCTAAGGCTGTTAACTTCTTTACTACTGCCGGAAAGCGTAAGGATGTAGCAGCAGCTGCTGAGCTGTTTGCAAATGGCGCTAAGGATACTACTAAGTATAAGCAACTGATCTGGGGTATGCGTGGCAAGACTGCCCTTAATCAGACTGCTGATGCAGTAGCTGCTGAGCTTGCTATTCTGGGTACCATGAATGCTCATAGCTACATGGAAGATTACATGGAAGATGGGCTGTCTAACTTTGCACTGAGCGTAGCTCTTGGTGGCGGAGTGGGCACAGCTGCGGGTCTTATTTCTGACGCATACCAGCTTCGTCGAGCTACGGCAGCAGTAGAGACTTCCACCTTTAGGCAGATCCTTGACGTAGTTAAGCCTGTTGGCCCATCTATGCCAGAAGCTACTAAGATTCAGACTCTCGGCTTGAATGCTAAGAATCTGGACAACATCATTGCTTCTAGGAAAGCTGCTGGTAAGACTGAGTTTGATGATCTTACTTATGGCTATGCTCTTAAGACTCAGCGTGAGATGCAGAAGGAGCAGCTTGAAGTATTTGAAGCAATGCTTGGTGGCGCAGCTAAAGACTTGGATCAGCCTACAAAGCTCCAGCTTATGGATACTGTAGGTAATGGGCCAGGCTGGTGGGGAGTAGAAAAGATCAAGCATATTGACGCACCTGAGATTCTCTCTAGCGTGAAGATGAATAACCTTCTCTTGAAGAATCCTGTACTCAAGGCAGTGAATAAAGTAGGCAATGAAGTAGCTGTGCCTGCTGTATACTTTCCTGAGACTGGCCAGTTTGGAACTGCTAAAGATGTTCAGCATTATGCTGGCATGGCAGCCCTGCGCTTGTCTGATAAGGACATTGCTAAGACTATTCCAGAAAGTAGCTTGCTCCCTAATAATGAGTATTCTTTCACAGCTCTCGGCAAATCTACTGCTGCGGCTGAGACAGAGTTTGCTGCATGGGTGAATAGATTCAGTGGAATGGATGATGCTACCTTTGCTGCTTATGTGACTAAATCCAAAGTAGCTCCTGGGGATATTCCTCAAGTGCAGGCTTTGGTCAATAGGATTTCTACGTCTGAGGAGCTTCGTGCTGGTACTACTATTAAGCTCGCAGGCAAAGATGCTGTGGCGGCTGATGGCATTACTCGGCCTACTAGTATCACTGCCACTTTGCAGGACCTTAAGGATACTCTGGCAGCTGAGAAGTACAGCATGACCCAGCAGCTTATCCAACGTGGCTATCCTCCAGCTGTGATTGCTAAGCGAGTTAACATTCCAGAAGACTCTCTTCAGCAGTTTATTGCGACTGATCGTAGCTTGGATTCGTTCAAAGCATTGCCTGAGCTTAGCAAGTTTAAGTCTGCGGCTGATGTAGCAGAGGCTAATAAGGCTATCAATCGTCCAGTGCAGTTGGCTGGTAACATGAAGAAGGTCTCCTATACTCAGGGAGCTGCTAACCTTAACGCACGTTCATTGACTAACATTGATGGAGCTATTAAGTCAGCTGCTTTGATGAACTCTGAGTCAGAAGCTGCACGAGGCTTGGGCCAGTTCTTGTTCGGAGACATGAAGAATGCTCTGGACATTGCTAGGATGAACCTCTCTAAGATTACCAACGAAGCAGCTGGTAATCGCTTCATCACGTCTGCTGATCAGGCTGCTCGTAATATGGGAGAGATTGGTCCTATTTTCTCTGCTATTGGCAAGCAGGTGCAGAAGATTGCTAACGACCAAGAGACTCGTACTCTGAAACCTATCACAGACTTTATGGCAGCAGTGTCTAAAGATGTGGCCTCTCTTACTGACTTCACTGTAGCACATAACATCAATGCAAGTCTGCGTGGCTGGAGAGTCTATAAGGATAAACAGTTCTGGCAGAAGGTTGAAAAGCTTGGAGAGAATGGCAAGCCAGTGACTGTGCTCGAACCTGTAACATATAATGGTAAGCCATTCACCGTGGCTACTGAAGCTGCTGACAAGCTCCTTACGCAAATGCAGGTTTCATCTAAGGAACTCTATGAGCTTTCTTCAGTTAGCCGCCGTATCACTGGCAGCGCTAATCTTAGCGATATTGGTCTTTGGATTCCTTCCTTTAATCCCGTGGATAAGTTTATTGCTTATGTTCATGACCGTGCTTCAGACACTACTCGTATGCTTTGGGGCAAGACTAAGGCTGAGCTTGACGATGCTATTAGAACTTTCTCTCCTGAGCTCCAGAAAAACTCCAACCTGATTATTGTCACTAAAGATAATCAGCAATGGTGGAGTAAGCTCAATGGACGTCTTGATGCTGTCAACATGGAACGTGCTGATGTTGGCATGGTTAAGACTGGTACTGGTGCCTCAGCTATTCCTAAGATTTCTACTGATGTGCTGGCTGAGACTGCTGGTGGTTATCAGCATTACATTAACTCTCAAGTGAGGAACTTGGCTGATCTGTCTCTGAGTGACATTACTGATACTTTGGATAACTTCTCAGCTATTAATAAGTCTGCTACTGAAGGGCAGACGCTCAGCTTCGTTCGTAGTATTACTCAAGCTCCTAAGGATGCAGCTGCTTCTATGAAGAACTTGCTGCTGGGTAATCCTTCTCTTGGTGAATATGAAGGATGGAAGAGTATCAATAAGAGCTTTGAAGTTGGCATGTCAATGGGCGCCAATGCAGTAGGTACTGCTTTCAAACTTGCTACTTCTCCTAGGTTCAAGAATCCCCTGTCGTCTAAGAAGGCGCTTGACCCAGAGGCTATGAAAACTTTCAACTATGAGGTCTTTGAGAAGGAACTTGCTAAGGCTGGCGTAGTTAATCCTTTCGATGTCTATGACAAGGCTACAGCCATTGAGAAGTATGGCGTGTCTACGCTGCTGGATACTCCTGACACTAGCAAGCGGATCATCACAGCATCTAACGCTCTGGCTGCTACTGTAGCTCTGCGCTTTGGAGAACTGGCTCATCCTATCGTGAACCTTATGAGTATGCCTATCCTGATGGGACTGGCTAACTCTAAGCACATGCCTGAGACATTCATGGGAGTAGCTAAAGGCTCTGCTAAAGTGCCCACTACTCAGATCATGTTTGAAGGCGCACGGATGATGAACTCGCCTAGGTTTGCTGCTCTTAACAAGAAGTGGGAAGACCTTGGCTACTTTACTCCACTTGTGTCAGAAGCTTCTGAGGTGCTGCGTGCTAGTAGAAGTTTCGAGAAGGGTGCTGTAGCTAAGATTGAGAATGCACTTGACTCTAAGATTGTGGAAGTCTTGTCTAAGCCAGCTGACCTGTCAGAAGGATTGAGCCGCAAGATTACTATGAACACTGGAGCTGCTCTGGCTAAGCGTCTGTATCCTGAGCTTGACGATAATGGTATCACCATCTTCGCTAGGGACTTCATGGATAAGGCGCTAGGAAACTACACAGCATCTCAGCGTCCTGCGTTCTTTCAGGGGACAATGGGTGTGGCTATGGGTTTGTTTCAAACCTACATGCTGACGCTTGCGCAGGGCGTTTATCGATCTGTAGAGTTGAAAGATTGGGCCACACTCTCAAAGACCGCTATGGCCCAGACAACGGTGTTTGGAACCAGCTCACTGCCGGGTTTCGATTACGTTAGCAAAGCCATTGCAGAGAATTTCTCTGACGATAACGTAGACCTTACGACAGGAACTTACAGAGCCCTAGGAGATTCTGCCGCTGAGTTTGCTCTTTATGGTATGCCTTCTAACCTGACAGGTGCAGCGTTCTATACTCGCGGTGATGTGGACCCTAGGTTGCCAAACGTACTAGCAGGTGCTGACAACATCGTAGCTGTTAATATGGCTATCCAAGCTGCTCAGGCAGTGGGTTCTGTAGGTAAGGCCATTGCTTCTGGAGATCAAGATACAGGCCAAGCTATTCTGCAAGCCTTGTCTCTTCAAAGCATGAGTAGGCCACTGGCTCGTGGGGCTGAGCTTTTGTCGGACTACAGTATGACTCGTGCAGGTAACACTGTACAGAATGCTGAAGAAGTCTGGAGTACCACTGGAGTTATTGCAAGGGTCATGGCCTTGCGTCCTATGGAAGAAGCTAAACTCCGTGAGGCACAGCATCTGAATCAATACTACGGAGCTATGGACAGGGACAATAGGCAGGCTGTAGTTAACAAGCTGCGTACTGCTATTCGAAATGGTACTGTGGATTCTGAGCGTATTGCAGGATGGGCCGAGGAATACTTTAGAAACAATGGTACTCCTACTGGCTGGCGCTCTGCTTATAAGTCTGCTATTGCTAAGACAGACATGAGTGGCAAGGAGGCTTTGATGGATAAGCTTCGAGATGATGATCCACTAAACTTCATGATTAACAATCTGGACTGACGTAAAAAAGCCCCAAGGACCTAAGAATCCAAGGGGCTTTTCTTGTCTGCTAAAGAGCAAACTGATCTGCGTAGACCTTATTCAGAATGTCCGGGTCCAACTTCATCATAGCGGGAGTTACTGTCCGCTTGACTTCTCCTAGAACCCATAGCTCCATAACTTCTGCAATAGAGTTATGTCGCCAACCTGAGAACTTACGCTCTTTGAGTTCAGAGGAAGTAGCAAAGTCATTATGATCGCTACGCTTATGCTTCTCTGTAGCTGCGTTACGATCAAAACTTTGGTACGAGCTACGCTCATTGCTATTCGCCATAGTAAGCACTCCTTAAAATTCTACGCAATCTGTCATCAACTTCACTGCGTGGAAGCTCATCTTTGTTGTAAGTAACACGGAGATTAAAAGCAGGAATAAGCTCAGCTACAGAACAAAAGAATTTATTAAACTCTCTATCCTTGGCTGCAATCTTATCTAACTTATCCCGAATCCGATGAAATTCCTTTCGCTCTTCTACAGTCAATGCATCAAGAGCTGCGGCTGGGATTCTGAAATAAGCTTGCTCAGAATTAATTGGATGCCTACGATCTTCTGGCTGTACTAGTTCTCCCCATCCAGTAGCAGAATTCCAGTACCTGCCAGTGCTGGTCTTGAAAGAATGAGTCTGTGAAGGAACACATCCTTGCTTGGAAGGAATCCAATAGTCTCCTTCATTCAAAGCATAGTGCGTAACTGTCTCATGCAGTACCAAACTTCTAAGAGCAAAATCTAGATCATATACTTTGTTGCCCATAATATCTTCCTTAGTTCTGTATCTATAATGGAAACGCAGCCTATGTTTAAGACTGCGCAAGAATGTGGTTCCGTTCGACTCTGAATCCTGCCGCATGTTTATGCCCTCCTCCATTATACATTGAAGCTATTGCACTAACATCAAGACCATTGTCTGCGCTACGTAAGCTGAAAATACGATGGGTAGCAGTATCCCAGTAGCAAGCAGCAAATACTTTCCCCTCTTCGTGAGCGACTGCCATCGCATGACCAGCATCAGAAGTAAGAGTGTAAGGCAGACTAGCAGTAGGTACGTTATGCTCGCCGATAACCATGAAACGTTGGCATACATCGAGAAGCTCCTTAATATCTTTATGGTGTTTACGTTCAATAGCAGCACCGGCTACTGTCATTTGCAGAAGTTCTCCTTGGGCGGCTGTCATTAGCTTGTCCCAATTCTCGAATGTGTATTCGTAGGAGAATACGTTAGCATTAACCTCACGAGAATTTACTAGCTTGAACTTCCACAAGTCCCGGTCTTGAATATACTTGAGAAGAACAGGAGGAGCTACGTAATATTCACTGCCAGCTGGATGGGTATTAGTAGGCTCTCCATTAACATGCTCACTGTTGAACAGATAATCCCAAGCTAGCATAGCACCACTGCGCTCAAGATCAGTAAAGGCCAGGATAGTACCGTCACTAATCAGAGTAGCAAGGTCTTCAATAGCAGTCTTGTGGTGATCGATAAGAATAATCTTCTTAGCCTTAGATGCCATCTCTGCTACGACAGCAGATTTATAGCTAAAGTCCACCAGATAAACAACCCGATCTGTAACATCAGGAGGAGGATCATTATAAATGCCAGCATGGAAATCGAACTCCTGTTCCCAATATTGTTGCACATGGTAGAAGCACCATGCAGCTGAGAATCCATCAGCACATTTGCCATGATAGATTACAAGTGGATTAGGATTTGGTGGAATGTCATCAAGTCCCTCTAGTGTATCCACTACTGTTCCTGCGTTCTTGTCAACTAAAATCATATCAGCTCCTGTTCTGTCAACCAACTAAGATCAAGAAGATGTGCTGGCCATTCCTTCTTGGGTTTATGTAGTGGAAGATACCCACTCTTGCCACCTACGTTCACAGCCTGTATCTTCTCAGAGTGTTTCAAGTTCTGAAGAATGTCTACAAGCTCTGACATCTTTCCAATATCTCTACTAATAACTCTAAACAATTCTGCTGGAGTCTGAGGCTTCTGGCAATTAGCTAGGTGAGACAGCAGCTTGCCAGCTACAGAAGAATATTTAGATGCGCCAAATTCTCCCAATGCTCTTGGCATGTGCCTCTCTGCCATTACAAGAACTGTGTTAGCTCTCTTGATATGCAGCGGAAGAATCTTATGAGACTTATCAAACACAGCTAAGATCATTGAGATTTTAAGCAGGTGTGTAAATCTACGTTGTTGGTAGTGGATGAATCGAGGGTCTTCTACAGGGATTTCTTTTTCATATATCTCCTTGCCAATAAGTTTAGCTTCTGTTGAAACAATAATCTCTCCTTTGATTTCATCCTTGACTTCGATCATCCTGTTAACAAGCATAGATTGTGCAAGCTTGTCTGGAGGAGAAGGCCAAGCAATCTTATTAGATGTAGGCTCAGCATGAAGAAGAATGACACGAGAGAGAAAGCCGTTACCCAGAGCTTCTGGAGGGAATGCTAATGCGAAACCATCTGGTGTGTTAGCTCCAATCATATTAACGGTAGGCTTAAATACTTCCACACTCTTACCTTGAATCTTAGGATGCTTGTAGTCGTCCAAGTTATCCCAGAGATTAGTCAGCAGTGTAATGAACTCCATGTTGCCTTGGCCAATAAAATCTGTGAACTCTCCTGCCATTACATAAGACTCAGCAGGTTCACCGAAAGCTAACTCTTCAATGTCATCAACCATAGGTCCATTAGAAGACAGATCAAACTGCTTCATGTCCATTAGGAACCGTTCTTTAGAAGTCTTGTCTGCTGAGAATCTGCTGAATCCAGAAGCCTTGAGTAGCTTCCTGCCAACAGCCATAGCAGCTCCCTTCCTAGTACCCGGTGATCCCATCAACATGATGTACTGGTTAGGATAGATAGGACCAATCCCGAAGTCTATCCAAACCTTGCGCCCCATATAAGCACCAAGAATACTAAGGCAAACCCATCTATGATAGATAGCTGGCGCCTCAGAATTATCGATATCGCATAGACGCATGTAAGAACTAACAAAGTCATCGCCAATCCTAATAGGGTTCTGTGTCATTTCCGGCCCTTGTATTTGACAGTACCATTTGGGTTGTTCTCATCTGCCTCTCCCCAATTCTGCCCATACTTAATGTCAATAGGAATGATTAGCGTACGTCCATGAATCTTGACGGGATTATACATGCATCCTGCAAGTCTCTCTGCGAACTCATCTCTTCTGCTGATACGCCACTGTCCAAAGATACTGTCATGGATCTGAGCTTTGATTCGAAAATCTCCGTCACTAGGGATGACAATCTCTCTGTAAGATCGTACAAATCCTTTGTTGAGAATGCTGACTGAGAGTTGCTGAGGTTGATGTGCAACTGCCCCTCTAAGCATAGCATGATTTCTATCGATGTCACCGAAGAATCTGCGTGTCTGGCCAAGGGGCGAGACAAGATAGCCAGTGGTCTTGATTTCATTCTTAATCTCCTGATACCAGAGTCTAACTCTAGGAAAGGGCTCATGATAAAGGTCAAGCAATTCTTTAGCAAAGCCCTTAAGAGTACGCTGTTGCTTGTTGTTTGCCTTAACAATATCTACAATCTCTAAGCCAAGCTTCGCTGCTGTCTGATACAAGATGCGAGCGCCAATGTTCTCAATGAAAGTCCCTGCGCCCATCATGTAGTTAGTACCGTGCACAATCTTCTTAAGCACCTTGTTACGAAAGAAGTCATTGACCTCCTCGTAAGGCATCTTGAAGAACAGAGTACCTAGCGTGCGATAGAAGTCCTTTTCTGCATCTTCCAACGCAGCGATAAGAGCTTCTTCTTGTGAACAATATGCTGTGGTTCTACCCTCGGATTGTTTATTATCTGCTTCGAATATCTCGAATCCTTCATCAGCGATAAGCATTGGCTTGGCATAGCCGGGAATGTTCTGGACTTGAGTACCGACCCATAGACTAGAAGCTGAACACGCCATCCTGCTCGTATCAGTGCCGAAAGGGTTAAGCGCCCACAGTAACCTTCCACGCCATTGGAGAAAATCATAGTACGTGCCGATAGCCTTCTGACTTCCACGATACTCCAAGATCTCTTCGCATATACGAGCAAGCAAGGGGTGTTGCTCAGAGACAGCCTTAAGATTCTTCTCATCCGTGCCGGACTTACTCTTTCCGATCTTCGGTTTCTTAGCTCCAAAGACATCGTAGACATATTTCTCTACCTGTTGCCAGCTACCTGGATTAAAGTTAGGGTCTGCAAACATTGTCTGCAAGCGACTCATTGCTTCCTGCAAACGAATATCAGCTGCTGTTCTAAGTTCTACTCGTTTCTCTTGGTCAATCTTAATGCCCTCAAAGTTAGAGTAGAGTGATGGATAGACTAAAGGGAACTGATCTTTGTAGTTAGTGAAGGCGTAGGACTGAGAGTATCGAAGCTGGTCAATAAAGATCCTAGCTGTGTACCATGTATCCTTGGCGTTATAAGCCCAATACTTTTCCTGATCCCGTTTCTTGGAAGCAGACTCAGCATCATCTTTCCAGAACACATAGTCATACAAGACATAAGATGCTACAAAGTCAAGGGACTTAGGCAGCTCAGAGTATTCCGAATGCGCCAAGTACATTGTGTCGAGCGTGTAATGAGTTGGCTCACAATGGTAGCGGATCAAGTGAGTGGAATCATACATGCCATTGTGCATTGCCTTAGGGATAGGCAGAGCATTGACACGGCGCATGAACTTAATAGCTGCAATATAATCCCTGTCATCTGCCCAATGATCGCCATCGAAATCTATGAGAGGGAGAACGAAAGTTCTAAGTGTGCCATCAGCGAATACGCCAGTCCAAGCTGCACAAGTAATAAGCGTAGGTCCACCCTCCAGCTCCGTAGGTCCGGGCAGAGTCTTAGTCTCAACGTCATGAGCAAGGAAGATAGCTCCGGAGAGTTCCTCTAAGCAGGACTCCATAGCATAGCGATCCAACAGCTTCTTGTAAGAGAAGGGCTGAGGCTTAACAAATATCTTCTTGAGCTTACGAAGATCCTGCTCAAGCAGCCAGCTACCATAAGGCACTGTGTGCATATGAGCCAGCTTGTTAATGATGATCGTAGGAATGTCGAAGTTAAGCCGGGTGCCGCGCCACTTATCTACAGTAGGCTTCTCACCGGGAACAAGGTAATGAAGAGTCTGTTCGTTGCAGCAAACAATAGCAGAACAGCCAGCCAGTTTAGCTTTCTCTAGAAGTTCTCCAATGGTCAGGTTCATAGCAGTAGAGACTGCATCTATTCCAAGACGGCGGAACATATGGGCAATGCCACCAAGATAATCCTTTTCGGATTTTTCGTAGTTCAGAAGAACTCGCATAACTTCCTTCTTTTAATGGCCAAGGGACAGGGAGAATAAGTGAGAATGCCATCTACAAACTTATGATCTGTAAATGGCATTAGCATTACTCTGTTAGAGTTTAAGCTTTAGGTTCGTCGTGCAGTGGGCGAACAGAGAAGTTATCGTAGACCTTACCATCTGGACCAGCCGTCTTACGGGTCGTGATAGCAGCACTAAAGTCACCGACTTCTTTCAAGCCGTCAAACACATCACGCATCTTGATACCGTCCAAGTCAGGCACGTTCAGAAGCTTCATTGCTTGAGCCTTGAAATACTTCAGACCTTCTTCGGTTGCTTGGTAACGATCAGAGAACAATGAACCGTTAGGGAATGGAGCCTCTTCAGATTCTTTCGTTTCGGTGATAGAGTAGGTGATGAACAAGCCATTGGTTTTGTTGCCTTCCTTGTCTTTGCGCTCCTTAACACCAGCGTCAGTCACCTTAAGAACATAGAGTCCCTTAGAAGGATTGACGTAATCTGGCAGTGTTTCCACAGAGCCCATATCGGTATCAAACAGAGCGTCGAGGTCGAGGATTTTGTTGTCGGACATGATGTTAATTCCTAAAGATAAAGTAAAAGATAATGAAGATAAACTGAAAGGTTAGGTCTTCGCGGCCCGTGTTGCTGCTAATCTCTCGGCCAATGAGGGAGCAGGTTTGCTTGCTTCTGCTACTACAGGTTCTTGTGGAACATGAGCAGCTTCGGCGGTAGAAGAAGTTCTGATAACTCCTCCTGAAACTAGAAGATCATACATGGTAGGGTCTTTGGTATTCTCCAGTGCTACGTTAATGCGTGAGCCAGTAGACAGGTCACTGCGATATGTGGAGGAAGAACCGGCAGTATGCTTGTTCATCTTCTTGTGGACATACACCACAGTACCGAAGAACTTTGCACACTTCATACTGAATTGCTTAGAGCCCATGAGAGGTACGATCTTATCCTTACCTTCGTCATCTTCTAGCGCAATCTCGTGAGTGATGACTACGAAGTTAGTATTAGCGCACTGCTGAATAACAGAACAACAATCGCCAAGCCATTTATTAACCATTCCGTATTCGTCAAAGGTTGGCTTGAACATGTTAGGCTTACCAAGACAAGCAGCACCCATAGCAGAATCGCCCAACTGTGACCCGGAATCGATAACAATGAGTTCATTATGAGTACAGTCGCCAAGCCTGAATTTGATGAAACCAGAAGAAGACTTCTTGCATTCTGCACAATCAACCTTTCCGTGAGTCTCACAAATGTCAATGACATTCTTAGAAGTGAGGGCCTTGAGCATTGTCTCGATAGCGATAGGATTGTCCCGAGTATCTGATACTTTGATGACAACAATCTTAGCCAGCTCTTCATCTGTGAGCCCAAGGTTCAGCAGAGTCTCGATACCATTCTCAAGATCGAACCACCAGATTCTACTGATCTCTTTGATCTTAGCAGCAGTGCCAACCAGACGGGTCTTACCCATCTTAGGTGGACCATAGAACAGCATAGAATGGTTAGGCTGTACCTTAGCTGTTGCTTTCTTAAGTTGAAGTAGGTCCATTTGGATTCCTTAGGATTTCTGCGTTTTGAATCTTGAACAGCATGTGGACATCAGCTTCGATCTTAGCCATTGAAAACTTCTGAGGTGCGAACTCACAGAAGACTGTAGCTACCTGCTGAGCGATTGCAAAAGAAGCAGGGCTGTGATAGCCTATGTTGATGATGCTTACAAGAGAGGCAATAGCTTGTGAATAGCCACGCCCTTCTCTAGCATCCATACTCTGCATAATCTCAGACATGCTCTGTTCAAAATGCGAGTCACCGGGATTGTCAGCGTCAAGTAGTTTAGGTCTGAGTGCCATCTTTATTCCTTTCGTAACGATCCTTCTCAAACTCCTTAGGCTCGGTGTCTCCTCCACCGCAACCTAGTAATAAGAATGAGAGGATCGTAAACACAAAGAGTGCTCTAAGATTTAACATCACCGTGGCCAAAGCTAGGAGCATTTTCCGGCATGAGGCTAACGAGAAGCTCACGAATCTTAGGCTCTGGCTTCCAGTAGTTAGGACCTTTCATGAACTTACCCTGTTCATTGTAGATAGGCTTACCATCTGCACCAAGCTTGGACTCATTACTTTTCATAATGATTTCTAAGACCTCAGAATTAGGGATTCCAAAGCGGGCCATCTCAGAAGCACAGTAGACTTGAATGTCTCCGAGAAGATCAGCCAGACCTACGAGGAAGTCCATCTTGTCGCCCTCATCAAACCCAGGCTTAGTCAGGATACCTACCAGTTCCACATACTCTTTTAGTTCATCTGCTAGGATGCTCTTAGGTTGAGCAAATAGATCAATAATGCGCTTAGCTACTGCATACTTCCCAGGAGTATCATCTTTGATCTGATCTGGGAAGGTCTTACGTTGCCAGTTAGTCTCTTTATCAAGCGAGGGATACTGCGCAATAGGCAGGTTATACATGGCGTTCATGCCAAGAATAGCTAACTCAAAATTAAATTTACGCATTTCTATTACCTCTGTGTGTCATAGTCTTGAAGTACAACCCCGTTAGTAACGAGATCAATGATTCTCTTTGCGGCAGGTGGCGCATCTGGCCAGAGATTACCTGCCCGCTGGAAGATTTGCTGAAGGAGTTTGTAGTCTTCTGCTGTGTCAGCTACTACAGACTTACCTACAGTACCTAGGCCATCTTCCATTGTGGTCATTAGTTTAATAGTCACTTCCTTAGTGCCTTCCTATGCGTTGATTCGAGCAATGTGGTCATCAATAAGCTCTTCTAGGTCAAAGACAAAGTCGTACTCAATAACATCTTCCTCACGCTTACGCGGAATGTCCATGCTTGAAAGAGTACAGGTTCCGAAGTGCTTACAAGGTCGATTGTACTTAAGACAAGCACCGCCCCTACGAGGATAGAAGCCCATCTCTTCCGCAAACTCTAGTCGCTTAATGTCCATGCCTAGCTGAATAAACCAGTTAAGCCTGTCAAGCAGAGTCTTAGAGAAGATCAGAGGCCTTATCTCACACTTGAAGTCTTTACCTAGTTGAGCTACGAAATAGCCTACTGCATAGTTAGCCAGCTTCTCCCCCACAATCTTATCAAGTACAATGCTGTAGCTCAAGCCTTGCCCAGAGTTCTGATATACAGGAGACAGATCAAGAAGCTGCAATGCTGTAGACTTAGCATCTACTACAACACAAGTGCCATCATAGCGGTGTCTAAGAACAACGTCCATGTAACCTACGTAGTAGTAGTGGGCATTGATGTTAACACGGAAGCTTAGTTCTACAGCTGGTTTGCCATTGAACTCTAATACTTCGTAATCGCGCAACATCGTGTCGAGGTATGGGAAAGACTTCTGTAGTGCCATTGACATATGAGCTACTGATTTCTTATCAGTCTCTATCTCAGGCCAGTATGCTAACCAAGCTTGATAGAGTGCACGCTCAGGGTCTTGATACACTAAGTAGTCTGCTACTCCAACACCATAGGCTGTACCTAGTGAAAGGTCAGCACTCTCATCCCGTACAGAATCTGTGATCAGGAGCTTCTCTAGTTGAAAGAGTCGCTCACAACGATCAAACATTTCCATCGTGGAATGAGAGAGCCTAATTGGAGTGAAGTTATCAGCCACGAGGGTCTACGATAGCACCCGGAAGCTTACGCTCTTGAGCACGCTCGTCCTGAAGAATGGAGAAGCAGCCAGCATAACCAGCCACGTCCATAATAGAATCCTTGTGGTCAGGAGACTTAGCGAGGCGAGCAATCTTAACCTGCATCATAAGGATAGCAACATCCTCAGGTGTGATGCGAGCATTAGGTTGCAGCTTCATAGCCAGTGAACCTTGGAACAACATAGCAATCTGCGAGAAGTTCTGAAGCTTGTCACCGTAGTCCTGCTGACGATCACCTTCGATCAGAGACTGCGCACGATAGAGCATAGGAGCAGGAGCACATTGCGCAGCCTCCTTGGATTCTAGAAGCTGCTTCTCGTAATGACGGCTGATGGCATTCAGCACAGGAGTGTAATCCTCTGAGGGATTCATCATAACCCAATTAGCAAACATTGCAATGGTCTGTGCATTGGAGAGCATTTGCTTAGCAGGTGCTTGCATTTTCTTAGGTGCTTTAGAGGGGGAGGTCATCGTCATTTCCTTGAGTAGAAGGGATAGGGCCGAGGTGAATCTCATCAGGAACTTCCTTATCTACTACGATAGCAATGCCACCGTTAAGGAAGATTTCTAATGCGCGTTTATCAGCAGCAGACTTGGAATCAAATTCTTCGTCCCACTGAATAGAGTCCGGTGACTCTCTGTAATGAACAATATGTTTAAGCATGGTGAGCCTTCAGTTATTAGAGTTCGTTGAACGCGGCTTCGATTTGTTCTTTTGTCAGAGCTACTTCCTTAGCCTTAGGAGAACTCTTAGCAGTCTTAGCAGCTTTAGTCTTGGTAGTAGCTTCTACCTGAGCAACATGAGTCATGCGCCGGAGAGCAGTAACCATCTTGCCTACGTCAGCATCAAGCATAAGCTCGGTAGCATTCGGATTCTTCTTGAGTGCAGCCTTAAGCTCAGTCATTGCACCTTTGAGATTATCATCGAACAGACCTTCCAGCTGATGGATCTTAGTCTTGATGTCAACATAAGCCTGTGCATCTTCTGGATTCTCAGGGATCATGCTAGGATCAATGACCAAAGGAGCAACTTCTTTCTTGACTTGAGGTACAGCTTGAGCAGCAGTAACACTAGCCTTCTTAATAGCCATCTTCTCCGCAAAGGTCAGTGGCTTTTCTGAAGCCACCGTAGCAGGTTCTGGAGCGGGGCTACTGTCAACCAAGGGAGATACGGTCGTGGCCACTGGCTCTGGTTGGACAACAGGTACGATATGATTGTCGGCTTCATTAGCTTCTTTCTCTGCTGCGTTATCAGTGATGGCTTGTTGATGAGCTACTGGATCAGAAGTAGCAAGAGGCGTAGATGCTTTCGCAGCAGCTTCAGAGGCAGCTTTCTTCGCTGCGATAATTTCTTTAAGTCCCATGATCTTTCCTATTAGTTAGACTTAACGCAAACATAGGACTGAGCTTTGGTTGTGCCCTGCACTAGCTTCTTACTAGCTTGTCCTGCCTGTTCGCAGAGTTGCTGGTTAGGGAATGGAATGCTTGCAAGAGCTACGCTATCTTTATCAGAGAGCATACCTACGTAGATGAGAAGAATGAGTGTGTACATAAAAGTTCTTTCAGTCGAATCGTTCAGCAGCTTTGGCTATTAGCTTGGCCAGAACAGCTTCTTGTTTTTCAGAGAGAAGCTTGTAGCGGTCTAGCTGGCCACGAATAGAGGAGAGAAAGTTTGACTCCCAAGCTGAAAGATAATCTGCATACTTATAGAGATCATCTATCTTAGCTATGGTAGCCTTGCGCTTCTCAAGATCGGCATCAGTGAAGTTAGAAGATGTCATCAGGAATCTCCAACTTGTGAATCTTAACAGTCTTGCGAGGACCGAATGTAATATGAAGCTTAATCATACCCGGACCATGCCCTGTGTCTTCTGGCTTAGTCTTATAAGACGTATATCCAAGAACTTCATCACCTGCTTCTAGGCCAGATGCTTTAAGCTTGGCTGCATCACGACTCTTAAGAGCAGTAAGGTTCCGCTTAAGTGGCTTCTCAGCACTCTCATGGATGGTAAGGATAAGTTCCTTCTTTTCCATCAGAAGATCAAGGACACGACGGTAGCTCCACTCGTCATCATTGTCTTCATCAGCGAACTCAATAGGTAGGTCATTGGACATGGATAGATCCTTTACGGTAAAGATCAGCACGTTCTGTGCGCTCTTGGGATTCGGACCAAGCTGCAATACCCTTAAGCTTCCATTCTGCCATGTGCTTAATGTAGGCAGCTCGCTTGATAGTAGATTCAGACTGTGCAATATCTTCTACTGCTCGTTCAGCCTGTGCTTCTGCATCGTCTTCGATAGTAGGCTGCTTAAAGAGGGCCAGCCAGTTAGAGATAAGTTTCATGTGTAACTCCAGAATGTTAAATTGTAGCGCAAACCGCGTGATCTGTCAATGGGGTGATCGGTTATTTTTTCTAGAAGAAAGCTTCCTGTAAATAGCATCCTGTTCTTCTATAGTGTAGTAGTTAGCAATCAGCTCAATCCTAGCCATAGCAGAATAAAGATGACTGCTAGTACCAGCACTCTCAAAGCCCAGAAGGCGTCGCTGCTCATAACAAATCTCCACAATGCAAAGGGTTAGAGGAAGAGAAGAAGCTCGGCGGCTATGATCTTGATGAGGAATATCAAAGAAGTCAACACAGATAGCTCGTGTAGAATCCCATGAGATAGTACCTAGGGCAATCCAGATCCCGGGGATAAGTGGCTTAGGCTCAATAGGATCAGTATCAAGATCACGCATTCTCTTTCTCCTTCAAAGATTTCTTAGATGGGAACAGGCGCTTGCTGCGGGCAATAGCTAATTTCAAAGAGCCTATTGCATGATTCACGTCGTCAATATGATTATTGATCTTACGAGCCTCTGCTACTGAGACGTATCTGGTAAGGCTATAGAGAGTAGAGACTTCCCGTTGTAGAGTGCCTACCATGTTATTAGCATTAAGCATTGCCCACTGAACAGCTCGCTGGCGCTTAGACTGCGGAGAATGTAGTGGAGTCTTGCCTGTCCTAGCATTAAGCTCGCGAGTAATAGCAATCCGTTGTCCTTTAGAGCCTACACTAAGCTTGTAAAGTTCTTTAAGCTTTTCATCAGTCCAGAGCCTACGATCTTGGAAGTGTCTATATTTACCTGAACGAAACATTATTTATTCTCCTTGTTTTCCCAGCAGTGAATGGTCTTATCTGGAAGAGTCTGGCAAGAATACTCTCCACGATGCATTTGCTTACGGCCTACTTCTTCTCCTGAGATAGTGCCACCAAAGAAGGCCATTATCATAAGCACGATTCCTACCATCAATTCAATCATCATCTTCTCCTATCAGTAAAAAATATCCAGCATAGCTGGGATCATCTTGGTGTAGGCATCAGGAGTCACATTAGGAACACCAGCTTTCTTCCAGTATTCTGCCTGTGCGATGCTAAGAACATCTTCAATAGGAGGCTCATTAGGCAACACAGTTGTAAGAACCCAAGCACCTTTGAATGGGGAGAATGAGAGGCTCATGTTAATCTGAGCAGAGACTGGAAGAGTGGTCATGATTCTTTCCTCTTGCATTCTTGTTTACGAGCAGCAATAGCCAGCTGTTGAGAGAGCTTCTTATCTTCTTTAGAACCAGCCACATAGGTCTGTGCTTTCTGAGGAATAAGGCTAGCATTAGCAAGAAGCTGGGATGTTTCGTGAGGTTTGAGTTTAGAAGTCATTTGCTTTTCCTTTTGTTGCGTTTGAAAGAGCCACTGCGTACCTTAAGTTTATCAGATTTGTACTGAGCAATAGTAGGGAGCTTTTGAAATGGGCTAGGTCCTTCTATCAAAGAGTTTCTATTGAACTTTATTACCTCATTGTCTTGCACTCTTGTGTTTACCAAGGTTGACATGATAGCTAGTGCAAGCAGCTTAGAAGTCATTACCGGGCTCCGGTTGTTGAGGGAAACCTTTGAGGAAAGCAACTATATTAGCCCGTTCCTGTGAGGCATAGTTGCGTACTGCGTTGCCAATATGAATGTCCATCATCCAAATATTTTCATGACCACGACAAGCAATGTCAGGATGATCGTAAATTTTCAGGAGGATAGAGTAGAGGGAGTCTGTAGCAGCCAGCGTGTTGACAAGAGAATAGACAGTGGCTACTGACTTCTCCATAGTGCAAGGCTTCTCAAGACCGGGGCTGGTTTCTACTGGATTAACTTGCATCATGGAGTTGCTCTTTGTAATAAGATTACGAACATAAGAAGCCATGAAAGAGCAGCTAGCTATAGAGATAGGGCCATTTCTATTAAGAGTCCCACCTAGCTCTTGTGTAAGAGTAGCAAGAAGCTCATACTCGAATTCAGACCAGTCTTGCCTAGAATCGCATGGGCTATAAGGCTGCTCAAGAAGCTTCTTAATAAGGAGCTCGTAGACTTCTACTTGGCGTGGTGTGAGGTAGTCAGACATTTTCTTCTTCCTTTGAGAGTATGATAAATTCCATAAGCATAAGCTGTTCCATTGGAGTGAGAGAATAAAGCATACCTTCTGCTGTTTCGTATGCATCACGTTGATAGGCTAATTCTTGCCAGCCTTCTGAGTTTACATAATCAATTGGATCAGTAAAGACTGCACTATTGGCTCTATTTGGCCAGTGCTTAAGAATAGACCTCATCGAGTAACCACGTATTTTAGTAAGCATCTTAGTAGTCCTTTGTACAGTTAACAGAAATAGTATCGTTGATACCAGAGTTGAAGAAAGCCAACTTGTCTTTGAGCGAAGAGCCTTTAATCCGCTGGTTGGCAATAGCCTGATCGATAATGTAATCTTTGGAGATAACTACAACCTTGGTCCTTGCTCTAGTCTCTCCTGTGTAGAACAGCTCACGGAACAGCATGATTGCATGATCTTTGTGAAGCAGAATAAAGACCTTGCGCCACTCAGAACCCTGTGCTTTGTGGACAGTAAGACAGTAGCCAAGAGAGAAGGAAGCCTCTGAGAAATCTCCTGCTGCTGTGACTTCTTCTTCCATTCCATCGCCATAATCAATGACAACTGAGTGAGAAGCTTGCTGCTTACGTTCTCCTTTCTCATCTTCCAGAGCTTCTATGGAGAAGTTAGAATAGTCAAGGTCACCGCCAAAGTCTTCTATGTCAAGGTCAGAATCCACACCGAGGATACGAGTACCGAAGCGGCTAAGGTCTTTACCTGCAATCTGAGGTTCTTTGCCATGGTATTGCATGTTACGGTTAATGCTTTTAATAACACCGTCCCGCTTATTGAACATGACCTTATCGCCTACTGCTAGGTACAGTCTATTAAAGCCTGCGATAATCTCATGAACTACAGCACCCCGCTTCTGGCCAACGAACTGTGCAATCCACTTATTCATTGCATTAGTTCCAAGGTGAAGATCAGACTTCTCCCCGCGCCCACCCTGTTTGTTAAAGGGGCTAAGAACCATATCATTCTCTACGTCATACTCTGGAAGCCCATCATCCCCAATGGTTTCTGCGAGAACCTTGAGCATGTTAGTAACCACAGAGCACATCTTACCTTGGCCAAGCTGAGTAGGATTCTTGCCGCGAACAATGTGGAAGTCCTTGTCTTCTACCAGCTTACGTCCATTAAGAATGTTATGTGCATTCTCAAGAACAATACCTTGGTTCCTATAAACTTCTGTGAGTTCTACGATAGGCAGCTGAGTCAGGGCATAGTTCAGAATAGAAGGGCCAAAGACAGGAGGCAGCTGGTTAATGTCACCAACAAAGATAATCTGCACACCTGCGGGTAGAGCATCATAGAGCTTTTCCCAGAGATCAAGTCCAAGCATAGAAGCTTCTTCGATCACAAGGTGAGTGATGGTCAGAGGATTATCTGCTGTGCGAGTAGGAGCAAAGCGGAACTTCTCTTTCTGCTCAATAGAATCCCAATAAGTCTCAGGACGATACTCTAGGAGAGCATGGATCGTCATGATGTTATAGGCCAGCTTCTCTGCAAGGACCGGGTCCTTATGAATAGCTTTGCGGAGATTGCTTGCAGCCCTTCTTGTATAAGCCACGAAAGCAATAGAAGGTGCATCCTTCATGGAAGAGTAACCAGTAGCTACATCAAGATGCTTATAAGAACTCATCTCAAGGCGACCATCTTCCAGAAGTGCGCCAGCTACTGCTCGCTGCGCCGTAGTCTTACCTGTGCCAGCAGGGCCAATAAGACAGAAGCTTTTACCTTGGAATGCAAAGTCTTTAGCTACCAGCTGCTTGTCATTCAGGACAATGTTAAGAGAGAAGGATTCCTGAGTACCTGCTGGCCCTTTGAACATAGCTTCTGCAAGCTCAGTAGGAATAGGCTCAGGAGCCATCTCTTCTTCCGCTGCCAATTCTGCCAGCCTTTTGAGCCGAAGCTTTTCAAGGAAATTATTAGGCTTAGCAATGCTAGTATCAGCAACTCTTGGAGCCTCTGCTTGCTCTTCCAAGACATGTTCAAAGACTGCAAGCTGCTGTGCTTCTGACAAGCCTTCGAGAGATTCTTTAGAGAAGCTAAGCTCAGCTTTCTTGGCAGCAAGGAGAGTAGATACAAAGCTGTTACGCTGTGCATTATGTTCTACAAGCTTTTTTGTTAGGGTTTCGAGAGACATTATTTTTCCTTGTTTCTATTATCAAGTTCTTCAAGAACTTCTGCGTAGTTTAGCATAGCGTCTCTGTTCATTACAAACTTAATCTGGAACGCATCACCTTTTAGAGACTTACAAATATCATCCGAGCTAAGGGCACATAGCATTGCTTCTTCTGCGCTCATAACTCCGAACATATTCACGTAATGCCGCTTTTTCATGTTGAGCAGCAGGTTAGTCATATTGGTTAGAGACATTAGGATTCCTTGCGAATTCTCTTTGGAAAGAGATAAGGTTTAGTTGGTTGGAAGGCCACTTCTATGCCATCCTTATTATATGCTACCACAGAATATTCAACTGCTAAGTGGAAGAAGAATGAAGCATGATGGATATTAGAAGTGATCTGTACAGGCTTGTTGTTTTTCATTATGAAGTACATCATGGCTTTAGAACTGGCTTGTGTCACAATCATTCTCCCAATAATCTACCATAAGATCACGGCTATCTTGAGCATTAGCTTCGTGCTGATATGCTACGCTAATGATCTGCTTAACTGCGCTATTGTAGACACACCAAAGTGCGCCGCGTTCCCAATAATTCAGCCCGCTCTTAGGACCAAAGTGGTCAATAAGTTCCCATTTATTCATCATCTTTACGACAATGTGAGAGTAGTTTTCTTGGCTCATTCTTAGCTCCTTAGAAGTCGTCTGGTGCGATACCGCAAGCCAGTGCTGTTTTAGTCTGATAGCCTGATTCATAGCCAATAGCTTCTGGCGGGCAAATCTCTTTAAGACATTGCATGAAAGAAGGATCGTGGCTTAGCTTACCATTTCGCAGGAAGTCTATTGCATGAGCCATTTCGTGGCAAATGTACCAGACTCTGTAATTAAGCTTAGTCTGCTTGCACATAGTAGCACCAAGCTGTCCGAAGATGGCTTCTTGCTTCCAAAGCCACGATGGAACCGTTATGATCTTCTCGCTGCCGCGACAATAGCCTCTGTCCTGCCCTACAATATAGAACCTCCAGCCGGCTAACATGAGTCTTTCATAACAGGCCATTGCAGGAGATTCTATTTGTTCTAATGTCTCAGGGATAAGGCAAGACATAGCCAATGCATTACGTGGGATCATAATCTTGCTTTCCTGATAACAACATGTTTAGAACCATCAACCCAGATTTGATAAGAGCACATAACTTCTACTGGCCCTTCAATCTCTAGGAAGCTATTAGGCTCTCTTATATCTAAGTGTACTTCAAATGTCCCATTGCCTTGAAGATATATTGTAGGCGCAAGGAGAGAAGGCACTATGACAATCCGCTTAATGAAAGCTGCGGAGATATGAGGCAACAGCTTATGATTGTCGGTAGCTCGGAAGCTTGGCTTGATTGGAAGATCAGAATGGAGCATCATCATTCTCCGGTTTGTTGTTAGATACTGGAACAGTGGCATTCTGCGCACGAAGGAAAGCGATACGCTCCTTGAAAGACATAGGCTTCTCAGCAGTTGTAGTAGCCGTAGGGATAGCAGTAGGCGCTGCAAACTCATTATCTTCTGCTTCTACCATTGGCTGAATAGCAGTACCGGGAAGCTTAGAAGAGAAAGTATCTTCTGTAGGCTTGTCAAATTCTGAGGCTTCCGTTTCTACCAGCTTTGCGCGATAGAATGCAATGTTCTTAGCCAGCAGATTTGTCCGGGTATCTCCTAGTTGCTTCAGTCTCTCACAGATAAGCTCAAGCATAACAGGGTCAGCCAGCAGAATGTTTTGATCTGCAATGATATTGATTAGAAAGCCCTTGAGTTTGGGGCTGATAGTAGAAGAAGCAGCCAGAGAGATAATGATGTCTTTAGCTTCTCTCTTCCATTGCCTGAATTCCTTTTGAAGAGCTACTGCTGCGCGCTTAGTGGCCACTGTAGTAACTGGCTTAACTCCGCTCTTCTTAACAGTAACTGCCTCTTCGTATGTCTCAGTGTCTGGCTTATAGACTGCATCGAGAGCTACTTTAAGCCACTCAGACATTCTATGCTGGATGCCACTCTGAAGAATATCACCTGTCAGAATGAGGGACAGCTTAGGAATCCAGCCAGAGTTATTGGAGTTTACGAAGTCTTCTACAAACAGAATGGCATCGATAAGAATGTCTTTAGCTACTGTTCGGAGAATGGCATTCTTCTGTGCGCCACTGTCGCTAGGCTGATAACGGAACAAACTGTAGTCGTCAGCCAAGGTTATAAGGATTGCAGCAACAGTCTGAATGTCCAGCTTACGAAGATAAGAAGAGCCTTCTTGAGCAAGACCACGTGCATTTCTAAGGTCAGCCAATGGGCTAGAATAACTGAATACACGTCCGGGGATAGCAGGGAATGTAATAGCTACTACTGCGCCAGTGTAATCACAGACTGCGGCCACATGCTCATTAGAAAGCGAAAGGTTTATTCTCTTAGAGAACTTCTGCTTAGAACTAGAAGGCTTAAAGCTGGCACTGCTTCTAGCTGAGATTCTGTTAGAAGTCTCAAGTATGTTAGAGTTGGAACCCTTAGAGGAAGAAGTGGGAGAAGTAGAATGCTCTACGACTGTCTTATCGCTTCGCGTGGCTTCTACGATGGGTGCTGGCTTATTTTTAGCCTCTTCTAGCATAATAGCTAGATTCTCGAAAGCGTTTGGTATTCTGAGAGTATCTGACATTCTATAAGCTCCAAGGTTAGAATGATATGGTCTAGTTGATGCGCTTATTTCTTCACGCCCCGTAAGGATAGCACAGATTAAAGGATCATGGCGATTGTATTATTAAATCAAGGTCGCATGGTCGATAGATTTTCTCGATCACTGGATGCGTCCGGTCATGTGGGTCATGTGGGTCAGCATGGGGAGGGGTGCCGCAGTATGTAGGTGTGTGGCATTCTGTAGATAATAGCCATCTGTTAGCCAGTAGTCTAGCTAAGTGGCTGCTAATGAGCGTTAGCGAATTGTCTTTTATGTGTGTATTCAAATTTTTTGGTTTATTCTTAATCCCTTAAATAATTTTTATATGGGGTATATACTTTCCTTCCTAGCAGTTTAGCTGTAAGCTAGGGCTCTATTATGGGCATCTGTATATAAGGTGAATAGGGCCATGTGCATTCCACCGGGGCCGGGGCTATAGTGCTGATTGGCATGATCGGCATGACCTGAATGATCGATTGACTGATTCCGCAGAATAGGCTTCTAATAGCTAGAATCTACTGGCTTACCAGAATCTACCGTTCGTCGGCTTATGTGAATATTTCTCTGAGAGGTGTTGACAAGCTGCAAAACTGGCCTACAATAGCGCCATGCACCGCAGAGATTGCGGCCATAAACAACCCGCTCATAAGAGCAAGCCCCGCTAGAGGTTTTCTAGTAATCAGTTGGAGCTTAGAAGCATCATGGAAAATATCATCATTGACGTTAGCAAGAAAATCGACGGTAAGTATGTTAAGCAAGGCGAAGTGCCAATTGTGGTGCCGGTCTTGTCCGACATTGCTTCTTTGGTTGTTGCTGCGAAGATCACCGGCACAGAAGACGGCTTGCCAGTGTATGACGCTGATGAAGCTAATTGGATTCAATCGGCTATGCTGGCTTACGTTAAAGCTAATGCCCGTAACAAACTGAAACCCGGCACGGCGGAAGTTAAAGAAGGCCTTAAAATTCCTACTAATTGGGCCGAATTGTGCGCTGAAGGCGAACGTGGCGGTAACGGTGCTGCGCTTCAGCTGGCCCGTGAAGTTAAAGAAGCCTTCGCAACATGGGCCAATACCCTTGGCAAGAGCGCAGCCACTGTTAAAGTTATGGTGTCTTACTTCTCCAATAAGACGGCGCTGGAGCTTGCTACGGAAGACCATAAGGGCAAGCTGAAAGCCTATGTCGAGCAGTTCGCCGTTAGCCTGGACCCTGAGACGCTGGAGCGTTATGAGCGTCCTATCCAGTCGATCATGGAAGTCTGCGACACTGTTACGGCTGACTTCTAAGCCACTGGCCTAGCCCCATAAGAGCCCGCTCTAATCAGCGGGCTTTTTTACGTCTGGACCTTTTAGAAGCAATCGCGCCTGGTCGACTAGTCGCCGCCTGGTCAAGTCTTCTAGCCTTCGATCATCCGACAGACGGTGCTTGCGTCTTCTAAGCTTGCGTGAGATACTACAAGCCTCACTAACTTATCTAGGGGTTTATTATGTCCAAGCGCAAAGTGTCCAAGCCAATCACAATGGCCGATCTGATTAAAGACGACATTAGGGCATTCGGTATTAAAGACGCTGCAATTATTGCATTTGAAGAGCGAGGGATTGCAATAGGCTTATTCTATTTCATTGCATTCGGTAAGCGCCGCCCTATCTAATCATTAGGAGAATCTATTATGTCCAAGAAATACTATTCGGTCATTGCAATTGATAATGTCAATCCGGGTTATTCAATTCAATTCGGAGATTATGAGCAATCAGTAGCAATGATAGAAGCTATTGAAATGGATCAATCAGGAGATTGGATTAGAGTTAAGGTAATTAAGACAGATGATAATCAAGCTGCTATTGAATTAGAATGCGCGCGAGTTAATGAGGAGTTGTTCAAGGCTGCTTTGATTGGAGATCAATAATGCCACGTGGAATCTATCAACGCAAGCCAATTGCGAAAACCATTCGAGACAATCTAATGCGCCGCGAATTGAGGATGCTATTTGAATTAGAGTCTTTTCTAATTGATGTCGATAATGCGGTAGAGTCTAATGATCTTCCGGCTATTGATAGGAGGATGATGCTTAATAGAATCCGCCAGCTAATAGGTGACGAAGTGAAGTGATAGAATCCAGCCTCTTGATTATCTCCTCCATCAATTAGCCTACCCCGCCCGGTGGGCTTTTTTTTGTTCCTGCTAGGCGCGCGGGTATCAATACTACCTCTCGCATTTTTCTAAACTTTTTACGAATCGCCATTATCTCGCTTCTCTCACAGCATCACGTTATCAACAGGTTTCCATCTCCTAAGAATCGCTTCTCTTCTAAGCTTCTTCGGGCAAGGTCTGTGATAGAATGTCCTTAAAGAGCTACGACCATTCCCATTTCCCTTTATATGAACATTCTTATAGCCTGTGAATACTCTGGCAGAGTGCGAGATTCTTTCCGTAAGCGGGGTCATAATGCTTATTCCTGTGACCTACGGAAGCCTGATCTCCCATCTCCTTATCATATTCAGTGCGATGTGAGAGAGCTTCTTAAGCCAAACTGTTGGGATGCTATGATAGCTTTCCCCTATTGTACTTATAACTCTCTTTCTGGAATTCAGTGGCTCTATCATCCAGAAGATACATCTCTTCCACCAGACGAGCGTAGAAGGCATCCTAAGTATCCTGAGAGGATGAAGGACTTCCTAGAAGGTATTGAGTTCTTTAAGACTCTCCAAGAAGCGCCTATTCCTCTAATAGCTCTTGAGAACTCAAAACCTCACAATGCAGCTAAGCAGCTTATAGGACCTGCTACTCAGTATATTCAACCCTGGATGTTTGGAGAACCTTACTCTAAGCTTACAGGCTTGTGGCTTAAAGGCTTTCCACCACTTAAGTCTACGCATACTCGACATGATTACGATGAGATATTTGCAGAAGTGCATAGTATGTCTCCTCATAAGGACCGAGAGAAAGATCGGAGTAGGACTAGAATATGTGTAGCCGAGGCTATGGCAACTCAATGGGGCTAATATGAAAGAACGAATCAAAGCTTATTTGGCTGATGGACTCACGGCTGCTCAGATTTCTACTATCTTGGGCTGCTCACCATCTTATGTCTCGCAGCTTCTGAAGGATGAGACCTTCAAACTAGAAGTAGAAGCTGCTCTTATTAACAATCAGAAGCCAGCTGATGAGGTTCTTGAGACTCGTTATACGTCTCTTGAGCACAGCATTGTCAAGAGAATGCAAGACGAACTCCCAGCAGCTGAACTTCCAGCTCTTACTAAGGCTCTAGAAGCTGTTACTAGGGCTAATGATAGCAGGTTCAAGCGTAAGCACCCAGGTCTTCTGCAAGGTGCTACTAACTTGACTCAAGTTGCTAACATCTACCTGCCAGCTCATGTCTTACCTGCACCTGTAATGCAGCTGAACGAGAAGTCTGAGGTAGTAGCTATTGATAATAGACCCCTAGCACCTATGTCTGCCGCTGGAGTTAAGAATCTCTTTGCTCAAATGTCAGCTCGTAAAGCCCAAAATGAATTCGAGGTAGCTAATGACGCAACAAATCTTGTGGAACAAGCCACCAGCGCTACTAATTCCTCCCAAGCAGCCGCCTACTGATGCTAAGCAAGTAGCTATGACTAATGCAGCAGGTAAGCTTGCTGTTCTTTTCAAGAAGCCTGATCCAAAATGAGTGAACTCGTAGCTATTTCAAGCTCCACAGAAGAAGTTCAAGCAGAAACTACGGCTCTTGCAGTAGATCCAGCTGAGGCTTATGAACGTGGGCAGGTGGATATTAACTTCTTTGCAGCTCTTATGCTGCCTACTGTTGTTATTTCTCCTCTCCCGCCCTTCTATGTGGCCATCTTTAAGATGCTTACCAACAGAACTCCTGCTCAAATGCAGCGGATTCTGCGGTTTGCATTGGGGCTCCCACGTGGTCATGCTAAAACTACTTTCATTAAGATCCTAATTGCTTGGCTTATTGCCTATGATAAGATCACATTTGCTGTTGTTATCTGCGCTAATGGTCCTTTGGCTGAGGAACTTGTCTCTGACGTCTCAGAAATGCTGGGTTCACCTAATGCTGAGGCTATCTATGGGCGCTGGACAGATCAGCTTTCTACTGACAACAAGGAACTAAAGAAAGCCCTCTATCATGATCGTAACATTATCATAGCGGCTAAGGGCGCAGACTCTGCTATTCGTGGTATTAACGTTAAGCACATGCGCCCAGACCTTATCTTCTGCGACGATGCCCAGACTAAAGAGTGTGATGATTCTCCCACTGAATCTAAGAAGTTTCGTGCTCGGTTAGTAGCTACTTTTAAGATCATTGCACCTCGTGGGGACAGGCTTATCATCTATGTTGGCAACATGTACTCCGAAGGGTGTATGCTGTTCCAGCTTAAGAATAACTCTAAGTGGATTTCCTTTGTCACAGGCGCTATTCTAGAGAGCGGCGAGCCACTTTGGCCTGAGCTTCATTCCTTAGAAGAGCTTCTGGACTCCTATGTCCACGATGCGGAGCTAGGAGAAGCTGACGTCTGGTTTGCTGAGGTGATGAATGATCCTATCTCTAGGACCTTGTCTCTTATAGACGGCAAGATTCCAGACTGCCCGTGGGAATTCGAAGCTGAGGTGCCAGATGGTGTCTTCATTACAGTAGATCCTGCTGGTTTCCGTGAGGCTTCTGATGACAACGTAATAGCTGTGCACTATGTATTTGATGGCAAGGGCACTATTCGAGAACTCAATGCCGGAGTTAAAGACCCAGAAGAGCTTATTATCGAAACCCTCCGTCTAGCCCTTAAGCATGGGGCTTCTCTTATTGGCATTGAGGATGCGGCTTATCAACAAACGCTTCTCTTCTGGGTCAATAAGTATCTCAAGCTGTGGGGTCTTAGTGGTATTCACGTAGTCCCTCTCAAGCATAAGAACAGAAGTAAAGAGCAGCGCATTCGTCTATTTGTCGCCGAGGTAAATGCATCTAACTACTACATCCACACTGAGGCCAGAGCTGTTTGGCTTTGGCAAGCTATGAAGTATAAAATAGGCAAGGACAAAAATAAGGATGACATTCTAGATGCTACTGCATACGGCTTAGATGTACGCGCAGAGTACTGGCACCTTGTTACCAACCTGAGAACAGCTGGCCTATTCCTCGTATCTCCTGGCATTCAGGAAGATAACACACCCTTTTAGGACCTATATGGCAACCGTAGAAACCTCCACTATTAAGATCAAAAAAGAATCTCAGGCTTCATTGCTGAGCTTCGCCCGTCGAGTAACAGAGTATCATGTTCAGAACTCTACTGAGTTGCATGAAAAGATGGACATTATTGATCGTGCCTACTCTCGTTACTCGGGAGACTCTGATGCTATCATCACGGATGGCGGCGTAGATGTGCGAGCTTCTGATGTTTCTTGTGATATTTTCAACACTGGTGATAAGATTACTCCCCCAGTAGTTGTGGCTCAGGTGGATGCTTATGTTGCGTACCTTGCTGATATCTTTTGCTCTGGTAGCCCTCTGTTTCCTGTTGTCTCATCTCCTAGTACGCGCGTATGGGCTGAGCAGTTAGAGACTCTGCTGGACGATCATGCTATGCTTGGCGGTTACGCTAGGCAGTTCCTGCTGTTTTTGCGTGATGGTATTAAATACAACTACTCAGCAGTGGAGATTGACTGGGATTCTATTACCCAGTTCTCTACTCTTTCTGACTTTGTTGGTGGTACTGGCAAGAAGCTAGATAACCGTGACAAGTATTTTAACCGCATCAAGCGCATTAACCCACGTAACATTATCCGTGATCCTTCTGTTCTGCCTGGAGATGTGGCTGAGCATGGAGATTATGTAGGTTATGTAGAGCGCCTGAGCATGACTCAGATGAAACGCTACCTCATTAAAATGGGTAAGCAGGATCGTGCGTTTAACATTACAGAAGCCATGAACTCTGGCCATGTAATGGGTATGCATGATGGTACTCATGTCTATACAGAGAATCCTCAAGTCAGTGAATATGTCTCTAAAGATGGTTACACTAACCGTAGAGGCGTAGACTGGGATGCATATGCGGCTGCTACTCCGGGTAAGTCTAAGAAAGCCAAGTCACCATCTTATGGTAACCAATACGAGAAGGTTGTGCTCTATGCTCGCATTATCCCTTCTGACCATGGCATCATTGCTCCTCAGCCTAATACTCCTCAAATCTGGCGTATTGTGGTGGTTAACAACCAATTCGTTGTGGCCGCTCATAGGATCATCAGTGCTTATGATTTTCTGCCTATACTTATTGGGCAGCCTATGGAAGATGGTTTTGGAGACCAGACTCAGTCTGTAGCTGAGGGTGAGATTCCATTCCAAGAAGGTGCTTCTAAACTGTTTAACATTCGGTTTGCAGCTGCTCGTCGTTCTGTGTCTGATCGAGCTCTTTATAACAGCAACGTTATTAAAGCTTCGGATGTCAATAGCAAAGCTGCTGCTCCTAAGATCCCAGTTAACATCTCTCCGCTCACTAACGTGACATTGGAATCTGTATATAAGCAGATCCCTTTTGATATGAGAGGTACTGAGTCTACGATCCAAGATGCTCAGATCATGATTGGCTTCTCTAAGGAGCTGCATGGTCTTAATAATGCCAAGATGGGCCAGTTCCAGAAGGGTAATAAGAGCGTCACGGAATGGAATGATACGATGGGCGGGGCTGATAACCGTCTTCGTCTACCAGCTCTGGTCTTGGAATATCAGGTCTTTGCACCAATGAAGTCTATTATGACTCTCAACATCTTCCAGAACGGAGACAATGTTGAACTGGTGTCACAGAAAACTGGCGAGATTATTAAGATTGATGTTGCAGAACTTCGTAAGCATGTTCTTAGCTTCAAGCTGGCTGATGGCTACTCGCCTAAGTCTAAGCTTGCATCTACTGAAATGATTGCGCAGGGTATGCAAATGATTGGGCAGTCCCAGATCCTGCAACAAAGCTTCGGTACAATGCTTCCCGGAATGTTCATTCACCTTATGTCTCTTGGCGGTGTCAAAGGACTTGAGGAGTATGACCCTTCTAAGGCTGCTGCCGCAGCAGCTCCTCCTGGCTTGCAAGATGCTTCTCTTCAGACTCTTCAAGCTGGTATGGTTCCTCAACAACCTGCGCCTAACGGTGCACCTACAGTAGCACCTGAACTGCCATGAACATCTTTCCTGAGCTCACCATCTCTGAGACTGAAGCTACTATTATTGCCGAGAGACTAGACAATCCGGCAGTTAAGAAGTATCTTCACCTTCTCGCTTATAACAACGCATCAGCTATTGCCCTGTCATCTGTAAAAGAAGGGCAGACTGATGAACAATATCTTCGCGCAATAGCCAAAGCGCAAGGTCAGCTAGAAGTATATAATACTCTACTGAGTTTCAAAGCGGCTGATGTTACCCAAAATTCTTAATCTTTGTTCTAGGAGCTTTTAAAATGTCCGGATTCTTCGACGCCGTAGGCCTCACTAAATCAGCCGCTGCACCAGCAGCCCCTCAACAGCAGAATAACCAGCAGCCCGGAGGTGGACAGCAAGGTCCTAATGCTCAGGCACAGCAACCTGCTCAGGGTATGCAACCTAATGGTAGCCCCACCCCAAACAGCAATGTCAACGGAACCAATCAGCAGACTGATCCGATGGCAGCTTATGCTACAATGTTTACTAACAATACAGACAAACAAGGTGAAGTAGCTCCTAGTTTCTCTATTGATCCTAAGGTGCTTGACCAAGTATCTGGTGGCATGGACTTTATGCAAGGTGCTGATCCTGCTGTTATGCAGAAGGCCCTTGGTGGTGACATGCAAGCTTTCATGGACATTATGAACCACGTGGGACGTAGTGCTTATAAAAGCTCCTTGCAACATAGCAGCAGCCTGACAGATAAGTTTGTCGGTATGCGTGAGGAATTCTCTGGCAAGCGCCTTCCTAGTATGGTTCGAGAAGAGCTTACTATGGGGGAGATTGCTGGAAATAGTGGGTCTACTAGCCCAGTCGTTCGTCAACAACTTGTGGAGATTGCTAAGAAGTATCAAGCAGCTAATCCCGATGCGTCACCCCAACAGGTGGCAGCAGCGGCTAAGCAATATGTTGCTGATCTCTTCGGAGCCATTAACCCAGAATCGTCTCCAGAAGCCAAAGCTAAGGCAGCCCAGCCACGAGAAGTGAATTGGGATACTTACTTTGACTCTAATACCTAATCCTCTTTTATAGGAACCTGTATCATGTCCGTGTTTCAAACTGGTGTTTTCAATACCAATACTGGTAACCCCGCAGAACTTAATGCTCGCTCGTTTGCTGGCACTATCCTGCGTCGTTTCCCTAATGGCTCTGCACCTATCTTCGGTCTGACTTCTATGTCAGGTCGTAGCCGTGCTAAGTCTTCTACCCACGGCTACTTCAGCAAGACTATGCTGTTTGTGACCTTGGTTACTAACGGCGCCATCTTGGCTGCTGCTACTACTCTGGTGGTGGATTCTACTACTGGCGTGTCTGTCGGTATGGTTCTGCATAATCCTGCTACTCTGGAGAACGTGCGTGTTACTGCTGTTGCGAGCGGCACTAACCTTACGATTACCCGAGCATTCGGTCGTGTTGCAGCAGCTAACGTTGCTGATGATGCTGTCTGGATTCAAGTGGGTACTGCTTTCGAAGAAGGTTCTAACCGCCCTCAAGCTCGCCGTATGTCTACGGTCTACGTTGCTAACTACACGCAGATCTTCCGTAATGCTTGGGCTCTGACTGATACTGCTCGTGCTTCTGTTGCTGAGATGGGTTATAGCAACATTGCCGAGAGTCGTCAGGATTGCATGAGCTTCCATTCTGTGGACATTGAGTCGGCTCTGATCTGGGGCCAGGCTAAGATGGACACGACTGGAGCTACTCCGATCCACTCGACCCAAGGTATCTTGGACGCTATTGAGCAGTACGCACCTGCTAACAGCAACAACGCTGGAGCTACTACTAGCTACTCGCAGCTGGTGTCGTTGGTTGAGCCTGCTTTCACTTCGTCTGCTAACGTTGGCAATCCTAAGGGACGTGTGCTGGTGGGTGATAATACTGCAATCAAAGTCATCACTGACATTGGTCGTAAGTCTGGTCAAGTCCAGATCATGCAGAACGAAACTCAATTCGGCATGAAGTTCACTAGCTTCTCTATGTACCAAGGTACTCTGGATCTGGTGATTCACCCTCTGCTGAACGGCCTGAATCGTGCTGGCATGGCGATGATTCTGGATATGCCTGCCATTAAGCTTGCTTACATGGATGGCCGCGATACGAAACCAGAAGACTACAACACTGGTGGCAAGATCGTGGAAAGCGGTGTGGATTCGGTGGGCGGTTCGTTGACTACTGAGCTGGCTGTGGAGCTTATCAACCCCTACGCTTGCGCAGTGATCTATGGCCTGACTGCTGGTGTCGCTGACGCCTAATAGTTTCATGGTGAGTTAGCCGTTTTGGCACCCTTCTACTCTATCCAGTGCTCCTCTGGGAACAATTAGAGTAGAAGGGCTTTTGCATATTGGAGAATCCTCATGAGTATTTCAGAATTGATTGCTAAGCGCAACGCAGACTTGGCAGCTACCGCAGCTGTTCAGCCTAAGATCCTAACTGGTGTAGAAGGCTCCGCTGGTCCTGCACAAGCTCCTACTCCTCCTACTGACCCTGTGCCTGATGCTGATGACTCTCTTGTCAAACAGTATGAAGGTTATCCCAAGGGTTCCTATATTATGCTTCGTCAGAAGTGCCTGATCCTCAAGACTGGTGCTAAGGTCATGCCTGATAAGAATGGTGTTATTACTCCTTCTACTCCTGAGCAAGAAGAGCTTCTGGCCTACCTGCTCAAAGAAGATCGTGGGCTAGTGGCTCCTATTCCTCCTAAACTCTAAGGAACTGCCATGAACTTCACGGCTATTGTCACCGAGATTCTTGGCATGACAAAGAGGCCAGACAAGATTCAGGACATTCGTCGTGAGGTGAATGCC
>Ga0181360_100004_pt1 | contig 40080 bp, 59 predicted proteins | sample Sp13NDMM15SD_FD_141228 | JGI IMG/M metagenome (GOLD analysis project Ga0181360, IMG submission 141228) | Freshwater viral communities from Lake Michigan, USA - Sp13.ND.MM15.S.D | ecosystem: Environmental > Aquatic > Freshwater > Lake | place: USA: Michigan | collected 2013-04-23
GATAAAGCATACCGCCGGGCATAAGATAACCCGCTACCATGTCGCTGGGCATCGTTCACTTTATCAACTACTATGCGGGTAAGGCTGCTGATATATTCCCCGGATTCGTGCAGCAATATCGTTTCTACGAAATCAGCACCTTCAATTACACAAGTGGGTTGAATAACCGATATGCCATGCGAATTTAGTGCAGGAAGCACCGCCTCCCGGACTGAATTAATATCGGCATAGTTTTTTTTAAAGAACGGGTTAACCGCATCTTTTTTAGCGTTGCTCATTTCTTTTTGCGCCTTCACGAGGGCGGCAGAAACGAGGGCTATTGTTGGTGAACAGTTCATTGTTTTTAGATTTAGTTTGAATGATGGTGCTAAGATACGGTTGTTATGTTTAAACCGCAAAATAAATGTTTGCAACATCGTTACAAATTTACTTTTTGCTAATTTGGTTTAAAAGTATAAACTTTGTAGCTATGAAAAAAATGACTATAAAACAGTACGCCGATAAATGCGGAATAAGTGTGCAGGCTGCACATAAGCGGCTGGCATCTATTGAAAATTACCGGGAGATTGTAAGTTTTGAACGTATTAATAAAAATTTCTTTCTCATAGAAGTCAATACCCGTAAGGGTTTTACTGGAAATGCAACATTGTTGCAAAAATAGTTTTGGTTTATACGTTTAAACTGCCTTATCTTTACAGGGTCAATATGACGAAACAATAAAAACTTATCAAAATGACTTACAAATTAACAGTTACGGAAACAGGGAACAAAGCCGGTAAATTTTCTTACACAGTTGTTGATGAAAACGGAACTATTATTTCTACCCGTAAAAGTAACAGGGAGTATGTGGCCTGCACTATTAATGGCTCATATTATTTTGGCCGGTTGGATTTGATAGGTAAAGGCGATCACGGTAAGCAAGTAAAATGGTGTATTGAGCATTCTCAGGAAGTTGTCCCTATTGCATATAAATAACCTTCCTGTTTCCTGATAAGTTCAGGACGGGCGACTAACCGGACGTAAGCGGTTATTTTTATTAACCGGGGTAGCACCCAATAAAACGAAAAAAGATGGTAGAGTATTTAGATAAGGTAGTGTTTAATTTCATTACCGTTACAGGGCATCAGGTAGATGTATCTTATATTTCTACTGGAGAATTAAATAAAGGTCGGGCAGAATACCGGGTGTATGTATCGTTTGCTGGTAAAATAGGCAGACCACAAGGTACATATTGGGGGTATATTAATAAAACCAATGCCGGTAAATATCTATCCGAATTTCTAAAAACGGATTATGCCAAACAGTGTGCTATTAATATACCAGTAAATTAATTATATGACCACTACCTATCCCGACACCCCCCTCCCCTATAACGTGTGGGTTATTTATATTCACTACTTAAACCAGTTGTACAAATGAAACTATCATTCCCCTCCCAGCAAGGTGATTACACCGGCCACCGGTATCATAAGAAGTCAGTAGATCTCGGTAAGGCATGGGCTAAGCATAAGCAGCTATTAGATGAAGAAGTAGAACGCCGCAAAGACTGGCAGCCGGGTTATCAACCTTTGAACGAAACCGCTATTAACAATTACCACGAAAACGAATTGTATGAAAGAGATTAACCTACCCCCGTTTTATGTGGGGCAAAGAGTGGTGGCTTTGCGAAGTCATAGCCAAAATAAGTTTAAAAAAGGGTCTGTGCATATTGTAAAAGGGTGTAAAAATAGTTGCTGTGGATGGCTTGTTAATATAGGAGTATCGTCTATGCGCTATAAATGGGAGTGTTCCGATTGTGGTAAAACTAATCCATCCGATGGCGTATGGTGGATGGCGGCTTACTGCTTCGCCCCTATCGAACCCACCTTCCAATCAATCACCATGCGGGAAACAATCGAAATCGAATCACCTTTAATATCTGTAAACTAATGACCGATCAACTTCTTGAAATCCGGCATCAGCTTCAAACCTTGCCAGGGGGTAGCATTTTCGCACAAGCTATCCGCAACGGCGTGCAAGTGGATTTTAACCAGGCGGCAGATAATTATACCTTAGTAGCTGACATTGTCGGCGAAGATTTACTAACCTCAATAATGGAATTATGAAAGTGCTTAACCTGTATGCCGGTATTGGCGGCAACCGGAAACTTTGGGAAGGTCATGATGTAACCGCTGTCGAGATAAACCCAGAAATAGCAGAAGTATATGCCCACCAATTCCAAAACGATACTATTATAATTGGGGATGCTCACCAATACTTATTAGACCATTACGAAAAATTTGATTTTATAGCATCTTCTGCCCCATGCCAATCCCATACTCGAATGATGAAATTTACCAGGCATAAATTAAAAAGGTATCCTGATATGTCTTTGTACCAAGAAATTATTTTTTTACAGCATTTTTTTAAAGGGGTTTGGTATGTAGAAAATGTAATCCCATATTATACACCACTAATTTCACCTACTGTAAAATGCGGGAGGCATTTAATATGGGCTAATTTTAGTATAAATCCGCTTGAGATTAAGCAACCAAAAAACACCATAAACCTTGCCAGCGTTGCCGGTAAAAAAGTTATGATGGACTGGCTGGGAATCCATTATGAAAAAAATATTTACTATGAAGGGAACCATTGCCCTGCGCAAATTCTTAGAAACTGTATGCACCCAAAATTAGGACTTCACATATTAAACTCCATACCATGAACCTCCCCTACTCCCTGATTGATACTGTAATCGTATTAAGCATATTGTTTATCGTTTTCTTTTGGGCGTTGCGATTACCCCGTAAGAAACCAGGTAAGGTAGTAAAGCACCCTTCAGCGGAGTTGGATGAACACGAGCAACGGATTAGTTAATTATTAAACCCCTAACCAATGAACAAACAGTATATAGCAGACTACCCGAACCGATTATTGAGGGAAGTTCCAACGATTAGTAAGCCGGAACCAGTACCGGGAATTGTAAACGCTGAATATGCCAATCGTTGGATTGAATGGCAAAGACACATGGCCTCTCTCACCACCTACCCGGCCTCATGGCTAACCCCTGAAATGGATGGAAAGGAGATGGAATTGGACAAGGATTTTGTAGTAGGATATGAGGTGGCTGCTAAGTCGGTTATAGAATGGGAAACAGTTACTAAAGATATATACGATATGCGACCTGATAAACACCGCCGCATCATCGCCCTGCCCCCCCCGGCAGAAGCAGCGAAGGAGGAAATAGATATTGAGCAACTGGCCGAAGATTGTTTTAATAATATGAAATCACTGAACCCAAAAGGAGGACTAAAGGAATTTATTCGTATGGCTTTTTTAGCTGGCAGAAATTCTTTACCCGCACCATCCTCCCCGTCACCAACTAAGGGGGAAAGTGTAGTAACAATAGATTATTGTGATGAACTACTTAAAGAGCAGTCCGAAACCTTTTTAAGAATTATTGAGTTAAGGGATAAGGAGATTGAAAGGTTGAAAGACATATTAACCACCACCCCTGCAAGAGATGAAGCGGTGGGGCAAGAAAACAATCTCCATTATTTCAGAGAGGGCTACAAGTATCACCGGGGATTTAATGAAAAAGCAGTACCATATGACGAAGCTGCCGAAATAACAGTATTAAAATGGTTTTCAGCATTAACCAACAATAAGTAACTATATGCCTACATGGATAAAATGCCCGAAATGTGATGGGCAAGGAACGGTAAGCAAGCCTCCTTATGTAGCTGGTGACGTTCACCAATGGTCATCAACAAGTGCTGTGTTTCCTTGTAATGTTTGCAACGGGGAAATGGTATTGTTTGTACCTGACGAACAAGAGCAACCGCAGGAGGGAATGTGGGAAGATGTTTTTGATACTGCACAGGATTGCCATTTTACAACGTTCTTGAAAAATGTAACCCACTTCACCATACACCGTAAAACAGATAAGCAATGACACCTAAGTTACTTATATTTTTAAATCAGTTTTTGCGACCACGATTGGGATACGAAAAGATATTTTAGACAAGAACCGGGACAATGCAAAAGATTTGTTGATATAAAAAAATGTATTAAATGCCGGAAAAGAAAAATAATATCCATGCTTGAAAGGGCTAAACTAAAATCTAAGCAATGACACCGGAAATAAAAAGTAAGATAGACGAGAAATCTGATGAGTACGGTTTTCAAATCCCCTATAATGGAACAGATGAGTTTTATAATAAAGATAAGGTTGTTGGTTTTCAATCCGGCGCAACCTTCGGCTATTCATTAGCAGAGGGGGAAATAGAACGGTTGAAAGGGTTGATAAAAAACCTATACACAATGTACAATCGGGAGGTTATGTTCCCGGATACGTTAGAAAAACATTGGCAACAATTCAAAACCAACAACAATTTATAACCCCTAAAATATAGAAGTATGGAAAAGAAAACCCGAATTGCTCAAAGCGAGATTATTGAAAATATTCTTATGGAAATCCCGTTGCAAACGAAAATTGGAGTTGCTATGCAATTAGAATACATGGGTATTCTTTCTGACTTGGGATTAAGGGAATGTAAAAGTTGGGGTGATGATGAAAATGAATTACTTTCTAAGTTAATGGAGCTGGCAAAAAAGCAGACAGAAAGAATAATGGAAATTTTAAACGAAACGCCTCGTGCCTCGGCAGAATTTAAATTGGAGGATTGGCTGAAAAATGAAAAAAGATACAAATGCCTGCTATGTGGTAGAGATACGTTCACCCAAAAATCACCCCATAATTGCAAAAACGGATTTAGGAAAACCGGGCTGTTTTGGCAAGAAATAAAAGAGTCAGACTAAAAACATAAATGCCCGTCCTGCGGAGATGAAGTGATTGGTATTTGCACTTGTTTTCAAGGTGGATATTTTTAAACAAACCCCTAACCTCTAAACAATAAAGTATGGAACGAAAAGAAATTGAAGGCCGAATAGAAGAAAATGAGTCTATGTTAAAAATGGCTGAATTACACATGGACGAAAGAGCTTGCATGGTTTTGAGGCAACGTATTTTTAATTTAGAAAAGTTGCTTGACGAACCCCTCCCCCCACAGCCAGAGAAGGGAGAGGCGAAGGGAATGGAGGAAGTGTTGTCTAAAAACTATTCATGTGTTTGCGGTGAAATGTATAAGATTAGAAAAATGGTTGACCCTTTATGTACCTATTGCGAACATGGCGATACAATGAAAGAAATGATGTCCGAGTGGGCTTCCCTCGTATCAGCCGATAAGGATAGCACCATTAAGGAGTTGAGGGAGGCTTTGGAGATAACGTACAAATCACTTGCTACATACGGTAGTCACCCTATAATTGAAATTAGGGTTAATGCAGCACTAAATAAATAAACCTATACTTCGCCCTTACTAACGAAGAATTACAAATTAACCCCGAAAAAATAAAATGATATGGATACTATACAAGGGAATAAGTTGATAGGAATATTTGATGGGTGGTATCAAAAAGAATTGCCAAAGAACGGTGATATTAATTGGTTTCATCCTGTCTATTCAACTAAGATTACTAATTCTGTAACCATACCTTCAAGACCAGAAAATTTCAAATACCACACCTCTTGGGATTGGCTAATGCCGGTTGTTGAGAAGATAGAATCGTTATGGATAAACGGAACTCAACCCCTTTGTAAAATTGAGGGGAATTATGTGCATATAGTTCATGAAGTGGGGTATCATAATATAGATTATGCCTATAATTCAAATGAAAAAATAGATAACCAATTAGGGGGCGGTGTTTACCCCAACACAAAAACTAAAATAGAAAATTTATATAAAGTAGTAATTCATTTCATCACATGGTACAACCAGCAATCCTAACCCCCGCCTGGCTGATGATTGAGTTAACCTTTAAAATAAAAAGAAATGAGCAGAGTAATTTTTGTAGGGATGCACAATAAGCCGGGGATGAAACCACTTGATAGTAAAACTATGTCAGGTAAAATGATTGATGCGGTTATAAAAGAATTGCCTTTTCAATGTACAAAATCGAACCTCTGCGAAATAGAATATTTTCCTAAAGACAAAAAAGAAATATTGGTAGGCAACATTACTTGGAATCAGAAGTATGAACCTACTCCCGACACAATAATTGTTCTGTTAGGCCAATGGGTGCAAAAGAATTTTCTATTAACAGAGGCGCAAATTGTAAAATTACCCCACCCCGCAAGCTGCATGGGCAGTGTGAATAAAGATGCTTACCTAAAGACGGCTATTGAAAGGATTATGAAGGTTTCTAACCCATCACCTGCTTAATCTTGTTGTAGTTACGCCCCAATCTCAAAGTGCATCCAATCGTAATTTTTCTCCCGGCCCAATCCTACAAAACCATGCTTATAAAAAATATCATTCATAGCTTTATATTCAGGCCGGGCAAATCTTGCAGTCTTTGAAGTTTCTTTAAGTGTATTACGGGCCGGGTCAAGGTCAATCGCTATTCCCCAAGCGTGGCGGCTCCATTTCGTTTTAGAACCTCTTTGCAGCCTTACGTTTACACAACCGCCGAAAAGGTCAATACCTAACCTGTTTATTTCAGAGTAGCCGTAATGAGCCAGCAAATCAGTAAAGACGGCGGCTAAGTTTGCCGCTATTAGTTTATGGCATTGAATTTTGCTGACAGTCTTTGTGGTGTCCCAAGCTATCCGCATTGGGTATGGCAGTAATATAGATTGAAGGTTGTCCGGGTCTCCCGGTTGTCCGTACTTGGCAATAATCTGGCTGTCGTTTAACATAGATTTCTTTTTATGTTTAGCGTATAAATGGTAGTATAAAAATCCTAACATGGTTACGGTTTTTTACGTTTCTTCTTAATAGCCGGGTAAACCAGCACCCCGTTCTTTCGGTAGCGGCGGCGTATGTTGTGGATTACTATCATACTGGCTTTTTTGTTTTGCGATATATAAAACCAATCAGCCCAAGTGCCAATATTCCCCAAGTTATGAATGATGATTTGCGCCACTTGTTGCGTTTGGATTTCATATCATCGTACTCAGCGGTACGTTTCTCAAGTTGTGTAATCGCAGATAACCTTTCGATACTGCACAGGTCTAAAGCTGCTGTATTTGTTACCCGCATAGTATCTGTTATGGTAATTGTTTTTGTTACCACTTTGCCGGGTAGCTGTACCGTTTTTATAATGGTAACAGTATCTTCAAAAACTTTTACTTCTGTTATTGTGTCAATCGTATTACCCCACAAAGTATCGTACATGATAACGCTATCACCTTTTAATACTGAATCTTTGCATGGATAAATTCTACTGCAATAATCAGCCCCGATTGCCGGGAAGGTGGCCACCGCCTTACCATGCTGCACGGTGGCTTTACGCTGATTGTAGCAACCGCCTAATGTCATTACGAATAACAGTAGAACGGTTGCAATAACGAATAGGAGTAGCCTCATTTGCCTCCCGTGTTAATCGTTGTTGTTGTCATCAATCGCAAAATGATATTGCCGATTGTAAGAACAAAGCCTGCAATCTTCGCTACTTGCCCCGAAGGGAAAGCACTTGAAAATTCGCCTGCTGCGGCTACTAACAGTCCAATTATGTTGAACCATAGCGTTTTGCTTTCATACCAATTTTTCATATATCTAATTTTTAGTTTATTGAATCCGCTTTATCTGTTTTTTCATCTATCACATTTCTTATTCTCCTTTCTCCTTTTGTTTTCCCGTACTGAATAACATAAGAACCAAAGAAACCAACTACAAAAAAAGAAGTCGCTTTCCATCCTGATATTTTGGAGTACGCCCCTTCAACTTCGTTATAGATAAAGTACCATGCAGCGACTGATACAAAGGATAGCATGATGGAAAACCTATCCAAATATACATAATCTTTATACCAATCAAAAGGGACGTTGCCTACTCTTGCTGTCTTGTTCAAGTTAATCAACTTGCAAAGACAGTGAGCAAAAACGCCCAAAAGTCCGATTAAGAAAATTACAATGATATTCATACACTAATGATTTTTTAAATATTTTTCTATCCCCTTCTCACAATCCGCACTCCCGATGGAAGTAATTATAAACCTCACCACCTTACTTCGCCTTGTCAGATAATACAATGTTATTACTAACGCCAATCCACCTACTGTAATTTGAAAAACAATATTGTAAATATCGTCTTTCTGAAAAATAAGATAGTAAGCCGCAAACAAACATTCCGCTATCGCTGCCGCCCTGCTTACATAACAGAACTTAAAACTAAACGCAACGGCTAACATAAACAACGGGAATAGTAAGTTAGTCCCTACTGCCATGTTAAGATACATTCCGTTCCGGTAATAAAAATCAGCGTCAATAAAATAAAGAACATTTGCCAACACTTGCAAGGTTACCAGTATCACCGGAAACCAAGAAATAGTAAGTATTGACATCCTTTTAATCATTTGCTATGTTTAGCGCATCCAACGGAAACAATCACCGTCCCATCTTCTTTACGAGGTACAACGGCATGGTAGTCTATAATTTTCAAAGTTCTTGTCCTGCCTGTTTTTATCGTATAACTCCCCGAAATATATTTAGTCCCGGTACTTATATTACTACTCCATTCTTTCCATGCCCTTTCCCGGTCTGTATCAATTATAAAATTAGTCCAGCCCGAACCTTTCATTTGTTCTTGTGTTGTTTCAAACAGTTCGCATAATGCCTCGTTAGCCAATACACATAGTCCCTGATGGTCGCAGATAAAAAAGCAATCATGCAGTAGCATTACAAGGCCATCTATTTTGCCTGAAACGAAATCAATGCTTTGCGTGTTGGTGTCAAGTTCCTTTTTATTTTCTTCGTATTCTTCTAAGAACTTTATTAACTCTTTTATCCGGTTGTACATCCAACGTAAGCCGCCAAAGAATACCCCCACTAAGGTTAATAATGTGAGCCATTCTTTCCAGTTAAAAATCATTTACTTGTCTTTGTTCTAAAAAGCCATTTATCTAATCTATTGCCTGCCCATCTGCTAAGTTGAAAAAATGTGATACCCCCGAAAAGCATTAATACTAATATTAACACCCCCGTAAATACCGATAAGGCCAATGTATCAAATAGACCGTGATGAAAAGCCAACGATACCGCCCTTTCCCCTGTTCCGATACTGCCCAAAATAAAAGATGTTTTACTCATTACTTGGGTTTTGGTGTTCCTACTGTTCCTGAATTAATAGCCGTTGCAATCGCTTCCGCTTCCTCTAAGGTATCGAAAATTACGGCATCATTTACATTACCCCATTGACAACGGGCGTATTCCGGGTTATAGGAGATCATGTAAAGTTTCGTTGTCTCGTTGATTTTTACTACAAATTCTTGTGGCATATGTTTAGTTTTTAGTTATTATTAATATATTGCTACCCATGAAGGTATTACACTTGCCGTTATAGCACTCATGTTTATCGTTGCGGGCAAATCCGTTCCGGTGGATGTGCCATACAATTTCGCTGAATTAGTAAACCCTAATGCTGTCCCGGCCATTGCCAAGTTATTTAATGCCACCCCCGAAGCCAATGCAGGTGCTGTCGTTTGCGCCGATTGGTTGTAAATCATAGCAACTACATAATTGCCCGGAGCCGCAACGTAAGGGGTAGTAAAGGCTATTGTCTGTACTGCGTTAGCAGCACTTTTCCATAAGTTTGAATTGTTAGCGGATGAAGCAACTAACGTTAGTAGCCCGGTTGTAGTGTTGTACCTGTATAATCCGATACGATTATTATTGTCCCCTGTATAATTACCCAAGACACGGACATACACTTTCATACCAGTAAGTGTTGAAGGCTTTGGGACGTATATACTTGTGTACTTTATCTGCCCATCTACCAATGCCGTTGATACGTTGGAATAAAATAACCGCTGCCCCACCGTTTCGGCAATTATATTACTCCCGTAATATTGATAAGAAAGCACATCGTTATTGGCAACGGTAACTCCCATTGCACCCCACCAAATTGGTATGCCGGTGTTCGAATATACATTGGTCACTAAAACACTATCGGTTTCATTAAATTTTATAAAAGGGACGTTACTATGGTAAACAACTGTTTGACTATTTGCAATACTACTCAGTAGTAATAATATTATTAATCTCATGGGAATGGTTTAAAAAATAAAAAGAAATTACTTGTATTCGTTGTCGCTCTCACTTTATACGCTATGGCTATTTCCCCCCAATCAGCACTACCCGATAATGTAGCCGGTGCTGTTTCAGTAGCGGCCCCTGATAACTTATACATACTTCGCATTCTCGTTTCCCCATCTGCTATTCCGTATAAGGTATATCCTGATCCGGCCGCAGATACAGCCGATGTAAATTGAGTGCCTACAGTAGCTACAATCAATTCACCTGTTGCCGCTGTTGTCAATGTAGATACAGAAGGCGATGTTGATGTTCCAGTACCAGAACTACTTGCATCAATTACAGTAGCGTTAGTAGTTTCACAGCCACTATATTCATCAACCGCCACTAACACATAGTTAGGGTCTGCATCACTAAGCGTTACGGTGACAGATGTTACCCCTGAATTTACCTGTACCCCGTACGCCTGATATATTCTGAATGATGGCGAACCGCTACTCGTTACCGGGGAACTAACTACATAAGTATTGCTGGCATTATCCGTAACTGATGTTACAGTAGTAGTTGTATTGTTATTGATATAAATACTAACAACTGCTAAATTATTCTGCGTTGTGGAAATCGTTGTGACCACAGTAGTAGAAAACCCATTCGAACCATCCTGAGTTTGCACCGCCGCCGCTGCCGTTACTTTTTCAGGTCTATGAATAGCGGTTAAGCCTGCCGGTTCGTAGGCAATGAATGCTGAACATAGAATGAATAGTATAATAAGTAGTTTCATAGTTAATCCAAATATATTTGAGCCACATAATCCCATTTAGTATCGGTTGTATTATAAACGAATCCCCAGTATGCGTAATAAGTCCCCCTTATTGTTGAAGGGAGTGGTAAACTTGTACTGCCCCTAAAAACAGAGTTCCAGGTAGCCGTTCTATTTGTCCCGTCACCTTTAACTCTTATTGTTAATTTTTGCCCGTGTGCGATGGTTCCCGTTGGGGCGTTGAAAAGCAAATCGCCGGCTTGTGCAGTTATCACATACAAGTCCGTTACGTCTGCGTTTATCGTTGTGCTGGTGGTGTATGATGCGGCTGATACAACTTGGGGGGTGTAACGTCCCAATGTAGCCCACGAAGCGTTACCGCTTGCATCGCTTGTAAGAACTTTGCCAACACCTTGTGCCCCGTCTGTAAGTTTTAGTGTATAGTTTGCGGTTGTTGCACCTGTTGCGGTTATGTCAAGACCCACGTTTGTTCCGCTTGTTGCGTTGGTGTTAGTTACTGAAATACGGCCACCTGTAACTGTTATTGCGTTAGTACCATTGGCACCGCTGCTTACAATATTTAAAACTTCGTTCGCCCCCGATTTTGCTGTTCCCGTACTTGTTAAGTCAAGCAATGTCCCCGATGATAAGAAATCGGATGAAATTTTAGCGGCAATTCCTGTTGTAAAACTATTGGGTACTAATACTTCTAAATACGAAGTAGGAGTCCCATTCCCAATACCTACGTTACCGCCTGACGTAATTAAAGCGTAATTATTAGTAGCATTACCAACGGATATTGACACTCCTGTATTAGTTGTGTGTGCACCTGCTGCCGAAAATAGTGCAGCCATATTAGCCGCCGAGCCTGAAGCAGTAGCGTTTATTGCCCTATTAGTTGTAGCTGTTCCACTTGCATTAAAAGTTCCCGCTTCATTTAAAGTACCCGCTCCTGATACAGTTGCGTAAATTGCCCTGTTAGTTCCTGCACCAGTATATGATTCAAAATACCCTGCTATGTTTGTTGGGGTAGTTCCACTATGCCGATTTGTAACACTCATTCCATATGTGGTTATACTTGATGAAGCGTTTGCCCCGCTGACATCTATTTTAAAAGCCGTTTGGTCTCCCGCTGCTGCTGTCCCTGTGACTACTAAGTCTAATAATTTACCGCCCGCTAATGATGATGAGGCTATGTATTGCCCCGTTCCTGAGGTCAGGCTATTATAAGTTTGTGCGAATGCTGCACTTGTTGTTGCTTGTGTTGTATTAGTTGAAGCCAACTGCAACGCCTGCCCGGTAAATGTCATTTGCGAACTTCCCGTCACCGCCCCGCTTGTGCTATACATTACCCTTGTGTCCGCAACCGTTGTAGTGAGTGCAAGTGTTGGCGTTGTAGTGCTATTCGTTACTGTACCATCGAAGCCGCTGCCGTCTGTGAAAGTGAACGATTGAACCGTTCCGACCTCCGTAGCCGTTACCGTAAAAGCATTACCGCTTCTACTCATTACTGCAATTCCTGCCCCGGTGATACTAAACGAACCTCCGCCGTCTGATAAGGTTACTAACGGTGAAGTAGTACCGCTGAAAGATAACGTCTGAGCAGCACCGCCTGAAGGTACTACCCAAGTTAATACACCATCCCCGGCTACGTCTGTCAATGCACCCCCGGCAACATAAGCAGGCGGTAAAGAATATATAAGGCTTGTCGCTTGTGCTACTGTTTTAAAAGCGGTGTAGTTTGTTCCGCTGCCGCTTGGTTCTAATATTCGCATTTCCCCGGAAGAAACCCCGTTGGTTAAAATTACATTGCCCGTAAATGTATGGCCTGCGGAGGCAAAATATTCGATTGATGATGTTGGGTCTATTATATTAATATATGTACTATTCACGCTGCCTCCAATATCACCTATTGTAACATTCCCCGTATTATTTATATCTAATAAATTGCCATACGCCGTACTACTCACTGTCATACCCCCCAATGCCGGGACTCTTACCCGTTCAACACTATCCGTTCGGATAACAAAGTCAACGCTGTCATGTGTACCAATGTAGTTAATGGTGGCTGATAACCCTGTATTACCCGTTACCCCCCAATAACTGCCGGTCAATGCCGGAAGATCTGCCGCTACTAAAGCCCGGAAGGTAGGGTTGCCACTACTGCCGTTCGGTGAAGCGAATACCAAATTTTGCAACTGCGATATTTGAGTAAACGACGTATTATGCGCCGTTTCCGTAGTGGTAAACAACGGTGATAAATCCCCGGTCGTTCGTAGATACGGGTCTAACATTGCAGATGTATCGGAAATATTCAGCTTCCCACCAAAAGCCATCGTATCAGATACCGTTAACCGATTATTGACGGCATCCCATCTTACATCATGTGTCCCAGGCGATGTTTGTACACCTTCCCAAACAAACCGTGTTGTATTTAATTTAAAGCTATCTGTAACTATACCGTATAACCGCATATCATTAAACTGTAATCCTAACCCAGCCCCGTTAACGGTTCTTTCTTCTTCGATAGTGCCATCGTCTGTATAAATATTTACACCAGCGGACCCGGTACTATCAATGAAACCAAATATCGAAACGCCGCCTTTTACAAAAAAAACGCTGTCGCTTGCCGTTTTTCTGTAAACAGACGTTACCCATTTATTCGCCGTATCAGCAGGGGCTAACCCCACACTATCAGTGAAGGCTAAAAAATCATCCGGCCCTTTTGCGTAATAAACGGAATTACCACTTTTGAATACTGCACTAACATAAGTACGCCAGGTTGAATCCGTAAAATAATATAAATCATGATTCAGCGTATCCACCGCAATACCCCCTGCCCTATTCTGCTCATTCACTCTTACGCCAACGGGGACACCACCGTAAACCGGCATCCTTGCGCTACTATCCAACTGAATAGATATATAGTCATACCTATTATTAAGTTTGGTATAGTTCGGGGGCCGTTGCGCTGAAGCGACCGAACTAAGTAGTAATAAAAAAAACAAAATCTTTTTCATAGTTAATTATTTTCGTCCCACATTATAAAAATCTTTTCTTGGTTTACTATTGTTAAGAATATAAACCCTCCCATACCATTAATACCGTTCCCCCCTGATAGCTGCCCGTTAAATGGGGTTTCAAAAGTAAAACTACCGTCCGAACTATTATAAAGCACTTCCCTGTTTCCAGGCGTTCCGTCTGTTATTATATTGTACCCTATCCCTTCCCGTTTTACGCTTAGTATTTTTCTAAAAGCTAAGGTTGCAATAGTTATAGAACTATTGCCGGGAACAGTTCCGTATATATGGCTACTAACTTGCATCTTCCGTCCAAATTACAAATATTATTTCACCATCATTAAAAGGTATTGCCGGGTCAAAAGTAATTGTACTACCCCCCGTATATTTAGCTTGCCGATTAAGGGGTGTTCCTGTATCTACAATATCATGTTCTGTCCCCTCCCTATCAACTTCTATTACCGTATGCCCCGCAAACGACCTACCAAAATGACCAACGCCTGATATACCGCTTTCGCCTTCACTCGTTACCCACCAATCTGAATAAATAGTTTGGCACTCAACCGGCGGGTTAGGATCAACTTCAGTTATTGTTATGCCGCCTGTCCCCTCAAGTTGTAAATCAAACTCAGCAAAAGCATTCACTTCGCTGCTTATGTCATCGGTACGAACTAAAAACAAACCAGCTACTACCACAATGCCGCCGGAAACATCTTCGTAAACGAATTGCATTTCTATTTCACTTCGCCTGATAGCTTCCTGCAAAAAATAGAAATTACTTAATCTCGTTGCCGTGTTCCCGGTAGTTAATACCCCTTGCACACTTCCCCGGCAATCGCTTATCCGTACCCGTTTTTTTCTAGATAGCCCGGCGTTAACATCTGTTTTTCCGATTAACTCATTTTCAAATTGAAAGTTGCAACTAAAGGCACAACCAATAGTGACGAAGCCGCTGCCGGTATTAGCCCGAACACTTACACCGCTGCCGTAAACTTCGTTGCTCATTTGGTAAGGTATTTAAAAGAGTTGCCTGTATATTGTTTATCTACGTATTCGTTGCTGCACTCTGCGAAATAGGCCGTCCATTCGCAAAGGTGGCTATCATATTCATAGTGTAAAAGTAAGAATATTCTACCTATTGTATTTAGGTGAGGGTCTGCCATAACGTAACGGTTCAGCATAGACGGGGCAGGGTTGCTATGGTCAACCGTGCCATCAAAAGTCACCATCGTTCTATTGAACTGATTCCAAACGTCAAACGATTGAATTTCCCCGAACGGTTTCGGGAACTCCGGGCCGTCTGGTTCTTGTGCTGCATTATAAAATAAACCAGCCAACGGGTATAAATAAATGGAGATTGTGATTTCAGCGGCAGATTCGTTTACCGTATCTGCATCGACCGCTATTGCCGTAACGTTACCAACTAAGCTATAATCACAATCGGTTACCCTGGAAGTAATGTTATTAGAACTTGAACCAGTTATAACTATTAAAGTCCCAATAGGTAAATTCCAATAACCGGGGAGTGAAAAACTGTTACCGTTTATGAATGTTGCTGACCCTGTGTAGTAAGGCACTAAATCTCCGGCAATCAATAAGGCCCCTTTAAATAATTTCTTCGGACTATCGGAAATGTACACTTGTTTTTCTCTTACGTTACGGGTTGCCACGTCCTGCATTACTAACTGTTGCTGTCCGGTATATTTTCGGTATGAACCGTTAACCCATGCAAGGTAATCGAATGTAACGCTGTCAATGTAAGTGTCTTTAGTAGCACCATATAACGAACTCCTATAAACGAGAATACGGATATACCCATCAACGGGGAGCTCCGCACTTTCACCATCATACAGAGATACGCTTTCAGTTGTTTCGTCCGCTGCATCGCCTTCGTGGTAAAAATATCTCTGGTTCGTCCTGAATGTAGCGGTACATTGTATCCAATATCTTAAAGTCGGGTCGGTTGCCCCTGTATTTCTGGCATGATGTGTCCAATAAGTACCATCGTTACCGTATAAGCGAACTTGAACGTCCGCATCTCTATACGGCCCCGAACCGGCAACGTCCGAACTCAACCGCCTTGCAACACCGATAATAAACTTATCCTTTGCACTCATATAAATTTTAGAACTCATAACGAATGTGAACCGGGCGGCATCGGCATCTAATACCAAATACCTTTCCGTTTCATAATCGTTAACGAATATTCTCTTTACATAAATGCCAGTTGTTTGTGGGTCATCACTTGAAGTATTTGACCATAATTTTTCCCAGCAATCTAAATCATAAGTCTTTTCGTTCGGGTCGCTGTCATCTATAACCGCCCCCCTTTCAAAATCAACATTGCAGGGTATCTCTTCGGGAGTTTCATATTTAAACGTTAACCGGCTTTCTTTTATAAGCCTATCGTTACTCATTACCGGGTCATCATTCATCCAGGAGTACGTTTGCCCTACTCCTATATTTTTACTATTCGTTTCTGTAAATTTCCCTATGAAATTACCTAAGTAACTCCACTCATAGACTGTATTCGTTGGCAATCCTATTTCTACTTCATCCACTCTTACTATTCGCCACACTCCCCAATCCTGAAACAGGGTAGCTTCTTCGCCAAGTATTCTTACTAATACTTCATAGCAATTAATGCAACTTCCTACTTCGTCCTCAAATGTTTTTGCATCTAAATAATTCCATTTGAAAAAATGCCCGTTGCCGGTATTGTCATTATTCAAGTCTTGTGCTGTTACTTCCCGGATATTGAACGTAGATTTTATATTTAGGTTAGTTTCAATTTTAGACAATGCCCAGCATATAAAAGATAGAATATCATATTCATTTTCCGGGTTGTTGCCATCAAAATCAGTTAGCGGTATATCATTTAAAAATCCCAAACCATCCACCGCCACCAAATTAATAACGTTAGGGTCTGGCATAAATTCCTGACTAATATCAGCTAACGATAAGAAGCCAACGAAATTCAACACATCGTCAATATAATAATTAACCCGGAACGAATCATCACCGCCCTGTGAAAAATTATTTATGCTAACATCGTTTGACGAATAAATCTGTATATTTAATTGCCTTGCCCGTATCGGCGTAAATTTATCTTCCGCATTATCAATAACAATATCCCGAACCGGGTTATCTGTCATTTCTAAAGTAGTTATTTCTTCCTCCGAAGTCCAATAGATATTCCCCGTTGGTGTTTGTACGGTAAAAGTAAATTCATAATCCGCAAAAGGTAATGTTATCGTTCGTGGGGAAGTTACACCGCCGGTATTGCTACTCCAATTAACACCACCGTCCGAACTGTAACCTATAGATGTACCCGTTGCATTAGCCGGTAATGTATCGAAGGTAAAAGTAAATTCAATGTTCGGACCTACTGTTTCCTGTGAAACAACGATATTAAACGGGTTGCTATTGCCGTCTAAAATATCAATACGTTTAGTTACCTGGATATTTTCATTCGCCAAGTTGGTTTCAATATCTACATATTCGCCCCGGTATATTCTCATCTCACTCCCGCCCTCCCTTGCGCCCTTGACGTTCTTGCGTTCTGTAAAATCATATCATTACCCCGTAATCTACCGGTAACGACTACCCGCTGTAATTGACCGCCACCGCCTAACCCGGCTAACATACCCCGCAATTTATCCAACGGGGCAACTACTTCCGGGTTTGATCTGCTGGTTCCCGAACCTTCACCGATAAGGGCAAGTTGTGGGCCGGTAACTAAACCACCGGAAGCGAAGCCTAATATTTTCCCGAATATGGCACCGAATCCTTTTGCACCCCCTATTCCCCCTGGTAATACTGCACTAAGGATGGCCGCTGTGATAGCGGCTGAAATAAGTTTTTTAATTAGTTGTGAAACGGCATCGCCGATCCCTTTGAAAAATGCTTTTAAAGGGTTTTCACCTTCTTTTATCGCATCAAATAATCCTGCAAAAGCAGGCTGTAAAATATTATTTATAACCGTTGCGGCCCGTATTGCCCCGGCTTCAATGCCGCTAAATAATTCTTTTGGTAAGTCAGCGAAAAGAGTATTAGTAGGGAAAAGACTTTTAAGAATGTTAGCCCGGTCTTTCTCTTTTTGCTCTAATCTTACCGCCGCATCAATAGTAACATCAACCGGTCTATCTTTAAAATAATCCGTGTACTCCTTGCCTAATACCGCTGCGAACCTTTCTGCATCGGTTCTGTTATCAGTTATAACCTCTTCAGGTGGTGGGTAGTTTACCTCAACTTCGGGGGTTATTTTTAGTTTTATATCTGTTATGCTAATACCCCCTTGTATGGCAAAATTAATCAGGTCAACTTGTTTCTTTAAATCCTCCCGACTTAATTTTAACTCAGGGTCAATAGTGACAGAAAACTTCTTGTTCTTAAAATCATCCAAAAACTTTAAAGACTTTTCAAACTCTTGCTGCTTAGTATCAAAAAATCTTACATCTAATTTTAAGTCAATTTGATTTTTAAAAGCATCTGATAATTTCTTTGCTTCGCTTATTGTGTCAGATACATATTTCTCATAATCAGCTTTTCGTTTATCTGATAAAGCCTTTGCATCTTGTGCAGCCTTTTCATTAACTGCTTTTTGTTTTTCTTGTTCGTCTGCAATGGCCTTACCTATCTCAACCGGGATATTCAACAAGTTTAATAAAGTACCTTGTTGTAACCCTTTCAAATCGTTCTCTAAAGATTTAACTTCTTTTCGCACCGCCTGGAATTGCGTTACCGCTGAAACCCCGGCTTCGTCTAATTTCTTAATGAAGTTTACCGGGATATTTTCTATACTACCAAACTGCTTTATCAGTTTATCCAACTCAGTTGAGTTGCCCCGGTTAAACGACCTCAATGCTGCATTGCTTTCACCGATATTAATAGATAACCCCGTTTGCTCTTTTCTTAACTCAGCAATCTTAGACTTTATTTTTTCAATACCCTCAACGTTCCGACCTATTTCGTCCGCATTGTTTGCAATGGTTAATGACGGACCTTTGAGACCCGCCAATTCATTTTGCAGCTTTTGCACCTTCCCTTTAAATTCTAAGGAGTCTTTGAAATTCTCAACATCGGCCTTAATGTCCCGCATCATATTACCGAACTTCCCGGCAGATATTTCAGCCTTACTAAATAAAGCGTCTGCCCCGAATATGGCCGTTTTCAATCCATCCAAAACACCAATAAGAAGATTCCCGGCTAATTGCCCCACCCCAAAAGCCCCGGCTATTTTAAAGAAAGATGCAGCCCCGTTATTTGCCGCATTGGATAACGTAGGTATTTGTGTAGCGGTTGTATTAAGAACACCTGATAGGCTTCTTAGTTTAGATCCTGCCAACACACCTGATTCACCAAGTATGGTAAACCCACTTGCCCCGGTTGTTTTTAACGTATTGGCAAGTGCTGTGATTGCACTACCCGCCTGCTTTGTTGATTGAGAAAATTTTGAAGAAACTGCCGTAGATGCAGTAGTTGCCGTGGATGCTAATTTCGTAAACGAACCCGCTGCCGTGTTCGCCGCCGCTGGTATATCTTTGGATAAGGCTCTGACCGCCTGACTAACGTCCGCCCCTACCTGTATTTTAAGACCTTCCGGCATTGCTTAATTTTTTTGCGGCCTCTGCTACTTTGAACGAACGCAATACCTCAAACGCCTTTTCACTTATATTGCCCCTATCCGTATCCGTTGGTAATGGCCATAATTTATTTATCTTACTTGCTACTTTAGCCCCACCCATATTAGTAGAGGCTATAATTACTGTCATACGCCGATACATTGCCTGCATCATTATATCCCTATCCCGAAGGCCATTGATAGCTAACACCAACTCCCGGAAAGTATATTGTCCTAACTCCCAGGGCCGGATTCCAAGTTCTCCAAAGGCAAGCTGTTCGATTCCATCGAAGTCTCTTTCGACTGATCCGCTACCTGATTTTTTTTTTCAGCGTCTTTTATTAGGTTTTGAACGTCCTCACTATTACGCCAAACCGTAATTATATCAGATAGTATCTGCTTACCTTCTTCCGTTTGTGCTATTTCATCAATGGCCCGGCTGAAATCTTCCACCGTCAGGATAGCCTGAATATTTTTATTCACACAATTATTTTCATAACCGCTGTGAATTATTCTGCTTAACCCAATATCGGTTAACGTTCCATCTTCTTCAATCAGCAGATCGGCGTTTTTGCCCGTCCTGATTGACTTATAAGACAGATAACCGAATTTCAGCCCGACCTCTTTGCCGGCAATGGTGATCCTTGTATAACTCATAGTTTATGATTCATCATATTCATCCAGCACACCAACACCTGTGAACTCCCAGCTAAATGTAAGGAATCCATCACTACCGGCAGATGCGGCAGCACCAAGATTACCAAAGTAGCCGTTACCAAAGTTGTTGATCGCTTCACCTTCCGTAAATCCACTTGCTGCATCGGCTTCGCTTATATAGCTGAATTGTACTTTAGTACCATCAACTATAAGGGCTTTAATATCCTGGTAGTTCCCTTCCAATGCAGTAGGTTCTACATTCTGAACAGCGTTACCGCTTGCGCTAAATGTTGGGATACCTGGTTTTGCTTTGATACCGCAATTAGTCTCTTTAGTTGCAATATCTGCACTTATTGTAAATGTGCTGTCCTCGGTACATACGATAGTAGTCCAGTCCGTTTCCGGCGGCACCCTGTACTTGAAGTTTATTAGTTTACCTGCTATTTCTGACATGGTATAAAATTTAAGATTGTGATTGTAATTGTAAAACCCTGTGAACGTTTCTAACGATTAAACGGTGATACCTGTTTGTACCATCGTCCTCTGAAATATATGTTGAGTCCCGTCTTATTACGGAAACAATTTGAATATCATTCTGCGAAGGCAAAGCACAATGTGCAACGTCAACCGGGAAAAGCAACTCACTTATTTCTTCGTCAATCTCCCCGGCAATAGCATCATTAATCATAGTGCTGAATTTAGTAACCACTTCCGTAATTATAACGGGGTTGCTCACACCGGATTGATTATTGCTACTATCCGTATCACTTTCGACACGAAGTAAAACGTAATTGCCTTGTTCAGTAGCCGGGGCATCTACACGGTAAACAGGAACGGGTAACGTACCGTCCAATAATTCAAACCATGCTTTTAATACCCTGTTAGTTACGTTTATCATATCCCGATAATTTTCGGTTGTGTTACACTTGACGGCATTATAACTTTTACCTTGCTTACGTTTGCTATCCTTGCTTCAACATTACGTACCATTTGCGGCCAAACTATGTGCATCTGCTTAAAAAAATACGGATGCGGTTTCACACCATTCTTTAAGATACTCAAAGCTATTGGCCATGCAGCGGCGTAATCTTCGGCGTATCTGCTAACCTTGCTGCCTATTCGCTTTCTGGTTTTTGTGCTGTACCTACCTGTTATACCTTTCCGGGCTACCCATCGCACTATCATTCGCAATAGTTCCATAAAATCACCTTTAGGCCAAGTTATGTCAGCAATTAGCTTTTCAGTCCCCGGTATCGGTCGATACTTGGCTTTAGTTCCAAACTCCATAAAAGGGGCGTAAAACTTTTGAGCCACAATATCATACTTCATATTACTTCCGTAATAACTGATAGCCGAACGCAAAGCACTCTGGTCTGCCGGTGCATCGTTCTTAGCCAATTTTACCCACTCTTGCGACATCGTTTGCAACTCACCGTCTACAATTTTCGGTAACATTTCAGCAACGGAGGCAAATTCTGCCTTCAACCCTGCTAATCCTGTTACTTTAACTTTAAACATCTGACTTACTTGTTGCCGTTAGTCGGTAATAAAATTGCTTCTCATCTATTGCCCGTATATCCGATATTGTCCACTTACGACCTGAATAAATAACCTTCCAATTACAGTTAGGGTGTAAATCAAAACGAAAACGTATTAGAAAATCTTTTGTCTCCCCTAATTGCGTTTGCCCATTCTGGTAAGCCCTGAATCCTGTTGGGTTACTTATTTCAGCCCAAAGGTTCCTGCCTACTCCCCTGGTTTCTTCCCAATTCCCCGCCGTTGATTGTGCAGAAACATACTGCACTAACTGAATCTGTTTTCTATTGCCTATTGCCATGCTTTTACCCTCCTATACGGCCTTGCAATAGCTGCCGCCCGAATAGGTGAACCGGGCAACTCTTCGTCCCCTCTATGTTCATAGGCCCAAGCCACATAAGCTAAAATAGAATCTTCAACCCACTTCGGGTAATCGGTATAACCAGCTTCATAAGTCGCTGTAATACGGTTGCAAAACTTATCTACTATTTTCGGGTATTGATTACCGATAATTGTGTAGTCAGTACTTTCAATAGTATCACCTTCGCTATCCGTTAATACAACTGAACCAATAAGCGGACCCGGTAATTCATAGTATCCTGCCTGATTTAAAAGAGCTACTGTTAAAGTACGGGGAACAATAAATTGACCTGTAAACTTTTCCACCCACATACGGCCTTCTGTTATCATGGCCTCAATAAGTGTGTCATCAAAATCAAATTCTTGTTCCCCGCTTTCATCACTTGTAAACCCTTCCAAACGTAGATAGTTCTTCGCCTGCGTCAACGTCACCGGTTCGGTAATGTCTCCGCTGTCAAAATCTTCATCTACGTTTATTTCACGGTTTACTAACATGATTAAGAACCTGAATCAAGTGATGCAATACCATCTGCAAATGAATCGTAAACGAAACTATTTACATGGTTTGTTTTGATATAATGTACTAACCGCATCTCAGCTAAGATAGTAACCAGGTTATTCGTAAAGTCGTTACCATCACGCCCTACTGATACTGTCAATGCTTTTCTTATCCTTACGTTTGATTTATTGAAGTCACCGATTAAGAAATTGCCAGCGGTTACCAATGTGTTTTCTACAACCCGAACACCCTTAACGGTTGTTCTTTCGTTGGTTGAGAAAGGAGGCATCAGGTAATGACCGTCTGTACCTTTTTCAAGGTCCAGGCTTGCTGCATCTTCAGGGTGCAATACTATTTCAGTAGGTGTTGTAAACTGGTTAGTCGCTATCTGAGCGTATGCAGCACGTAATACGTCTAATCTGTTTGGATCGCTTACCGTGCCAGCCAACCCACCAAAACTGATTGCAGGGGCGTACTCCAAGATACCTTTTAGGTTAGGCGTAGAACCGTTACCGTTATAAATACCGGCATCGGCTTTAAGCATAATCAGTTCAACCAGTTCCTGATTGATTTCTGATTGCATAAAATCAATGTCATCCAACATCTCAGTAGATACTTTGATGTAAGCGGTAACTTTTTCAACTTTCTGCGAACGTTCCTGAATGTCGAAATCTGTTTGTGTTTTTGCAGAACCTTCAGCGGTCATACCTGCAGCTCCAGGGTCAGGGTTTGTTTGCTCTGCCCATTGAACGTACATTTTGTTGGTAGCACCAACGTTACACAACTGTAAAAGGAAAGGCTTTCTACGGGCAATGCGGGTTAAACCCATTTCATCATCAGAAAGCAGATAAGGGATAGAGTTAGTACCAACTGCATCTACATTTGACGTTGTCATGGTACCAGCTACTTTCTGTTCATGCTTATCAATAGATAACGCCTTCCATTGGCCTTTACCCATTTCTTTAATTTCGTCAATGTTAGAAATAATCCTGCTGGATACTTCCTGACCGAAATTTTTAACCTGTTTGTCTTTGTGCTTACCGCCGATATTGAAAGTCTTTTTATCGGCAATTAGTTCGTCTTGTGCTGTTATCACCTTTGAAAGTTTTTCCTCCATTGAGGTAATGGTACTTTCTAATGCAGCAACCTTTGGGTCTGCTTTAGGGGCAGCGGCCTTAAGTTCTGCTAACTGCTCTGTAACCGCTTTAAGTTGTAGTGTTATTTCATCTTTAGCGGCCTTAGTAAGATTTGTTTCAAGTGCAGTCTTGAGAGTGTCAAGTTTTTCCTGCAATTCTTTTGTGTCCATGAGACATAAGTTTTAGAGTGAATTAATGAAGGTGTCAATCACCCCCGTTATCTCATTCGGCTTATGCTCGTAAGTGGAATTACCCGGCTCCTTGCTAAGTGAACGTATTGAGTTCAAATGTAATTCTATTTCTTTGAATTTTCCATCAGAAAAATTACCTTTTTTTAATTTCAGTTCCAGCCAATCAATTTCTTCGGCCAATTCAGAAGCTGATTTAATACCTAACGTTGGCGTTTTTTCATTAGCCCCCCAGTTTGTTAAGGTGGAATATTCCCACAACTTCCATTCATAAACTTCCCGAACATCACCTACCATTTTTTCTTTCTTAGCCTCCAATCCTACTGAATGTTCAAGTGACCGGCCATATTCTGCATACAATTTGTAATCTTCATAAACATCTTTGCTTAATTGCTTCTTCATATTAAGCTGCCCCAATATTTCAAGGTAAGCAGATGATTGCTTTCCCTCAATAGGAACTCCTAAAAGCAGGGTGGTATCGTGGTTAAGAAACCATCGAACCCGATTAAAGTTTTCCTTTAGAGTTTTATTGAAACTACCATCCATTGACCGGTCTTTACTACTATCCACATTGCCGATAGCATTAGCGGCTACCAACACACGTCCTTTTTCATCCACATCTTTTATCTGGCTATCAAAATTTTTATATTGTTTCATAGTTATATTTTTTTTACGGGAATACGATAATTTGGATACATCCGGCCCACTCATTTGCAAGGAAGGTTAATATCAAAGTATCTGCATCTGCTTGGGAATAAATTTGAGATCCCTGATTTAATGACAAAAAAACATGGGTCTTACCAACGGGGAACAACCCACTTGAAGAAATAATAGTATAACCCACGTCATCATAAGTATAACTAACTGCGCCGCCCAATGTATTAACGCCAACCGTTGCAACCGGGTTTGAAGTTCCCGTTTGGGTTAACAATGCCATGTAAATTTTTGTTCCGGTCGGATAACCTACACCCGAACCACCGCCACCCGCATAACCTGGAAACATTGCCTCAATGCCAGTTACAAAGTCAGCCTGAGTAGTACAAGCCACCCCCTCAAATGAGATATTAGATATATCTACATTTTCGTAGCCGATTTGATCTACATTGAAATTTATTTTAGTAGGAGTGGTTTCATCATAGCCCCACTCAATACATCTTGAATCCGGGTCTAATCTTTTAAATAACGTACCGTTATCTTTGAAATCTATATAACTTCCGTTGGTTACAAATGTTAGCATGACTTTAAATTTTATATCCCAATCATTCTGCCTATTGGTTTTTGACCGGGGTAGATTACTACTGTTGTTTTCCTTTTCGGTATAAGTTCACCGTTGTTGTCTCGTTTATTTACATACACGGCCTGGCACCGGCAATTAATCGTACTTGCTGCACTTGCTTTCGGGTCTCCGGGGAACTGTAACCTATCACCATTGCGAACGTCTGTAAATTCGTCCCCGCTGTCAATCGTTACACCGTTTAGTTCAATGTGGTTTGCGTGTTCGCTTGGCTTCGCCCCCCTTGTTCGGTTATCCACCACCGATACCCATGTTTTCTGCTGCTCGTATTCACTTGTACTTTCCTGCGCTGCATTGCCCACATTAGAGGCCCGGTTAACTTCCGTTCTCACTATCCTTGCAGCCTGGTATCTTTCAAAAGGCCAATTCTCTAATTCGTTTATCATACCATCAATACCCAATCCTTCAACCGTGCCTTTTGTAAGTGCTTTCATTAAGGCATCTCTTGTTGTACGGCTTACTTCAAAAGTTATTTTCTCAATCAAAAATCTGCTTAAATAATCTAAAATAAATCGTGTCCATTCCAAATTAAATCCGAACCCTTTTTTAACGTCTATCTGCAAACGCCGGTATGTTAATTGGGCGTGTTTAAGCCCCACCGTTTTATATAGGGTACGGATTATATCATGGAGTTTTTCATTGGAAACATCTACTGATAAATTAGTGAATGCCTGGTTATAGCCGCCTTCTTTTAAATCATTAATAACCGCCTGCACTTTAAAGTGTAAAGCCTTACGAACTTTTGGTAAGTAAAGCAATTCAAATTTCCGGTTAACCCGAACGTACTGCGCTATTAATTCACTTCGTTTCATAATATCTTTTTGCCCGTTCAAATCTCAATGCTTCCCGTTTCGCCCGTACTATCGTACAAGTTTTCTCTTTTGGTATAAAAGGGTAATCAATCATTACCTTCTCTTTTATATCCGGCCTGTCTCTATAAATCTTCTTCGGGGTCATTGTTCAATGTGTTATCTACTTCGTTTAATTGAAAGTCCTCAAAAGATTCTCCCATCTGTGCCGTAACTCTTGGCTGATCGTAATACGGGTCATCAATTTTTTCAAGCCCCAATAATTCAAGAACCCTATTTAATGGCAACCCCCTATCCATTAGCGGGGTTAACCATTGTACCATATCTTTTACATCGTCCTGAATTTCGCTGTACACGGTCATATCAAAATCAATCACAAACTTTTTATCCAACCCCCACTCACTAACCGCTTTTCTTGTTAGGCTATCCCGCTTCCGGGTTAATCTTGGCATACAGGCCCTCAACGTTAACGACTTCTCAGCTTCAGCGAAATTGTTATAGGCTTTCTGGTCGTCATTCAATAACTGTGAAGGAACGCCAAACGGGTTACACAACATTCTTAAGCCCCACTTTTGGGCTTCTATTATTTGCATTTCTTCGCTACTCAGTCCAATAGGCAGCCAACCCATATCATAGCCTCCGATACCTATACGGGAGCGGTTTGAAGTCCCGGCCCACTCAGTAGTCATCGTACCTTTCAGCCTACTAACTTCTTCAAACAATAACTCACCGTCCACACTTCCAGGCGTACCTTTCAAGTGCAATACACCCTTCACCCCTTCGTTTTCAAAACCCGCTGTTTGTGCATCTACCCCGCTATTGCTATTCTGCATCCTTTTTAAAGATGCCTTTAGCGGTGACACCCCGTACAAGTTATTACCGTTCACTTGCCAGTCAGGATTCCATGTTTTTTCGTGCAAAATATCTTTAGCCAAATATTCTATTGTCGGCCATATATTAACGTTATATTTTTCAACTGTTGAAGGGAATGTATCTGTCGCAAATATATTTACATATTGCGCCGGGAGTAAGTTCAACTCTTGCGGCAGCCCACTATTAGCACCTTTATCTAACATAGTAGCGTAAGTGTAATTGTTACCCATTAGACACTCATAACCGATACCGTTAGCAACAAATTCGTTAAACGTTTCAGTCCTATTTGGGTATTTCAATAAGTCGGCCCACTTGCCAGGGTTACCGGCCAATCTTAACGCCTTACGTTGGTAAGCGGCAGCCATTGCGTAATCCTTAGCACCCCATGAAGATTTTCGCTGCATCCCTTGTAAGCACTTGTAAGCCGTTTCATCAACGACCTCATAAATTCCCCACGGCGCAACGCGGCACTTATCCATTATAAGATTTACAATACTGTAAATAATATCGTTGATATTGTAGCCCTTCGTTAAATAGGTAGTGAGGTTGTCTGTGTAGGATATAAGCCTGCCGTTTATTAGCTGGTATTGAAACCCGTTATTAGCGGGAATGCTGGATGCTTTACTTTCCAGGCGGCGGCTTAATAGGCTCATTTATATATTTTTCTACTGCTAAGGTAAGTATTTCTATTGATTTATGAATTACACCCCAAATTTGCGCCACTAAATCAGCCGCCCACTCTAACAGTAACAGGGGTATGTAAACGATGTAGAGGAGTTTTTTCATACGCTTGTCGCTGTCATTACAAATTTAGGTTTTAATTCGAACCACATTCGCATTAATATCGCATCCCAAAAGTCAGGACTTCGCCCGATAGCTTCTTTAATCTTATCTTTTGGCATTAACCCTTTCTTCATATCGCTATCCAAAAGTTTCTGCTTCACCTGTTCAAACTCCTCAATAATCAAAGGCTGCATCCAATCTTCACACTCCAAATATAAACCATTTGTATTAATTATTTCAGCCATCCTAAAACCACATTGACTTTTGATGTTGTCAAAATTTTCAACAACCGGCTTCCCATTTGCATCTAACGGTTTCTTCGGATCAGCCATTGGCCGGGCATTATTGGTAAATCCTTTAAACCCTCCGAAGTCCTCAACTCCGGAACCCATGCCATCGCTATCAACCAGCACATCTGACTTGCCGCATCCCATTCGATGCCGGGCCGCCTCAATATTAGTAGTCGATACCGTTAGTTTCTCTTTTGAATAAGCCTGCACTTTACCCCTCATCCCGTTCCACTCTATTATCACAATCCTATCACCACCTAACCGGGCTATGTCAGCGGTGATACACTTACGCCCTTCCGGTACATGATTGTTTGTGAATACATCAACCGCCTTTTCGTAATCAATTAAACAGGCGGGATCCGTATCAGTTTCCCACTCACCATGCAGCAACCTTTTTTTCTCATTCGTGTTTAATACCCGCTCCAAATTTTCCAGGTAGCCATCGGGTAGCCGCTTATTATCCTTTGGGAGGGCTTGCACAAATTTCTTCCATACATCTAAGGTTCCTGACTTATATGGTTTATAGTAATCCCGATATAAATAATTTTTAGAAGGGTTACAAGTTTGTAACAATTTAGGGTGCAACCCGTAAACATCATTTTTCCAACGGCCTATACTTGCCGATAGATTATTTTTAGCCGCCTCAACTAATTCCCCAGCTTCCTCTATAAAACCCCGTGTCATCTGCATTGAACCGAAACGATAGTAATCAGGGTCGCTTGGGGCGTAATCAGCATCGAGTAAATAAATACGGGACTTGTTGTTTAACTCAAAATAATTATCCTGCCCGTTGTACTTCCAATAAGCTGATGTAATCTTCCAATGTGCGAACACTTCATGTATGGAAGGGATAGTAAACTTACGGATATTAGTAAGCGATTTTCTGGCAATGAAGTAGGACGTTTCCGGGTAAATAAAAGCGTCCCCGAAAATAAGGGACACCCCTAAGTAAGACTTACCACTACCTTTTGACCCACCGTAAACAATGTCGGACGTTTCTTTATCTAACCAATACCGGGCAACCTCTTTCTGCTTTTCATTGCCATATGTGTTGAAGGTTAATTTCATTCGTAGATCGAAGGTACCGGGTAAAGTGCCTCAAAGTTAATAAACTTCGCCGTGTGTTCATTCGTGCTGAAAAACGGGCCGCTTGCAACTTGCCCTTTCTGCCTGATTTTACAGTCGGGCAATTTAACACCACCACCGATAAAATTACCGTACAAGGATTTACTTAAGTATTCTTTATTAAACCAATCTACATCATTCGACTCCCGGTATTTCTCCCGGTTAATAACCATTGGTGTATGTATATCGTAAAACAATCCATCCGGGTAAACATTCATAGTATTGTTACGCCTTACGTTATACTTACCAAATACTTTTGCATCCAATAAAAAGCAGTTATAATAATTCGGCAATGTTTCGTCAAAATCTTCCCTGGCAAAAATATCGTCATTAGTATATAGAAAATCTTCGTAAGGCGACCGGCTTATTTTAGTCATTATATTAAACTCCTTCCGGGGGGTATCTTCCATTGGTATAAATTCCCCTTTGTACCAAAATGGCTTTTCACCAATAAGGCAAACGCCTGATAATGGTTTGAAGTGCTTAACCAGCGACCTGATTGCATAACGCAACTCTAAACCGTTGTTAATGCAGTTACGGTATGGTATGACCGCTTTTATTTTAAAAATTCTTTATACCGTTCTATTAACTTCCCGTTGCTATGTGCCTCATAAATTGGGCATAACGTATCTGCAAAGTCTCTAATTATATTATCAATAGTATTATTTTCAACCCGTATCGTTTCAGGTAAGTGCCGGAACATTTCACTATCACTTACACCAATAGGACGTTTAACAGACAAAGCGTAATCAATAGCTGAGGATAACCCCCTGCCATGTGATTGCCGGTATAAAAATAAATTTATAGTATTCGCTGCCAAAAAATCTAACAAATCTGATTGACTTAAATAATCATGGTTAATCTCAACCTCAATACTGCTGCCTTTTAAGATAGCCCTCACCTTGTCAGCCTCCCGTCTTGCTAAGTATCCGTCCCTGTCACCGTACTCAGCGAAAGGTATATTTAATTTAATAGTAGCAGATTTATATTGCGCTTTCACTATTTCGGCTATCCGGGGGAAGTTTTTATCAGGGAACCCAAAACCAAAACTACCCACCGTAAAATTGTTTGACGGGGTAACATTATCGCAATTAAATAATGGTCTTATACTGGTATCAATTATTTTGTCAGGCGTAAACTGCATAGCAGCTTCATGAAAAATAGCGTAATGTTTTATACTTCTATCAATAACCCCGTCAGTAACAAAGCCTAATGTAGCGTAATGGTAATTGTATAAAACTATGTCGGGTCTTGAGATGGCAACCGCCTGCAAATAATCAACTTCATTATTTACCTCTGACAATTCAATATCGAAATGAGGTTTAAGTATGTTGAATAATCTTAAACCATAGTCAGCAACCCCGCATTGTTTAGCCTTACGGCTTATCATTAATATTTTCATACCAATCTTCGTAAATTAACCCAAAATAATTTGGGTCTAAACATTTAACGTCTTTATGCGATCTATTAAATCCCTTTGTAGTAAGGTACTCATAAATTCTTTGCTGCCGGTCACTTCCCTCCAAATATTGGTTGTGTTCAATAGTGATAAACCGTACATGGCTCCTTTCAAAATTAAACTCTTTTATTACTTGTTCTTCTTCACCATCAACATCAATAGATAAGTAGTCAATAACCTTTGGCATCCCTGGAATAACAATTCCCCTACCCGCATACATTTTTAATGTAGCACATTGTCTATTTAATTTCAATTTTTCAAACGCCCCGCCCGGTTCAACACATACACCCTCCCAGCCTGCTGTTTCTAAGGCGTATGTATTGCTGCTTTCAATCCCATCATGCGCACCAATATCTACAAAAAAACCATTAGGCCCGAATCTGTTTAATACATATTCATCCTGCCCGGCCTGACTATAAAACATAACTAAACTTTTTAAATATTTTTTCTTCTCCAATATAAGCCTTCGCATCCACCTGGTTTAATACTCCTATTCGTGGGACATCTAAGGCATGAGCAATAGCAAGAGGTAATGATTGCTCCCCTGCAAAGTGATTACAGGATGCAATAATTGTAAATAATTCAGATAGCGACACGAAGCTATTACCTATGTCCTCGCCTTCTACTTCCGGCCACCTTCCGGCTCTTGCAGGGTGTAAGCTAAAATGTGCAACGTTACGGCTCGATCCTTTTGGCCACTTCATCCATGCTATTCCGTTAATAGGGACATTAAACATCTTTGAAAGTAATACTGTCCAATTATCACTATACGCCTTACTTCGCCACATATTTAGATTTATTGCATCTTCACCGTTATACACTTGAACACTATTAGCGTAATCTTGGAATAATAACACAGGCCTTAATTCTTCTACCGTTTTATCAATATCGTAAATAAACCCGTCTGAATGTAAATCCCGGCGATCTGTTATATATAAATCATGTTTACCTGGTGTATTAGCCACCACATACATCATGTGAATTAAATCACCCATCCGACCACCTAAAATAAATTTAGCCATAAGATTTACCTTGCATAGTTGACTTATAATCAGGATTGCTTACCCAGCCATCCGCAAACTCATTCGTATTTGGGAAGTAAGGAGTATAATCATACACCGGGAAATTATATTGATGCCACCCATAACCGATAAACCCCTCCGCTTCGTGCCTATGTGTTAAAGCTGGTTTTGGCCACGTCCGCATTAATTCGCAATGTGTCCAAAAAAAAGTACCAGCAAACATAAAGTTACCCACTTTGTGTTCTGGCATTGCACCTATAATCGGTTGAATCCAATGGCAACCTACTGCCCCGTGTGTTTTTAATTTCTCAACACAATCAGACCAATTAATAACGTTCCAATAAATCATAGACCTTCTCCAACGAATGTTAACCGGGGAAGAATTACTCGACCCCTTACTGTGAGCATAAAGAATTAACCCATCGTTTAATTTAGAGAACTCCCACATAGGTATCTGTGTCACTTGTTCCCAACCGTTATCGGCTTCAGCTATGATATTAAAAAAGATACCTTGCTCAACTAAAAACTGCTTTACCGCTTTTCTATTTCTTATACTACCTACAAGTCCAATGTTAAAAGTAGTAAGGTTGTCAATCAATCCTTTTCTTAAGGCGGCTATATGTTCAGTAACGGCATCTCTCCAGTTACCATCGGCAAATACATGATAGAAATGGTGCATTATTATTTCTTTTTGTTCTTGTTTAAATACGCTTATATGTTCACTCCCCCTTTCCAATCTTTTACCATAACCAGTATCCCATAACGGAGAAACGTTTATTGCCGATACTTGTACGCATTGCTTCCCCATCTTTAAAACTTGACGGGTTAACGTATGGCCGCCTCCCCTATGTTCAAACCATAACCCTTGCTCCCTGGTCATCACCGGATCACTTGGGAATTTTATATTAAGTGAACACTCTTTAGTGATGCAATACGCAACGGTCCTAACGTGGGTAGCTACTGCCTGTGAAATTTGCATGGCTGCAATTCCCACATCTGTTTGCATAGCATTTAAGAAAGGGGTAATAAAATCTTTTTGCATTGGGAAAACATCATCTGTAATCCAAAGTAAGCACTCCCAGTCGTTAGGGAAATTTTCAAGTCGTTCTTTGAATACGTCTTGAACTGCTCCTATGTCCCGGCCTATGTTGTGACGTGGAATATATTTAACGCCGGGAACGTTACATATTTCTTTGCATAGTTCTTTTTCTTCGCCGGTATGTATTATGTGTAAATCAATCCCGTGTTGTTCGCATTGCTGCCAGCAGTATAGCCACCTTTTAAGGTTGCTGTATCTGTTATAGACTATAACGGCAACGGCTACTTTCATTTCTTCTTAGTGGTGTCTATTTGCGGACGGACCTGATTGATTATATCCGTCTGCAATGGTACTATCACACTATCCTGAATGTACTTAACTTGCCGGGAAGGGAGGTCTGAATTAATCAGTACGTTGTTGATATACTGCATACCGTTTAAATGTTTCTGCCATTGCTCTAAGGTGAGTTTGACGGTTAACGGTTTCAAGTCAACAAACGCAAAGAACGGGATTAGTAGTAAGAGGGGGAGGAGTTTTTTCATAATGTTTTAAATTTATTCCATAAAGAAATCATATAGTTTGCAAGTTCTTCTCTTTCTTCCGGTGTCATTTCTTGTGAATCAATGCCTCTATCATAGCCCTCATAAATATCGCCATTGGGGTTAATGCCGATTATTTCATTATTGGCATTAATACGTCTGCCTGTTGTTTCAAACAATAAACCATCTTCTGTTATTTTCATTTAAGTATGTTTTTTATAATACGAGGTATTTTAAAGTAATCATAATGAAAAAGAATAGTTTGAAGGTTATCTATAAAATCATACCCGTCATTCCCAATAGTTATTACGGGGTTCATTACTCTTTTAGAATCCAGTAAAAACGCTTCTTTTATTTCCAAAAATGTATGCTTCACAATATGTGTTAGAAGTGGAACGTCTTGAGTAGACTCATAATTTATTTTAATGTAAGATTTCCCTTTCATTCTATTACATATTTTAAATATTCTAACTGAAAATTGTTTTGCTCACACGGTGCAAACCATTGGCTTTTCTGCACCTTAAAAGTATCTAACCATCTGCCGTATAAGTAAGCCCGGTTGCTTGTATCGCTTCGCAGTAACACCGTGTCCCTTGTGTACTTATGGCTTACTATATAAGTATGGTTCCCTGGTTCCTGCACATAGTCTTTAGTGCAGGCGGCGAATAGTAGTATTAGGAGTAAATATCTCATATCCAAACTTTTTTACCCCACCCATAAACAAATGTACGACCTGACTTCAAAGAGGTGTAAGTTGCTAACTTTTTTTTATGGTCAAGTTTATTTAACTCATACCGTACATTACCGGTTAGTGATAAATAGAAATTTTGCATATCTGGTAAGTCCTTCAACTTTCGGAGAGTTAAAACCCCGCAATGAGTGCTTTTATTTGACATAAAATAAAAATCCCCTATCGACCGGAATCTCAAGGGGAAATTAATTTGAACGAATCCAAATCGTTTTACATTCCGGCGTATAACGATCTGTTTGAAATGCTAAGATAGTAATTAAATTGAAAACCCGGTAAATAAAAATAAACCGGGGAAAATGTAAACCTGTTATATGAGAACATTCAAATCCTAAACTATATTCATGCCGGTAATCTGTAGCGGCCCGCCATCAGCCCCGGTCAGTTCGGTTCGTTCTGCGTATCCACGTTTGCGGCCTTTAGTCCGAAGGTAAAAGGTAATAGCTTGGTCAGAGGGTGGGACCGTGTAAATATGCTCAGTAGTTTTGTCTTGAACCATAACCCCGTTAACCTTTTCAAACAGTTTGCTTTCTACAAAGTCAATAGCTGATTCTTGGATTTCATCACAAGCCTCTTTAAATTCTAAGTCGTTTTTAAGCCATTCGTAGAAGGTTGACCGGGCTATGCCTGCATCATGGCAAGCGTTGGTGATAATGCCGTGACGGGCTTCTAATGCTTCCAGAACAGCCTTCTTTATGTCCGATTGTAGCCTATCTTCCATATTTCAAATTTACATACTTTTCTTCAATTACAAAATCTTCGTTTATGTCGGGGCCGTAGCGGGCGGCTACTTTGAACGGGTAGATAGAGCCCGCAAAGATGCGGACTCCTCGATGTAATGCTGTAATAAGTTTCCGGGTGTTGTCCACGTTGTAGAATTTATACAGGTGTTTGGTGGCAAGTTGAACGGTTCTGAAAGTCCCGATCAGTTCCTTTGCTTCGGCGTTGTAAAGTTTGATGGAGGGCATATAATGGTTTTATAATTAAGTTGCAGAAAACCGCAAAGGGTAAGAACTATTGAAATTATGTTACCCGGCTACAATTCAATATGGGTAAGGGTTTCAGCGTTTTCGGGTAAGATAGGTAGGATAAAAAGCGTTTTTTCACACTTTCCTATATCCATAATACACCCCCTCCCTATTACGCTATATGTAACGCTGTATATTATGTATATTAACCCTTGTGTATTTTATATATATTATCTTACCTATCTTACCCAAGTAGGTATAATATATTAATAATCAAAGAACTAAGGTGGTAAGATAGCCATGTTTTTTATGTTACCCGGCTCTTACCCTTCTTACCACACTAAAACGTTATTCCTGAACCATTTGGGATAAATGAGCCTTTCAGCTTGTCTTTTTCCTCAATTAAGTACACATAATTGCCCGATCTTTTTACCCGTTCAAACTTCAATCTTTTCAATTCCATCCCGATTCTTCGCAGGGAATACTTTTGGACAGTTTTTGTCTCCAAAATGTTTTTAACCTCCGAAGTGGTGAGAAAATAATCGGTGGAATGAGTAAAGAACTTCTGCAGCATTTCGTTTTCAAGTGACACCTCTTGAAACTTATCTGTATTTGTTGCCAAGCGGTCAATATCTTCCCGGCTTAATTGCCAATCGTAACCCGATTTGTAAAGGTGCCAGGCTTCCATAATCAGGGACGTTTTATTGATGGCGTTCATGCTGACTATGTTTACCCCGGTTATTTCAATAGGAATAAGGCGGCGGTTTCCGGTCGGGTCATTAAGTATTTCTAAATCATTAGTGGTTCCACAAAGAACGGCTAACCGGTCAAGGTCAACGTTCATTTTACCGTAAGGCTCCCGGAGTGTAAACGTTTGTTTAGATAACATGGATTTAAGGTGCAGGGCATCTTTTTTAGACTTGCCCCCGCATTCGTCATCCATCACTATTAACTTTTGTGTCAGCATTAAATTAAAATCGGTGTCTTTCATTCCAGGGGACATTTCGGCGTAATAGCTGCGAAGTTCTGCAGGAAGTAAACGGCGGAAGGCTTCTGTTTTCCCGGTGCCTTGTTTTTCCCCGGCGAAGATCAACATTAAGGGGGAGTGGTTGCCGTAAGCGGAGGCAATTATTGAAACCAGCCACTTTTTACCGAAATACTTTATTTCGTCTTTAGTCTCGAAGCAGCCGAAAAAAGCATCAATAACTCCTTCGTGGTTGTTTTCTTTATTCGCATTGAACCAGTCATGCAGCGGGTTATAATCGATTGTGTTGTTGCTGAAAAGAACTTTACAGAATAGTTCAAAGGTTAGTTTATCGAACATGATAAGGCAATCGAGATACATGGTGTTAAGATGAATTTCATCTAATATCTTACCATCGTTTTCAAGTTTGCGGGTAATAACATTCCGTTTTAATTTGTAGTGATGCTTCAGGTGCATTCTTAAACGGTCAACTAAAGGGGCCGCTTCGTTCGTATCGTTGGCGAAGGCTTGCTGAATAATGTCATCTACCCCCGTTATGCCTTCGAACTTTTCTAAATTGGTGGCGATTGTTTTAGCATCCAGACCTGACTTTTTCATGCTGCTGGTTGCGGATGCAATTTTCTTTGTCCGTTCGGACGTGGTGTTTATTCCTGCCTGCTTTGCGTGCCAGTATATAGTTGCTATCGTTATTTTGTTTCCAGGTCTGCCGTTGCGTTGTAAAGATTGTGTGTACTGCTTATCGCATATTGTGGGGTCATATTTCGAAGATACCGAACTAAGGGAGTGGAAGTATTGGCGGCCGGCTTCCCCGAATTGATCTGCTAACCCGAAACCAATATCCCGCCAATCCCGGTAATCTTCAACACAAGAAACGCCCTGATTAACCATTTTATTCACCACTTCGTCAAATTCCGATTGAACGAAAATAGTAATCGGGATAGATTTCTTTTTTGGTTTAGGCAGGTACTTTTTAAACGTAAGGCATTTATCATTAACGTATAAATCAGGGTCATAAGAAACGAACCTTGCCCGGCTTTCATTAATTCCGGTACTGTCAATCAGTAGTTGATACTTTCTTATAAAATAATCGGCGATAGCCTCAAATGAGTCCCGGTGTTTTTCGGGGTTGATTTTGAATATTACACAAAGTCCGTTTCCGGAACATGAAGCGAATAAAGAAAATATATACGGGTCCTGTTCCAATAGAACACGGGTAGATTCAACTTCGCTGTTAAGGTCATCGAGGTCAATAGCGATAAGTCCTGAATGTACTTTACAATCGGTGTCTATTCGTTTGCCGAATACACCCGATATTGTTACGTTTGGCAGCTTTGTTTTTTCTGCCCTGCGGATTTCTTTATCCTGAATGGTACGAATTTTTAGAACGGCATCCTGCCATTTACCTTCTTTTATATCAGAAAGGAACTCAAGTATAGTGGTGAACTCTTTACTTTCTGTTTGCTTTACGTTGGAGTAAATGGAGATGTTCATAAATTAAAGAAGATAAAAAAGCCCCGGACGTAGGAGTGTCGCAGGGCTGGTAATAAATCTTACCACCACCGTCTTAAGCTCCTACCCAAAAGACGGCGATTATTATGCTAAGTTACTAAATCATACTGAATAAAGAACTCCTCAACGGTTTTAATAAACAAATATTCGCCGCCTGCTTTACGTTCAAGTGCTTGCTCTTTAAGTTGCGCCGGGGAAGGTTTGTCAGATCCAATTTTGATTTCAAACATAACCGACTTGCCTTTAATGGTACTGCTTATATCAGCCGAACCTTTGCGGGTAGAACCTGGAATGAATATACCGTTCACTTGCCTGCCTGCCGAACTAATACGAGTTGCCCGGCATCCTTGCCATGTTAGGTATTCAATAATGAACTGTGTTAACCCGTTCGCCGTTCCGGTATCTGGCATCTTCGGCTCAAGATAATGACCATCGCTGAATGTCAGCGGAAACCGTTCTTTAAACCATGCTTTATGAGCATCATTATAACGCTGGATTAACTCAGGCGGTATCGTTGACCGTTTGCGTTTTACTTTCTTATCTAACGACTTCAACAACTTCTCCGCTTCGTGTATATCGGCGATAGGCAGGCGAACGAGTGCCTTGTCAGCAGCTACCTGTAAATCTACACGGTTGCATTTGATGGAACGGTGGTGCCAGATTTGATATTTCACCTCGTCTATGGTCATAGTACAGCTACCCGGTACGAAGTAGGGGTATTGTATTTTGGTGTAAAATTACCAAGTGATGGGCGGGCTTCTTGTATAGTGTTTATTATAGCTGATTCGTCTACCCACCGTTCGTTTTTGAACGTAATATTATCTCCTTCCTTTAATTCTTTATAGGTAACAATTCTTAGTTGCCCATCTTTGTATCTTCTTAATAACTGCTCTGAGTTGTAAACGCTTAAATTTTCCATGTTGTTAATTTTAAATTGGTTTAAATAAATCTCCTTGCATTATCGCATTATTGTACCGCTTAACGGCGGCTTCGTAATAGTCTTTATCCAATTCACACAATATACAGTTTCTACCTTCTAATTCTGCCGCTACTGCTGTCGTTCCACTTCCCCCGTAACCATCAAAAACTAAATCACCAGGATTGCTATATGTTTTAATGAGGTAACGAATAAGAGGTAAAGGTTTTTGGGTGGGGTGGTCGCTTTCGGTAGTTCGATTGCCATTAGTAAAATCTAATACTGATATGGGATTTCTTATACCGCCGTCATCATATCTACCTGCGCCATCTTCTTTAAACTTTCCGTAGTTTGAATTTGTACGGGTATTATTTCGGATGCCATATTTTCTAACACCCGTTCCTTTTTGGGGGTTAAAAGTCGGTAGTGTATTATAGAAAACAAGTATAGATTCATGATTTCTCATAGGCATTTTATTCGCATTAAGAAAACCAGTACCCAAAGCCTTGTACCAAATCAAATCGTACTTAAACATCTTCCTATTGCTATTTATCAGGTCTGCAGCAAATGGTTGAGTTGCGAAAAATATAAATGCTGCATTCGATTTTCCAACCCGCAACCATTCCGGCCACATCTTCTTGAGGTCAGGCGCTATGTCCCAATCGTTTTGAGTAACGCCAAAAGGGGTGTCCTGTAAAAATAGGTCAACCGTTCCCGCCTCCATTGTTAGTAGCTTTTCGTAACAATCAATATTCAGTAGTTCAATCATTCCCGTAATTTTACCCCGGCCTGTCACGCCGGGGCGGTTAGTAGTAAGAGGTTAAAAAGGGAGATCTGAATTATCAGCAGCGGGCGGCGCATCTTTTGCGGTGGCCTTCGTTATCTTGCCATCGGTCCAAAACACTTTGCCGTTCCCGATATAGGTTTTCGGGGCTTTAGCATCCCGTTGCTCTTTGGTTTGTTCCGCATACATCGAAACGTTCTGCCCGAACTTGTTTGTTTCATCATTAACGGCAATCGTATAATTTTTATACGTTCCGTCCGGTTGTTTAAATCCAATACTTATTAATGCTGCCATTGTTTAGCCGGTTAAGAGAGCCGGTATCTTTTATTGAATGATTAATACATTTATTCCCAAATAGTTTCTCCCGAATTGATAACGTCCTGCCGCAATCGAAATGAGAACAAATGTCAGGTTCCCTGGTTGACACCGGCTGAAACGGTATCGGCTTTAATTTATAGCTTTCATCATTAGCGATCCTTACAACGGACGAATAAGATACGGAAAATTTGCGGGCCGTTTCCACCCACGGATTACTTTTTGAATGAAAGTAAATATCAATTCTTGTATCTATTGGTATCGGTGTCATAATTGGTTGAATAAAAACCCCGGCTATTACTTAACCCAAGTTATTCGCCGGGGGTGCCAGCATTGTGCTGAAACAAGTTAATCCCGCCCCGGTCCGTCCGGTATTTCAACGGGGAGCAGGGCGTAATATTCTTTATTATCCATTGGTTTGAAATTTAAGTAATTCGGCCTTAACTTTCTTAACGTCTGTCGGTGTTTTGCATTGAGTAACGGCGATCTCGGCGGACTCCTTTCTCTTATCATCCATTGTAGAGGTTTTAATTAAGTCAGCCAATTCCTGCATTTCTACTCTTGTTGGTTGCCAAGTGGCGGCAGGGGCTTTCCCTGTTGCGGCGTTGGCATCATCATCTTCCGTTCCGATATTAGTAATAGAAGATAAAGCATACCGCCGGGCATAAGATAACCCGCTACCATGTCGCTGGGCATCGTTCACTTTATCAACTACTATGCGGGTAAGGCTGCTGATATATTCCCCGGATTCGTGCAGCAATATCGTTTCTA
>Ga0181360_100007_pt1 | contig 24417 bp, 42 predicted proteins | sample Sp13NDMM15SD_FD_141228 | JGI IMG/M metagenome (GOLD analysis project Ga0181360, IMG submission 141228) | Freshwater viral communities from Lake Michigan, USA - Sp13.ND.MM15.S.D | ecosystem: Environmental > Aquatic > Freshwater > Lake | place: USA: Michigan | collected 2013-04-23
ACCCGCGAGGAGAGGCCGCGTCTGGAAGCCTCCGAATGCCCCCCTATATCGCCTGTTTTGCTCATATTCCAAGCGATACTTGGCATTGTCCGCGCCGATTGCCTTCCTTGATGTTCTGTTCGGCCCAAAGCGGGCGAAGGTTCGTGAAGTGAAAGCATCGGCGCTGCTCATCATGTCGCGTCAGGTCGAAGTATGTGCAGGGAACGATGTGATCAACGTGCCAAACGCCACCGTAGTTTTTCCAAGTCATCCCTCGAACGAACTGCCGCTCGATGTGCTCGTTCAGTTCCGGCACCGTGCATCCGATAATTCGCAAAACGCTTTGGTCCTTGCATCCACCACCTGCGCGAATCGCCAGATTGAGCCTGTTTCCAAGGTTGACTCGCATTCTGTTCTTCGGTATCGCCTCCCACCTGTCGTGCTTGGCGCGTCTCTTGGCGCGATACACTGGACAATGTTTGTGCTTTGCGTGATAAGCCTTTGAGCGTTCGGCGTTCTTGCGCATGAGTTCAGGCGTCTTTGTCCTGTGATACTTTCTCCTGTAGTATTCACGCGCGGCATCCTCTGTTGTCGCCATCGGATGATTTCGCCAATCGTCCTTCCGCAACACGCGCATTTCCCGCTGATATTCCTCCATCACCATTCCGTCTGGATTGAACCGCTTCATTGAAGCCTTGCGACCGTTCAGTCCCATCCTTTCGCAGCGGCTATGCACAGCGCCCTTGGATATTCCTAGCTCCCTTCCAATGGCCTTGTAGCCGTATTTTCGCTGCCTGAGTTCCCTGATTTTCTGGTTCAGCGGGTCATTCTCGCAGACGATTGCGCATCGTTTGCGATTCGTGTCCGAGTTCCTTTGATTCTTTGAATCACGAAAAGCCTTCAACGCGGCGATGTCAGTCACGTCGATTCCGCGCATTCCTGCGCTTCTGATTGTGTGTTTGTTCACTCCTGACAGCTTCGCGATGTTTCCGAAGTGTGGACTACCGTTTGATTTCGTCAGGTTCATTTTTTGCCTCCAAGTCTTTTCTTCCAAACATCACGCTGCCTCTTTTGATATGTTTTTATCGCCTCCGCAGTCCTGTCCGGCGACTGAATACCAAGCTCCACCGACATTTTCCTTACGTAATGCGATATGATAGCGCGAGTGCAGCCTAGCTCCTTAGCTATGGTCTCGCAGCTGCGTGTCTCCCTGCGCATGAGTATGCCAAGCGCAATGACGCGATAGCCGGTGGATACTACGCTAGCCTTGCCTCGGTTGGCCGGTGCGAGCATGGCCAGCACGCGGCGTATGGCATCAATGGCCCTCGCGTCGTAGTCGTCGCCAAACCCATCCTCCTTTTCCATTGCGTCATCGCGCGGGGTTCGGTGCTCGACTGGTTCGGTGGGCATTGCCAGCGTTTACCATTCCGGCGTGCGCGTGTCAAGCACGGCCAAGGCTGCGCGCGTATTGCTCTACGTGCTCGGCGTGCTCCTCGGCATAGCCGGGGCAGCGTTTGAGCAGCCACAGGTGACAGGCGATTCTGATGTCGTCGCAGGTTTCGCCATGGCGTTTGCTGGATACGGCGTCGCGCTCCTTCCAGCGGGAGCGGTAGTTGAGGTGCGTGTTGGCGGAATGGGTGCGGTTTCTCATAGGGTTGGGGTTAGCGGTTCGTGTGTGCGGCGTCGGCGATGAGCACGCAATCTGGCAAATATTGCCACCACTCCACAGGGATGGAGTCGAATGCCGCCGGATTGTCGTGCCAGCATCGCGTGCGCGTGCTATACCATACGAGCACTGGACGGTTGCCCACCACGCCAATGACGGTCAGTGGCAGGGGCGGGGGTTTGGTGCCGGGATTCCAAGGGTTTACTGTTTTGGTCATGAGATTATCGGTGTGCGGCATCGGCAGCGTCCTCGTCCGCTGCCATGACAGCGTGTCGGTGATGTCAGCCGCGCAAGCAAGGCAGATGCCATGGTCGTGCTCGTCGTGGTCGCACTCCTGCTGCTCCCGGTAGAGCCGTGCGGCCTCGGCGCCGGAGCATGTGGGGCAGTCAGGGGCGCCGCAGTCGCGCAGACGGCAGGCGTGCATGGAAGGCGTTAGGTGGGTGGGCATGGGCGTGGGTTCATTTTGGGGGTCTTCCTCGGTCGTCCCTTCGGCCATCCGCCTTTTTTGGCGTTGCGCCGTGCTGCCTTGGCCTTGGCCTCGGAGGTCGCGAGACCCCCGAGGCGTCCGAGTGCTTGTGCGGCCTTATTCATTGACGACGTCGAGCATCTCCTGAGCTTCCGCGGCGGTCATTGTGCGATAGCGCATCAAGACAACGATGTGGTCCGCGCCGAAGCCGTAGCTGCTGTCGCTATACCATGCGCCGCCGGTGCCATCGGCCGCGAAGACCAGCTTGCCGTTGCCGGCAAAACCGGAGCGGATGCGGGCATTGTGCTTGCGGGAGATTTTGCGGGCGGCGGTCGTGATTTCAGTGGTGTTCATTTTGTTTTTTTGGTTGCTCGTTGGATTTTTTTCTTTCGATGGAGCAGACAATAGCGAACCGTTTGGGTATTGCAAGAAAAAAGATGATCATGGCGTGCGATTGTTTGCAAGTCGTTGATTTGTGTCCGCGCTACGCGCAAAGAAAAACCGACTTTTCACGGCCACGGCTCCCAGAACTCCATCGCCTCCACCGCGCGCAAAAGCTCGGCAAACCCGGCGAGGATCTCCGCGTGCGTGAGGCGGCGCGGGAGGTGCGGGAACATGTCGAGTTGGGTCATTGTGCGAGGGCGGTGCGTGCGTCAAAAAGCATCACATTCGTCGCGCTGCCACCGTTGCTCACGATGCGCTGCAATACGTCCCGCAGCTGTGTGGCGTCGGCGCGGAGTGCGTCGCGCTCGGCGGTGAGGCTCAGCGTCATGTCCGCGATGTCGCCGGTGATGTCGGCCTTGAGCCTGTCCCGCTCGGCGAGGGCTGCGCGTGCTGCCATCCAGTGCGGCTCGGCCTCGACCTCGTCGGCGGCGAATCCATCCATTTGCCGAACCTTCATTTCCGCGATGAGCATTCCGTCCAGCGCGGTGCGCAGCCCTGCAACGTCGGCGCGGAGTGCGTTGCGCTCGGCGGTGAGTCGCTCGATGATCTTCGATGCCTCCGCTGGCGAGGCTTTGTGGTGCTGCATCTCTCCGGTGCCATCGCGCGCGCTCCAAAATACTGAGTTGTCGGCGGGCATTGCGTCTGTTTCGGGTGTGGGTGTGTTGGTCATTGTGGGATGTGTTTGGATTATTTCTTTTTAACGTAGCAAAGCAGCGCGGTGTTGAACTCCAAAAAGAACTCGCGAAACGTGCCTTCTTCGCGATCCTTTTCGACGATGATTTTTGCCGGTATCATTCCAGCGGTTGACTTGCCTTCCTCTGCGGCGCGCTCCATTTCGATATTCCGCCACACGACAAGCACGTTGTCGGCGTTGTCGCGGATGTGGCCGCTGCCCTTGATGTCGTGTCCCTGCGGTGCGTCTGCGCCGGGAGATTTGCGAGGATGCGCGATCAAGTGGACATGCACGCCGGTTGCTCGGCTGTATTCCGCGAGGTCGGTCACGAATTTATTTTGAGCCGGGTAATCTTCCTCCAGTCCTTCCACGCGCATGAGTGAGTCAATGACGAGGTGCGCGATGCCGTAGCGCGCGTGCGCGTAGTTGATCATCTCGAAAAGCACGTCGCGCGAAATGCCGCCCGTCTTGTCGCAGAATAGAAGATGCTTCGCCATTGCTTGCGCCATTTTCTTTGCGTCCCCTTCGTTTGCTACTCTCGCGCCGAGTGCGATGATAATCCGGCGGAGAACTTTCGCGGGCGTCATTTCCAAGCTGATTATAAGCGACGGCCTTTTCGTCTGCATCGCAAGGTGAATCATCGCGTAGTTCACCACGCTGCTTTTGCCGTGTCCGCTTGTTCCAGTCCACACGGTAAGCTCGCCGGGGCGAAAGTGGAACGATAGCGCACAGTCCCGATGATGCACGGTCTGCGGGATCGTGTGCCCGAGCATTTCCTCCGTGCGAAAGAACTCCCGCGCGCACGCTTCGCCGAAATGCCCTGCGTCGAACAGGTGCGCGACGGTCGGGTATTCGGACGATTCAAGCCAGCGCCGCGCGTCGTATGCCGTGACGTGCTGTTTCAGCGCGTCGTTTGCGTCCTTGTGCGGGAATTTCACCACGCGCACGCGATGCTTTCCGAGCCGAGAGATAGCCGTTGCAAGTGCGGCCTCGGTCTTTCCGTCGTTGTCGAAGCTCAGATAGATCGTTTTGAACGGTTCCAAGTTGTCCCATTCAAAGTCGATCCACGTTTGCCCGCTTCCGTTCGGGATGCTGAGTGCGGGGATTCCCCATTGCGCCCACGTCATCGCGTCAATCTGGCCTTCGCAGATCAGGATTTCGCGGGCCTTGTAATTCTCCGGCGTGAGTGACTGCCAGCCCCAAAGCGAGGGCGCTGCGTCCTTGTCCTGCCACACCTTCTTGCGGCCCTTGTCATCCAGCGCGAGTGCCCGATAGGAGCGATTGAGCAACACGCCGCTTGGCGAGTAGGACGGAAACACGATGGCTCGCCTTTCAGCGTCGCCTTGCACGCGGTAGCGATTCACGATTTCCGGCAGGAGCTTCCGCTCGTCAACCATCCAGTGCATTGCCTTCCCGTCCGCGCTGATTGCGGGCTTGTCGTCCTGCGGGCGGGTGTAAGACTTGGCCGGCGCTTCTTCCACGATGCCGAGCCAGCCCTTTGCCTCGGTGATGGCTTGCGGGAGCGAGACGCCCTTGACTGCGCACCAAAGGTCGAGCGCGTCGCCTTTTTGTTCCTGCCCGTTCCAGTCGCACCAGTTCCCGGCGTAGGTGCCGGACAGATGCACGGAAAGGCTTTTGCCGCTTTCGCCATTCACGCCGCCGACGTGCCATGCCGCCCCTTGCTGCCGTCCGCCCGGCAAGAGGTATGTGACGAGGCCGAGCATGTTGCCCGCGAGTCGGGTTGAGACTTCCGCCGCTGAGATTTTCGCTTTCATTCCTAGAAGATTTCCTCGAGTTCACCCGGCGCGCATGGCGGGCGGTTTGCTTCTACCAGCATCCGGTGCAATTCCTCGGCCTGTTCCCGTGCGGCTTTGTCGCACGCTGCCTTGCGCCGCTCCTGTTCGGCGCGGTCGTCTGCCGTCATTTCGCGTGGAGCCGTGTTTGTTGATGTCACGCCTCGGAAATCTTCGGGGTAAAAAATACCGCTCCACTTTCCGCTTTTGATCGTCTTGTTGATCGCAAACACCGACCTGTCGCAGCCCCATTCCGTGAAATCGGACGCAAACCGCTTTACCGCAAGGTCAGTCAGTGAAGCCTTGATGGATTTCCTGTGTTCCACAAATCCGGCCCACGCTTCCATGAACGAAGAATTACGAAACTCATCCGTCAACAGTGGCAAAATATCAGCCGTTAAAATCTTCAAAGGCGCAGCCGCTTTCTTCTTCTTTATTGGTTTTGCCTCTGCGTCTGCTTTTGCTTCTGTACTCTGCTTGTGGTCGAGAGGCGTTACGGGTGCGTTACTCTCCAGTGACATACCGTTATTCTCCGTTACTTCTTCGGCGCGTGCTCTGTGCCTTGATTGACGCTTCGCATTTGCCTCTCGCGCATCTTCTTCCGACGCCATGCGGCGGTATTTTGCGTGGTTCACAAGCTCCCATCCGCCGTCAATTTCCACAATCCGGCGTCCCTCGAGTACTTTGGTGCGGCTGTCTGGATCTGGCGAAGTGAGCGCAGTCAGCGCCACTCGGCACGATTCTACCGGCACTCCAGCCAAGCGCGCGAGACCGGGCACACTGGCCTGCACTTCGCCGTTCTTGTCAGCAAGCGCGAGCATGGTAATCCAGACGATCCGCGTGTGGTCCGGTTCCATCCAAAGGGATGAAGTGATGATAGAATTGAAAAGTTTCGTGTATGGCATAGCGTTACGTGTAACGGTGAAGCGTTACGCTGTCAACTGCAAAGATGCCTTGGCCTGCAACGTCCACGTCTCATGCCAGAGCGTGTGACACTCCCGGCAAAGCGCAACCACGTCCTCGGGGCGCTCGAAGCCTTTGCGGTCGTAATTGACGTGGTGGGCATCCTTGGCGTCCTTTCCGCAAAAGCACTGGTTGAGGTATCGCTTGATCGCGACAAGCCTGACTTCGTTCCAGTGCTCCGTTTGGAGGTATTCGGCGTATGGCATCGAGCGCAGCACAAGCACGCAGATGGCGGCGCTCTTTCCGGCTTCGTCCTTCGGCAAATCCTCCCATGTTAGCTTCTCAACCGGGATTTTCAGCCACGGTTCTTTTCCAGTGAATCGGCTTTTCATTGCGTTACCTCCAAAAAAAGCTCAAGCCGATGCACCGTTGAAACCTGCGCCATGAATAACGCGGACGATGCACCGGCTTGAGCCGTGTTTGTTTGTTGATGTTTCATGTTTTCAGAAGCCGGGTTTCAATCGGCACGGTCTCTCTACCGCATCCCCGCGCCCCTTGCAAGCGAAATCTCGCGCCGGCTCATGCCTTCACCGGGTATGCCGTCCAGTCCACTTCGTAGCAGGCTGCGGCGAGCATCTTCGCCAGCGGCTCCGTCTTGGCGGGTCGGTAGCGGCCAATGACGTGAGGCCAGTCCCAGACGCGGGCTTCGATGAGTCGGCCTGTGTTGTCGAGGCTCCAGCCAAGTCCGCGCGATTCGAGGTCTGCGATGATGTCGTCAACGGTGGGTGTGGTCATGGCTTTGCTTTGCGTTTCTTGGGTTCGTCGGCTGGCCACGGGAAGCCGTTGCGTTTGGCGAGTAGCTTGCAGGCTTCTTCTTCGGTGTCGGCGTCGGCCACCTTGTTACGACATTCGAGTGTGTCCATTGAATACTCGTTTGCCAGTTCGCTGAACCATCGCACTGTGCCGTCCTTCATTCTGATGCGGTGGAAGAAGGCCATCCACGGGTAGCGATGCCCAGCGCCGGCCTTGCGATGCGTGGCGACGCCGTGCGTGCGCTTGAATATGGCGAGGGCCGTGCTCATTGCATGATGATGCTCTCGGCGTGATTCAGCTGCTCCATCGCAGCGTCGCGCTCTGCGATGAGGCGCGCATTGACGGTGCGCAAGTCGGCGTAGTCGGCTTCCATCTCGGCCACTTCCTGCTCGGCGGCGCGCAGGCTTTGCCTCGCTGTGTCCCGCTCGGCGCGTGCCTTGTCGAGTTCAAAACATTCGCCACCTTGCCCGTAGATGCGGCGGCTCATCGCAGCGTATCCCGCGCGGGATGCGTCGCGCTCCGTGAGTGCCTTGTCCCGCTCGGCTTCGGCGTTGTCGCGCTCGGCTTCGGCGGCGCGAAGCTCGGCCATTGCCAGCGCGAGGTCGCGGGGTTGGTCTGCGACAAGGCCGCGCAGGGTTGCGAATAGTTCGTCAATTTTTGTGCTCATTGGTTTAGTGTGTGAAAGTGTTTTCCCCGGCGTGCGTAAGTGCAGCCCGCGCAATTCTCCGTCATCGGTTTAATCTCCATGATTACCAGTGATTTCATCGAATCGCGTGCATGGCACGGGAAATTTGTTGGCTACTCAGTAGCAAAAGGGTTGTCTGTGCGATACTCCAGCGAGAGGCACATGCGGCGGAAGTGGGCGTCCCACTCGGTGATGGGTGTCCACGTAGGCATCGGCCTGCCGTAGCGTTCCTTTAGCTCGTATGCCCACACGGTGCGGCCCTCGCAAAAGGCCTCAAAAAATGGGCGCAACGCCACGGCCTCTTCGCGCGAAATCGGGTCTGCGTAACGCCTGTCGAGTTCGTCAAACGTCATTTCCCCGCGCGTCGCCTCGCGAGCGTCGTTTTCGGCGGCGCGTAGCTGCGATGCCGTCACGCGCAGGTCGCGCTCGCTAATCGAGCCGGGATTGTCGCCTGAGTGCATCATGGCTAGAGTTCCCACGGCGGCACCTGCGATGCGCCAGCAAAGGGCGATTCCGGCTCCTGCTGCCCACCTTCGGGGACAGGCGCGGGGCGCACGGTGTCGCGCGGGTTGGTTGGCTCTGTGCTTGGTATAGTCATTGGAGTTTGGTCTTTACGAACGTGATGAGCTTTTCCATTTGGTCGTCATAAAAGTGGTTGAAAATGCCGTCGCTTCCGAGTTGCTGCCACCAGATATACAGCACAGCGCGAAGCCGTGTGCCGGGTGACTTGCCAATGCCGCGCTCGGTCTTGACTTCGACAAGCTCCGCGTCGGGCGTGTCGTGCGGCGTGATGAGCACGGAGCAGGCGGTGCCGTGAAGCTGGATCAGGGTTCCGCTTTCACTAGGGCGAAGCTCCGGCGTCTCCACCGAAAAGACGACGCTGTGATCCTTGCGGCTGCGCGTTTGCCCCATTTCGCAGGATTCAAGCAGGATGGCTTTGAGTGGCGTGCTCATGGCTTGAAGCAAAGCGTCGCCGCGACGGCTTTTGATTCTTCGGAGAGTTTTTCCGCGATGGCTGTCGCCTGCATTTCGGCGGCGTGCCGAGTGTCGCAAATTGCGTTCAGTTCCTTCGTGAAGGTGTTAACGAACTGCGCCTGCACTTCGGCGTCTTCGTGCGCCAGCAATGCGGCAACTGAGTTGAGGTCTATGATGAGTCCGCGCTTCATGTTGGTAGTCCGCGTCCGTCGCGCCCCGGCCATATTGCCGAGACGCGACGGGGTGGCGGGGCGGTTAGAATGGCGCTGCGTCGCCCATGTCAATGTCGTCCACCGGAGCGGCAGGCGCGGGCTTTGCTGCTGCCGCTGCCGTGGCTGGCTTTTTGAGGCTCACGCGGATGGCGAGCGTGGTCTTTCCCTGATACTCCACGTCGCGAGCGGTCAGGATGATTTGCTTGCCAATCCAGTCGTCCGTCTCGTCCCCGTAAAGCTGGCCGATGGTGCCAGCATTAGTCTTATTGCAGACCAGTTTTTTCTCTTTGCCCTTGAAGCCGATGACGAGCTTCTGTTCCTTGTCCGCGCCTTGCCCGATTGATTCGAGTTCGACGCTGCTGATTGTGGCGATCACGTCTCGCCCTTGGAGGTCGTCCGCTCTCAAAAAGCTGGACGGATATGCTTGACTTAGTTTCATGGTTTGTTTTTTTGTGCCTGTATGCTCAAAGAGCTTAGGCGGGTTTGTTGTTGTGCCGGTTCTGCCGGCTGAAAGTTACGGCAGCAATTCCGGCTGCGCGGCGTCCGGCTCGTCAGGCCGGTAATACTCCACCGCAATGCCAGCCTCTAGTCGGCTGTGCGCGGTCACGATGAAGTCGTGCCCGCCGTAGCGGATGGCGTATTCCGTCGCGCCCTCGGCGTCGGCGCGACACTGTATCGCGCGGGATGAGATGCGTATGTGGTTCATTTGCCCTCCTTCCCAAGCTCGGCAAGCAACGCGTCGGCGTATCCACACGCAGCGCGAGCCGTGGCCGCTTGCAGGTCGGCTGGCTTGTACTCCGCAGCATCGGCGGGCGTCATAAGGCCGATGAGCGCGGGCAGGGCTTTGGCCGCGATGTATGCGCGCAGGCTCATGCCGTTGGTGCCGTATTGAACTGCACCACTTGGGTAATGCGAGTCGGGAACAGGAAACGCTGTCCCGCCGTCGTTGATTGGAGTGCTCATGGTAGGCGACTCGGCGAGGTCGCGAACAACAGCCTCGCCGTGCGACATTTCGGAGCGCACGAACTCCGCGAACATTTTCGCTTCCTCGGCGGTCATGTTTCTCATAGTCATTTGCGAAGGATGAGCCAGCCCACAAGGGCGGCGGTTGCTAGCAGTATTGGCGCGAGGCGCATGGTCAGCCGAGCATTACGGCGGCGGTTGGCGCGGCATTCCGCGCAGTTGCATGGGGTGGGTGTGTATGGCATGGTAGGAGTCTCGCCGGGTATCGCCCGCCCCGTTGCCGAGGCGAGCGTCACCCGACAAGGTAGATTAGGCTTCCCAAGAATATCCGTTGCCGAGTTCGATTGCCGTTTTCAAGTCCACCACGGCGAAGTTGTTGCTCGGGCCGTCCGTGACGCACAGCACGTCGCGGCGATTTCCGGCGCTGGCAGCGGCGCGATTTTGCAGGCGCATGAATTGCATTGCGCCGTCTTTGGTCTGGAAGAATTTGCAGTAGGTCTGAGTTTTCATTTTGTCGGATGAGGTTTGGTTTGGTTTCGCTCGGCGGGTGCCTTGCTTGGAATCAGTAGAGCGCACGCCGCCGAATCGCGCAAGAATTATTTTCAATTATTTTAGTGCAGTCTTTTTAGCACTTCGTAAAGCCTTGAGTTGCGGGGCAGCTACGCCGGTTTTGGCCACCGCTCTTTTCCTGTATTCGCCGCGCTTTTTGCCTGCGTCGCTGCGCTTTTTCGGCGCGAGATTCGTCCGCGATGCCACGATTGCGCGCAGTCCATTCGCCTCCTCGTCCGTGGGCGTCCACACGCCGTCGAACATGCGCTTCACGCAGCCGTAGTGCGTGCCGAGCAACGCGGCGATGCGGGAGATTGCGCCGCGTCGCGGGCGTGACGTGAGTGGGTCGGTGATGTATTTTTTCCAGTTCATAATTTATTGACTTTAACTCCGGCGCGGCGTATTTGTCAAGACTGGCATGAAAAAAGAACACCGCTTCACCGTCGTAGTGAAAACTGACATGAGCCGCACAAACGCAGCGCGAACGCTGTGCGCTGCGATTGGCTGGAGCGCGCCATTCAGGTGCGAATTTCACCTGTTGAAATCAGCACCTAAAAAGAAAGTCGGTGCGAAATGACTACCCTCCCCGCCAACGCCCCGCCAGCGGCTCCGGTTGCGCCGCGCAGAGAAATCGTGCAAGCGTGTCATTGCTCACTGCGCACGCGGCGCGGAGGCGATGGATGCGCTGTCTGCAATCCAGAATTAGATTCTTATGACAATCACACTGACCGTGCCGGGGAAGCTGCCAAGCTGGAACGCAATCTTGGGAATGGGCCACTGGCAAAGAGCGAAGCTGAAAAAGGAACTCCAGAGCGCGTTCTTGTCCGCGTTACGAGCGTGCGGAAGCGCCTCATTGACGAGGACAACCTCGCCGAAAAGTATCATGTCGATTGCTGCCGATACGCTGGCCTCATACATGGAGACGAGCCTAGCAAAACGAAAATTGAAGTCTGCCAGCGCAAGGCGGAAAAAGGCGAAGCGGAGCACACGATAATCGAAATCACCACGCCTTAGCTGATTTTCACCAAACGCCCTTTAGCGTCCGTAGCTTCCGGCGAATATCGCATGGCCGGTCGTCCGCGTAAAACACAGCTTCGCGCACGCGAACCTCATCGCGAATGACGACGTGCCGCTCCACGATGCGACGATCAGGCATCGGCGCTGCGTCCATCTTAGCCTGCTCCGCGCGCACGCGGTTCCAGCGGATGTTCACGCGCTCTCTAGCTTTTAGACTCGCGCGGCGTATGCTTTTGATTGTGCTCCACTTGCTCATTTTTCGGTATTGAGTTGAGTCGTATAATTACTTGGTAGGAGACACGGGCGGCACCAGTGGTCCGACCCACTCCCACCAATCCAGCCCACCGAGTAGCACGTCGGGTTCTTCGTCACCCATGTCTTGCACCCGTAGCCGTCCATCATGGCCGATGGTTATTTCTACGATTCGCCACAAGCAGCTTGCATCGGGGCGTGTCCACCACCACCCCGCCGCAGTGGGCCGGTTGAGCGCCCGTCCTGCCGTGTCTCCTACCAAGTCACTGCACGTAACAGACTCTGGCTCTGAACGCGCCGCTCCGAGCGCAAAGTTATTGCCGCAGCTCGGGCACGAGTCTTTTCCGGTTTCGGCGTGGTAGTCGCATTCGGGGCATTTCATAGTTCGGTTCGTGAGGTCGGGTTAGCCAGAGTCTGTCCGTGAGTTCCATCGGTATGCGAACAGCCCGGCTCCGATGCGGAGGTTTCGCCCCCGCCATGATTCGCAGCGAGGATCAAGTCCCACTCGTCCGGGTTTGCGACATCGTAGGTTTTTACCGCCGTCACTCGGTCGCCGTAGTTCGCCGTCACCACGATCCCGTGGCTGTGCGTTTTGTGTCTGATTATGTCGCCTGTTTTGAGGCTCTTTAGTTGGTGTGTTGTCATAGGTTATTCCTCCCGCTCCATTGTGCTCACGAGCGCCGCTTCCTCGCATACCAGAGCGCAGCAGCGAACACCGCCTTCACGGTTGGTTTGAATCGGCGCGTTCATCGGGCGGTGTCGCTGTGCTTACCGTTCGGCCTTTTCAGTGCGCGGACGGCGGCTCTCAGAACATCCCGGTGTAGGTAGTCCGCGCCACCGTCGCCGTAGTAGAGCCGCGTGCCATACGGCTGTTGCTCCCAGAACGCATCACATTCCGCGAAACCTTCCAGCCCATGAAAGCCTTTGAAGACTCCCTCTGCTGCGAGGGTTGCCGCCAAAGCCGAACCAGTCACTGCACCACTAACTGCGGCGGGCGTCACATCTACATCCAATCGGGCATTACAGCATGGACATGTTATCATTTTGTGGGTTTTTCCTACGCACCAATAAAACACCGCCTTGCCCGCGTCAAATTAAATCCAAATCTTTTTTGCCTTGCCAGCGCGTGCGTCGCGACGCAACGTGCGCGTCCTATGAGCACACCGAATTGGCTGCGATTCCGCGCGGGCGAGAGAGCACACGTCGTCACCGGCATGAGCGGCCCCATGCACCTCACGCCATGCGGCTACGCTGCCCACGGCGCGACTGGCGTGCCTGACAAGCGGACGAAGAAATGCCGCACATGCTCGCGCGCTGTGCGGCCCGTGTCTCCGCAGGAGCGGCGCAAGGCAGGGCACGCGCCGGAATAATTTCGCTTGCCAAGTGACCGCGCTTGGCTTTTACTGCTCGCGTTCGCAGGTCAATTGCGTTCGACAACTTTCCAGAATCTCGAAACCCGAAAGGGCGAAAAGATAGGCCAGACCGAAGTCTGGAGAGAAGCCGCTCAGATTGACCCTGAGCGGCCTTTTCTTTGGCCTAGTGTCTCACGGCACCGCACAAAGAGGTCGCATATCAGAGCGAAGCACAACGCATCCATCCGGTAACATTCCGGCCCGGTGCGAGCGTTTATTTTCGAGCGGGGTTCAATTCCTCGCAAATGCCGCTGCTGCCCTACGGGGCGCATAGGCTGGATTAGTGATTACAGAGCAACCGAGTCACGCCGCAAGGCAGTCCAGCCATCGGGGAAACCCGGTGTTCGTCGCGAAAAGCCAATCCTATACGGACTGATTTCCACGGTCACAATGTCTCCTGTCTCGGGGGCATTGTGTCCGCCCCGTAGCCGCAGCCTGCCGGATTGACTTCCTTTGCTGCTTTCCCTGCCACTCCATGAGCAAGGCTTCGCGGACGCTAAACTTGGCCAGTGTATCGTCCGCTCCGAGTTTAGCGGAAATTCAGTTATCGCGCGGGAAAAACGCTTACAGGCCGCAGCCTCACGGCGGAAACAATTACCGCTTCCCGCCGATGCCCGCGCAAATCACGACGATGCCGGCGAGGATGAACACGACAAGGATACCCATTGCTCCTGCGAAGTTCACGGCCAAACGGCGAGGCCGTTGTTCACGCGGTAGATTAGCTGGTTGATGAACTGCGTCTCGCCCACCGCGCGCAGGGTTGGAGGTCGCAGGCAGATGTGCGGGCGGTCGCCGAAATCCGCTCCCCAGTTGAAGCTAGCGGCTCGAGCGAGCTTCCCGGCGATGTCGTATTGCGGCCCCTCGTCCAAGTAGGTGCCGCCAGCGGAGAAAAAGCCGATGTCGCACGCGAAGCCTGTCGTGCCGCCGCCGCCGTTGTGCGACGATGTAGGCCAGCGGGCGCTTGTGACACGCGGCCCCGGTGCCGTGCGGCCCTTGGCGTAGAGCGCGTTTTGCTCCTTTTCGCCACGGTAGCCGGAGATCCATCTGCCCACGGCCGGCGCGACGGCGGCGTTGATGGCGCGTAGCAGGTCGCGGAATGGCTGCTGCACTTGCGGGTGGAGTGTTGCGATGGTCGCCTCGCTGCGCGGGTCTGCGAGGCCCGCGGGCGGCTGTGCTGGCGTGGCAGGCACTGGCGCTTCCGTCCCGCCGTGCGCGGCGATCCACGCCAGCCCAAGGTTGAGCGTCGCAAGGCCGAAAATGCCGTCGGGATTTGCTCCCACGGCGCGCTGGAACTGCCGCACCTTGTCAGCGTCGAGGTTCACTTGCCCCCGGCAAACGCCGCCTCGCTGAGTGCCGTCGCCACCGCGTTAATCACCGTCGCCTTGCTGACATGGTGCGTCGCCAGCGCCTCCGCCGCGATGCTTTCCACGGCGCGTGCGGCCGCGGGATGCCCCGTGGCGCTGCGGACAAGCTGGCCGATGTCGGCCACGTCCACCGCGCCCCAAGCGGCTGAGGCTGCGGCGTGGCCGTAGTCCGAGCCGAGGTTGCCCGCGACGAGCGTGCGGAGTTGCGCCACGGCTATCTTGCCGAGGATGGTTGCCGCGTCCCGGCGCACGGCTGGCCAGTTGGTGCCCGCGCAGCCGGCGAGAGAGTTGATGAGCGTGGCGGCGAGGGCGAGGATGATGAGTTGCTTTTTCATGGAGTTATTGTTTCGGCGGTGGTGTTGAGAGATAGACTTTCCACGTCACGAAGAATGCGGCAACCGCGCGCAGTCCGTAGAGATACCACTCCCAACTCGTCGCGGGTGCATGGTCAATGATGAGCGCGGCGATGGTGGCGATTGAGCAATAGATGAAACAGGTTTTGTTCATAAGTGGACAGGGACAGGGATTACTTTACCGATGAGCGCGAGCGGCGTGCCGTCATCGTTTTTGACGATTCTGCCAGTAGCCTCAACGGTAAGAGGCTGGCCGTCTTGCATCACACGGTAGCGCACTTTGTAGGGTCTGCCGTTGCGGATTGTTTCAAGGAAATCATTCTGGGTTCGCGCGAGGTCGTCCGCGTGGATTGCCGCAAGCCATCCCCACACAAGCATGTCGTGAGACTCCATGCGGAAAAGCTCCGCGCAGGCCGGGTTCACCCATTCGCACGCGCCTTCAGGTAGCTTGCATTGCCATTGCGGAATCGGAGACTCATCGAGCATCATCATGGTCTGCTGGTGATTCACGATGGCTCGGCAATGTAGTTCCTTCACCTTGTTCTCAACGCGCGAGAATCGCGCCTCGTTCACGCGCACAATTTCCTGTAAGGAGTGCGCGATTTCGCCGACGTGAATCGCGAGGTTGGAGATAGCGTTGGCCCTGCGCTGCCACCAAGCCCCGAGGATGCGTAGCCAGCCCCAGATGCGTTTGGCCTGCGTGACGAATAGGATGAGCGCGCCCAGTAAGGCGAGTGCTTCGGCGAGCCAGTCTGGGACTTCGTGCTTCATTGCAGCGCGTCGAGCTTTGCTTTGGCCGCGTCCGCTGCCGCCTGTGCCGATTCAAACTCAGCCTGCGCCGCGTCGCGCTCCTTCTGCTCGGCAGACTTGGCAGCGTCGGCGAGCATCTGCGCCTTGCCCGGGTCGTCGGCGGCCATGAAGTCCGCGATGGTCTTGGCGTGTGCGTCGCGCTCGGCGGTGAGCGCGGCGATGGTCGCATCCTTGGCGGCGAGATGCTCGGAGATGTCGAGCCAGAGTTGGCCGGATTCGGTTTGGAGTTGGAATAGAGTTTTCATAGGGTTATCTGCTGCTGATTTTGACGACGGAAACAATCGCGGACGGGCAGGCGGGGCGGGTCGGGCTTGCTGCCGCTGCGGTGGCGTTTAGCTTGCAGCCCGTAGCAGACCCGGAATAGTAAATTCGCACGACATCATTCGCAGCCAGCACAAGATTGTAAAGGACAGCGATCACCGACTCGACGTTGGTGGTCAGCCCAAGCGTCGTTGTCGAGCGTGCAACGGACGTTCCGTTAAAGGCCGTTTCGTTTAATCCTAACCATGTGCTCATCGTATCATTGCCGGTGCTGTGCGCGATGATGCTGAGGTTGAGGGCGTAGAGTCCACCCTCCGAGAATGTAATTCGGCTGACACAAGTTGCGGTCTGCACGCCGCTCTGGGAGCCTGACGTTGTAATGTCTGCCGCCAGAGCAGCAGTGGCTGCCAGCGTGAAGGTGTTCGCATCCACCGTCCGCAGCCAATAGACCGTGTCAGCAACGACGCCGGTTGGCAGTGCGCCGGTGGTCGAGAACTTCACCGCATCGCCAGCCACCATTCCGTGCGCCGTCCATGTGACTACGCCGGGTGCCGCAATCGTCATCGTCACGGTGGCGGTGCCGCGCGTCATGAATGACTCAGATTCAGCCGTCTCAAAATGGACGAGGTATGCCGCCGTAGCGGATGCAACAACTTGGTCAAGTGCCGACGAATAGGAGCCGTTCGGCGCGGGTGGCATGATGTAGCTCATAAAGTTACTTGATTATCCAGTTTGCCCCATTGGACATAACCGAAATGGATTCGTATTGGTTGAGGATGATAGACCCGCTCGCCCCGCCGTCAATGGTCTGTGCCGATGTGGTCGCGATGGTGATGACGCCCGTGCCAGAGTTTTTGACGATAAACTCCTGCCCTGCGATGCTCACGGCAGTTGGGAGGGTGATGGAATAGGTGCCGGATGTGCAGTTGATGCAGTAGTCCGTCGCGGAGGCGATGGTGTAGAGCGCCGTCTTTGCGACATACGCGGACTGCCTGCCGCCGTTCATCGTGGCCTTGCCCGTAAAAGTGCTGGCTTCGGTCACGGCGAGGGTGCCGCTGGCGGTTGCATTCCGCAACGTGATGTCCCGCAGTGTTCCAGCCGTCCCATTATTCACCTCCAAAATGCCAGCCGCGTTGCGGGCGATTCCGGTGTCGTTGGTTCCGGCGTAGAAATTAGTCGTGGAGCTGTTCCATGAAATCACCGAAGTGGCGTGCAAGGCGACGGCGTTGTAGCTCGTTCTGGCGAAGCCTGCGGTTTGCGACGTGTTTTGAAACCCTCCAGCGGTATCTATAATTCCGAGGGATATTGAAGTGCGAAGCGTTCCACCGACCGAGTCGTAAATGGCTAGGTTTGTCCCGAAGTTATACAGAGCGAGGTTCCCGGAGGCGTCCACTTTGAGCTTCGAGACGCCGTCCTTCATCACGTTGATGCCGTCCTGCGATCCGTCGATGTTGATCCCGAAGTAGGTGCCTGCGGTGTTCAGCGTCGTGCTCGCCGTGGCGTTCGCATCGGCGATATAGACGAGGGGGAAGCTGGTCGTGCCGGTGCCTGCGAACGGAACGCCGCTGAATCTCATCGCGGGAAGTGACGCCGCGCCTGCCGTGCTGTTGGCCTGCGCCGCCGTGAACGTATTCGCCGCGCCGACATAGGCCGGGTCGCCGTCGCTCACTGCGGTGCTGAGTTGCGCCATCGTGAACGAGCCAAGCACGGCTGCGTTGCCGGTGCTGGTGACGTGGCCGGTCAGGTTCGCGTTGGTCGTGACGTTGCCCGCTGTGAGGCTCGCGGCGGTGCCGGTGATATTCGTGCCGATAAGCGCGGACGGGGTGCCGAGGTTGGGCGTTGTCAGCGCCATGTTCGTTGCCGTGGTGCCTGATGGCAGTGCGAGCAGCCCGCCCGTGGCTGACACGGAAATTGTCGCGCTGCCGCTGGTGCTGCCAAGAAACGTCGCCGTCCCGTAAAAGCTCACGTTGTTTGTGCCGCCGTCAAACTTCATGTAATTCGACCCTGAGCGCCGCGCTATGTAGAAGTTATTGCCAGCGGGTGAACTTGCATTTGGGTCGGTGAAAATAGCCGCGCCGTTTTGGTTGCGTGTCGAGACATACAGGTAACTTCCGCCGCTGGCTCCGCCAAAAATAGTGAGGCCTTCGCCGTAAGGACCGAACGCGGACTCCGTGTTGATGTCCGGGTAACCAATGGCAACCGCTGTTTTCCCATCGTAAAGCGAAGACCAAACCGGGTTTTTCTGGCCCTGCTCAATCATCGAAACTTTGTTGAGCAATTCCTGCGACGTGACTTGAATCCCATGCGGGTGCCCCATGTAACCTTGCGTCACCGCGCTTTGAACTGATCCCCACGTAACGAGGTTTGTTGAGTCTGAGTATTTAAGTCCCGCAGTGGATTGCTGGTAGTTTTGCTCCGCGTAAAGTCGGTATGTGCCATTAGCGAGCGTGATTATCGCCGGGCCTTCCGTGGCGGACGGAAAGGATGGATAAGTTCCTGCCGTGTTGAAGCCGCTAGTGAGGCTGGTTGACGTGACGTGTCGGACGCCTCCCGCAGATGGCAGGTCGTAGAAAAGATGATAGGTCGAGCCAGCCTTTACAACCGCAGGAGAGTTGCCAAGGTTGTTAGCAATCGCGCTGCCAGTGATTTGAACCGGCGTGCTCCATGCGGAATAATCGCCGGGAGTGGTTGGATGTGTCTCGTAAAGATACAACCCGCCAGCCGCTTGCGACGCTGTGGTGTTGGCGGCAAACAGAACGTGGTCGGTTCCGTCTGAATCAGTGAACCAATCGCCAATCCAAACGTGTGCTGGCGTGCCAGTTGCAAGCGAGCCAGTGCTGATAGTGCTCCATGTCCATGTCCTCCCGTCTGTTGACGAGCCAAGCCCCCAACTATTTCCGCCAGTGAAAGCATTGCGCGTGTAGGCCACATAAAACGTGCCCGTGGCTGCAACGTAGTGCAGCGCCGGATCGCGGATAGTGCCCTCAGTCGTGACGATTGGCGTGGCGTGAGTGCGTTTCCACGTAGCTGCGTCAGTGGATGATATGAACGTCATCCACTCGCCGAAATAATCGAATGTGGCGGCGAGGTATCCGACTTGCGGTAACACGAACGTCCCGCCAGTGATGGTCTTGCTGGTGAATGTCAGCGCCGAGGGCAGCGAGAGCGTCGGCGTCGTGGTGCCGGTCACGGTGATCTCGTTTGCTGTGCCGGTGATGGAGGTTACTCCGCCTGCCGCTGCTGGCTTCGGCGTAATCCACGCCCTCAAGTCGGTGTTGGCCGTGATTGCGCCGGCTGATGCGACAACCGTTGCCAGCGGGTAGCTGCCAGCCGTGAATGCCGTGGTGTTGACGCTGGCCACGCCTGCCGCCGTCACCTCGATGTAGTTCGTCGCGTTGGTGATTGCCAGCGATGCCTGCGCTGCCACGAATGCGCCGTTGGCTGCGTAGCCCGCTGCGACGTTGACGAGCAGGCCGGTGCCGTTGCTGACGAGGAAATCGTTGCGAGCGACGATGGTGGCCGGCACGGTGTCGTCCGTCCGCCCCACGTCCGGCTTGCAAATCACCGTCACGGTGTCGGACTTAGCCTTCATCGCCATGCTGACGGTATAATACACGTCGAGGTCAACTAGCTTGTTACCCTCGTCGTCCGTGGTGTCGGCATTGTTTGCCGCGAGGTAGGTGTCGAGCGCGGTGCCGCCAATGGTCTGCGCCGTCGCTTGGTAAAGCCCTGTCGTCGCCGATGCTGTCCATGTCGTCACGGCGACGAGCGCCGCATTGTCGCCAAGTAGCGTCGGCTTAATGGACAGGTTCAGCGCCCATGACGTGTCGAGCGCGTAGGCGGTGCCGTCCACCGTCACGTAAAGGTCAACGTCGCAAAGCTCCTGCCGCTTAATGTAGCCGGTATCGCAGGTGATTGCGCCCGTGCGGATTTCCCAGTTGAGCGTGATTTTACGGAGCGTCGCCATGATTTTAGTGCGGTGTCAAATTTGGATGCGGTTTAGGTGACGGCGTGAGCGTTTCGTGCAGGCCATTTTCCTTCTGGGCAGTCCTCGGTAATCAGCGCGGCCTTCGCTTGCAAAAAGCATCCGCACACGTCGCACCGCGCACCTAGCACGCCATCCGATGCGAGGAAGTGCGGGCATTCCGTGCAAGCTGCCATCCGCGCCTTGCGAACATCCAGCGAAGCAATCAGCTTTCCTGTCGTGATGACGCCAATCGCAGCCTTCGCCACGGCAACCGCAACTTGCCCCGCCGCTTTCACCGCGTTCTTTGCACATCCGCAACTCATGGGCATGAAGCGCAAGTTATTTCAACGAGCGTGCCGCCGCTGTATGCGCTTTGGTTTCCGCTGCTGCTTAAATGGTAAATTGTGGACGACACGTAATCATCACCGGGCGCAATATCTTCGCCGTTGACGCAGATGGAGTATCCGCCAGTATTTGTCACTCGAATCTCTGCTGTCTCAGCGCCCGCGTATGTTCCGCAAGTGCTATAACGGTTATACCAAAAACGAAACTGGCGGACGGTAGGAGTGTCGAACGTATAGTCTCCGGTGATTATTTCTGGCGGATATGGGCTGCTGGCGCAAATCGGGTGTGCGTCGTATTGATCTGGCGTGCCGCTTGCCAGCGTTCCGCCGACTCCAACTTGGGGTATATTATCGTAATATACTGCACTCAACGCATCCTCTTTACCATACAAGTCGAGGTCGGTTCCATCCGACCAATACAGCGTTGCGGTGATTGTGAACGTGCATGTCGGTTGCCCGCAATCCACCGCGAGCGCATTTACCAAGCAGTTGGTGAGCAGCTTGTCAGGCGCACAGTTGGTGAGCAGCTTGATCATGCGTTAGCACGCCGTCACTTGGCTCGGCGATGTCGCAATGTCTATGTTTGCCGCAGCCTCGGAGGTGATGATGTATATTTTCTTCGTTGTGAATCTAAGGAAACCGGCGACAAGCGAAACGCCGGTGATGACGGTGATGGCCTGAGTCTCATTTTTCTTTGCGCTAATCTTAAAGCCAGCCCCGCCCGCAACAGGTTCACAAATGATTGAGTCAGACGAATGACACATCTTTTCAATCTCCTGCAATATCGCCTTCAGCGTGCGCGGTGCAAGCGTGAGCGCGTCAGACACTCCATCGTCTGCGTTGTTGATGAGTTCCTTTAGTCGTGGGTTCATGTGCGCGCGATTGAGCTGACTTCAAAATCCCACTGGTGCGTTTCCGTGATTTCGTATAAATCACCGACGTTTTTAATTGTTCGCCCGATCAATCTCCACCCCTTGAACCAAAAAGTGTAAGTCCAAAGAGCCGGGACTTCTTCGTAGAAAACTGTATCGCCGGGCACTTGGTCAGCATACTTCAAGGGCACATCAAATCTTCCGACCTTGGTGGTCGGAAGCGTGCGCGTCATGTATGTGCGCGTGACTTGCGGTTTTGGGATTGATGCTTCCCAGTCGAAAGTCGGCGCGTAAATCTTCCCCGTCTCATCCGTGACCGAATATGAGAACTCGTCTTCCTTTATCTGGCTCTCGTTTTTACTCCCCAGATATGAGACTTGCATCGTTGCGACGCCAGCCTTGTCGAACGTGACTTCCACGGTGTCCACCTTCATGCCAAAATAGGTAGAATCCGCCGAACCGCGCAACGGCTCCAGCGTGCCAGCAACAGACTGCCAGCACTTGAACGTCCGCCGCCCAGTGTCGAATCCTCCGCGCGTCGTGGTAAACGATGAGCCGGGCTGCTCGACCAGCGAATATAGCTCAGAACCGCCGTGGATTGTTGCGCTCATTTGACTCCTAACTTAGCAACGAGTTTTGCTATTTGCTTTTCAATTTCTGGAATGACTCCAATAGCAGCTTCAATTTTCTTTTTGTCCAACTGCTTTTCTCCGAGGATGCGAGCCTTCGCAGCGGCGATGTCCTCCTTCGACATCTTCATGGCGTCGCCTCCAGCGGCACGTCGCACCTCGTCGCGAGCGGCAATGCCTGCCGCCTTCTCCCTTGCTAGTTCTTTCGCCCTATCGTTTACGCGCTGCGCCTGCATCGTCTCGCCGCCTAGCAGTCCTTGCATGGCCCTATCGTCGCGCTGCTTCTGTTCTTGCTCGCCTTTTTTAACGATGTCCTGCGCCTCCTTCAAGCCTTCCTTGTTTCTTTCAAGTGCGTCCTTGTCTGCGTCCTCGACTGCTTTAAGTCGTGTTTTTTCGGCTTCCTCGGCGATGCGTGTTTTTTCGGCCTCATGTCGCCCAAACGCTTCCATGCCTAACTTTAACGCTTTGGCTTCGTCGTCCTGCTTTTGCTTTAGTGCAGCTGCATCTTGTTCCGCTTTCCATTCGTTGAAATGTTCCACTGCCTCCTGCTCGGCGGCGATGTCTTTCCCCTCCTGTGCCCACTCCTTATCCATTTTGTCCGCCGCCCGGTCTTGCGCCTCCTTAATTGGCTTGTTGTTGATCGCCTCAACTCGCAACGCGCCAGCTTCCTCGGTTGCGCGGATTCTATCGTCTTGCTGCCATTCAGTTGGGAATGGTTTGTTCTTGATGGCTGCAATCTCTCTTGCCAGCCTGTATTTTTCAGTCAATAGCTCAGCCTCTTCGATGCTCCCCTGATTGATGAGTCTCTGAATCTCGTTCTGCTGTTTCATCAGAACGATATATTCGTTTGCCAAGTCAATCTGTCCCGAATAAATACCGACCTGCATACTCTCCACCGGAGCGAGCGACGGAATCCACGATTCCGCGCGCTCCTTAAGCTTTTTCATTTCCTCATCAGCGGCCTTCATTGCCGCAGAAATTTGCCCCATGTCCTTGCTAGCCAGCGCGTCTCTGATTGCCTTGCCGGTTTCCTCTGCGCTTTTTTCAAGTTTTTCGCACTCAGTGATCGCGCTTGAAAACATCCCCACCAACGCTGCGCCCACGTTCAGCCCGACGCCGACGGCGAGGCTCGTCTTAAACACGTCGCCGAGGTTGCCCATCGTGTTGGCAAGCAGGTCGGCCCCGTTCCCCGCGTTCTTGAATCCCTCCGCCCATGCCGTCATCTTGCTCTCAACGCGGCGGTCTCCCTCAAGCACGGCACCTGCATCGCCGACTTTCTTCTTTAGCCGGTTTGTTTCGGCTATGACCTTCTGAAACTCACTCAGAAGCAGCTTTGATTCCGCGCCTAGTGTAACCGTAACGTCAGACATATTCCGCCCTCCAGTCGCCCGCCAGTGTGCCTTCCGAGAGTTGTTTCAGCATAGCCCCGCGCGACGCCGGGTCTTTCACGTTCTCGACAATCCAGCGAGCATTTCCGTCGAACTCCTCACGCGCGGCGAGGGCTTCGGGTGTGCTCTGCTCGTCCATGTGCGCAAGTTCTTCCTCGGTGAGAATGTAGGTCTCGCCGGTCTCCTGTTCGTGCGCGGCCTGCACATACCACCACGCGAGACCGTAGGGCATCCGCCACGCCCGGCGCTCGTCAATGCGCAGCTTCGTCATCAGGAAGGCGGTGCACCAAAGCTCCACGGGTGCGCCGTAGTCGTTCAGAGTGACGGTCGCGGTGATGCGTTCCTTCATCATCGGCGAGGATGCACAGAGGCGCGTGTAGGCTCGCCACTTAGCAAGCTCCGTCTCCATGTCGAATGGCGCGGCATCCTCCGCGAAGTCCAGCACCGGCTCGTCCGATGCGCAGATTTGCGCGGCGATGCTCAGTTCGTGCGGCTCCGGCTCCTCGCCAGTCCAGAGCTTATTTTCCAACTGCGAAAGTTGGAACGAATGGAGAAGGCAGAACGGCTTTAGCGTCCTGCCGCAAACTACGTGACGGCCCGCTGCGCAGGCTGCGTCGGCGACGATTGAATGGTATAAGCGTTCCTCGGCCACATCGTTAAGTCAGCGTGAGGTATTCGTCCTTAACGAGAGAAGCCTTGCCCTCGACGAAGGATTTCGATGCCTTGGTTTCCGTGAAATTCTCGACGCGATAATCGCCGTCGAACTGAGCGGTTGCCGAGAGGGTCATCTTGGCGGCGATGACCGGGCGGGTGTAGCCGCTGGCAAAAGTGAACGTCACCTCCAGCGTGTCGGTCTGGTCGTCGTGTATTGACGATGCGACTTGGCCGGAGTTGTTGGAAACGAACTCGTTAATCTTGTCCGATTTCGAGAGCGAGATGGACATGATTTGCGCGCTCGCGCCGAGGTAGGTGCCGTCGATGCCGAAGTAGAATGCGGTGCCGTGAGTTTTTGCAGCCATGTTATAGGGTGGGTGGTGTCAAATTTAGGCGATGAGTCCGCCGCCGATGATTTTGATTTTCGCGAGTGTGGTTGAAGTCATCACGCCGAGCACGGTCGCATAAACCGGGTTCACGTTGTCGGCTGCGGTCTTCGTGATGCCGCCTGCCGTGCCGCTCGTCCAAAGGGTGTCGCCGGATAGGATCGTTGCGCCGATTGCGAATCCGCCCGTGTCCTCGGTGCAGTAGTAGACACGCTGATTGACGCTCGCGCCGTTCGTGGCGATGCCCGCAGCCGTGGCGATTGACGCCGTGGAATTGGCGTCACAGAGCTTGAGGAGCAGCGTCACTGCCTCGACGTAAAGCACCTGCCCTGCGGTGATCGTTTCGCCGGCTACGCCGTATTTGATGACGGCTGAACTCGACGGAATAACGCTTCCGGCTGTGATTGCGATTGCTGCCATGCCTTGGCAGCGGTGTCAAAATACGGTCAGTTTTCTTGCGCCTCGCACGTCATCACGTAGCCGAGTGCGCTGATGAGCATCCGCTCCGAACCGGCGTAGTTGCTCTGCTGGCTTTCCTCCTCTACGTCGTAAACGTAGAAGCCCGTGACGGGTCGCGAGGTCGTCCT
>Ga0181360_100009_pt1 | contig 22461 bp, 22 predicted proteins | sample Sp13NDMM15SD_FD_141228 | JGI IMG/M metagenome (GOLD analysis project Ga0181360, IMG submission 141228) | Freshwater viral communities from Lake Michigan, USA - Sp13.ND.MM15.S.D | ecosystem: Environmental > Aquatic > Freshwater > Lake | place: USA: Michigan | collected 2013-04-23
AGACTGTCCCGTCTGATTGGCAAAGGCCGAGGCGGCCTGCTTGCCGCTCAGGATGTTCTGCTCGGTCGCGTCGTAGGCTGCGCCGGTTCCCATGAGGATCTGGCCTGCCGTCGAGCTGAAGGCCGTCGGTGCAAGGGTCAGGTCGTGCGTGATGCCCGTACCGCCGTTGAGCGTCTGTCCTCCCGAGCGACCGGCGAGAAGGGCGAACTCCGACTCCGAACGGGCGTCGACCGTGTCCGCGTTCAGGTTGGTGACGACGGTGGTGCTCGCGACCGTCATCGGTGCCGTCCCCGTCGTCGCGTCCGACTCGAAGGTGAGTGCCCGAACCTCAAACGCTCCGACATCCCAATCAGCCGTGAGCGGAATCGTTCCGTCGGCCTTGAGATCGCCGCCTGCGCTGCCGGTGTGCGTGTGCCCAGGGTTGACGCCGCTGGTGACGTTCGGGCCGCTAATCGCCCCGGACGACGTGACGGTGGTGCCGGTGATGGCCCCGCTCGACACGACCGACCCGCCCGTAACGGCTCCGCTGGCCGTCACCGTCCCGGCAACCGTGACCTCGCCGTTCGCGATGATGTCATTGCTGACGATGGTCCCGGCGTCGGTGATGACGACGGAGCTGTCCTGTAGCGCCCCGGCCGTACCGTTGTAGCGAGCAATGGCGTTGTCGGTCGAAGTCGCCGGCCCGGCCGCGATGCTGCACGTTGTCCATGCGTCTTCGTCGTCGTTCACGCAGACAACTTCCCCCGCGTTGCCGTCCATCGAGGGGAGCACGTTGGACCCGGCCGAGAAGTCATCCGTCGTCGGCAGGAGCAACGCCCGCTCGTTGATGTCGTGCTCCAGTTGCTGCGCCCAGAGCGTCATGCGGTCCATGTGAAGTTCGACGGACGTGGGGGTCAGGGTCGTAAAGTTCGACGTGCGGTCGATGCCGTCGTTGCGGTAGATCACGACGATCTCGTTGAGCGCTCGCCCGGTGCCGAACGTCACCGTGCCACCCGCGGTCGTCGCCGCTCCGGTCACGGTGTAGTCGGTGGTCAGAGCCTTCGTGACCCACGTGGTCCCCCCGTCGGTCGAGGTCTTGACCACGAGGTCGGCGCTGGACTCGAAGGGCCACGAGACGGTGAAGGCGGTCTGGGAAGACGTCGACGTATACCGCTCGGGCTCGTAGTTGTCGGCGATGGTGAAGGCGGCACGAGCAGGACCGGAGGCGCAAGCCGCGGAAAGGAAGAGGGCGAGGGACAGGATGATTCGACGCATAATAGTTACCTCAATGCCTCGGGCAGGACTTGCCCCGGCCTCCACAAATACTTCGAGTTGAAGTCATGGCGCTGCTTCTGTTCCATCGTCATAAAGCTGCGTCGCGTGCCTGACGGGTCGGCAATCAGCCGGATTTGGTCCACGAACAGCCGCTCGGCCGCGATGCCGAGGATAGGCAAATGCAAGCCCGGTGTGTAGCGGGAGCCGAAACGGACAGCCTCGGATGCGAAATTCGCCCGCTCGCCCCTCGCGGCCTCGCCGATGTTGCCGGCCGTGGTCTTGATGAAGTCCTCGGCGAACCCGAACGACGGCCCCATAAGCGTGGTCAGCGCCCCCTGCCCGAAGCGATTGGTGCCGCCAAAGCCCGCGGCCATGAAGTCACCGACGATCCCAAGCCCGCCGCCTTGCATCGCCGCCGCGCCCCACGTCCCCGGCTCGCTCATGTCAGCGATCCCCTGCCCCTTGAGCAACCGCTTCGTCTGCATCGCGACCATGCCCAGGGCCACGGTCCCAACAAAGAGCACGGCGGCATGACTTGCCCGGTCGGCGCCGTGCTTGCGGAACATCTCGCCGACTTGATTCATGACAAACTGCGTCGAGAAGGACTTGAACTGCGTCACCCCTCGCGCCGCCTCTCCCATCGGCGTCCCGGACTGAGCGCCGCCGGCCATGATGGCGCGGGCCTTCGGTTGCGGGATCGTCATCGCGAGATTCGTCTCGGATCCGACGTGGTGAATCATCCGCTGGATGGCGTCCCCGCGTTCCTTGACCGACAGCGGGGAGTTCTCGAGAGCGAGCACGGAGGCGTACTCGAGTCCGTTGGTCTCGCGGACAATGCCGTGCGTGCGGATGTCATCCCACGTCTGGGGGGTGTATCCGTACTGCGTCAGCTTGCCGCCCATCGCGGCGTCGGCGTCGACGAAGGACAGCGACCGATTGTCGGCGATGGCGCGGAGCAACGCGGAGTTGGTCGAGATCGCGCCGTTTTGGTTCCACTTCTGCATCCCGGACCAGCGCATAACCTTCTCGGTCATCCAGTAGACGCCTTGGGCCGAGTCCATCACGCCGTCGTCGGTCAGTCGCATCAGCGCCGTTTCGGCATCGACGCCGAGCCGGGTGACCATCGCCACGTCGTCGGGGGTCATCGTCTTGCCGAGCGAGGCGAAGAAGTCGCCCATCTCGCGGAAGACCGGGATCCCGTTCGCCGACGCGACAAGCGCCCGCGGGATCACGTCGGTAAATTGCGACGGCAACGAAGCCGTCAGGAGTGCGCCCGTCAGGATGCCGCGCGAGCCTTGGCCGGCACGAGCGAGACCGGGAACCGCGGGACGGTTAAGCGCCCCCGTGGCGTACTGATAGGTGATGTCAGAGAGCCAGAGGCGCGAAGGCGCAACGCCAGCCTTGGCCGCCGCCTCTCGAGCAACGCCGTAAGTCCGATCGGGATTCGGCCCGAACACGTCGAGCACGCCGACTTCGCGGGCCAGCCCCTCGACGTGCGACTGCATCGAAGCGAAGATGTCCCCCTCGCCGAATTCGTCCTCGAAGCGCATCCGGTTGTTCATGTCGAGGAAACGGATGGCGCGCGGCTGCTTGTGCCGCGACTTCATCGCCCCCGGCAGCACGCCGATGGTCCCGTGGATGTTCCCCGTCCGAATGTTCTCGGCCATCCCAGCGATGGCGTCGCGAAGCTCCTGCCCCATGAGCGGAGCGCCGTTGTCGTCGAGAAGCGGGGCCATCCGGCCGGCCGTGTATTCGACGTACATGGCCGAAACCCACCGCGACGAATCGCCGCCGGGCGCGACCTTCTCAGGCGCCCACCGCTGGGGATAGGCCCAATCGGCGAGCGTGCGGATATCCATGCCGAGGCTGTTCGCCTTGGCCTTGAGATATCCCACGGCCGACTCGAGACCGCGCGCAGCCTTGGCAGCCGTCGCGTTGCCGGTCGAGATCCCGCCGAGTTCGCGGCGGATCGCCGTGTCGAGGGCCTTGCGGGAGACCTTGTCCATCTTCGCCGCCGTCTCGGAGATTTTGACGGTCTCGCTCATCTTCGCCATGGCCACGGCCCGGTGCGCCTTCTGAGCCGAGACGACGTTGACGGTATCGTTCCACCGGCCGCGAGTGTCGCGCTGGGTGAGCGAGTCGAGTCGGGCCGCCGCGGTACTCTTGCCGCCGGCCGCGACGTGCGCGGTGATGGCGTTCTGCTTCGCCGCTTGGAGGGCGAGTTGCTGCTTGCGCTTTTGCAGGGTGTGAATGGCCGAATTGGTCGCCATCTGTTGCGCTTGCACCGCGGCCTGCGGAGCGGGTACGCCTTGCGCGACCAAATGCGCCTCCCACTTCATCCGGTCTTTGTCGAGTTGCGATCCTGACTTGATACACGCCATCAGAAAGGAACCTCCCCGAGCAGGCAATCCACGGTCCCGCCGAGTTCTTCGATTTGCCGGTCGATGTCTGCCGCGATGTCTGCCGCGCGCCCGGTCATTTCCACGCCGTCGATTTCAATGGTGACGGTCGCGTCCGGATTCTCGTCAATGATCGCGCGCAGCGTGGCGTCGGCCTCGACGTATATCGGATCGGCGGATGGACGGGCAAGGGGGGCGTCTACGCGCGGAGTCTCGACGGCGGGCATGGGCGCGTCCATCTCGGAGGCAACTGCGTTGTCGACGAGGCTCCGATCATCCCATCGCGCGTCAAGTCGCGCCGTTGCCTTGGCTTCGAGGTAGTCTTCGACTTCGGAGACGCGGGGTTCAATGCCGTACTGGTCGCGCAATTCCTTCGCGCCCTGCTCAATCTCGTCGAAGTACGCGAGTGCGCTTTGCGTGGCCAGACGATACCCCTCGCGCCCCTCGTCGATGGATTCGGCCGCAGTCGTCGTCACATCGCGACCCTTGAGCATCCCCATCAGGTCGTCGCCAGTCGAGCCGGGAGGGATGATCCCCTCTTCGACCAACGTCGCCGCCATGTCATCCGGCGCCGTCCCGCCGCGTCGCATCGCAGTCAGGATGCCCGCCTGCTGAACGTCGCGCTTCCAGTCATAGTCGCGCCGAACCGCGTCCACATCGAGGCCGCCGCGGCGGCGCACCTCGGCCATCACCGTCGGGGAATACTTCGACGACGGCGCTTCGGCCTTGGGCGGCTTGCTCGCGAGCAGGGCCGCACGTTCGCGAGCAACGAATTCGACGGCGAGTTCGGTAGGCGGTTCGGCGGTAACTGCGGCAACGGCATCGCGGTAGCGCAATCGAGCGCCGGCATCCGTGAGTCCGGCCATTTCCTGCACGGCGGCGGCGTCGGCATCGGGGAAGTCTCTGCGTGCGGACGCGAGTAGTTGTTTCCCGATTCCCTGCCGCTGCGCCCCCGCATCCACCGCGATAGACGCGAGTTCGGGCGAACCATCCGCCGAGAGGAACCCGTGCAGGGCGCCACGCACTTGTCCGTCCTCGGAGCGGAACAGGTACACAACTTCGTCCCCCGAAATATCGACCCGCGAAACACCGGCCGCCCCTGGCGCATCGCGCTTAATCCCCGTCATGGCCAGTACGCTGTCCACGGTAGGATCGGTTCCGGGCTCAGCAGCCGGGCGACTCGCCATCCACTCATCGAGTGACATGGCCGCGATGCGCCGATCCTCTGCGGTCACTATCGCTCGTGCCTTCGCCTCGAACCTGACCGCCGCATCCGCCGCCTCGACGGGGTGCTCTGCCCGGAGCAGATCCACGCCGGCCGCCACCGCCTCAAGGTGCGCGGCCTCGGCCCCCGGCGACGTGCCCGGCGGGATGGTGTCGATGATGTCCTCGAGCGAGTCGGCCGCGGCGTCCGTCGCCCGAGTCGGAACGATGGTCCCGGCCTTCACCTTGGCGCGGTAGTCCGCGAGCATCGCAGCCCGCTTGGCGACGACACCCGCGCCGTGGAACAGACCGCCCAAGGCACCGCCAAGGGTGCCCGTCAGCGCGACGTTGGCCGCGGACTCGCCCAACGTAGGGGTCACGCCAGCGAAGTCCTTGGCGGGCAGGGATGCGGTCTCCACGAGTGCTTGCGACCCGGCAGCAACAACCGCCTCTACCCCGATCCGGGCGAGAAGGGTCTCGGCGCCGAACACTCCGAACGGGAGCAGCGCGACGTTGAGCGGGTCCTTGATCTGAGTCCACCCGGCGCCGGCCAGAGTCGCGCCCCATCCAGCGCGGGAGGCAAGGGCGCGGGCATCCTTGACCCGCTGCTCGGCCTCGGCTCGGATCTCGGAGGCGGTTTTGAGCAAGTCCGGCCCCTCGCCCGCCGCTTTCCGATATTCGAGAATGGTCGCCTCATTTCTCTCGAGTTCGGCGAGCGCCGACTCGCTCAGGTTGTTGCTCCATCCGTAGGTCGGGAAGTCGAACCGCTGCCCGGTCAGGCTGGCCAGACGGCGAAGGGACCGGGTCGCAGGTTCCTGCACCTGATAGGCGAGAGAATCCGATCGATCAGTCAACCGCGTGGACTCCTCCACCGCCGCGTACCCGTCCCAGAACGAAAGCGGCTGCTCGGCCGGGTCCGGGTCGGGCGCGTCGAGGATCGTCGCGCGGGCACTGGCGGGAAAGAAGCCCATCAGCGCGGCAGCCTCGGAGCGTAGCGGCCGACGAACGCCGCGAGCGGGTCTGTCGTGTTGTGGATCACCGCCTTGCCGGTCTCCATCGCCGCATCCACGCCTTTGCCGATGGTCCTGGCCACGTCGCCCACCGGGATTTCGGCATTGGCGATCGTCACGGAGTCGGAACGGACGGCCTGTTTCGGCGCGATCTTGTCGAAGTCGAGCACCAACGGCCCGCCGGCCGCGTCCCTCAGGGTCACGCCGCCGACGCGGACGCGATACCGACCGGGATCCGTGCTGGTCAGGTTCACGCCGCCGCCTGTCCGAAGCGCGGCCGCGGTGTCTTCGGCCGTCGCCGGATCGGCGCCCATCGCCACCAACTCGTCGCCAGTGACGGACTCGACGCGGTCGGCGAAATCCCCCTCGTCCACGACACCGATCGGAAGGAGCAAGGGTGCGTCATTGTAGGCCCCGGCCTTGCCGCCCACGTCGACCTGCGCCTGCGCCCACACGTCGGGGTCGCCATCGGCAGGGGAGCGGCCGGCATCGACCATGCGCGCGGCATAGACCTTCTCGGTTGCCGCCACGTACCTGTCGCCAACTTCGGATGGAACCGCCGTGTAGATGGCCGCCGTGGGCAGTGCCGCCTTGACAGTCGGCGTCATCTTCGGAATCTCCGGGCTTTTCATCAGCGCCGCGCCGCGAAGCAACTCGCCCGCCACTTCTTCTCGTCCGTTGGCGACGAGCATCCCAGCCGCGGCCAGATGCGGCGACTTGCCGCCGTTCATTCGGCGGATGGTGGACTCCCCGCGATCCGAACTTGAACCCACGATGGCAGTCACGTAGGCCAACTGGTCATTCTCTCCCATGCCGCTGTCCACGAAGTGGCGCTCGATGGCAGACACCTCTGCATTAGACAGGGTCGGGAACGTGCGCCCCTCGTTCTCGCCGGCAACCTCGACTTCGACACTGCGGTTGCGGAGGGTCTCACCCAGGGCCGCGGGACTGGACAGGTCGAGCGGGGTGAGGCTGACCGTCTGCGAATCGTGGAGCCACTGCACCGGATCCGCCTCGAGCGCCTTGGCCTTCTTGTCCACGGCCTCGACGATGTTCTTGGCAACGGCAATCTCCCGCCGATCGCCGCGAGTCGCCGCCCCGTCGAGAATCTCTCGCGCCTCGCGCTGGCCCTGCTCGAGCGGCTTGGTCACGAAGTCGGCGACCTTGTCCTGAGACAAGACGGCGACGGTCAGTTCTTCGCGAAGGTAGTCGTCCCCGATGTCGATCGAGCCGTGGATGACGCCATGGGCGAAGTCGGTCTCGTCCTCGCGTAGGTTGGCCCCGGTCTTGGCCACGGTGAGGATGTCGCGGGCGCTGGCCGCGTTCTTGCGGGTTCCTGCTGCAACTGCCGCCGCGCCGCGCCGCGCTTCCATCTGGACGCGCCGAGATCCCGCACGCATCTTGCCCACGAGACGGTCCCGGATGTCGAGTGGCATTCCCCTGGTCTCGGGGTCGTCTCCGCTTTCGACGGCCGCGATGCGGCCAGCCGGGTATCCACCGCGGGCGAAGTCGCCCATGATTTTCTCTGCGTGGATGCTGGCGAGCACCTGCCCGCGCTTGATATCGGCCTCGTCGGCGTTGATCACGCCGAGATTGACGAGCGATTCGAGCTGATCGTTGGCCTTGCTCACCGCGAGATTGACAAGGTCAAGCCGCCCATCGCGCGCCGCGGCCGCGGCATCGTCCACGTTGGCCTTGATCCCCTCCTCGATCGCCGACGTGTTCCGATCGAACTCGAAGCGGTTGGCGCGGTCGGTGATGTGTGCAAGCGCCTCGGAGCGACGCGCCTGCACCTCGAGTTGAATCTGCGGCCGCAACTCGGCCGGCACCTGCGCCAGAAGCGAGGACGAGTAGGCGTCGAAGGTCTGGGCGAACGCGCCGGGGTGGCTCGGATCGCGGCCGTCGTACTGCGTCGCGAGCTCGTTGGCCTTGGCCCGAAGATCCACCGACGTCTTGGCCTCGTAGGCCCGACCCGCCGCCTCGTTGTAGGCGAACTGCGCCTCGGTCATGGCCGGAGCGAGGTTCGGAGTCTTGCCCGCCATCACGTCGGCCATGGCGTTATGCTCGGCCCCTTGGATGCGAGCCCCGCGGCTGAACTTCTCGACCATGTCCACCGCATCCTCGAACGGGTCGATGGATGCCGCGGCCACGAGTCCGGTGCGGATCGAAGGCGCGTCGGTCTGGCGCTGGTAGCGCGCGGTCGCCATCAGAATACCTTCCCGGAGGCGATGTCCGAGCCGAGCGAGAACAGCGACGAGCCCGCCGAGGCGAAGCCCCGCATGGCCGCCCGCTTGCGCGCCTCGTCGTAAAGGCTCTGGCTGATCGAGCCCTGCCGCCCCGCGAAGCCGATGTCGATCTGCGCGCCGCGGAGGTTTGCCGACTGGAGCGCTGCCGCGCTGCCGCCCGCAACGACTCCGCGCCCGGCCGCATCGGCGACGTTGATGCTCAGAACCTGCCGGATGCGGTCCTGATAGGACTGCTGCTGCGCGCGGACCTGCTCGGCCTCTGCCTTTGCCGCCATGCCGAGCGCGGCCTTCTGGGCCTGCCCCTGTTGGATGGCACTACCGGCCGCGGCGACTGGGCCTGCGATCTTGAGCGCCGTGGACCCTGCCGCCGCGAGGGTAGAACCGAGACCGGCCGCGGTCGCACCGGAAGCGCCGACACCAGCCGTCGCCGCCCCGGCACCAGCGGCACCAAGTCCGGCCGTTGCGGCACCCGCTCCGGCCGCACCGACTCCAGCGGCGGCTGCCCCCGCGCCTGCCGCCCCTACTCCGGCCGCCGCCGCCCCGGCGCCTGCCGCGCCTGCTCCCGCCGCCGGCGCCGCTGCCGCGAAGAAGGCGGGGATTGCTGCAAGAAACGTTGCCATGTCAGGCCACCTCGATATCAAGCGCGCGGCAAGTGAATGGCTGCGGCTCGGTCTGCGTGATCGTCACCGTCTGCCTGTCTCCCCATCCGCGCACCGGCATCGCGCGGAATCCGGTGATGAGCGGAGAGGGCGCGTCGGTGACGGCCTCGCCAGGCAGGTAGTCGCGCACGCGGAAACCGTTGACGTAGACGCCGCGGGATTCGAACAGGTCGAGAGTGACCTTGGAAATGGACGAGAACTGAGACTGTTGCGGGGGCGTCGGCTCAACGGTGACGGTGAACGCAAGCCCGGCTTCGACGGCCGTCGGCGACCACGTCGCACCGTCGAGGGTCGTCGCGACGTCGCCGCTCGCAACCTCCACTTCGTTGAGCGTGAGCCCGTCGCCGCGGACTTGGACCGTCTCGCCGTCGAGGTGATCGTGCCCCGTCCACGTCGAGGCCGCCGCACCGGTCTGGTAGACGCCGCAATCCGTGTACCGCGCCGCGTCGAACTTCTCGAGGAAATACTTCGTGACGCCGTCGATGCTGCGAGAGACGACGGCATAGAGCGCGTCGTCCACCTCGGCGACGTCGAGGAAGGAGCCGTCCGTAGTGATCTTCGTCCACCCGGCGACGCCCTGGTCAACGTTGATGGATAACGCGGCTATGGTCCCGTCGCTGTTGACGACGAACAGGTAGTCACCATCCGCCGAACGCCAGACGTCCATGGCGACGGGCGACGTGATGAGGTGCTGCGACAGGATCGAGACTTCCTGCGACGCAGGCGCTCCCGAATCGTCGGATCCGAGTTGGCGGATGTTGCGGGCGATGCGGTCCACGTACATGGGACGCCCGCCGACGCTGACCGGCGCGACCGTGGTCGAGCCGTAGCGGGCCGCCACTTCGAGGTTGATGTTCGTCGGCGTCAGTCCGCCGCCCTGATTGCCGCCGCTGATCGCGACTTCTCCGGCATGGGTGAGCAGGTAGAGCCCGCGTTCGGCGATGAGGAACCGCGCGGGATCGAACTCGCCCGTGGCGTCAATGGCCTCGTCGTCCAGCGCCTCGCCGACGTCGAAGTTGAAGAAGTCCTCGGTCTTGCTCGCGAGGATGGTGGACGGCCGCGAGCGTAGCCCTGTCATCCAGAGCCGCCGCTGGTAGAACAGGCCCGACGCAGGCCACCCCCGAGTCGTGGAGATCACGTCCTCTTCGGTGCTGCCCCCTTCGACGTCCGTCTCAACGGTGATGCTTCCCGAAGTGGACTTGATCACGCGAGGCTGGATGTCGTCCACGTCCGTCCGGCCGGTGAACTTGAAGACGTACTCGTCATGCCCGCTGCTGCTGGCTGCCGAATCGTACGTGACGGTGACCGCGCCGGGGTTGTTCTCGGAGTTGTCGGCCAGCTCCTGCTCCATTTCCCCCGCGTTCGCCGCCTTGTTGCCGGTGTCGTACTCGAAGGTCTTGGTGTTGATCCTCTCGGGGTTTCCCCTTCTACCCTCAACTACGATTTCCGGGACTCCTACGCTGAGCGAATATTTGTCGCCGTTCGCAAAGTTGAGAAACGTCAGCCGCTGTTCTTCCGACTTCGGCTTGGGGCTGCTGGCGTCCTCGAAGTCGAATTGAGGCAGATTTGTGAACGCAGCGGTGCGGGCGGCGTTGACCGTCATGGAGTGAAACGCCCATGCGTAGCCGGCCGACCCGCCGCCGCTCGTCGTGCTCGTCGCCGACGTTGCCGCGGTGAAGCTGTAGTAGTCGGGCGCGACCCACGTCCCCGCGCCGCCGCCGGTCGTCGTGCTCGTTGCTGCTGTCTCTACCGTGAATTCCACCCACGTCGACGCGCCCGCGCCGCCAACCGTCACGATGGTCTGCGTCTTGTTCAGTTGGTTCGCAGGAACGCCGCCAACCGCCGCGAGATCGGCGAAGGTCACGCGATCACCGGCGATGAAGATGTGGTTTGCGATCGTGACGCGAACCGTCGTGTTGGTGAACGTCGCCGTGGCCGTGGCCCCGAGCGTGCCACCGTAGTTGGTGATGGCGTGCGACGTGTTCAGATTCGCAGCGGTGATGCCGCCAACGGCACCGGAGACACCGGCAATCCCAATCTCATCGCCAGTGCGAAGGCCGTGGCCAGGGTGCTTGACGAGGACGAACGCGCTTCCGCTCGACGTGATGATGGGGTTGGTCGCGAGGGTGCCGCGCAGAAGCCGCATCGGCACGTAATCCTCATGGAAGATGATCGCCGTGTCGGCCGTCTGGCAGCGGCGATACAGCGTCGAGAGGTCGGCCGAAGCGTAGGGCGTGACAACCTGCGTCAGCTTCACGTCGGACTGGTAGACCTCAACCTTGAGGTTCGACCAGACGAGCAGGTATTGGGCCGAGACGTTGAAGCGGAAGCGGCTCAGGCGAGCCGTGGCCTCGGTCAGCGTCGCAACGTACTTGGTGCCGGGACGCCGCCGGACGCCGCCTTGAGGCAGGAGCAGGACGTTGGTCCCGGTCTTCAGCCCCGTGCGCCACTGCGCGAGTTCGGCGCGAGCGTACAGGAGCGGGTCGAGGACGCCGCTGTTGAACGAGTTACGGAAGACTCTCGGCATGGTCAGCCGTACCGCGCGTTGGCCAGCACGTCGCCGTCTTCGAAGGTGCGGGCCGGGGCCTCGTTCCAGTCCTGCGTCTTGGCACGCGAGACGGCGCGAAGTGCGTCGGCCTTGAGCGCCTGCCAGAAGTCGACGCGACGGGTCACGGGCATGGCCAGCCGCTCGGCGAGACGGGCGACGAGGGCTTCCTCGAAGTGGGCGGGAAGCAGGCCGGGGTCGGTGATGCTGACGACGACGTCAGCCGTCACCGCGCTGCGGTTGCTGTAGAGCTTGCGCGTTCCGTCGCTGTCGTCGCGGTAGAGGTCGAAGCCCTCGACGTCCTGATCCGTGCGAATGACGCGGATGGTGCCGGCCGGCAGCGTGTACTGGTACGACCACGGGTCGGGCGGCGTCTCGCTGTCCTGAGACAGCACAAGCCGCTTCGTGGCGAAGCGCCAGGGGAACTCGGCCAGAAGCCGGTCGAGCGTCGGTTGGTACAAGGTGACGGCCATGGCCGCGATGGGTGAGTCTTCGGCCGTCAAGGCCGTGATGGACTCGGCGCCGAGGACGGCCAAGGCTTCGTTGACGAGTTCGACGCTGCTTGCGGCCATGTCCCCTCGGTAGGGCTGGCCGGACGGTGGGAAGGAGAACCCACCGCCCGGCCGTTGTCCCCGGACCGCCGCCCGAAGCGGCCGGGGAGCCTGTTACGGCTGGATCAGGATGTAAACGGTGCCCGAGCCGGTGGAGTTGGATCCACCGTCCGACTCGATCTTGATGAGCTGCCCGGCCGTCACCGTGCCGCCCGCCGAGATGTCGACTTCCTCGACCTGTCCCACCGCGTCGTCCTTGTCGATCGTCAACGACCCGGTGGCGTTGCTGCCGCCGATGTCGATGTTCAGGATCGCGTCGGCGGTGTCGGTCACGACCGTCGTGACGTGCTTCCACTTGAGGATCGTCCCGGCGACGGGAGCCACGGCGTAACCGACCGCGCCCGCGGTCTGGTAGCCGGTGCAGGCCGCCGAGACCCACACCTGCCCGCCGTTGCCGCCGCTGCCGATGGCCGCCACGACCGAAGCCGTGGCAGACGCCGACGTGACGCCGAGTTCGACGAAGCCGTCGGCGCACTTGCACTTGATGATGTCGCCGGCAGACAGGATCTGCGGCTCCATCGCCCAATAGTCGGCGGCATCGACGTCGGTGATGTTGTCGGCCGTCTCGTACATGAAGAGCTTCGGCAGGTCGGGGGCACCATTCGAAACCGGGTAAATCGTTGCTCTGGTGAATGCCATGCTTTTTCCCTTGCGGGGGAGCCGGTGTTACCCGGCCCCCCGACTTGTCAGGCGAACGTTGCGACGATGGTGGCCGTCATCACTCGTCGCAGAGGATTTCGACCACGCCGAGGGGGTCGATCACGACCGCACCGGCACGCAGCATCGAGGTGGAGCGCCACGAGGCGGAAGCCGACTCGTAGTTCACCTCGGTCTTGTTGAGGCCGCAGACCAGTCCGACCGCCGACGGCACGAACGCGAAGATGGTTCGGTCGTCGCCGGAGAGGATCTTGAGCCCGTCCTCGTCGCGGCCGGTGCCGACCAGAACGTAGTTGAAGCCGAAGTGCCCCTGCCTGACGTTGCCGGTGACGGAGCCACTCGAGGCCGCGAAGTCCGCGGACGTGAAGGCCGTCAGCGCGAGGAGATCCGCTTCCTGCTTCTCGGTCAGGAGCAGGGTCGGCGTCTCCATTATGTCGTTGGCCTTGAGCGCAGCCCGAGCCGCGACCAGCTTGGCGACCGTGAGGCCGTCGGTGCCGGCGCCGACCTGATTGCTCGCCGCGATGGTGGCGGCGTACAGCGCGTCGATGACCAGCTGCGTCTCCCGGCGCTTCGTCGCCCCGGCCAGCACCGCCGCCAGAGCAGGGATCTCCTGCGGAGCGTTGGTCTTGTCCTGGTCGAAGATGTCGGTGAGTTCGCTGGCGTACCAGCTTTCGAGGGTGGCGGTCACGGTGCCGTGCGCCACGCCCATCACGTTGAGGTTGGACTGCGAAGCGCCGCGCGTCTGAGCCATGCCACGGCCCATGGTGCGGAACTTGTAGGTATCCACGCCCATCTGCTCACGGAACGTGACAAACGGCCGCAGATTCGGACCCATGGCCGCATAGGCGGCCTTGTAGCTGTCGTCGAACAACGCCCGCTTGGCGTTGGTCCCGAGTTCGATACTCATGTTGAAACCCTCCGGTTCCCGTTGCGAAAGCCTCTGTTGAGGGATCGCCGCGGGTTGCCGGAGGAGTCCGGGGCCGAGGCCGAATCCGCTGGATCAGCGAATCCGGGGCGCTCCGAAGAGCGGTTGCCGGTGAAGGGACGCTGCCCCTTCGCCGCCACTTATACGCGCCCCCGTGCAGCGGTGCAACACATGCCGCACGGGGGCGCTCTTCGCGTTACGGCTGGGGATCCTCGGGGTTGCGGGCGTTCAGGTACGCTGCCGCCGCCTCCGGCATCGCCGGGCGCTGGTGATCGGGGGTCGCGAGCCACGATTCGAGCGCGGCCTTGCCCGCCCCGGCGTCCGGCGCCGTGCCGCGGCCGATGCCGGTCTCGGTCATGGCTTTGCGGAGGCGGGAGAGGGTCAGGATCGTGGCGGCGAGGCTCCCCGCCTCCCGCAAGTCGTCGATCGCATCCTCGCCGAGCAGGCCAGACGCCCACGCGAAGGTCTCCTTGACCTCGGCGGCCACCTTCTCGTCGTCACCGAGGGCCTTGGTCAGCCGCGCCGCTTCGTTCTCCCGGCGTCCGTGCTCGGTACCGGCTTCGTGTTCGAGGTAGGCGGCTACGAGCGGCTGCAAGACCGACGGCGCGAGGTCGAGCGTCTGCCCGATCTCGTTGAGCTTGCCGAGCAGCGGGTGGTCAGCGTCGAGCGTGACGCCTTCGGGAAGCTCGAACGTGTAGGGCACGGCCTTGCCGTCCTCGCCCTTGGGGGCGCCGAGCAATCCGCCGATCCTGGCTTCGAGACCCGTCGCCTTCTCGGCAAGGGCCTTGGCTTCGTCGGCCTTCTCGCGTGCCTCGCGAGACGACTCGCGGTAGCCCTTGAGCGCGTCGTCCTCGGTCTTCCACTTGCCGGGCACGGCCTTTTCCCACCACGGGAGATCGGCTGCCGGGGTTTCCGGGGTCGCCGATGCGGGGGTTTCGGGGTCTGCCGCCGGGGTCTCCGGGGCGTCGAACAGGGAATCACTCACGGTTGGTCTCCTTCTCCGAGCAGTTTGCCGTCCACGTCGGCGGCCTCAATCAGCTTCTTCGCCATCGCCTTCTGGCCCTCCACAAACAGTAGCGCGCGGTCGTCGAGCAACGCGCCGCTCGGGCCGATGGCCGAGAGAGGCCCGAGCGTGTCGCGCTCGAGGAACCCGCGCAACACCTTGCCGGATGGCGTCCTGAATATCTGGATCATGGCACGGGCGAGCTTGGCGCGGTCAGAGCCGCTGGGGATTTTGCTGCTCACGACGGCCGCAGCGCCGCCTTGATCTCGACGCCCAGGTTGACGCAGCGTTCGGAGACGTTGACGAGCATCCGGGCGAGCCCTTCGTTGGCAGCAACGGCTTGCGCGAGTTGCGCCTTCACGGACTCGACGGTCTCGGGGGCTTCCACTGTCGTGGGCTTCTTGATCGGCGTGGGCTTCGGCATGGTCTCTCCTTCGGTTGGCTTCAGTTGATCCAAGCGGCGTGAATGCTGTTGATGAGCCAGCAGTACCCCGCCACGAACGCGGCAATCGCGGCGGCGAACTTCGCGTAGCCCACGGCTACCAGTCCGCGCAGGCGTTCTGCACCACCGCGCCGCCCTCTTCTGCGGACATGCCGGTGATGCTCAGGCGCTGCGTGGCCGTGAACGAGAAGCCGGTGCCGGCCTCGTCGTTGTCACTCCCGTCGAAGCGCCAGTTGCCTGCGCTGTTCGTCTCACGAAGCAAGGTCAGCCCAAAGGCGACGGAACCGCCCGCAGGTACGGTGAGCACTTCGAGCGTGACGGTGCCGAGCTTCACAGTGAATGTTGCGGGCCAGCTACCAACTGCCGTGCAACGTGCGCGGAGGCTCGCGCCGTTGTCATCGGGGATGCCGCCACCGGGAATGTTGACGCCGTAGAGTTCCACAGGCGTGTTGGCGGTGCCAGATGCGTTCGAAGTGGTCTGTGCGTGCTTGAAAAGGGCCATGTTTTTACCTCACGTGTTGTTGGGGAGCCAAGTGATATCCATGAGTTCTTGGAGCAGTTCCCCCGCTGCTCCCGAGTCCTTGCCTTGAGCCTTGATCGTAATGGCGCTGCTCCATGCAGATGGAGTAACGCCTACGTAGCCGTTCTGCGTCAGCCCGAGCCCGCCAAGGAACGCCTTGTAGTACACCTCGGCGGATGTCGAAGTCAGATAGTACACGTCCATTTCGAACGTGTCGTAGCCGTCCGTGGCGGTAGCCGTGGACTCGTAGACGAGATCCCCGTCGATCAGGACTTTCCACCCCGCGGTGTTACCCCCCGTCGTGGTGTTCCGAAACGCCATCTTGACGTGGACGGAGTCGCCTGCCGTGATGAGCGTACTCGCCGCAAGCGCGTGCGACATGAGGTCCGTGTAGGTGCTCAGACTCGTCGCGGCGCTCGCCGTGTTGACGTAGACGCGCCCGCCCACCTTGACGGTATCGCTCGCGCTGCCCTGCTTGCGCTCCAGCGTGGTGAACGCGCCCGTGCCCGGCGTCGTCGCGCCGATGCTCGTAGCGTCCAGCCCCGCCAGCGTCGTCGTCCCGGTAACCGCCAACGTCTGCGCGAACGTAGCCGCCCCCGCGCTCGTGATAGTTAGGCGGTCTACCGCGTTCGTTCGCAGAACGAGTCCTGACGAAGCGTTGGCGCGGATGCTGGGGTCTACGTTCAGACCCCCAAACCAGATGCGTTGGGTACTTGCGACACCGATGCCGCCTGTCAGGCTCAGGCTCGTCCCCGTCGCCGCGCCGATGTCCGGCGTGACCAGCGCGGGACTCGTCGCCCTTACCGGCGCACCCGTCCCCGTCGCCGTCGTCCACACCGGAGCACTACCAACGCCGCCGCCTACGAGCACCGTCGTCGTCGCGCCGAGCGCCGTGGCTGCAAACGTGTCGAAGCCCGCGGCGCGCGTCACGCCTGCCCACGATGTCAGGTCGGCGTCGAGGGGCTGGTATCCCGAGAGGTCGGAGTCGAGGGCATATTGCGGGTGGTCGTCATCGGCGAGCCCCGACAACCCGCCGTGATCCGTCACAGCCGACACCCAGCCGAGGACGCCACTCCCATCGGTCTTGAGCACCTGGCCGACCGTGCCGTCAGCGCTCGGAAGCGTCCACGTCGTTGATGCGACGAGAGTCGCGAGGGCCTTGAACGCCACGAAGTTAACGCCGTTGACCTGATCCTCGTACAGCCGCAGGAGCCCGCCATCGGCGACGTTGACGTCTGTGCCTTCGATAGTACCGGTTGCGGTTACGTCGGTAGCCACGACCTGCGTAACAGTCGCGAGGTCGGTGGCGAGCGCAGCGCAGTTGATCAGGTTGAGGCGGGTTGTGACACCGACGTTGACGGTGTCGGCGACCGTGGCGTTCCAGTCGCCGCCCATCTTCGCGTCGCGAATGATCGGCCCCGCGTCGAGCACCGTCTCGACCGCGCGCCAGAACTTGACCGCACTCGGCTCGACGTCGGCCTGCTGCTGGACCGTGACAAGGGTGCCGCGGTTGATCTTCGATCGCTTCGGCAGCGACGAGAGGTTGCCGCGGTTCGGCCTCACACCGACCCCGGCAGAGCCGACTGCTGCATCTGCGGGGCCTGTCCAGCCGCTTGCATCGCAGCCACTTGCGCAGCCTGCTCCTGCATCGTCTTGCGCTCGCCGTCGTCGCGAAGAAGCGAGGCGGGCACGCCCGGCCACATTTCGCCGACGTAGGCCGCGACGTCCTCGACCTTGACACCGAGGGTCGTGGCTTCGTCGCCGAGGGCCGCGCGGCTCTGCCCGACGAACGCGAGCACACTGGATGCCTTGTCGGCGTCCTGCGCTTGGGCAAGGGGTCCGAGGTAGCGGATGGAGAAGAACCGATTGTCGAGTTTGATGGGCGGGATCAGCCCCAGCTTGCCGAGGATCCAGACGCACCGACGCATGACGGCAAACGGGAGTTCGTACTGGAGCCGGCCGAGGTCCACGCCCTGCTGCACCAACAACTGCTGGCGACGCACGCTGACTTCGAAGGCGGTCATCTGGTGCGAGTCGCTGACGGGCGGCACCACCTCCTGCGCGAACAGCATCGCGTCGATGAGGGCGTGGCTGTCCTGCTTGCTGATCTGCGACCACTGCGGAATCGCCGACTGAGGGAACGGGTAGAACGGCGGCCGGCCGTCGAGGCCGCGGCCGTTGATCATGTTGACGCCGTTGGGTCCGCTCCGCATCGTGTGGGGGTTCAGACCCGTGTCGGTGTCGAGGCCGATGGGCGGGGCCATGAGGCGAGCGCCCGCTTTCAATTCGAGTTCGTCGACCTTGTTGACCTTGCGGATCTCCGGCAGGGCTTCGACCAGCGGGCCGTAGCCGTAGCGGTCGCCGGGGCGCTTGTAGAGGCGCGGCGTGATCCATCGCGACGGCTCGTCGGCGTCGGTCGGCTGCACGTCGTACATGACCGTTTTGTCTTCGGCGTCGATGACTGCGAACCGCTGACCGCGGCCGGGCTCGAAGACGCTGGCCTCGACGATCGTGCACTTGGCCTTCGGATCGCGCTCGGCGAGCTGGGCGAGGCGAGAGGACAGGCGAAGCCCTGGCCACTGGCGACGCAGGTACGAGACGCGGCACTGGTACTTGCGGAAGACCGTCTCGATCTCGCCGTCTGGTCCTTCGACGGGGAAGCACTCGACCATCGGCACCGAGCGGACCACGAACGGGCGCTCCTTCGTGCCGACGTCGATCGCCATGAAGCCGGTCGAGACAAGCAGGTCCATGCCCGCGCCGTAGACTTCCGTCGCGAAGCGGCTGCGGGCGAGGTAGTCGAACACCGCCTTGCTGATGTCTTCGAGGCCGGCCGCAACCTTGTCGCGCCGGTCCTCGGGGATCTCGGGTCCGGGCACCGCTTCAGCCCACTGCTGTTCGGGCGGGCACAGGGCGCCGATGAGGTTGCCGCACCCGCGCCGGGTCGCCTTGATGGGGTAGGAGTCGAACTTCTCGACGGGCGTGCGCGCCTGACCTACCTGCTGGCCGTCCATGTTCTGGCGGTCGGGCATGGTCAGGTCCATGCACTGACGCCAAGTCTCGCGGTGGATGTGCTGCTCGGCCTCAGCGTCGGCCAGTTCCTCGAAGAGTCGGTTGACGTCGAGCGGCTTGGCCGTGCGCTTCGGACTCGGGGTCAGGCCGGCGAAGCGGCTGCGGGCTTGGGAGAGGTCAACGGCGGCGCTCATCCGATCCACTCCTCTACGGCGGCGCGGGCGTGCCCTTGCGCTTTTCCCCAATCAACGATCGGGATCACCGTTTCGCTGCTGTCGGGGAACCTCGCAACGAGGAGTTCGACGTCAGCCTGAAGGTTGTATTGCCGCTCCCATTCGACGCCAGGGATGGCGATAGACAGGCCGGCGACAACCACCGTCCCGGGGCTCGGAAATGCTACGCCTGCGCCGGCCATCAGATCGCCTGCACGCCGAGCTTCGTTCCGCCGCTCGTCTCGGGGCCGCCGAACAGGCTGGACCGGCGACGCGCTCGAGACAGGAATTCACGCTGCGACTCGACGGCCATGGCATCGCCCGACCCCTTCTTCGCGGCGAGCAAGCGGGCGTTGCGCTCCGCGTTCGTCTCCGGCTTCGGCTTCGGCGCTCCACCACCCATCGCTACCTCCTGCGGTATCACTCCCGCGTGCGGGATATCGCCCGCATCAGTTGCGCCGGAGTTTGCCACCTGCCGGGCAGTCCGGCAAGCGCTCGCACGATCGACACGCAGGTCAGGCCCCGAATGACCCACTGCCCGTCATCCACGCTGCGGGCCATTTCCCGCACCGTCGCGCCTCCGGCTTCGAGTTCGGCGGTGTAGTCGGCCTCCGTGACACCGGGGAACCAGTCGACCTGGAGCCGGGCCACCGTCGTCTGGACGATCAGGAGCCCGCCGTAGGTCTCCCGGTAGGCGAGGACGTGGCGATGGCCGGGGCGCAGCCAGCCGAGGAGCCAGCGGGCGAGGCCGGGGGACGTGGGGACGTCCACGGCGGCGACGAGCCAGCGGGTCTCGGTTACCACATCCGCTCCACCGGCCGCGAGACACCGGCGTGATTCACGACGGGAGGGGCGACGACCTTGTCGAGGTGGAGGCCGACGAGCGCGAGCGCGTCCACCTGGTCGTCGTGACGCCCCGCGGGGAACCGCAGCAACTCGCCCTCAAGATCGGCAAGCCACGGCGCCTGCTCGGGCAACATCACCATCCCCTGCGACCAGCGGCCCTGAATGCCGCGGGCCGTGGCCGCCTTGTCGGACGTGCGGGCGTAGTCCTCGGTCGGGCACATGATGTTGCGCTCCCGCATCCTCGCCCGAATCTGGCCGCCGACGACGCGGAGGATGACGCCCTTCTCGTTAAGCCAGCACGCGGGCCGGTACTTGGCCACGAGGTCAAGGCCGGCATCGATCGTCACGTCCGTGGTGCCGCGGCCGCGCCAGACGTCGGCGATGTAGAGGCGGCTGCTCGCATCCACCCCGACGACGACGTGCACCGTCCAGTCGCCGCCTTCCTCGCTCACCGCCCAATCGGACGACAGGAAAAAGCGACAGCCTCGCGGGATCTCTGTGTACCGACCGAACCACTCGCGCTGGAAATAATCGCCACTTTCCGGCGTTGGGCGCTGCTGGTGGAGGGCTGACCAACTCCGCGGGGTCATCTGCCGCCGCTTCGATTCGAGAGAGGCCAGCGGCTCCCACTCGGGCCAGATCGCGTCCCCGATCGCGCGGCCGAGAGGATCGCCGTCGCGGTCGCAGATCGACGGGAGGCAGATCACGTGCCACTCCTCGCCGTCTCGCGCCCGGATCGGACCCGACTCGCCGTCCCACGACACGGGAAGGATCCGGCCTGCAATGTCGTCCTCGTGCCAGCGCGTCGCGATGTAGGCAATCCAAGCGTCTGGCTTGAGGCGCTGAAGGAAGTCGTCGTTCCACCAGAGCCACGCCTTGCGCCGAAAAGTCTCGCTGTCTGCCTGCTCGCGTCCCGGCACCGGGTCGTCGACGATGCCGCCGTCACCGCGCTTGCCGGCGATGGCGCTGGTTACGCCCGCACACCGATACACGTCGCCCTTGGTCGTGCCCCACCGCTCCACGCTCGTGAGTTCGTCGTCGAGGCCGTAGCCGAGTAGCTGGGGATCGTCGCGGACGTAGTTGCGGACAACGCGGGAGAAGTCCTCGGCGAGTCCGGTGGTGTGCGAGCAGGCGAGGATGTCCCAGGGCATCCCGTGGGGCGTCTCTTGGGCAAGGCACCACGCCGGGAAGAGCTTGGATGCGTAGGTGCTCTTCGCAGAGCCGGGGCCTTGAAAGACCATCAAGCGCCGGATCTCCCCGCGGGCCAGACTCTCGAGCGCGTCGATCAGGATCATGTGGTGCCGCGCTGGCCAGAACCCCCGCTCCATCGCGTAGCATGCCAGCGACTCGCGCGCCCGGTCACGGCGCAGTATCTCGGCAGCGGCTTCTGCCCGTGTCACGTCAGGATTTGCCCGCCGCGATCTTCATCAACTCCTCGCGGGTGAGCTGCGCCGGGTCCGCGGCGTCGGTGCGGGCGACTTCGAGCTTGTCGCCGTACTCGGTGCGGAGCCGCTTCGTCAGGATCCGGTCACACGCCTGCCACGACTCATCCCGGTGGTCGGCCATCTTCGCCTCGGTCTCGCCCAGGTACTGCGCTTCGGCCATGCGGATCAGGCCGATGCGGTAGGCGAAGGGTTGCTTTCCGGCGTCGGCCCGCTGCACCCACCGGTCGTAACTGCGCTCGGTGTGCCCGAGTCCGACGACCGCCCGTCGCGGCTTCATCCCCCTGCGGACAAGCGCACAGACAGCCTCGCAAAACTCCGAGGTCAAGGTGGTCTGTTCCGCCGACCCCCCGCGCTGGTGTTCCCACTCCTCGGGCTCGGGCGAGTAGACAACCGCTGCGTGTTCAAACGGCATGGTCCCTCCTACCACGGACCGCCCGGTTTTCGCCAGTCACTCCCACGGGTTCGCTCTTGTCGTAGTCGACGCAGGCCCCAGCCGGTTGGCCACGAGCGCCACCTCCCGCCGCCACGCGCGATCCCTCGCCGGGTCGGGATCGATCCACGTCCAGAGGCCGGTGGCGGGGTCGATCCACCAGTGGCAGTCGGGGTCGCGGGGGTCGAGACGCACGAGGGCACCGCGGCCGGCGTAGGTCCACGACTCAGCCACGACAGGCACCGTAGGCCCTGGCCTCGGCGTAGAGCGGGCCGCCTGCGTTGTCGTGCCAGAAATCCAGCCCGCACCCCGCGCACCGGTATTTTCTCCACGTCACGCCGAGCCCTTCCACCGGCCCCTCGTCGACGAGAACGTGGTCGTCGATCTTGGCCTTCGGATCCAGCTTTTCTGGGCTGTACGGATTCATGCTTTCCCCTGTTCGAGCAGTTCCCTGACCGTGTCGTCATGATCCCCGGAGAGCAGCCGTTCCACCGCCACGATCGGTTCGTGGTCTCTCCCGAGGCTGCGCACGATGTAGCGCAACGCCGCTTGCCTTCGCAGGACCTGCATATCCAGCACCTCGCCGGTCGAGCAATCGATCAGCGGCGAATTCATCGGCCCACCCTGGCCATTCCGCGCCCAGCCGAAACGGTGTCGCGTCCGAAAATCTTGGCCGCTTCGAGTCGAGTGAGCCCGTCGGCTCGGTCGTGCCTTCGCTTGGCCGCGATGTAGCACTCAACGAACCGCTTGCGCTCGAACGGCTCGGCCGATTCCAGCATCCCGCCGAGCCGAGCCGGACCCATCGTCCGCAGCGCCTCTGCGGCTGGTCCGGCGCCGGCCGCAGCTTCCCGGATCCGCCCGCACCGAATCGCCCGGTACGCTTCGGCCCATGCGGCGTCAGCCTCGGCCGCAACAGAGCCCTCGACGATCTCGCGGATCTCGGCAACGGCAGGGAAGAACCGCGACCGTCCGAGGTGCACGACAACCGCCGCGACCACGTCGGCCGTCTCGAGATCGGCGAGCAACCCGAGGTAGGCCGCTT
>Ga0181360_100011_pt1 | contig 20692 bp, 23 predicted proteins | sample Sp13NDMM15SD_FD_141228 | JGI IMG/M metagenome (GOLD analysis project Ga0181360, IMG submission 141228) | Freshwater viral communities from Lake Michigan, USA - Sp13.ND.MM15.S.D | ecosystem: Environmental > Aquatic > Freshwater > Lake | place: USA: Michigan | collected 2013-04-23
AGCGTTGAACGTTCGCTGGCCGTGGTGTTTGGATGTGCGACGGGAGGGCGGAAGTGAGACGCAGATTTGCACGCTATGCCTACAACTTCACTGGGAACATGGGATGGGTCTTTGTTGAGTTGGCAAACACAAGGCCGTTCGGGCGGCTGTTCGAGTGGCCTTATCGGGTCGGGTGCTGGTTCTACGACCAGCACTACAATATCGCGCTGAAGCATGGGTTTTGGAAAATTAATCCAGCGTGGACCGGCAACAATGACGAGCCGAAGTACATCGATGCCTGATTTTGGGACTACTCCCGCTTCAACAAGCGGCAATGCCTCACGGTGATCTAACTCAGAGAGGATGCAATGACGCCAAAAATGCAGGCTGATGAGGCAAAGCTCCAGCACGACCTGAGCGCCCCAACCAAACTGAAAGTGCGAGGCGACTATGCAGAGCACTTCTCCGTCAAGGACGTTGACGGCAAGCCTGTCAAGGTCGTTGATATCGACGCGATGTCCGAGGATCAGTTTAAAAAATACTGCCGGGACATGGGCACTGAATGGTTCCAGCGTTGAGGGGCGACAATGACGGGTATGATTGATCGGGTCGCAAAAGCTATGGTGGCCAAAGCCGTTGAGCGCGGGTTTGCGCCTGTGCCGCCCCCTATTCTTCACCACTTGGCCGCTGCGGCAATCGAGGCAATGCGGGAGCCGACCATCGAAATGATGGACGCCCTCGACGACGGCGACGAAGATCAGGGGCTAGAGCATGGCTGGCGCATGGCCATAGACGCCGCGCTTGCTGAGCCATGAACACCAGTTGTGTCTGTCCACAGGTAAGGCGGTCATAGTCCCCCACATCTTGACAACCCCAGGGGTCAAGCGCATGATTCGGGCATAGTGATTTGCTGCGCCCGGTCGGAAGGTCGGGCGTTTTGATTCCGGCACAGGCGCGACCGACAAGCTGACCGGTCTTAGATTCTCGGCGTGGATTGAGCCCACGGGTTGGCGTCGGGCTCTCGGGTAGACGAAACGGGCGAGTAGCCAGGGCTTCGGTACGCCAACGGAGTTGCCCTGACCAAAGACCGACCCAGCCAATTCCAGGCCAGTCCCTCACCGGGCTGGCCTTTTCATTTGGTGGCCCATGGCTGACATCCTTTGGAATCTGGCCGAAGTCGCAATCGTGGCTGTGGTGGCCGCTATGTGCGGGATTCTGGTCGGCATCGCAGCTTTCGCGCCGATCTAATGCTCTCCAACTGCGCCATCGTTGTTGTCAATGACTCAGCGATCATGTGGGGCTTGGTAGGGCTTGCTGGTCTGGTGGTATTCCAGATGTTCGCCCTGATGCTGTTGAGGCGATGAGCGATCCCGTCCGTCTGTACGACTACACTTACACAGAATGGCGGCTACTGGCAGATCGCAACGCCCCGAAGGATTGGACCGAAGACGACCTGGACGCATCGTGGATGCGACATATCGAGTTTCCGGTGAGAGCGGAAGCCCCGACACCCAGCGCCGTCCCATGGCAGGACAGCAACCACCCGGACCCTGGGGCGACCTGAAGGTTAGAAGAACTAATTCAAATGGTTGATTGTTCAAATGGCTAATCCGAGAGGTCAGCAGCGCGACAAGCCATTCCGTGATGCTTTGCGGATGGAACTGGCAGCGGCTGGTGAGGACAGCAAGGCTTTGCGCGAGATCGCCAAGGCGCTGATCCTTAAAGCGTCGGATGGCGACACGACCGCGATCAAAGAGATTGGCGACCGCCTCGACGGCAAGCCCGCGCAGGCTTTGGAGATGAGCGGCGGCCTGTCTATCAGTCACGAGGAAGCCCTTGGCGAGCTTGAGTGACCGGGAACGGTCGATCCGCAAGCGGCTAAAGACAGACTACCCGCATTATGCAAGCCGATGCCTGAACATTCGGGCGAAGAACGGAGAGATTAAGCCGTTTGTGCTCAATCGGGCGCAGCGGTTCATCCATGAGCGGCTAGAGGAACAATACGCCAGGACCCGCCGGGTTCGTGCGCTGATCCTCAAAGGCCGACAGCAGGGCTGTTCTACGTATGTGGGCGGCCGATACTATCACAAGACGACGCACCGTAGTGGGCTGCGGACGTTCATCCTGACGCATGAAGACGCGGCGACGGCCAATCTGTTCGAGATGGTCAACCGCTTCCACGAGCGTTGCCCGGCCCTTGTGAAGCCCTCAACGGGCGCGGCCAACGCCAAGGAACTGAACTTCGACCAACTGGACAGCGGATACAAGATCGGCACGGCGGGCACGAAGGGTGTCGGTCGGTCGTCGACGGTCCAGCTATTTCATGGCTCCGAGGTGGCCTTCTGGCCGCACGCTGACACGCACGCTGCGGGCGTCATTCAGGCCGTCCCGGACGAGCCAGATACCGAGATCATTTTGGAGAGCACGGCCAACGGTGTTGGCAACTTCTTCCACCAGAAATGGCGCGATGCTGAAAAGGGCAAGGGCGACTTCATTTCCGTCTTCGTGCCCTGGTACTGGCAAGAGGAATACCGCAAGCCGGTTGAACCTGATTTCGCGCTGGATGAGGAAGAGCGCGACTACGCGGACTTATACGGCCTCGACCTTGAGCAGATGGCATGGCGCCGCAACAAGATCGTGGAACTGAAAGACCCGGTTTTGTTCAAACAGGAATACCCGGCGACCGCTGCTGAAGCGTTCCAGATGAGCGGGCATGACAGCTACATCCCGCCTGAGTTGGTGGCCAGAGCGCGCAAGGCAGTCTGCCCGCCGTCCGGCCCCCTGATCATTGGTTACGATCCGGCCTGGATGGGAAGCGATCGGCATTCGATGGCACGTAGGCAAGGCCGTTGCGTGACCAAGGTTGAGAGTAAATCGAAGCTGGACACGGTTCAAGGTGCTGGCTGGTGCAAGCAGGTCATCGACGCTGAGAAACCCGCAAGGCTTTTCATCGACGTGGGCGGCGTTGGTGCTGGTGTCTATGACCAGCTCATGCACATGGGCGAGCCGTACTGCACCATCGTCAAGGCCGTGAACTTCGGATCGGCGCCGTTTGAGCCGCAGCCGTTGGACGATCAGGGCAAGCCAAGCGGCGGGCCCCTCAATCGCCGCGCTGAAATGTGGATGAACTCGAAAGAGTGGCTTGAAGACCCGGCCGGCGCGCAAATCCCGGATTCGGACAGTCTCCAGGCCGACGCGTGCGGGCCATCGTACAAATACGACAGCCACACTCGATTGCAGCTTGAGAAAAAAGAGGACATGCGCCGCCGCGACGTGCCGAGCCCTGACGAATGGGACGCGGTCGCGCTGACGTTTGCCGAGCCCGTTGGGCCTGAGGTGAGGTTGCAATCGATGTTGAACATTGCGCCTCGCGGTCGCGGCAGTTGGTTGGGAACGTAATGGCTGACTACGACGCGCCCAAAAAGCCCAAGCCAAAGGGTGACCACAAAGACCTATTGGCCAAGGCGCGGAAGGACTATGACCGGGCGTATGATCGCGAAAAGGACAACATCGACCTCGCCTATGAGGATCTGGAGTTCCTGGCCGGCGATCAATGGCCCGAGGAACAGGTCAAGGAGCGCGACGGTCGCCCGACGCTGACGGTCAACCGCCTGCCGCAGTTCGTCCACCAGATCACGGGCGACATTCGGCAGATGAAGCCGAGCATCAAGGTTGTTCCGGTCGATTCCGGGGCGGACGAAAAGCAGGCTGAACTTCGTGGTGGCCTGATCCGCTATATCGAGAACAGATCCGACGCCAGCGCGATCTATTTCCGCGCGGCTGATAGCCAAGTGGCGTGTGGCATCGGCCATTGGCGGGTGCTGACCGAATACGCGGATTCGTCCACGTTCAACCAGGAAATCCGCATCGGCCCTATCGAGGACGGCGTGTCGGTCCTGTGGGACCCGGACGCAGTTCTCCCGAGCAAGGAAGACGCCAAGTTCTGCTTTGTCCCCGTGGACATGAGCCGTGACGCCTTTGAGGAAGCCTACCCCGACGCGACAGCATCGGAGCTTGGCGATGCGGACTGGAAGCATAATACCGCGTGGACGGCTGACGATTACGTTCGGGTGTCGGAATACTGGGTCAAGAAGCCCACGAAGAAAATCCTGGCGCTCGGCGCGGATGGCTCGATCAGCGATATCACGGACGCCGACGAAAGCGCGATCGCGTTTCACAAGATGCGCGGCGCTCGCATCGAGGAGCGCGACAGCACCAAGATCTGCCGCTACCTGATCACGGCCTCGTCCGTCCTTGAGGGGCCTGAAGACTGGCCTGGCCGGTTTATTCCGATTGTGCCGGTCGTTGGCGAGGAAACCCGCATCGGCCGCCGGCTGGTTCGCAATGGCATTGTGCGCCATGCGAAAGACCCGCAACGGATGGTCAACTACTGGGAGTCGGCGCACACCGAAACGGTAGCGTTGCAGCCCAAAGCCCCGTTCATGGTGACGGAAACCAACGTCGCCAAGTATCAAAACATTTGGGAACAGGCCAACGCCAAGAACTTCCCATATCTGCCCTTCGAGCCGGACGCCAAAAACGGCGGGCAGGCTCCGCAGCGCGTTCAACCTCCGGTCTCTTCGCAGGGCATTAACGACGGCCTGACCCGCGCTCACGAGAACATGAAGGCCGTTATCGGCATCTATGATGCTGGTTTGGGCAACCGATCGAACGAGACCTCTGGCAAGGCCATCATGGCCCGCCAACGGGAAGGTGACGTTGGCTCGTACCTGTACGTGGACAACTTCGCCCGCGCCGTCCGGCATACCGGGAACATTATCAACGATCTGATCCCGCACATTTACGACACCGAGCGCACCATCCGCATCATGGGCGAGGATGGCAAAGTCGATGTGCTGGAGGTCAACAAGGCTCAGGGTCTCGGGCCGGATGGCGGCACGGTATATCAGCAGGACATGACCATCGGGTCATACGATGTTGTGGCGACGGTTGGTCCGAGCTTCACGACGCGTCGCGAGGAAGCCAAAGAGGGCATGATGACCATGCTTCAGGCTATCCCGGACGTTGGCCCGCTCATTCTGGACCTTGTGGCCAAGTCGCAGGACTGGCCGATGGCCGACGATATTGCAAAGCGGGTGAGGGCAAATCTTCCTCCGCACATCGTCAAGATGGAAGAGATGGAGAAGCAGGGCGCCACGCCCGAGCAGATCCAAGAGTTCATGGACAAGGAGAAGGCCAACCAGCCGCCGCCGCCTGAACTGATGAAGGCGCAGATGGACCAGCAGGCGACACAGGCCAAGCTGGAGCAGGACGGGCAGGTCCAGGCAGCCCGGTTGGAGTTGGACACCAAGAACGCCGAGACGGCAGCCGAGGTGAAGCACGCCGAGATGCAGCAGGCTGCGGCCATGGCCGAGCAGAACGCGCAGATAGAAATGGCCAAGCTAACCGAGGCGTCTCGGCTGAAGGAATTGGAATTGGCGCAGACCGCTCAGATCGAGCGGGAGCGTATGGAAATCGACGCCCGTGTGCGCATCCAGATCGCGCAGATCAACGCAGAGGCGAAGGAGCGGGACGCGGACCTCCGGGCCATGACCGCCAAGTATCAGACAGACAATCGCCCAGCGCCGAGCGCGGGCCAACCCACTTCGTAGCAGGCATTCGCAGCCGCGTTCGCCGCACGTTGAACCGGCCCCTTCGGGGGCCTTTTTGCTGAGCAAAAACACAGATGAATGAAGAACAAGCAGGGGCAGCCGCCCCGGCTAGCGAGCCGGCCGTTGTCGCGCCAGCCGTAGCCGAACAGGCAAATCCGACGAATCCGAGCGTCCCTGAAGGGGATGCCGCGCCGGAAATCGCAGAGACCGAAGGCACTGAAGAAGGTAAGCAGGAAGAATCGCCTTCCGAAAAGTCGCAACGGCTTAGCCGCAGTCAGAGGCAGCAGCGCAAGCTGGCCCGCCTTTCGACAATGCTGGCTGAACAGGCGGCTGAACTTGAAACGCTCCGGGCCAAAACAACTCAAGGCCCGCAGCCGCCCAAGGAAAGCGATTTCAACGGAGACTACTTCGAATACCAGCGCGCTTTGAACAAGTGGGACACCGAACAGGTTGTCAACTCCGCTTTGTCCAAAGTCATCCCGCAAGAGAAAAAGCCGGATGTCCGCGACCTGGAACGCGAAGAGATCATCGATGACCTGCGAGAGCGTATCGGCGCGGCTCGGGCACATTTGCCCGACTTCGACGTGGCCCTCAACAACCTGAAGCAGGCGGTAGGAGATCTGAGCGACGCGGTACTGGAAGGCATCGGCGAAAGTGAGTGGGGAATACATCCTCTATCACCTCGCCAAGCATCCAGAGCTTGCAGCGTCGATCAACCGGATGTCCGAACGTGAGGCGACGCGCGAGATCGTGCGCCTCGAAGCCAAGGTGTCTCTGCCTCAACCCAAAAGACAAACACAGGCACCCACCCCATTGTCCGCCCTGAAAGGCGGGGCTTCGCCGTCTCGTGACATTCACACCTTGGCCAAGTCCGACGACGTTTCGGACTACATCAAGATGCGGAATGAGCAGGAGCGCGCGTCGCGTCGGTGAGTGCCTAACCCAAAAGGTTTAGGCAAATGAGCAACACCACCCTGACCGCCGACATTGTCGCGGCAGAAGCCCTCCGCATCCTCGAAAACAACTGCGTCATGGGCGGCCTCGTCCATCGCGGCTACGAGGAGGAGTTCTCCAAGAAGGTCAACGGCTACACCGTTGGCGAAACCATCTCCATCCGTCGCCCGACCGACTTTACCGTCCGTGACGGTGCTGTTGCGGCCGTCCAGGACGTGGTGGAAGGCAAGACCACGTTCACCGTGGATAAGCAGAAGGGCGTGGATTTCAAGTTCACGTCTCAGGACCTCACGCTCCAGATCGACAAGCTGTCGGACCGGGTGATCAAGCCGGCGATGATCCAGCTTGCCAACCAGATCGATCGCGACCTGATGGGCCTCTACAAGTACGTGAACAACCACGTCACTGTCCCGTCTGGCGGCATCGACTCGTTCGCGGACTTCGCTCTGGCGCCGACCCGCATGGATACCTGCTCGGTTCCGCAGGACAACCGTGCGGCGGTTCTCTCGCCGGCCAACACCTGGGCAATGCTCGGTTCGCAGACCGCGCTGTATATCCAGGACGCTGCCAAGGGCGCCTATCGTGAGGGCTCGCTCGGCCGTATCGGCGGCATCGACACGTACATGTCGCAGAATGTCCCGTCGCACACCACGGGCTCGCGCACCGGCACCGACGCCATCGCGGCGTCGTTTACGGGCGACACCTGGGCTTCGACCAAGGACACCAACACCAGCACCATCAACATCGGCTCGATGTCTGGCGCCACGGTGACGCTGAAGGCGGGTGACACCCTCACCATCGCCGACGTGTACGATGTCAACCCGGTGTCGAAGGAAGCTCTGCCGCACCTCAAGATGTTCACCGTCGTGAACAACGAGACGGCCTCGGGCAGCGCGATTGCGTCGTGCGAAATCACGCCGGCCATCATCCCGTCTGGCGCGCAGGCGACTGTGGCGTTTGCGTCTGGCGTGACCGACATCAACACCAAGACCGTCACGTATCAGGGCGCGGCCTCCACGTCCTACGTGCAGAACCTGTTCTTCCACAAGAACGCGTTCGGCCTGGTCATGGTGCCGATGGTTGCCCCTCCGGGCGCCGTCGATGTGTCGCGCAAGTCCCACGGCGGCTACAGCGTTCGCGTCATCCCGTACTACGACGGCACGAACGACGTATCCAACTGGCGTCTCGACGTTCTGTACGGCGTCAAGGCTATCGACCCGCGCCTTGCGGTTCGCGCTTCGCTCGCGGCCGATGTGGCCTAACAAGGAGATTGAACTATGGGCGTGAAAGAACTCTCCGACAAAGGCCCGGACGGCTCGCGTCTTGGTCAGTCGGCTTCCGATCTGGTCGGTTTCCACGGCGCGTCGCCGTCCGATCAGTACGCGGTCGTCACCAACACCTCCGGCACGTTGGGTAACACCAATGCGGCGGTGACGGCGATCATCTCGCTGCTTCAGGAAAAGGGCCTCATGGCCTCTTCGTGAAGCTGAATATCAAACAGATGTGTGTCGTGTCGTCAGAAGTGATGGCGCGACACACATCACTCTCGCCAGACCTCCCGTATCCGTCCGGTACTGGCCATCTGGCCGTTATCGGCGGCGGGCCTTCGATCCTCGACCACGTCGAGGAGCTGAAGGAATGGGATGGCGATATCTGGGCGATCAATGGCGCGTGTGCGTGGTGTTTGGAAAACGGCATCGACGCCACGTTGATGTCGGTCGATCCGGCTCCCGTACTAGCCGGCCTGATTGGCGATGCGCAACGGGCCGTATTGGCTGAGCATTGCGATCCTGTCGTGTTCGAAGCGCTGGCCGGGAAGACCGTGCTCAAGATCACGGGAGAAATCCCCGGACCTACAAGCGCTGTTGCAGCCGGGGCGATAGCTATTCGTGCCGGCTATGACCGCGTGACGTATTTCGGGTGCGAAAGCTCGTTCACGGACAAGACCCACGCCTACGAGGAGCAGTTGCCAGAGGATCTGGTCCGCATTTCGTGCGGGCCGGGCTCCTATCTGACCAAGCTGGAATTGATCCTCCAAGCCGAGGAACTGTCGAAGATCATCCGAACGGTGCCGGAGCGGTTTTCGGAGCGTTCGGGCGGGTTTCTCGGGGCGTTAGTCGAGCATGGCGACTACGACGTGACGCACATTTCGCGCGCTCTGAATAAAGAAATGGGCCGAGAATGACCACCTACAGCCAGACCGATCTAGCAACCCGGATGCTGAAGGACTTGACCATCGTTGCGGCCGATGAGGTGCCGTCTGCGACCGATTTGGAATGGGCGAACGAGACCGTATCGAGCGAAGTTGCGATGCTCGGCAGTATCGGCTTGCCGATCTGGAACGGCAACGAAATGGCGGTGCCTCAAGAGTACCTGACGATCTTGTCTCGTCGTTGCGGGTTGGCGGTCGCCCCCTCGTTCGGCCTGATGACGTTTACGGCGGCTCAGGAAGCGATGCGAGAGGCCGAGCGATACATGACGGTGATGGCGGCTCCACGGCTCGCTAGCCCGCTTGCGTTGCGCACCGATGAGGCGACGGGCAGCCGTAGCCGCTATAACCATCTGACTGGCGTTTAATGGTTTCCATCCCGACCCCCTTTGGCACGCAGGCCGGCAAATACCCGTTCCTCGGGTCGATGTCGCTTGTGAACTGCTATGCGGAAATCCAAGGGGAAGGCAGCAAAGCTAAGATCGTCGTTGTGCCGTCCGAAGGCATGGTGGCGCACTCAGAAGTAACCGATACGCCATGTCGTGGCTCGATTTACCTTGAAGACCTTGACTACGCGTATTCTGTGCATTCCTCGTCGGTTTACAAGGTCGATTCCGCAGGCACTGCAACGCGCATAGGGACCATCCCCGGGACCGATACTGTCAAGCTGACGCGGAATAAGTCCGACCCGCCGCAAATCACGGTTCATTGCAACGCCGCAACATTCTACATCGCGGACGATGTGGTGCGTAGGCTCGATAGCGAGAACTTCCCGGACAACATCGTTTCAGTTGAGACCTTGGGCGAGTTCACGCTGTTTCTCGGTGAGGATGGCCGTGTCACATACTCCAACCAGGGCGACACGTCGTTAATCGACGCGCTGGACTTCTTCACTGCTGAGCAATCCCCGGATCGTGGTGTTGAGCTGAAGGTGGATCGCGGCGAACTGTTTGTGTTCGGCGAGTTCACGACTGAGGTTTGGTCCTTCACGGCAACGAGCGAGGACGCGCCGTTCTCGTTCCGCACGCTTATTCAGCGTGGATGCGTAGCCGAGCATAGCGCCCACACCTGCGACGGCACGTTGATGTGGGCGGGTCAGTCGAAAGAGGGCGAAAAGGGCGTCTATCGCCTTGAGGGCTACACCCCGAAGAAGATCAGCACGAATGAGGTTGATCGGCTCATTGAGGGCGAGGAAGACCCGACCGTCATTCGGGCGTTCACGTTCGGCCGGGCCGGTCATGCGTTCTACGTGCTCAAGGGCAGCGATTGGACGCGGGTTTACGACGCTTCAACTGGGCAATGGCACACCCGCCGGAGCTACACGCTCGATGTCTGGCGGGCGCAGCACTCATTCTCGGCCTGGAACAAGATCATTGTTGGCGATCAGGAGACAGGAACGCTGTTTTCCCTCGCTGATAACACGTTTACGGAAAACGGCGGGACCATGGTTATGGAGGTCACGTCTCCGTTCCTCCATGCGTTCCCGAATGGCGGCGTTGTCGATCGCGCATCGTTTGATTTCCTTGTGGGGCAGGGCGTCACGTCACCTGCGGCTCAAGGCTACGATCCGTTGCTGATGGTGAGTAAGTCCGTCGATGGCGGCAATACGTGGTCGTTCCCAAGGCACCTCAATCTCGGGAAGCGTGGCGCGTTTAAGACGCGGGTTAATTCCTGGCGCTGGGGCCGGTTTGGTCCGAAGGGCGTCGCGTTCCGGGTGTCGTGCTCCGATCCTGTCGGCAGAGCCTTGGCGCTGGTTGACGCAAAAGTTCGCGGGCTGAACGCATGACGACGTTCCCGTATCGGATCGCAAAGGACCTGGACCCGGAGCTAGTCAAATACCTGGACCAGATAGGCAAGCCTATCAGCACCGTGGCTGCGCTTGGCGCGTCTCCGACAAACGAAGAAATCGCAACGGCCTTTAACGCGCTTCGCACGGCTCTGATAGCCGGCGGAAAGATGGTGAGCTAATGGGCTTCTTTCAAGACCTTTCAGGCAAGACCGGCGCCGAAGCTGCAAAGCAGGCGGCGGCCGACACCTATTCGAAGCAGCAGCGCGCTATCGGCGAACTGAACCTGTACGGCGATCAGTACGCCGATAAATTCGCCGAGATGTCGAAGGCATACGATCCGTATGTGTCGGCCGGCGGTTCGGCTCTGGAGCGGCTGATGGCCGGGCTCGGGCTGGGTGGAGACACGGCGAGCTTCACGCAGGCTTATCGTAGTCTCCCCGGCTATCAGGCGGGGCTGGACAGCGGATCTAAGGCGATCACTGGCAACGCCGCATCTCGCGGTATGTTGAACTCCGGCGCCGCATTGAAAGCGCTCCAGCGCTACGGCTCGGACTATGAGGACAAGCGCTCCGGCGATTATCTCAACCGATTGATGGGCCTCGCTGGCACTGGCCAGTCCGCCACGGGTCAGCAGATCGCGACGCAAGGCCAGGGCTTGCAGGGTCAGTTAGGAACCCGCACCTCTGCGTTCCAGGGCGCGATGAACTCGGCCGGCACGATTGGCCAGGGCAACATTGCTGCGGCTAACGCACGGGCCGCAGGTTCGCAGAACATCCTAAATACCGGCATGAAGATCGGCGGCATGGTGCTCAGTGCGGCGACGGGCATGCCTGTCGGAATGGGTAGCAGCGGCGGCAGTGCGCCTAATGCCGTCCTGCCTAGCTCAGCGTTCATGAATAACGATTGGGGCTATTGATGGCGAACCAATTCGAGGTCCGCGTACCGAATGTCCTCGAAGCCTTCATGGCGGGCGAGCAGGGCTACGACAAGGTTCGGGGAATCATGAAAGAGCGCGCGACGGGGCTTGCCCGTCAGGAGGCCATGCAGGAGTTGCAGGGTGGCAACCCGCAGAACGCTATCGCTCGCCTGATGGGAATCGGCGATATCCAGGGCGCCTCGACCATTGCCAACATGGGCAACAATCAGCGTGACTTTGCATTCCGTCAGCAGGAAGCGCAGCGGGCGCAGCAAAATGCGGATCGCGGATTTGGGCTCCAAGAGCGACAGATCAGTACCACGGCTGGCAATACGGCCGCTGCGCAGGCATTGCAGCGTGCGCAATTCCAGTGGCAGCAGGAACAGGGCAACCGGCCCGAAATCCGCGAAGGCAAGGACGTAAATGGTGATCCGTCGTTCTTCCTAATCGACCGCAAGAATAATGCCGCCGTTCCAGTTGCGACCCCGGGTGCGAGTTCTCAGCCCAACAATCCATTTATGACCGGCGGCAAAATGAACGAGGGGCAGTCGAATGCCGCTCTCTATGCGAGCCGAGCGATGGAGGCAGAGAAGGTCCTTAGTGACCCCGCTGTGTCTGCGGCTGGCGGTACTGCCACGGAACGCGCGCGGGCGAATGTGCCATTTATCGGGAACTTTACTGCCAGCAAAGACTTCCAAAAGTTCAACCAGGCTCGGCGCGACTTTACCGCAGCCATTTTGCGGAAGGAATCGGGCGCCGCGATCGGTAAGGAAGAGTACGACAACGCCGATAAACAGTACTTCCCGCAGCCCGGCGACTCTGCCGAGGTGATCGAACAAAAGAGGCGAAATCGCATTAGCGCAATTCGCGGTATCGGTGCGGCGGCTGGTCCAGGGTACAAGCCGTCAATGACGATCGATGCGCAGGGCAATGTAGTGGAACGGGCCGCGCCTGGCTCAAAGAACCTCACTGGACCGGATAAGACCATTACCGGAATCGAGGTAACTGACTTACCGCCACTTCCGCCCGGCTTCAAAGTGATTAAATAGCATGCCAATCGCCACGAATGAAAAGGGAGAAACGCTCTATCTCGGCGATGATGGCGCGTGGAAGCCGGCTCAGATTGCAGAGAACCCGGAGACGAAAGAGCGTCTGGCTTTTGATGGTAAGTCATGGTCTCCGCTTCCTGCACAGAAACCTAGCAAGGGCGTGTTGGGTTACGTCGACGACGCTGTTCGATCTGTCGCAAATGGCTTGACTTTCGGCTACATGGACGAACTCGCGGCAAAAGCTGACGAGATCACCGGCCGCGCCGGAACCTACGAACAGAACCTTGCCAAGGAGCGGGCGCGGGATAAGGCAATCCCGGCGGCTATCGCTATCCCTGGCGAGATTGCCGGCGCGGTCGGCAGCACCATACTGGCTGCACCGGCAGTAGGCGTTGGCGCTGCTGCGGCGGGTCTATCGAAGCTACCGACTGTGGCGAAGTTCGCCGGACTTGGCGCAGCCGAAGGGGCTCTGGCGGGCTCTGGCAACGCCACTGAGGGCGAACGTATGCAGGGCGCGGCAACTGGCGCGATGATTGGGGCCCCCCTAGGGGCCGCCGTGCCATACGCCACGCGAGCAATAGCGAAAGGCGCGAATGCTGTCCGCAACGCCGTAAGCCCTGAGGCTAACGTCAGCGCGGACCTCGCGCGGGCCATCGCTCGCGACGCAGACGACCCGGCCTCGCTTATGGCGCGGGCAAACAATGCGAGCATCGAACGGCCGGGCATCGCCACATTGGCGGATGCGGGCGGGGAGAACGTCCGGGGCCTTGTAGAGCGGGTTGCGCAAACCCCAGGCGCCGGGCGCACTCAAGTCGTCCCGGCTCTTACGCAACGCCAGCAAGGTCAGGCGATGCGCCTATCTGGCGATCTAAAGAACCTGACCGGCACATCTCGGTCAGCGGTCGAGGCCGTAAGTGAAACGATTGCTGCTCGCGCGCAGGCCGCTAAGCCTCTGTATGATGAGGCGTTCGCCGTTGACATTGCTAGCAACCCGCAAGTGACCGAAGCGTTTTTGAATGAAATCTCGACTGGTTGGGGTAAGTCAATCCTCAACAGCGGCACATTAAAGAAGACGCTCCAAACCGAGTACGGGATCACAGAGACGCCGGGCCCGCAGCATCTCATGGCTGTAATTGATGCTTGGAAGAAAGCCGCCGACGACATCATGCGAGCCGAGCCGGGGTCTAACAAGTCCCGCGTGCTTCAGCAGATGCTCGGGCGCGTCCTTCCGGCAGTGGATGCAGCTAATCCGGCATACGCTCAGGCCCGCGCCGCTTGGTCAGGCCCGAGCCGGTATCTCGATGCAATTGACAGTGGGCGCAATATCCTAAGCCCGAAGGAGTCGGCGGAGGCGTTTGCCGCGCGCTTCAAGTCTCTGTCACCTGCCGAACAGGAAGCGGAGCGTATCGGGGCGGTGTCGGCCATTATTGGCCGTATGGGCAATGATTCAGCCAAGCTTGGCGATATGACAAAATATCTTCGATCGCCGGAAGTGCGTGGTAAGATTGCCGCGTTGATGCCGACGGATGAGGCCGCGCAGTCGTGGGCGCGCAAGCTAGACTTTGAGGTCGGGTCGTCTGAAATGACCGGGCGCGCACTGGGTAATTCCGCAACGTATCGGCGCATGGCTGAACGCCAAGACGCCGAAAACCTCGCTGGCGATCTCGTGATAGATGCCTTAACGGGATCACCGCAAAGCATCGTTAAGCAATTGTTTCAGGCCGGCCCGAAATGGCTCCGCGACACGATGCGGTCTCGCGCCGACGCTTTGCTTGCAGACGTGCTCACAAACCCCGGCCAGATCGATAAGCTGCCCAAAAGGCTCCAGGCGGTTGTCGAGCCGGCCCGTCAGGTCAGTGACCAGACAAATGCTGCGGTGACGGCCGGCGGGGCGGAGCTTCTGGCTGGTCGATAAAGTGTGCCTTGGCTTCTTCTGCGTAGTCTTGGCGCCAGCACCGGTAATTAATGTAGCAGAACGAGAACCCGATAATCAGCCCCGCGCAAAATTCTGGTCCAGCCCACTTTAAGAAATAGCCCCAGGTCGCCAATACGGCGATCACCAGAATATTGCAGAGCCAAATTGCCCAACGCGGCATAGCGCTAACCTCACCTTTCAAGGCCGTCCTCCGGGGCGGCCTTTTTGATTCAAGGACCGCATAATGAGTGTAGCAGTCTGGACCAGCTTTCAGCAACTGGCGGACGCAAACGGCTCGCCGTACTCCGGCGCGCTTGTGAACGTCTATGCGGCTGGGACGACTACCCCGCTAAGTCTTTACACGGACTCAAGTTTATCAACCGGAGCCGATAACCCCATCGTCTGCCTGTCCGATGGCACGCACCCGATGCGGTACATGGCGACGGCTTCCTACAAAACCGCCGTCACGACCTCGGCCGGGGCCCCCCTGACCAGTTGGTCAAAGGACAATATCGACCCTGGCGTGGCCGTGGGATCGGGTGCGCTGCCTGTATTGAACGGCGGCACGGGCTCGACCACGGCGGGCGGGGCAAGGACGAACTTGGGCGCGGCTGCGGAATCGACGGTTACGGCCATTGCTTCTGACGTGACGACCCTTCAGGGGTATCACGCTGGCACCTCGGCCACACCCATTGCGACCGGCACCACGGCGCAGCGGCCCGGTTCGCCATCCAATTACAACCTCCGTGGCAATAGCAGCCTCACGTCTCCTGAAATGTATCTGGAGGGCACGTGGCACAAGATCAGCCTTGCACCGGCCATTGCTGGAGGGTTCAAAAACCTTCGGGTCATCAACAACTCCGGCACGCCTAATTCCCAGATCGACGTTGATGCGGATGCGGTGACGGTCGAGACCACGGACGGCGTTGCGTTCAGACTAAACAGCGTCAACTTGACCATCAATTGCGCTACCACGGGCGCGAACGGTCTCGACGCTGGCGCTCTGGCAAATTCCACTTGGTATTCGGTCTGGGTGATTTTCAATCCGTCAACTGGCACGACTGCCGGCCTTGCTTCTGTTTCCGCTTCGGCCCCCACGATGCCGAGCGGATACACGGCCAAGGCGCGATTTGGATGGCTGCCGACGAACAGCAGCGCAAATTTTCTCCGTGTCAGTCAAAAGGGTAACCGCGCTCAATACGTAGTTGGCTCAGGGACCACAACGACTTCCTTGCCGGCCATCGCATCCGGCACGCTGGGCACCTATAGCGCTAGCTCGCCGACGTGGGCGGCGCAAAGTATATCCACGACCATCCCGAGCACGGCTAGCCGGTGTATTCTCGTCGTCTCGACGAATAGATTGGGCGGCACTCCTTCTATCACCTATGTCGCCCCGAACGGCTCTTACGCAGGCGTACAAGGCGCAAACCCGCCGCCCATTGCAACCGCCGGCTCTATTGCAACGATTGCCGAGTTCCAGTTGGAGAGCACGAATATTTATGTGGCCTCAGGCGCGACCGATGCGCTGATTCAAGCATTTGGCTGGGAGGACGTGATTTGAGTGCCCTAGCTCGCAGCTTTGGTGAGTCCGGCGCGGAGAGCGTTATTTCCGGCACGGTCTCAATGTTCGCAAAGTGGTCGGAGGATATCTATTTCCGCGATCCTGACGGCGCGGCAATGGATCTTACTGGATTGGCGTTTTATTTCCAGTTCCGATGCAATGCAGAGGCAACGTCAGCAGACGTAACGCTTTCCACGGCGGCCGGTACGCTCTCGATTGTAGCCGATACCGGAGCGGTGAACAGCATCCTCCGCATCTCGGCCGACAGCGGAACGTTCAGTTCCTACGAGGGCGACATGATTGCCGATCTCGTCGCGGTCGATGGATCGGGCGATGAGGTCCACTACGCGCACGGCGTGGTGTCGTGTTCCGCAATAACCCCGTAGCGATTTAAGGGCAACAACATGGCGAAGCTGACGCATGAAAAATTGCTGGAGGTTTTGCACTACGACCCCGTGTCCGGCGTCCTCACATGGAAGGGTAATCGCGGCACCAACCAGACCAAGGGCCGCGTTGCCGGATGGATAAGGAAGGACGGGTACAGGTACCTTACAGTTTCGAAAGAGCGGTTTCTCGCACATCGACTCATCTGGTTTTACATGACCGGTGAGTGGCCGGAAAATCAGGTTGATCACAAGGATCGCTGTAGGTCGAACAACAAATGGGAAAACCTGCGCGAGGCCACGTACTCGCAGAACGGGGCAAACTCGGCCGTTAGGAAAGACAGCATCTCTGGAATCAAGGGGGTTGCCTTCCATCCGCAGTCAGGCCGCTGGAAGGCCCGGATCACTTCTGGGAGCAAGCCGCATTATCTCGGCATCTTTAAGACGCCAGACTTAGCGCACCAAGCCTACATCTCGGCGGCTAGGAAGTACCACGGCGAGTTTTCGAGCGAAGGTTAGGAAACATAATGGCTCTAAGGTTTTCACCCGCTCGCGGGGCTTCTGTTCTTTTGAGTTCGTCGTCTCGCGGTCCGCAGGGTGCGACGGGGACGGCGGCAACTATTGCTATCGGCACGGTCACTGAGCTTGCTCCAGGAGCAACCCCGACCGTTGCGAACGGCGGCACATCCGCAGCGGCTTCCCTGAATTTCGGACTGCCAGGCACCCCGACAATCGAGGTCGGGACCGTCACCACGGTATTGCCGGGCGCCCCTGCCACGGTCACGAACTCCGGCACGGCAGAAGCCATCGTTCTTGATTTCGACATCCCGGCCGGCGAGGACGGAGAGATGGCCGGGCCGGGTGTTTCGGTCGATGGCGAAATTGCGCTGTTCGATGGGATCGGCGGCGCGACCCTTAAGCGGGCGACGACTACCGGCCTGCTGAAAGCATCGTCTGGCGTTCTGGCGCAGGCTGTCGCCGGGACGGACTACTATAACCCAGGCGGCACGGATGTTGCTGTAGTGGATGGCGGCACGGGTGCGTCGGACGCTTCTGGCGCCAGGACCAATCTCGGCCTCGTGATTGGAACGAACGTACAGGCTCAAGACGCCACCCTGCAATCTATCGCGGCGCTCGGCACTGCTGCGGATCGGATGCTCTACACGACGGGTGTCGATACCTGGGCCGAGTTGGCCGTTACCTCGGTCGGCCGCAATCTGCTGGACGACACGACCACGGCGGCGCAGCTCGCTACACTCACGGCAAGGGGGCAGGGCAGGGAAACGATATTCATCCCGGCGGCAGCGATGATCTCGCGCACCACTAACGGCGCGGCTGCTGGCACTGCCGAGATGACCACGAATAAGAACATGTTCAAGACGCTGGATTTCGACACGTCCACGCAGGAGTTTGCGCAATTCGAGGTCTGGTTTCCGAAAAGCTGGAACCTGGGCACGGTTACGTTTCAGCCTCAGTGGTCGCACGCATCCACGACGACGAATTTCGGTGTGGTGTGGGGTTTAGCTGGCGTCGCTAGATCCGATGATGATGCCGGAGACGTGGCATTCGGAACGGCACAAACCTCGACAGATACCGGCGGGACCACGAACGACATCTATCTCGGTCCGGAATCTTCCGCCATCACGATTGCCGGCACGCCTGCTGCGGGTGACACGGTTCAATTCCAAATCAATAGAACTGTCGCGGATGGTTCCGACACCTTGGGGATTGATGCGCGTCTCCATGGCATCCGCTTGTTCTTCACCACGAACGCCGCCACGGACACCTAAAATGCCAAGATATGCTCAGATTAGGTCTGGCGTAATCTTTGAGTTCAAGGTTCTGCCGAATCAGCCGCCCAATCTTGCGCATAAGGGCATCACTTGGTTGCCGTGCCCTGAAGTGGCCAAACCGTCGATCGATCCAAAAACCCACAAAATTACAGGCCCTACATACACCATCAACGCTAGCGATGTGACAGAAGAATGGGCTTCTGTTGCACTGACGACGGAAGAATTGAGCGGGGCCAAAGCGGCAGCAATCGCTGCGATAAACGGGCCGTATCGTCCGATTATGAAGGCGTTTTTGGATCACGAAAACCGGATAAGGGCAAAAGCCACCCCACCTCAAGATGCGTTGACGATGGAGGAATACGAAATTGAGTTTAGGGATTTGCTCTGATGTTCATGTCTAATCACTTGATCGGGTTTGGCGCAAATTCGGGCGCCTCTCTGGTCGAATCCCTTTATGATCGAACGACCGGGACGAACATCGGGGATATGACGGGAAACGGCGGCCTTGCCGCTGCATGGGACGGCACTACGAGCCAGGGCTTTACGACATCCGCCCGTGCAGCCGCAGCATCTGGGTACGTTGGGAAGCAACTTTCGGCTGCCAGTATTATCAGCCGTGTGATTGTTTACCCGCCAACTGACCTTCCCTCAGGCGGGCCAGGGTATTCGAATGCTGGCTCTGGTGACGGTACCTTATCGCTTTACGGCAAGAATAGCGCGCCGGGCTCGGGGACAGACGGAACTTTGCTGGCGACAGCGGCGATAGCAAATCCTCAGAGCCATGCCGGACCCGATACCCTAACATCGACCGACAACGTCAACACCTGGGCCTATGTGTGGGTCTATTTTAACCGGACGAGCAACGACAATACCTATATCGCGGAAGTCCAGCTTTACATCTATTCGTGACGGTTCAGCGCCTCTGCTACACTTCTCCAGGCGTGGTCGGCCACCATTTTTGAACCTGCAACGGTGAAATGGTTGTCGTCGTAATAGACCGGAATGCCGCCTGTGACAGATGGGCACTTCGGATCACAGAGCGTCTCGGAAAGCGACAGCACCGACACGATGTCAGGATACTGCGCCTTGATGCCCATCAAGACGCTTTCGATCTTTTCGATCTGCGCGGGAGGGTCTTGCGGCACGGCGCATGAAGCGACGGGCGGATCGCTTAAAGGGCCGACTCGCAGAAATTTGTTCGTGTTGCATACAGCTTCAACCTGAGGTCCAACCAGCAAATATCGGCGCTCTCGCCCGAACCGTTCAATCGTCCTAACGAGTGCGCTGCGCCAAATGTCTAGTTTGTCGCCAGACAAGGGGCGACCGCTCTGATCGGCAAACTCGTATGTGCCGACCCATCGCTGAGAAATAATGATCGGTATCGACGGGTTCTGGTCAGCGGCCAATTCAAACCGGGATGCCGCTGCGTCACAGTACCCGACTCTCTTGCCATCGGCCGTGTTTTGCAGATCAGGGAAAAGGATACACCCGCCGCCCGCGTAGGTTTCACCACGAATGCCTAAGCGTCTGGCGATACTATCCATCATCGGCACGAGATGGAGCGCATGGGAATTGCCGATCAGAAAGGCGCCGAGCGGCTTCGAGGGGTCGCCGAATGGGCAATAGCCGGTCTTGCTGACGTCGCAGAGCGCAGCGTTTGAAAGTAGATAGTTCCGTCTACTCTTTTCGTCCGACAGCCGGCCCGGCCAGCCGGCCTGAAATATCGCTACGAACGAGACAGCCACAACGACGGCTGTTATTGCTGCGGAGGTCGCGAACACAGCAACCCGGCGTCCGGGTTTTCGGCGTCGAAACGGCGTCTCGATGTATCGGTACATAAGGGCGGCTAGGCCGAAGGAGCCCGCAACCACAATGGCCCGCGCGCTATATGGAATGACGGGCGCGAAAAAGTATTTCGTAAAGACGATCAGCGGCCAGTGAACGAGGTACAACGAATAGGAGACGCGGCCGAACCAACCGGAAACAGGGTTTGTGAGGACCGCGCCGGCGATTGGCGAACCGTGGCTGCAAAGGATCAACCCGGTGCCGAGGCAAACAGGCACAGCATTGACACCTGGAAACGGTGAGGATGCCGACAACAGCATTGCAGCCCCGCCGATCAGGGCCAAGCCCGTGATCGTGGTCGCCTCCCGATATCGCAACTTCGGAACGAAGATACACAGAGCGCCAGCCGCAAGTTCAAAGAAACGGAATGGCGTGAGGTAAAATGCGCCAGCCTGGTCGAAAGAAAGCCAATATTGGCTTGCGACGACCGACGCAATGCAGAGCAGGACGATCAGGGGCAGCAGCGCCTTCCGCCAAATGTGGAAGGTCGCGAACAGCAGCAGCGGCCAGACGAAATAGAACTGCTCCTCGACGCCAAGCGACCATGTGTGCAGCAGCGCCAGATACTCAGTTTCCGGCACGAAATAGCCCCGGCTGTCGCGCCAAAACATGATGTTGGATGAAGCGAGGAGAGAGGTTACGGCGGCGCGGGCCGTCTCCCGCAAATCCTCTGGGGACAAAATGAAC
>Ga0181360_100014_pt1 | contig 17433 bp, 20 predicted proteins | sample Sp13NDMM15SD_FD_141228 | JGI IMG/M metagenome (GOLD analysis project Ga0181360, IMG submission 141228) | Freshwater viral communities from Lake Michigan, USA - Sp13.ND.MM15.S.D | ecosystem: Environmental > Aquatic > Freshwater > Lake | place: USA: Michigan | collected 2013-04-23
AGTCTGTGGTTTACACGTACCGTGGAATATGCAACTTCTAACCAGAACAGAAAACGCTCGGAAGTCGAACAAATTCGACGAAGACCTCATTTGCATCATTAAAGGATAACATGGAACTCGAAAATAACACCCCCGCAGAAGGTGAAGGCACCCAACCAGAAGTCTCCCCTGTAGAACAGGAAGCTCTTGACTCTGGATGGGTTCCTAAAGAAGAATTTAATGGTGATGAACACAAGTGGGTAGATGCTGCTGAGTTCTTGCGCCGTGGTGAACTCTTCAAGAAGATTGAAGTTCAGAATCGTGAACTAAAAGACGTTAAACGTGCTCTGGTGGAAATGAAAAAGCTTCACGCAGATGTACGTGAGGTTGAGTACAAACGTGCTCTCGAAACTCTCCGAGCACAGAAAAAAGCTGCTCTCGAAGAGGGTGATGCTGATGCAGTGATTGCAGCCGACGACCGAATTGATTTGGTTAAAGAGCAGCAACGACAACTTCAAGCAGAACCTGAGCCCACTATTGAAGCCGGTGAACAACACCCAGTCTTCGTTGAGTGGACTGCTCGTAACAGTTGGTACACAACCAACACTCCAATGAAAGCCTTTGCTGATGCATTGGGTGCAGAACTTGCACGGGATGGCCTGACGCCTCCGCAAGTTTTAAAGAAGGTTGAAGAGGAAGTACGGAAAGAATTTCCGAACAAGTTTCGGAATCCTCGTCAGGACCGCCCTTCCGGTGTCGAGAGTTCGACTCCCCGTGGTAAAAGTTCCTCCAGTTTTGAACTCTCCGCTGATGAGCGGCGCATTATGAACAACTTCGTGCGTCAGAAAGTCATGACGGAAGCAGAGTACATTGCAGAACTGAAGAAAGTGAGTGGACGATAATATGAACCAAAATAAAGAAGCTATTTCTAAAGCGCCGAGTGGCCGACCTACGCGAACCTCTATTGGTCAGCGTAACATCCTTACGGTAAAGGGGAAAGACCCCAATTATCATTACCGAATCGTGAACGACACAGATGATCGTATCGCGCAGTTTCTCGAAGCAGGCTATGAGCTTGTTGCCGATGACGCTGTTGAGGTTGGTGACAAGCGTGTCAATGCCTCTACTTCTTTGGGTTCCAAGAAAACGATTTCGGTCGGTCAGGGAACCAAAGCTTACGCCATGCGAATTAAAAAAGAATGGTATGATGAGGACGAAGCTGCAAAGCTACGTCAAGTAGCAGAGATTGAACGTGCCACTAAAGCTAAAGCTCTTGATGGTACATACGGAGAATTGAAAATCTCTAGGGATTAACCCTATATGTGCCATTAGGAATCAAAATTTATTTGCTAAATGGAGAATACTAATGGCAAGTGTTTCGCGTATTAACGGGCTGAGTCCTGTTAAGTTTATTACCGGTGCGCCTTATAATGGCCAAGCCGGTGTGTATTTTGTTCCTGCTTCTAACGCAGACGTCATCATGGTTGGTGACTTGGTCAAACTGGGCGGCGACGCTCGTAGTCCTTCTGGTGTTCCTACCGTGGCTCGCCACGCAGGCGGCGCTACTGAAGCGGCTGTTGGTGTTGTGGTTGGTATTTTGTTCTCTGGTATGGGCGACACGCAAAACGTGCCTCCTGTCACTGATCTGAATACCCCAGTGTATCGTCGTACCCTGACGGATCGCTACCTTCTGGTGGCTGATGATCCGAGCCTCGTCTTTGAAACTCAAACCTCTAACGGCGCTCTCACGACTGCTGTGGTTGGTCTGAATGCTGAGATGGATGTGGCTGCTGGTTCTACGACTTCTGGTGCGTCCGGCATGACTCTTGACATCGGCACCGCCGCTGTTACGGCAACCCTCCCGATGAAAATCGTGGGTTTCCCTGCTCGTGTGGACAACAACATCGGTGATGCCTTTACCCGTGCGTATGTGATGATTAATAACCATCAGTACAAAGGTGGTACCGGTTCTACTGGCGTCTAATAGTTAACAAGGAACAAAAATGAGTGGTGTGATTAATAGTGGCTCTTTTGCAAAAGCCCTCTGGCCCGGCGTTAACGCTTGGTACGGTAAAGCATATGATGAGTATTCGGTTGAATACACGTCCCTGTTTGACAAGTTTAGCTCGTCTAAAGCTTGGGAAGAGGATGTGGGTATCTCGTCTTTTGGCCTTGCGGTTCAAAAGGGTGAGGGTGCTCCTATCTCGTATGACAGTGAGCAACAGGCTTTCGTAACGCGCTACCAGCACGTTGTGTATGCACTGGGCTTTATCATCACGCGAGAGATGATGGAAGACGACCAGTACGATGTGGTGGGTCAGCGTAAGGCACAGGGTCTTGCTTTCTCTCATCGTCAGACAAAGGAAATTGTGGGCGCTAACGTCTACAATCGTGCCTTCTCTGGTTCTTACCTTGGTGGTGACGGTGTTGCGATGATTTCGGCTTCGCACCCCAACATCGCTGGTGGTACCCAGAGCAACATCATCGCTACGGCTGCCGATTTGTCGGAAGCTTCGCTGGAACAAGCTTGCATTGACATTGCCGGTTTCACCAACGACCGTGGTCTGTTGATTGCTGTGCGCCCAGAGAGCCTGATTATCTTTTGATGTTTGAAGCCAAGCGTATCCTTGCTTCTGATGGTCGTGTTGGTACTGATCTGAATGATCTGAACGCACTCAAGACCATGGGTATTGTGCCAAAGATTGTGACGAACCACTACCTGACTGATACGGATGCTTGGTTCATTCGTACCAACGTCAAACATGGTCTGAAGTATTTCGAGCGCCGTGCTGATGCCTTCGAGATGGACAACGACTTCGATACCGAGAACGCTAAATTCAAGGCTACCGGTCGTTATTCGTTTGGTTGGACTGACTGGCGTGGTATTTACGGTAGCGCCGGGGCCTAATAATGGCAATTGACTACGCCGACAATCGCGTCACCGCAACTAGCAATAACAAATCAGTTCACGTTAAATCCGTTAAACTGACGTTTGCAGATGTGGTTACTGGTGGTACGGCGTCAGTGAAGGCTGTGCTTCCTGCACAGTCTACCATCCTTGAGTTTCGTTTTTGGAAAAAGACGCAACTCTCTGGTAACTCCATTTCGGCAGCTACGCTGTCTATTGGTGTCACTGGCGCAGCTACTTCGTTTGTAAACGCAGCAGACATCTTGACTCCCACTGCGGGTGTTACGAGTGCTCTGACTTCGGTTACGACTCATCAAGGTTACGATTCTAACAACCGTACCGACATTAGCCTTCTGTTCACAGGGACAGCAACTACGGGTAACCCCACGGCTGGTGAATTCTACGTAGATATTTACTACGCTGAGTAACAACCAAAAGGGGCTTCGGCCCCTTTTCTTTTGGAGAACTTATGAGTGCTTATCGATCCTCAGATGCTACGGTATCTGCTCATGGCGCTGTTGCCATTATACCTAACGACTCAACTGTATTCCCAGTTACTCGCAGCCTTTATATTGGTGGTTCTGGTGACTTGGCCGTACGTATGGCTGATGATATGGTTATTACTTTTACAGCGGTGCCCATTGGCATTGCCCCTTTTCAAGTTGACAAAGTGCTTTCCACTGGGACCACTGCTTCAGCAATTATCGGACTCTATTAAACATGGCAAACGCACTCTATCCCAAATGGAAAGAAGCTCGGCTTCAAGGCACAGCTAACGCGGCACTAGACGGCTCCGGTACTACTGGGGTTTACGCTGCTCTTGTTGATACGGGCACTTATACTTATAGTGCTGCACATGAATTCTTCTCTTCTGTTGTGGCTGGACAAGTTGGAACAGAAATTGAGCTTGGAACCAAAACGTTTACTAATGGTGCTTTTGACGCGGCTAACTCGACTATTCCTTCAGTCACTGGTGCTACCTCAGAAGCCGTAGTTTTATTTGTCAAGAATGCTGGAGCCAATACTACTTGGCGTTTGGTAGCCTACCTTGACACTGGTGTTACCGGTCTGCCGGTTACTCCTAATGGAAACAACATTACATTGACATGGGGTGCCGGAGGCATCTTTCAACTTTAAGGATTGACATGCCTGTAGCAACCCCAGATAGCTATACGTTTACTCCCGGTACTCCGTTATATGCTGGCTTACCAATCCCTTTTGCAAGTGTAGTAACTACTCTTTCGTTAGTAAACACCTCTGGTAGTACACAGACGGCTAACTTTGTAAGTCCTATGTTTGGACAGCCTTTTAAACAAGGCGACATTCCTTCTGGTCAATATCCACAGTTCCAGCTCACGGACGACACGCCGTGTCCAGCAACACTGTGGGGAATAACACATTGGCCTGATGGGTCGATGAAGTGGTGTGGAGCAATCATTCAGGTCCCAACTACCATTGCAGGCTCGGGCACTCTCACGATCAACGTCAAAAACGGCGGCTCTGCTCCGTCTGCCTCAAGCCGTGGCACGTCTGATTTCACCGCTGCTGACCTGAAGACGGAACTCACAGGCGTCACCAACCTGTCAGGTGTATGGACGGCCTCGCTGAACACCGCGATCACTGACGCGACCGAGATTGTGGTGATCGGCGATGGGCCTGCTGGCAAGGTTTACCGCATTGGCGGCGGGTTCAAGCAATCCGGCTCCGCTCACGGGCAAATGCACTGCTGGCATTACGCCATTGCCATGCAGAACTCCAGCAACGGCCTGTTGGGTCTTCGTTACCTTGGCCGCATTGCACAGCCTTGGACCGACATCACATCGCCTTCTGTTGCAAAGCGCGACTTCACCGCTGTTCTCAAGTCAGGCGCAACTACCGTTCGCACCTTGCAGGGCGTTGACGCTAGCGAGGCCGTCCAAGGGACGATCACGCTCCCTCACTACGCCAGCGTCTACACATGCGGCACGGACGCCAAATGGGACTTTTTGCAGGGTGGCGGGTCGGCTTCGGCTGATTGCACCGTTCGCGTGGTGCAGGACAAGACCTACTTTGTCAAGTCGCGCATGGTACCGCCTTATGACGTGTCTTTGTCGATCACCAACCCATCTAGCATTGACTATGTGCCGATGTGCAATGGCGGCATGACGCGATCCACTGGCACCACGGGTGAGCGCGAAGACATTGGCGTGTTCCCATCATGGTTCTCGCGTCACATTATTGCGCCCACAGCCAACACCGAGCGTCACGTTCGTGTGGCTGGTCTGGCAACGGGTGGCTGGAGGACCGGCCTGCGTGTGTCTTCAACCCTGATGCCTCCCGCTGTCCATGACACGCAAGCCAGCTACACCGGCCTTGGTACTGTGCAGCCAACCTATCGATACTGGGATTCGCCGTTTAACGTGGGCGTGAGCGCAATCCCTGCTGGGCATTTGTGGCTTGAGGAATACGACGGTCACCACCGCCCGCAGGGCTCTTACTTCCCGTACCTGCTGACGGGAGAGCCTCAGTTCTTGGACCAGCTCCACGAGCAGGCCAACAGCTTCATCATGATTATTCCACCGGGCAATGGAACCGAGTGGAAGACCTCGCCACCCATCATGGACGGCGCAAAGAACGGCGGGTTTCACGCTCGAGATTCGGTCATTGCAGGCACCAGCTACAAGACTTCGGGCATCTTGTTTCGCCAAGATTTGGAGCGTTACGCGGCCTGGATGCTGCGTGATGTTGCCCAAGCAGCTGCAATCTCGCCAACGGTCTGCCCCAAAGGGACGGCCATCAAGTCCTACTTCAATGACTCGGTTGAGCAGAACTACACGGCGCTTACAACCTATGTGTCGTACATGCCGACCAGCTATCAAGACGATGGACTTTTTGGCCTGATTCCTGTCTCCATCAATCCGGTGGATGTGCCTTGGTGTATCGGCTACTTGTGCAACTCGCTGGCCCACCAGTATTCGATTTCGGGCAGTTCGCAGGCATTGGCAGCATCAACGCACTTTGCCAAGTATTGGGCGGCCATCAAGAACCACCGCGACTTTGCAGCAGCTTTCAGCTTGAACGCGCTGATGTGGGACGAAACAGGCAAGCGTGCCGAGCAGATCGAAGACGTGTACTTCCAGATCACGGACAGCGTGCTTTCATTCAACGCAACGACCGATTTTGTATCCAAGAGCGGTGCTAACTCGGGCTATTCCGTAGCGAACGGCGATGTAGTGGCGGGCAACCCGGCCCGCATCAGTTCGATTGCAGCGCGTCAGAAGCTGTACGCCGTCAATACGACTGGATCAACGTGGCAGCTCTCGGCAACGCCTGGCGGCAGTCCGTTGGACATTACCAGCACGGGAGATGAGGCCACTTTCATGATCCTCAACAACTTCAGCCCGCGCATCTCTTACGAAGGCGCTGGAGGCCCTGAAACCTACCTCGCAAACATTCGCGGCTGCTTGCGACACCTTGAGGCCGTGGGCATTTCTCTGGTGAACAGCGCCAGAGTTGATGCAGATGCACGAGTAGTCTCTGCCGGTACATCCTTTACTGGCAATCCAAAAAACGCTTTTACTTCTAGTTATCCCTCTTAAGGACAAATTATGGCAACCATCACTGAACCCGCAAGCGGTTCAACCACTCTCACTTCGACCGCTCTTAACTCGCTGGCAAGTGCTACCTACGTCAACGCCGGAACTATTGACGTGTCGGCCATCGACCCGTTGGACGTGGCGATTGTGGTTGAGGCAACGCCCGGCACGATTACTGCACCGAGCTTCCTGTACGTGTTCCTGCAAGCCAGTATGGACGGCACGAACTTTGGCACCGGCCCGGTTAGCGGCACGACCGCAACGGATGAACCCAACCTTCGTCTGTTGGGCGCTCTGCCAATGGGAACGAATGCCACGTTGCAGCGTGACGTGTTCAGCGTGCGTGCTGCGCTGGGTTTTGTTCCTCCGTACATGAAAGTGATCGTCAAGAACAGCACACTGGCGCTGCTCTAGCCTCTTCTGGTCATGCCGTAAAATACCACACCTACACCGGCCTCTCGACCTAAACCATGTCCGCAACACCACCACGCTTTGCCCCGCCCCGGCAAGCAATCGCGCTGCGGCGTGGTTCCTCTCTTGCTCGTGGGCTGGTGTATGACATTGACCCTGCTTTGGGAATTAAAGAGCAGGCCTATCGCCGTGACATGACCGTCACAGGCTCGCTGGTTGCGTCCGAGCAGGGACTTGCACGCACTCAAACCAGCACAGCGCGAGCGTTCGTCATTCCTGACTTTGTAGAGCAGCGGTCTGCTGCTGTGACGCTCTGGACGCGCGTGCGCCGCACCGGCACTGTTGGTGACTACTGCACGATCATCGGGAAAAACTGGCAGGGCAACACGGGCCCATCGTTTGTGTCTTACGACCTGACGATCAACCCCGGCGATGCGGCAGGCCAGAACAACATTCGAGCAAACAAAGGATATTCGGGCGGCATTCGCGCAATCACTGCTACGCACGGCGACACATCGCAGTGGTTTGACGCTGGTTTGGTGATTGACTCCACCGGCTTGTATCTGTATCTTGACGGTGTGCTTGCAGCGTCCAACGTGGTTGACGACCCCACCTCTGCGATCACCTACGGCGGCAGTGGAAACAACGACTGGATGACCAACATTGGGTCAACGACTGCGCCACTTGACTACGCACGTATTCGACAGTGGAATCGTGCGTTGACCGCTGCCGAAATGGCAGAACTATCAAACAAAACACAGCCTCTATCTGGCTTTGAGCGTTCTTTAACTACTCGTTTAGATCTAATCCAGACTTTGGTGCCGCTACGCTTGGGTTTGTGACTAAAACAGACACTACTGTTGCATTAACCACTTCAGCAGCAGCCACTGACAACATAGCCGTTACTGGTTATGAATGGAGTTCTGATAATGGTGCTACGTACCCATTTACTTCACTAACCAACAGTTTTACGTTTACTGCATTAACTGCTCTTACTTCGTACAATTTTAGAGTTCGTGCATACGATGCAGCAGGTAATCGTAGTACTGCGTTGACTCTGACAACTAGTACCTACCGTGCTGGTGATACTGGTCAAAACATTGTAGACGACACCGTTGCAATTCCGGGAGTGCAAGAAGAAGGTTTCTTGTACAACGATGTTGTCTTGCCAGCAGATGCTGCTAAATGGTTTAGCTACAACATTACTACTCCAGTAGCAGACACTGGTAGTTTGACTCTTTACCAGAATGGTTCGTTTATCTGGGTTGGTTTATCCGCAGACAGTTTTTACTACCAACTTGAGGTTGATGGTACAAACGTGGGATCACCACAGTTGGTGTCATTAGACCCGGCAGATGGTTCACAAGACCTGACGTTTACGTTGTTTACTAATACAAACACGTTTGAGCCCTTTACAGTTGCTAATGAAGCTGCTACTAATCTGACATTCACTACGTTTACCAACACACAAACATTCTATCCGTTTACTGTGTACCGAGCAGGTGATCCCCTACCAGTTACTAGTGGTAAGCAGCAAAGACTCAGTATGAAAATGGGCTTAGGACTTTAAGGAATTATATGAGCCATCTTATTTTAGGTCAGTGGAATGCTCTATGTGATGTATGTGGTTTTGAGTTTAAAAGTTCCGAACTTAAAAAAGATTGGCGGGGGTTGATGGTATGCTCACAAGATTATGAGCAACGACACCCCCAAGATTTTATTAGAGTTCGTCCAGAAAGAGTGACACCTTCTTGGGTTAGACCTAATCCACCAGATGCTTTTATTGAGGTTTGCTATCTTTGGGAACGTTCTGCTTATGCTGATCTAGCAACCGCCGATTGTGCTTTAGCAGACGAAAACTCAATATCCTATCCACTTCTTTTAGCTTTAAAAAACGGAACTTAAATGGCAGATACTACTTTTAATCCGGGCACTGTCATTGCGTCTACTTGGCTCAATGAAGTAAACGACCATGTGTTTAATGATGCTCCACCAATAGGAACTACTGTACACGAAGCCAGTAAGATTGAAGTTACTCCTTATGGATTTGTGGCTTCAACCAACGTGCAAGCAGCAGTGCAGGAAATTGTAGATGAGTTTGGTAGTTTGGCTGTTGATGCTCTGAACGTAACCTACACTCCCGGAGGAACAGGAGCAACAGCTACTAATGTTCGAGCAAAACTTCGACAGTATGTGTCTGTGAAAGATTTTGGTGCGGTTGGTGATAACACAACTGACGATACTACAGCTATTCAGAATGCTCTGAATATGGCGCAGGAAGTTTATTTTCCTCAAGGTACTTATCGCATCACCAGTTCACTAAACATTCCTGCTAATACCATTATCAAGGGTGCTGGTCGCCGTGTGTCAGTTATCCGTGTTGACGGTGCCTTTATTGGTGCCACTCGGATTTATGGCTCTAAGTTGTCTACCAACGTCATGAAGATTCGCATTCAGGACATGGGCTTCCAAGGTACTGCAACTGCTGTTGCTGCTCTGCATTTTGACAAGGGAGATATTGTCAAGGTAGACTCTTGTGATTTCTATGATTTCACAGCTTCCGGTGCTACTGGTATCAGAATGACCAACGTGTACTTCTGGTGGGTTAGTGACTGTAAGTTTGAGAACATCCACACCTTCGGCATTCGACTTCTGTCGGCTTCCTCTGTTGGCTGTAATGCAGGTATTTGTGGGCCTAACAACGATTTTATTGGTAACAACCAAGCTTCATTTGTTGGTTTGTCTATGGATCGTGGACAAAACATTAATGTTGTTAGTAATGATTTTGAGGGTTCTGGTAATGGCAACAAAGCCATTGACATGGATGGTACTGAGGGTATTCTCATCTCTCAAAACTATATTGAGCTTTGGGTTAATGGAGCAATCTCTGGTAACAATGGGCTGGGTAATCGTCGAGTCACGATTGAGCAAAACGTTATTAATGCAAACTCGACCCAAGTTTGTAATTTTAACGATGCAACAACACCAAATGATCGTATTGTTTTCCGCTCTAATAGATTTGCCGACCTCACGGGAGCACAAACTTGTGTGTTCTATGGTTCAACTACTAACACCATCTTTCAAGACAACGACCCATCGTCAGGAATTCCAAGTGACAAATACACAGTTTCTCCTAGATCGGTTCAAGCTCTTTTTGGTAGTGTGACGTGGGATCCTGTGTCTTTTGCTGACGGTGCTGTTTTGAACAACAACATTACGGTCACTGGTGCGGCTGTTGGTGACGCGGTGGCCGTGTCTTTTTCTACTCTTGGAACTAGAAACATTCTTATCTCTGGTCATGTGTCTGCTGCAAACACAGTGCGGGTAGTTTTATATAACCGGGAAGGTTCCGCTGTTGATTTAACTTCTGGAACTTTGTCGGCTTGGGTTTTTAAAAGCTAAGGTATTTATGGATTATTTGACTGTTATATTATTTATTGCAGGGGGTATTCTTGCTGCTGCACAAGCTGTTTTAGGATGGTTTGCTAAAACTCTTTGGAATGCTGTTCAAGAACTTAAAACCGACTTGGCAAAACTTCGTGAGGAACTTCCAACAAAGTACGCCCAACGGGACGACTTCAATCAACTAGGTCAAGAGCTTCGTGAGATGTTCCGGGAAATTCGTGATAAATTAGATCGTAAGGCTGACAAATGAACCCATTACTTTTAGGTCCAATCTTTGAACTGGGTAAGACTCTAATTGATCGCTGGCTTCCTGATCCTCAGAAACGGGCAGAAGCTGAGATGGAGTTGTTTAAGATGGCACAGGCTGGTGATCTACAAAAGGTCATTGGTCAGCTTGAAGTCAATGCTAAAGAAGCTCAACACCAATCTGTATGGGTGGCTGGATGGAGGCCCTTTGTAGGTTGGGTATCTGGTGTTGGTTTTGCTTACGCTGCAATCTTACATTATGTCTTTGCATGGATTTCTACAATTAACAACTGGCCTGCCCCACCTCCAGTTGATACAGACATTCTTTTGTTTGTTCTTGGTGGTATGCTTGGTTTGGGTACATTACGTACTGTTGAAAAGAAAATGGGAGTGACTAAGTAATGGCTACTAGCGGAGTAACTGTATTAGAAATGAGCAGAGATTCAATCATCAATGCAGCACTTCGCAAGATTGGTGTTATTGGTGAGGGTACTACTGCTAACCCAGAACAAACATCTACTGGAGCAGAAGCTCTAAACACACTTGTTCAGTTGTTTGCTACTTTGGGAATGCCTCTTTGGAAACGAACTGAACTGGCTATTCCTATGGTAGTGGGTCAGCGTGATTACACTATTGGAGTTGGACGTACTATTGATGTACCGTTCCCAATGAAGATTTCAGAAGCTACCTTTGAGTATACTGGTTCTGGTAGTCAGCAAGATGTTGAGATTAAAGCCAGCTACGACTTTAACCTCCTGCCTTCCAACTCACAAGGAACAGTGGTTAGTATCAAGTATCAGCCGTTCATCAACTATGGTGTGGTGTCTGTGTGGCCTAAGCCCTCAACTGCTACTGGTACCCTTACCATTACGTATCAAGCGCCCTATGACGTGTTTACGGCCTCTGGTGACACTCCTGACTTCCCTCAAGAGTGGCAGAATGCTTTGATCTACAATTTGGCCCTTCTACTTGCTGATGAGTATGCACTACCCCTTCCAGATAAGCAGTGGATTGAAAAACAAGCAACGAAGCATTTGTCACAAGCACTTGACTTTGGAACTGAAGAAGGCTCTTTGTTTTTTAGTCCTTCTACTAACGGTTAACAGGAGAACGTCTTGGCTTTTAACAAAGCACCATCTCAAAGTACCTATCAGACAAAAGATGTCGAACTCATCATGGCGATGGATAACCGGGATGCTGCTGGCACAAAGGACGTTATTGCTCTGAATGGTTTCTACGACATCGTTCAAGACAAGGCAACTAAAACTAACAAGTATGTCTTCATGAAACGGGAGGGTTTAATTGCCTATCCGTTTGAAAGCCCCAGTGCAGTGATTCGTGGAATCTTTTACTGGGAAGAAGAGAACAAATACTTTGTTGCCTATGATAATAAAATTGCCATTGTCACAGCATCTACTGGGGCCTTGGTCACTACGGTGACTCCTTTCATCACTACTACTGGTGAAGTTGGCTGGACTGAGTTTTACTTTGCTTCTGGTGATGTAAAGATTGTGGCTTGCGATGGCTCTCGTATTATCACCATTGATTCTTCTAACGTAGTTGTAAACAGCACTTCTCCAGACTTACCCACACCAATGAAACCCAATGTGGTTTATTTGGACGGTTATCTCTTTGTAATTAAAGACGGTACGTCAGATATTTACAACAGTAACCTAGACAATCCATTACTGTATACTGCTGGTGACTTCATTACAGCAGAAATGCTCCCTGATACTTTAGTACGTATCTCTAGGCTGAACAACTACCTTGTTGCCTTTGGTACGGCTTCTATTGAATACTTCTTTGATGCCGCTAATGCTAGTGGCTCTCCACTCAATCGTAATGACACTCCATTAAAACAAGTTGGTTATCTTGGTGGACTGGCTGCTCATGACAATGCAATTTATTTTGTAGGTCAGGCAGCAAACACAGAACCACAGGTGATGAAAGTAGAAGACTTTAGATTAGAAATGATCGGAAGCCCTCCTTTACGTCGCTATTTGGAACCAAACACAGCTTTTGAAGGCTGCATCATTTCACAGAATGGTCACAACTTCTACGTTCTTAAAGTAGGTTTAATCACTTACTGTATGGATATGGACACTGGTATCTGGACTCGAATGGCCTTTAAGCAAACTAGTGTGTTTCAGTCCAAGTTTGCACAGAACATGGTAATCAATGGAGTGGGTAACTCGTCCATTGTGGTCTTGGAAGGTGATACCAAAATGTATTACTTCAGTCCAAATATTTATCAAGATGATGGTGTTAACTTCACAGTTACTGTTCAAACTGAGAAACAAATGTTTGACACCATGCATGAGAAATACATGTCTCGTGTTTTAGTTGTAGCGGACCGTCCACCTAGTAATGCTAATCTTTTGATTAGTTTTACTGATGATGATTATCAAACCTACTCTACTCCACGATCAGTCAACCTAAATCAAGAAGCTCCTATTTTACATCGATGGGGACGGTTTCGTCGTCGAGCTTTTAAACTAGACTTTACAGAGAATGCTCCACATCGAGTTGAGAAGCTGGAAGTTGACTTTAACATTGGGAGTCGGTAATGGCTGTCCTTCTTCCACCAACTCCAGTGGGCGTGCCTCCAGGGCACTCCTTTTGGAATGACTGGTACGAAAAACTAAGAACTATTGTTAATCAGGGTAGCATCTCTGTTCTCTGGTCCAACATCAATTTCTCTGGTAGCTCTATTACCGACATTGCTTCTAGGGCACACAATAACCTCCAATCTCTTCAGGGAGGTACTACTGGTGAATACTACCACTTAACAGCAGCACAGCATGCTGCATTAACGGCAGGACCACACAATAGTTTATCTGGGTTACAAGGTGGTACCGCTGGTCAGTATTATCACTTAACCCAGACACAACACACTCGGGCAACCGGCTTTATTAGTCAAGCAGCAGACCCAGTAGCTGCCGACATTGCATCAGGTCAATGGGCTCTCTATAAAAACACAACGTCTGGTCTTGTCAAGTTATGGGCAAACGATGGCGGTACGCTCAAGAGCGTTACATTGACTTAAAGGAATAAAATGAAGATTCAATCTAAACACGATGGCTACGTTAAAGGTGTCCGCTTAGTCTATGATGGCTATGGGGGCAGTGGTGGTCTTGGAGGTGGTGATGGCTCAGGCTCTGCTGGATATGGCGGTGGCGGTGGTGGCTATGGATCTGGTATGGGTGGACTAGGAGGAGGAGGTGGCGGTTATGGAGGCTATGGCTCCGACTCAGGTGCGGATAGCGCCTATGGTGGTGGCAACACTGGACCAAGTGCAGGAGCCGGTATTGGCTTTGGCTTAGGTGGTTTTGGTGATGGTGGTTACAACGGTTATGGCTCTGACATGGGTCCAGATAGCGCCTACGGCGGTTTCAATACTGGTCCGGGAGTTGGTCTTGGTATGGGTGGTTTTGGTTCTGGGTACGGAGATGCTTTTGGACTAGACGCAAATACTAGTTTAGCTAGTATGTTTGCAACCCCAACCGCAACAGACATGGACATATCTCTAGTAGACACCATGACACCGGAAGAGAGGGCTAGAAAGATGGCTCTTAGTATCGGTGTTCCTATGGCTATGCAAGCAATGGGACCTGTTGGTGGTTTACTTGGTCCGGCTGTGGGAGCCATGACAGGCACCATGACTAATAACCAAGCTGCCAAAATGGGTATGAGTGGTATTATGTCTGGTCTTGGCACTGCCCTTGGTGGCCCTATTGGTGGTTTGCTTGGTAGTTTAGGTGCTCGTGCTCTTGGCAATCCAACCGGTCCAGGACCTACTTCTAAAGCAGATGGTAAAGGTTTTGATCTTGGTGGATTAGCTGGTGGCTTGGCGGGTATGTACATGGCTAGTCAAGGTGCTAAGGATCAGAAAAACGTTGCCAACTCAGCGGCTGCTCAACAGCTTCGTCAACAGCTTGATCGTCGTGATGCTGCCTCTGGTCGCCGTAGTCAGTATGGTCCACGTGAAGTAGAACTTCAGGCTAAACTGGCTCAGATGCAAGCTCAGTATGCTCCCGGCTTGATGAATGCTTCCACCTCTGCAAATAATCAAGCAATGCTTGCACAACAAGCTCGTCGTCAGCAGCAAAACGCTCAACTCAATAACCTGCTACAGCTTGGTCAAAAGAGTGGTGCCTTTGATGCTGCTCAACGTGGTTTAAGCGGTCTGTTTGGTAACGGTAGTCAGGGTGGATTTGATCGAGGTTATATTGATCCCACCACGTTCTACGCATAAGGAATAGTTATGGACATGCCCGGATATACCGACTACGGTAAAATGTATGAAATGAACCCCGGTGCTTTTATGCAAGCACAGGAGCAAGTGGGGTTGGCACAGCAGTTTCAAAAGCAGAAGCAGTTGCAAGCGGAGCAGACTACTCAAGGTATGGGTTTGGACAACATGTTCAAGCAAGATACTTATGGTGATCGTGTTCGTAAAGGAACTGCGGATGCCGACTTAGCTGGTTATCAGGCTAGTGATGCTGGAGTTAAAAACAGGATTAACACGGCCACTGAGGGTTTGCAACTGGATGCCCAACAGCGTAAGCTATTAATGGAAGCTAGTAAGGCTGACCTTGATGGTATGGAGTTGGAAGCACAGCGACTGGCTTATAGCCAGAATCCACAGGAACGTGAGGCAGGTTCTCAACTCTTGAGGATGCATAAAGACTTTATCAAGATGCGGGAAGAGGGTGGTATCCGTGCTGATGCTGCTAAAGAAGCACACAAGAACAACTTGCAACTTGAGGGTGTTCGTCAAAGTGGTCAGATTAAGCTTGAAAATCTTCGTAGCTCGAATAGGGTTGCTGCTAAAGGCTCTGCAACACAGGGCATTGGTGATGTTTATAAAGCCGTTCAGTCTGGTAAAGTGAGTCCTGATAAAGCTGCTGCTGCCTTTGGCTCTGCTGCCCTTCAGGCACAAGCTGCTGGTGACATGGAAATGTACACTCAGTACGCTACTGCTGCTGCTCAGATGGAACGTCTTGCTATGACTACCAAACCTGATGCTGCTGCTGGTAAGCCTGATGTTGGTGCTCTTGGTGGTATTCCAGTTGTACCTCCTCGTGTGCCTACCTTCACTCCTCCCACTGCGGGCGCATTACCGCAGGCTACTCCTACACCCCAAGCACCCGTTAAGGCACCCCCTGCTGGTGCTGTACAAATGCTCAAGTCCAATCCTGCCCTTGCGGCAGCTTTCGATCAGAAGTATGGACCGGGAGCTTCTAAAAAAATCTTAGGACAATAACAATGGCAAATCCTTTCGACCAATTTGACAACGCTTCCGCAGGGGACAACCCCTTTGACGCCTTTGATGAAGAAGAGTCCTCTTGGTTGGACAAGGGCATTGGTGCCTTGGAAACTGTGGGGGCAGTTTTGTCTCCTACCGTTTCTTCTATTGCTGGTGGTTTTGCTGGTATGGGCTCCCTTATGCAAGGTGAGGGTATTGACAAGGCAGTTGAGCGTCAGAACCGTGTTACGGATTCCAACTTTGGTTTGGGTTTATACAAACCATCCTCTAAAGAAGGCCAACAATACACAGAGAATGTTGGTGATGCTTTACAATACCCAGTGACTAAAGTTGGAGAGGCTGGTGCTTTTATTGGCCGCCCACTCGGTCTTGAAAACGAACTCCGTTCTTTAGGTGAATTTGGAACGTCTGCCATAATGGAACTCGCAGAGCCCGGAGCAGTTTTTGTTGGAGCTAAGGCGGCGGCTAGAGGTACTGCTAAGGCTCTTAATCGGATTAAGAAACCCTCTGGTGCAGTAGATTCTATTAGGAATGAGCAGGGGGCTATTAAAGGCCTTGAAGTGGACGTTACTTATCCAGACGGCACTGTGGATGTTGGACGCTCTGTTGACGGTCAGATGAATCTGTTCGACCAGTTTGATGAGCGTAGTCCTATCAGTCCTTACCAGACTGAAATGGCCTCGGACATGTGGCGTGTTGATGAGAACGGCATTCCTATTCGAGCTGACCTCTCTATGGAAGTGCAGAATCTCCAGCAGCCTCTCCAACGTAACCTGTTTGGTGATGAGTTGGATGTCAACTTTCCACGTGATCCTAACAAACCCCTTGACATGGCTACCGGTGACATTCCGGGACGTGAGCGTTTCTCTGAGCCTGTGGCTTTTAAGAACGATCCTGAGAATCAGATTGCCCTTACAGAAGCCATTGACAAGATGACTGCTGGAATTCGCAATCGAGAGGGTGGTAAATTTGCTCCGGGGACTACTCGTGGAGATGCCCTCAAACGACTCCAAGGTGAGATTCCTGCTGATGCTGCTCTCGAAGTAGCTAAGATGGATGCCGACGGTATGCGCCTACTAATTGAAGGAGCTACAGGTGATGCTGTCAAACGCTCGTTTAACGAAATGACTCGTAAACAGGGTGGTGGTCTACTCATTGGTGATCGTAAAGTGGAGATTGTTCCCATTGAAGGTGGGTATGAGGCTCGTGTAGGGGATGCTGTAGTTGGCAAACTAATGTCCAACCTCACTCCTGAGCAGGCCCTGATGCTCAATGAGAACGGTAACGTCGAGATTGTCAAGGTAAATCCAGAGTTCAAAGGTAAAGGTGTTGGGCGTGCTTTGTATGAAGCATGGAATACGGCTATGCAAGGCCGTATCACTCCTTCTGGCAAGACTTCGCAAGAGGCCTGGAATGTTTGGAAACGGGATTATCCAGACAAAGTGGATGTGTTTGTTGAGCAAGAGGCACAGCGTATTCGTACTGGTGCTCCTACTCAGCAAGTCCTGTCTAACATTACTGATCCGGCTATTCGTAATCGTGTAGCTACACAAGCTACCAAGCCAATGAGGGTACCACAATCTCAACGAGGTGGTGTTCTATTTGGTAAACAAGAACTCTCTGCTGACAATGCTCAAGTG
>Ga0181360_100015_pt1 | contig 16646 bp, 27 predicted proteins | sample Sp13NDMM15SD_FD_141228 | JGI IMG/M metagenome (GOLD analysis project Ga0181360, IMG submission 141228) | Freshwater viral communities from Lake Michigan, USA - Sp13.ND.MM15.S.D | ecosystem: Environmental > Aquatic > Freshwater > Lake | place: USA: Michigan | collected 2013-04-23
AAGATCACGGCGTGATTCCGGCGCCGAGGAGCTGACATGGAGTATGACGTGATGCTCAAGTTGCGGGGCGAGAAGTGGGTGTTCTGTCCGGACGATGGAGGGTATTACGCTCGGTCGCCGTCGAAAATCGTGACGTGGTGCACCTGTCGCACGTCGGAAGAAGCGGCGGCCGTCGTGGCTGAACTTGTGGCTGGGCAGAGCCGGAACCTGGAACGCGTGTGGATCGAGGATCGTGACCCAGCTCCAGCGACTGTCGCGCCGGCGCCAGAGCCAAACGAAATCGGCACGACCGGTGGCTCGATGACGACGCGCGTCAGGCGGATGACGGTGAACCAGCCGTCGACTGCGCAGCCGCATCACAACTTGGATGGAACAAGTGTGCTGGCGATACTTGATGAGGACGTGGCCACGCCGAATCGAGATGTCGTCCACGCCACAGCCCAGTTCGCGACGGTCTGGTTCCTCTCGGGCCCCGTGGTCTCTCAGCGGATGCACAGGACCGCGCTGTCGGACGGGTGGCCGATCGGCTTGTCTGGCCGGCCTTGGTGGAAGGCGCTGGAGAACCGATGAAGCGAACCTGCTCGCATTGTCACCGCAAGGCACCGAAACTGGTGGCCGTCGCCAAGACGTCTGAGGGAAAACTCGTCGACGAATGCTGCGGCCGGTGCTTCGCCGTCATGGTGGACGAGAAGTTCTTGTGGGAGAGGCGCCCGTCTGCAGCGCCTCAGAATCGGAGTGCGATGTGACGGTTGGAGTGCTCGCGGTGGTTCTGAAGCTCGTGGCGACGGCATACGTCGTGTGGATGACGGCGGCCTGTCTCGGAATTATGTGGCTTGGCAAAGGCAAGCGACGAGATTTGCTGTTCTGGGTGGTGATCCCGCCGATCGTCGTCGGGTTGGCCATCTGGGCCGTCTAGACTCAGGAGTGACGTATAATGGCGCATCATGTCCGGCATCTTGGCCACGCTGTTCAAGCCGAAGGCGGTTCTGCCGCCGAAATGCCCGGCGTGTAGCTCAGAGGACGGATTGATTGAACGCATCGGACCGGATCGGTTCCTGTGCGGGGTGTGCGCGAAGGACTTTAGCGGCGTTCTCGACGGCGATGGCGACTGGGTCTTCGACGTGACGCCGCTGCGCGTGATTGCGCGACGCGTCGGATAACGAGGGTATTTGCAGGAAGTGACGACGCTGGAGTGGCTCTGCCGCCCGGCGTCGTTGTGTTTATAGGAGGCGCTGATGCCGATTTTTGAGTATGAATGTCCGAACGGACACCGCCAAGAGAAGTTGTGCCGGAGCTTCGACACGCGGCCGGCCACGGCGCCGTGCCTCGAGTGCGCAGAGCCGGCGGTCGTCGTTCCGTCAGCCTCGGTGTTCGGCGGCTTTCGTGAGATGAAAGAGTCGAACGTCGGGCGGGCCATTCGGAGAGTCAAAGCACGCGGTTTGTGAGAGGAGGACAGAATGAAGCGGATGTGCCGGTTGTGCCGGGTGCGTCCCGCGAAGTTCAGTGTGCGCGGAGGTCCGGTCAAGGCTGACAAGACCCACGATCTCTGCTTCCGCTGCAATCGGTCGGTCAAGGACTCGATGCGGACCAAGGACAACGAAGAGGAGGCTGCTGATGGACGTCGCCGAAAGTGACCGCGCGCCGTATTTCGACTTCGACCCGCCGCTTGAACGAGCTGACAATCCGCTCGAACAAGCGGCGCTTGTGTTTCACAAGAAGAATCCGCACGTGCTGCAGGAAATTGCGAAGGTCTGTCTGCGGGTCCGCCAGGCTGGGCGCCTGCGGTGGTCGATGAAGGCAGCGTTCGAAGTGGTGCGCTACAACGCGCAGGTGACGACGGATCACCGCCTGTACAAGCTGAACAACAATCACACCGCGTTCTATGCCCGCTGGATGATGCGCGATTATCCGGTGCTGAAGGGGTTCTTCGTGACGCGCGTTCACGGACGAGTGGAGCAGGGAGAAAACGACTGATGAAGGCCATATTGCCTACACCGACTGGCGTTGTGCAGTTCCGTTATTGGCACCTCATGCGGTGGACGCTCCGCCGGTGGTTGTGCCTACACACGCGCTGGGCCCGCCTGGGGTATGAAGAGTATGGGACCGGCGAAGGGCCGTTGGTGGTCGTGCAGTGCGAGCGATGCGGCCTGGTTCGCGAGGTGCCCGAATGACACCGCAGGAGATGCGAAATGAAACGGCCCGCGCGCTGATGACCGAGATTAACCGGCTCACGCCGCAGGTCACAGGCAAAGCGTTCGACCCGGACTGGTTCCTGCTACGTGAACGTCTTGAAAAACTTGAGGTCATGCTCAACGCCGGAGCCGATGCGCTGGAGGAAACGCTGCTGCCAATCGAGCCGGACCCGTCGAAGGCGATGGACTACGCGAAGACGTTGTTGCCCGTCACGCGCGAAGACGATGTCTGCTTCGATCCGCAGATCCTGGTCTGGCACGCCGTTCGAGATTCTTGCCGGAGAGGCGGTGTTGCGTACGTGTTGAATGGCGTGTTGTCGGCGATCAGGCGCATCGAAGTGCTTGAGAGTCACGCGCAGGCTCTGGTCGAGAAGCTGGAAGGTCCAGTCCTCGGCCGAAATGTCGTCAAGCATGACTGCAAGGATGAACTCGCCGCACTCAAGAAGTCGCTACTGAGGAGGATTGAATGAGATGGTCTCGACCGGTGAGCCAAGAAATGCGCGACATGGAACGACGCGTCGCGTTGGTGGAGCTGTTGAAGCTGCCAGACCCGCCTGACATCAAGCGTGGGTACCGGTATACGCAGTCTCGGCCGGCGCACCGCGACCCGGACGTGATCAAGCGCGACTTGGGGACAGCGTACGTCCAGCACACGAGACAGACGTACGGGACTGATATTTCCGCGGTTGTGTCGGTCCGGCGGCGGCGCCTGGCGGATAACGTGTTTCCGATGCGGAGGACGGCGAAGTGACGGTCCTGAGTCTTGCCGGCGCGGCCGCGGTCTTTGCGCTGGCGTTGTGGATCGCCGTTGAAGACAACGGACGTGTGGCCGCCTTCGATGACGAGAGAATTCCGTATCTGAGGATCGTGGTGGTCATCGTGCTGATGCTCATCGCGCTGTTGGCTATTTTTGGAGGGTCTTGCCCATGATTCGGCGTCTTGTCGTGTGCGTGCTGTTGCTGGTGGCGTGTTGGTGGCTCGTGACGATGTTCGCAGAATGCCGGTCGTATGGTCACTCCGTGCTGTACTGCATCCAGGCTCTAGACTGATACGTCTGGACTGGACTGACGTATAGGCTATAATTTCATCAGGAGGCCGGATGCGGCTGAAGGAGTGACGATGGCGATGATGGCTCGGGACGTGAAGGAGTGGTTGGATACGGTGCAGCCGGATTCGGCAGTGGCGATTGATGATGGTGGGCTCAGATTGGTAGAGGTGAGAGACCCGGATTGCTGGTTGGAGGTCGGCGGCCTGCCTCAGCCTGCGGCACCGGGGTTTGACCCAGTATTGACGGCCATCGCGGTGAGCCACGCACCGAAGCAGCGATGGGCATCCGATGAGGCCGGATTCGGTGCCGCGGACTTTGCTCGTGGTGCGGCCGCCGGGAGGGCGCGAGCCAAGCTGGACCTTGTCTGGCGTCTGCAGAAGAACATCGACAGCGGCGAGGCGTGCCGCTCGATGAACGAAGACATGGCTGCGGCGATCGCCGTCTTGACGACAGAGGATGTCGACGCGTTGCGCGACGTGATCTTGCGGGAGTTGGACAGCCAGAGCACGCCGACCGAATCCCTGCAGGCCATTGCCCAGGCGGCCGGATTGTGGCCGAAAGGCGAGGCGCTTCCGACGGAGGTGCACTGCCTTGGGTGCGGGACGCCCGTGGAGCCGCCCGCGCGCTGGTCCTGCGGGATTTGCCGGCATACGCCCGGCGCCCGCTCGGCGCTGGTCGACGCGTTGGAGCGGTCAGCGTTGGCGTCGATTGAAGCGCTGCGAGAACTCGTCAGAGTTCAGAAGGAGGCATGACGTGCCAGCTCTGACCAAGATCGAATGGACGGATTTCACGTCGAACCCTGTCAAGTTCCGCACGTCGAAGGGCCAGATCGTGTGGGCCTGCGCGAAGGTGAGCGCCGGCTGCACGCATTGCTACGCCGAAACGCTGGCGAAGCGCTATGGGCGCGGCGGGCCGTTCAATGAGGCCGAGACCGCGAAGCTGACGCCGTATCTGTGCCAGAAGGAACTGCGGGCCCTGCTGACGATGCCCGCGATCCGCGGCAAGCGCGTGTTCATTGGCGACATGACGGACATCTTCGGCGAGTGGGTGCCGATCCGGTTCCTCGTGGGGCTATGGATGGTGTTCGCGTCGCGTCCAGACGTGACGTTCCAGGTGTTGACGAAGCGTGCGGGCCGAGCGAAGGAGATTCTGTCGTCTGATATGGCGCGGCTGGCCGAGATTCATCAGGATGACGGTGATCTCGGGTTTCCTGCGCTGGATGAGTTCTCGTTCGCCGATGCCGTGAACCGGCTCGAGCGCGGACCGTTGCCGAACGTGTGGCTGAGCGTGTCCTGCGAGGACCAGTCGGCCGCAAACGAGCGCATTCCGCTGTTGCTGCAGACGCCGGCCACGGTGCGCGGCGTGAGCCTTGAGCCGCTGATCGGGCCCATCGACCTGAGTCAGATTCCTATTCCGAACGGCGTGACCATGAACGTGCTTCGCCGAGCATCGGTCTTCGCGCCTCACGTTGACTGGGTGATCGTTGGCGGAGAAAGCGGCCCAAGCGCGCGCCATTGTGACGTTGCGTGGATTCGTTCCATCGTGCAGCAGTGCCAGGACGCTCGCGTCCCCGTGTTGGTAAAGCAGCTCGGACGCTACCCCGTGCTGCACGACCTGACAGAGCTGCCGGAGTGGCCGTGGCCGTCCGGGTTCGATGACGCGGCGCACCAGCCTGAACGGTGCGGCCTGTCGCCGTCAGGGTTGCAGTGGTGGTCGATTCCTACGGTGTCGCATCCGAAGGGTGGAGATATGGCCGAGTGGCCGAAGGAACTTCGGCTTCGTCAGTATCCTGTGAATTGTTTGGAGGAGTAGATGTTCGCGGTCTATACCAAAGTGGCTGATGGCCTCCGCGCCCAAGTGGCGGCGCTGGAAGCCGAGCAGAAGGAACTGCGCGAACTGTTGTGGCTACGCCACGGATGCGGCGTGGCTGGGCTGTATGGCGACGATGGAGAGATGCAGTGCTCCGCCCACCATCCGAGCATTGACTTCAAACGCATGGCGCTGGCCGACATCACGCGGGGTATTTCGCTCCACATTGCGAAAGCTAAGGAGAAGGCCGAAGCCGACCGTGACCGCTACAAGGCGATGGTCGATAAGGCGCGCATAGTATTGACTTTGCATTCTCCGATTCGTTACGGCCAAGGGCAGACGTTTATCTGCGATTGGTGCGGCGAAGTGTGGGAAGGGGTCGGAGGTAGAGCGGAAAACCCGCATCCAGCTAACGGCTGCCTTGTGTCCGACCTGGAGGCCCAGCGATGACCCGCGAGGCGATGGCTGAGTGGCTTGATGACCTTGTGGTGGGTGACAGCCTGACCGCACCTGAAGCGGAGCGCGCAGAGTTGGTTGCCGCCGAACTCCGCAAGACCGGCGCGACATGTCGGCTGTTTCGGACGGAGACGTGGGATGGTCAAGCGATAGGCTGGTGCAGCCACACTTATCGTGAGCTTGGTGAGTCAATGATCGTGCCTCCATCCGGCTCTTGTCATTGCCACAACTGGGCACCCAAGGCCAGCGGGGAGCAGCCATGAGAGCGGTTGAAACCATCGTGCAAAGCGTGGCTGTGGCGGGGTTGATGCTGCTGTATACGGTGCGATGGGCGGTTACGAGGGAGGCCCAGCGATGACCGCCTTTTTACTAGGTTGCTGTTTTGGTGTCTGTATTTGGGTAGTGGCACTGGCGCGTCAATGGAGGAAGCAAACACAGCCGGTCCCTGACCGAGCGCATCAAGTGACATCGGTGCTTGTGATTCCGATGGGTGCAACGTTCTCTATCGGGTGTGCCACCTTTGGGGCCTCACGAACTGATAGTCGTTTTGGCACCATCGCGGACCGCATCGAGCGCGGCTGGAAGAACGGCGAGATGGAAGCGATCCCGTGGCTGTTCATCCATGTCAAGGACGGGCCGGTTATCGAGGCGCGAGAAGCTGATTGCATCATTATCACGGAGGCGGTGAAATCATGACCCCTGACCGAGCGACGGAACTGGCGTGGGTGCAGCGAGAGTGACATTCCGCCAGATCCGACGTGCGTGCACGAGTGCTGCCCGAGAATCGGGGCGCATCTGCCAGACGAGTGCGGCTTCGCGATGACGGACGAGCAAGCTAGGTGGAGACGTAGACGTAGACCGTGAAGTAGATAAGTGAGGCGATGATGGCGCAGTGGCAGTTGGACCGAGTTGGCAGGGTGGAGACGATTCGATGAAGAGAACAAGGTTGTGCCGGTGGTGTCGGGTTAAGCCGTTGACCAGGCAGCAGAAGTTCTACTGTTCGCGTGGCTGCTCGGCGGCCGCCAAGGTCGCTGCGCATACGCGGCCGTGCGCCTGCGGTTGTGGGAAGCCGGTGACAGGGCGCATGACGTTGAGGTTCGCGAGTCTGCGCTGCTGGAGCCAGAAGACGGACGAGCGGTCGAAGGTGTCCATCACGGCCTCGCACACGCGGCGAGCGCGCGTCATCGCGGAGAGTGGCAAGCGCTTCGCGACGAAGGCAGACGCCTTCGCTGCCGGGGATCGTCTCGGGTACTCGAGGGCCATGCGGTGGTGGAAGAAGAGGATGCAAAAGCAGACCGAGTACTACCGGTCGCTGCGGCTTGATTTCGGCCGATTCGCCGCATGATTACGCGCCGGCACGAGTCGTTGACAGGCGTCTCGAGCCACGCCATGTTCTCTAAGTGCGAGCGCTACCGTTACGTGTTGTCGCGCCAGTGGGATTCAACGAAGCCGCCGATGGTGTTCATCATGCTGAATCCGTCCACGGCGGATGAGGTGGACAACGACCCGACCGTGCAGCGGTGCCAGACCAGAGCACTGCGGAGTGGGCACGGAGGGGTGACGGTCTTGAACCTGTTCGCCTGGCGGGCGACGTTCCCGCAGGAGCTGACGGCAGCCGACGATCCAGTCGGTCCAGAAAACGACGCCGCGATTCGTTCGTGGACAGACATGCCGTACGCCACGTATGTGGCGGCGTGGGGCACGTGGGGGCGACTCTTGGGCCGAGGCTCGGACGTCTCCAGACACCTGCAGGAGCGAGGTGTTCGACTGATGACGCTCGGCGTGAACAAGGACGGAAGCCCGAAGCACCCGTTGTATTTGCCGTATAGTGCGACGTTGATCGAGATGGAGAAATCGTCATGAACTACGACAGAGCGCAGCTGCCTATCACGTCACAGAACGTGCAGAGTTGGTTCCCCGCCCCGAATATCGAGAACCCGTTTGCCGGCGATCCGTGGTGGCAGGTGCAGAGCCTGGGCCTGCTGGCGGCCATCCAGCTGCTCCGGCTGGTGCCGGACACTCCGGCCCGGCAACAGGCGTTGGTGGAGCTGCGGAGGGCCCTGGACACCGCGCTGCTGGACTTGCCGGCCCCGCTGGACGAGGAGGTCCAGCGGCGGTTGTCGCAGACGTTGGCGCCGTATGTTCCGTCTTCGTTCGAGGTCGTCGACGCCATGATGGAGCTGGCGGGGATTGTCCCGATGCACGACGTCCTGATTGACCTGGGCAGTGGCGATGGCCGCGTGGTGTTGGAGGCGTGCAACCGCGGCGCGCACGGCATCGGCATCGAGATCGATGCGGCCCTGGTCGCGCAGGCACGAGAACGGAAGTCGGAGAACCCGAACTACGAAACGGCGGAATTCCGCCACGGAGACATTCACGATGCGGACCTGACCGGCGCAACAATCGTGACGTGTTACCTGCTGACGTCGTCGATGGCCGCGTTGGAGCCGAAATTGCGAGCGTTGCCTGCTGGCACACGAATTGTCTCGCACGCGTTCGCGTTCCACGAATCGTGGATTCCGTCGCGTGTGCAGAAAGTCGGGGAAAATCTGTTGTTTTTGTACATTGTTTGAGTTAAGGCGCTGCCGCTTGTGGCAGAATGTCCCCGATGGCCCTTACCGATTGGCTGCCGTGGACCAAAAATCGAGTCTCGTCTATTGATTTGATGCAGGCCGGCGCAATGCCACCGGGGGTGCGGCCGATTCCCCAGGGAGCCGTCGCAACGGAGTTCGGTGCCAGCGGCACAGAAAACTTCGGCGGGTACATTCGGAAGGAAGACTTCAATCCGCTCCTGGATGACTTCCAGCAAGCCGTCAAGATCTACGAGCAGATGCGCCGGACGGACTCGCAGATCCGCGCCATGCTGCAAGTCATCAAGTTGCCGCTCCGCGGCGCCACTTGGCAGTGCAATCCCGCCTCCGCCGATCCGGTGGACATTGAAATCGCTGAGTTCTGCACGAAGGCGTTGTTCGATGACGACGCGATGGACGACTCGTGGGATTTTGTGTTGCGGCACATCCTGCTGCAGTTGGACTTCGGCTTCTCAGTGCTGGAGAAGGTGTGGCGCGTGGATCGTGACGGCCGGTACCGGCTGAAGCGGCTCGCGCCTCGGCTCCCCAAGACCATCCGAGAATGGCACACGAACCGCGATGGCAAGCTCGTCGCGATTGTCCAGTACGCGTCCGTCCCCAAGCCCTCGAAGCGGCAGACCGCCAACCAGCGGACGCCCACGTACATCACCACGTCCAGTTATGAGTACCTGACCATTCCTGCGGAGTACGCGTGTGTGTTCTCGCATGAGCGCGAGGGCGACAACTACGAAGGCTGGTCGATTCTCCGCACGGTGTACCGGAACTGGTGGTTCAAGGATCAGGCGTACCGCACGATGGGCGTCGGCCTGGACCGGTGGGGCGTCGGGATTCCCGTCGCCAAGCTTGCGGCGGAGCACGGACTGTCTTCCGGAGAGCTGGAGACGCTTCGAGAAGTTCTGCAGGCCATTCGCGCCAACGAGCGGTCGTATTTGATCGCGCCGCCCGGGGTTTCGTACGAGATCATGGGCGGCCAGGGCAGCGGCACGCAGGGACAGTTCGGGATCTCCTGGATCGACCACAACGACAGCCAGATGTCGCGCAACGTGCTCGCCGGGTTCCTGACGATGGGGCGCGACACGAAGGGCACGCTGGGCTTTGGCTCGCGGCTGACCGACATGTTCGTCAGCTCGCTGAATGGCATCGCGGCCGGCATCAGCGGAGATTTGAAGCGGCAGGTCATCAAGCCGTTGTGCGATTTCAATTTCGACATGACGAACCGCGAGTATCCTGTGCCGACGTGCCTGGACCTCGAGCGGGTGGATCTGGAGAGCCTGATCTCGTCGCTGGCGCAGTTGACGGGCACGCTGATCACGCCGCAGGATTCAGACGAATCGCTGCTGCGCAAGATGATCGGCTTGTCAGCGCTCGACCCGCGCAACGGCCGCACGGCGAAGGCTGAAGAGGCCAAGGCCGCCGCAGCCGCCGCCCCGCCCGCGCCGCCGGCGCAAGACCCCGCAACCACCGCCGCGACCGCGGCCGCGGCAGCCGTCGCCGCCACGAAGCCTGGTCAGAAGGTGGGCGAGGCGCCGAACGACCCCGATGACGACGGACCTGGTGGCCCCGAAGCAGAAACGCCGAATTCCGATGAGGTTGTATGAGAATTCACAGACAGCGTTCCGATGGCACGTTGTTGGTGTCGCTGGGCGGTGGCGTTGGCGTAGTGATGCGCGACAGGCGCGTGTCGAAAAGCTACGACCTCGACAGCCTGATGACGATGGGACCGTGGCTGCCGGCCGACAACAGTGAGAAGGTCCGGGCCGCCGCGGTGAAGCAGCTGGCCGCGGCCCATTGGGCGCCCCTGGCGATGTTCGCCCTGGAATCGCGGTACCCCGAGCGTGCCGGAGAAGCCACGCGCCGCGCGATTGACGAAGGCCGGTACGGCGGCGACCTGAAGAAGGCCGGCAACAAGTGGGGCAAAGTCGCGCACCAGAAGGCCGGCGCGGCGCGAGAAAGCGCTGGCCGGTGGGCCGACCCGGCCCAGGTGCCGGAACCGAAGGACTTTGCGCGCGTCACGCGGATTGCGGCGAAGGCCGGTGGCGACAAGGCCAAGGGCGCGCAGATTGCGTCGACGATGGCGAAGTCGATCACGGACCCGGACAAGGCGATTCGGCGCGCGCGGGCCGCAGAGGAAGAGGGCCTGCCGGAGATCGCGAAGGTGTTCAAGGACCGACACGCCGAGCTGACGGGCAAGAAGCCAGGGTTGGCTGAAGCCAAAGCGAAACTGAAGGACGTGGACCGTCGCATTGCCGCCCTCGACAGGGTGGACGTGAAGGCGGTGGCCGCGCAGCGGATCCGTGACCGAAAAAAGGATGACCTGTTGTGGCCTGGGCTGAAACCGAGACGGTCTTCGGCGCCCCAAAAAATTTGGTCCGCGCCGAACGGTGGACGTTGATGTTTGAGACAAAGTGGAGGAGCGGCCGATGAGAATCTCAGGTCAACGCACGGACGGTGCGCTGCTGTTGTCGATCGGCGGCGGCCTGGGCGTGATCTTGCTCGGGGCGCAGTCCTCGAGGGTTGAAGACGTCGAAATGCTGGTCCGCAAGTTCGGGCCGTGGGCCGACGTGAAGGACTCGACCGAAATGCGGCTCGCCGCGGCGAAGCAGTTGTCGAAGTCGAAGGTCCAGCCGACAGCGGCGATGTCGCTGCGGCGCCTGGACCTCGAGTCGAAGTATCCGCCAGGAGCCGGTGAGGCGACGCGGCGGGCGATTGACGAAGGACGACAGCCCGGCGAGCGCAGGACCACGTCGGCGGGTAAGATCCAGCCAGGCGACACCTTGCTTGACGCGGTCGGCCGACCGCTGATCCATGTCACGGACGTGTATGACGCGCAGAAGTCTGGCTACAAGGTGCTCAAAGGAATCGCCGCGCGTGACAATGCGGAGCGAGGCGTGAAAGCCGGAGACCCGGACATGTACCCGGTGGGGCACAAGTCGCGCGAGGTCACTGTCGAGAGTGGGCACGACGACCATCCGCAGAGCAGGGCTGCCCTTGGTGTTGATGCCCCTGGTCCGCGGCCGTCGGCCTGGGCCAAAGAGACCCAGGCCCAGCGATCAGACAAAATGAAGACCAGGCTGGGGAGGGCAGACGGGACGAACTACAGCGGTCTGCAGGACAAGCCCAAGAAGCTTTCCGAGACCGGCGAGACCGGGCATCGGTATTGGGACGGCGTCAGCCAGAGCTGGCAGTACGATTTGGAGTCGAAGTACCCAGCTGGAGCCGGCGAAGGGACGCGGCGCGCGATCGATGAGGGGCGCAGTTCGTCTGGCGGAAGTGACAAGGAAGCGTACCCGGGAGAGCAAGAAGACAAGTGGGAGCAGGCGTCCGACAAGCAGGCTTTTGACGACTTCCAGAAGACCTCCGCTGGCGGTTCGAAGTCTGGCGATGATGGATGGCGAGATCGGATCCGCTCTGCTGACCTGGACACGCTGGCCTCTGAGCTGAAGAGCGCGGAGGATAACTACGCGGCGAAGATGGATTCGGACGACGAAGACGAAGCGGCCGAAGCTGAAGAACGGCTCGACAGAACAAAAACTGCGCACGACGAGGCCGTGTCACGACTGGATAAGGCGCTGGACGTGGCAGATCGTGGCTGGAAGGGAATTGCGAAAACCGAACCGCCACAAGCAGCGAAGCCGAAGAAGGCCGAGCCGCAGAATCGTGGTCGTATCCCGAAAGACCTGGAATGGACACCTGGTTGGCGTGACACCTGGGCTGTGAACAAAAAGAAATCATCAGACGAAGAGACAGACTGACCGATCAGAGGACATTATGAAAATTCACGGAACGCGTTCAGACGGCGCGGTGTTGCTACTGCTCGGCGGCGGACTGGGCGTGCTGCTGCGCGGCGCGCACTCCACGAAGGCCACCGATGTTGGCGTGCTGTTGAACATGGGCCCGTGGGAGCCCGCCGACAACAGCCTGAGTGAACGGGTGTTGATGGCAAAAGGGATGGACCGCGCGCGCCTGGTGCCGCTGTCGTCCTTTGCGCTGTGCGCCGGTGACGAGAAAAAGGAAGTCGAGCCGATGGCGCTGGGCGAAGCTGATGCTGCGGCTGAGCCTGACGACGACGAAGACGAGGACGCCGAGGAGGAAGAAGAAGAAGCGGAAGGCGCCACAGCCGATGCTGAAGCCACCGAGGACGAGTCCGATGATGAGGACGAGGAAGAAGACGAAGACGAGGAAGACGAGAAAGTCGAGCTGGCGCGTGGGCACCGCTACTGGGACGGCGCGAATGGTGTCTGGGCGTACGATCTCGAGGCGAAGTACCCGCCCGGAGCTGGCGAGGCCACCAGGCGGAATATCGACGAGGGTGGAGGCGGAAAGAGTGGAGCGAAGGGTGGGAGCGGCGGAGGCAAGAAGCTCGGCAAGGTCAGCAGCATCGGCGACCTGCGGCGCAAAGCCGAATCCGATCCTCGTTACGCCAAGCTCGCGATGGTTGCGGCCGAGAATCTCGGCGGCGCGCCCAAGGACGTCAATGAAGCGATCAGGTGGCTGAACATCAACGCCGACGAGGTTGGCGATGAAGATGGCGTGGTCGCAGAAATCAATGGAGTCCGCGACGTCGTCGCTCACGACGAGCGCAAGGCCGCAGCGAAGGAGCCCAAAGTCGGGAAAGAGCCGAAGGGCAGCTCTGCTGGTCGGGCCGCCGCTGTTGAGAGCGTGTTCGGCGGTGACGCCGGTCGGCAGAGGGGTGTCGACGCGAAGGCGGCGGACATCAACCGCATGAATCGAGAGTCAGACGAAGAATTCTCGAAGGGGCAGAACGAGTACCGCAAGTTCGATGCGTACGATCCGAGTGGCACGGTGGAATGGCGCAAGGGTGATACGAGCACGCCGTATTCAGGCCAGGCGTCCAAGGACCGGATGCGGCACGATTACGAGTCCAGGATTGAGCACGGGTGGAAACCGTCGAAGGACACGACGCACCCGATCGTGATCAGCCCGAACGGCAAAGTGCAGGTTCGATACACTCCGAGCGGAAAAACGCAGGTCAAGAGCCACCTCGAACCGGCCGGCTACAAGCCGGGGGGCAAACCGAGTGGTAAGAAGTAGGCAATGACCAGTCGGGCCGACCTGTCGTACCGTGACAGGCTGATGACGGAGTTGATCAACTTCGCGGCGAAGTATCCCGCCGGAGCCGGCGAGGGCACGCGCCGGATGATCGACGAAGGGCGCAGTCCTGGCCGCGCCAGCATGCGCAAGGCGACGAAGTCCGATGCCGCGCGCCTGAAGGCGATGAAGGTGCCGCCGGCCTGGAAGAACGTCGAGATCGCGGATGACCCCGACGCCGCCCTGCAGGTGGTGGGAATCGACTCGAAGGGGCGCACGCAGTATCGCTATAGTGCCGAGCACTCCGAACGTGCCGCAGCCGAGAAGTTCGAACGCGTGAGAGAGTTCACGGCGGCCTTGCCGAAGATCCGCGCCGCGATTCGCGCGGACCTGGGTGCAGAGGGCCGGGTGGGTGAAGCGGCCGCCGTGCTGTACTTGATCGACAAGACAGGGTTCCGCGTGGGATCCGATGACGACACCGGCGCGGACGTCGAGGCGATCGGCGCGACCACGCTGCGCGCGGAGCACGTCACGGTGCGCGGCGACCGCACGAGCTTCCGGTTCGTTGGCAAGAAGGGCGTCCTGATCGAGAAGGTGGTCGTTGACGTCAAGTTGGCCGCGCTCATCTCCGAGCGTCGGTCTGGCGGCGGCCCGCTGTTTTCCGCGTCTGATGAAGCGGTGCGTGAATACCTGAAGGACAAGGCCGGAGATTTCAAGGTCAAGGACTTCCGCACGTATCATGGGACTGCGACTGCGTTGCGGGTGATTCGACAGACGAAGGTGCCGGCAACGCCGCGCGAGTTCAAGCAGTCCCAAGCGGCTGTCGCCAAGGCCGTCGCCGCGTCGCTGGGCAATACGCCGGCGGTCGCGCTGAAGTCGTACATTGATCCAGCGGTGTGGAGCAAATGGCGGAAGAACTAGACGACCTCATGGCGGAATTCGTCGAGACGGTCTCGTATGCCGGAGACGTGCGCCCGTGGCGCGACGTGCCGGAAACTGAGGAGTCCGAGGACGAGCCCACCGTGTTGTCGTTCCGGGACAAGCTGCTCCGCCGTGTGGTCACCCTCCAAGCGAATTACCCGCCAGGGGCCGGTGAGGCCACCAGGCGGGCCATCGACGAAGGACGGCAGCCAGGAGAACGTCGCAGTTGGCGAGAAACGGCCGAGCGCAATGCGCAAGGGCAGTTTGTCAATGCGGCCGGCCGGCCGCTGTCAGAAGCCACGATTCGGTCCAGAGACAATCGTGATGATCCGACGCACCCCGCGTCGATTCGAGCGGCGCAAAGGGCCGCGCGTACGCAGGACGCCGTTCGCGCGGTGACCGAAGAAATCGCGCCAGGAAAAGACCTTGGCCGGCAAGACCTTCAGGTCAAGACCAATGGTGAGGCGTCCGAGCTGTTGAAACTCGTAGGGTTCAAGAACGCGCGTGAAGCGGCGCGCGCGATTGCGAGTGGAGTCGCGTTCGACACCGGCGAGCTTCAGGTCAAAGTGGACCGTGGAGTGCTCACGATTTCAGGCAGCTGTGAGAAGGATACGCTGACGGTCGCACCGGAGCCGCGAGCCGACGCTGAATCCGCTGGCCCCGACGAGATGGTCACGCAGCGAGGGCGATTGAAGTTTTCGGTTTCAATTCACGGCGAAACGGCGCATGTCGGAGCGGTGACGTCGAGCGGGCCGTACAGACAAACCGGTGACGTGTTGAAGGTGTTGTCGAATCTGGCGACGCTGGGAGAGCGTCTCGGGCTGGAATCCGTTGATACGACCGCGAACATTGACATGGGCGGGTTCGCGTGGGCGCGTATGGGATTTGAGGCGTCGAATCCTGACTCGTTCGCGAATACCGTGTCACGCCGTATAGAAGACCTTGAGCGCGCGAAGTCCTTGCCCCCGCCGCCCAATGCGTCCGATCCTTCCGTGCCGATTACCCGTATCGCGTGGGTCGCTCCAGCCATCGAAGAAGCTCGGGCCGCGTCGCGCGACTGGTCGACAGAAGAATTTGCCGCATTGAGGAAGGTGCTGACCGACAACGCCGGAAACCCGAAGTTGCCGGCGATCGTGTCAGAGCTCAAAGCTGGTGGGCAGAAAATCGGTCGTCATCTGTTGCGTGAGACGAACTGGTCAGCCAAGTTGAACCTGAAAGATCCGGAAGCGATGAAACGGTTCAAGAGGTTTGCACAATGAAGATGGAACCGTTGGCCATCATCGCTGATGACGGAACGAAGTCTGATGCCGAGTTTTGGGAAGAGGTGCTCAAGGCTGACACGGACGCCCCGCCGACTGACCGTGTCGACGTCAAGGACAGCGAGCCGTCCGCCTTCGAAGAAGCATTCGAAGATTTTGAAGAGCTTGGCTACGGAAGCGGCGAGGAGACCGAGGACGCAGAAGCGGTCTCGCTGTCGTATGGCCCGCTTGAGCCCAGCGCCGTCGAGACGGCCCTGAACGCGCTGCGCCGGCTGCCGACGGTGGCGACCGGTGCTGGGGCCGCCTTCGTCAGGACGATGGCCGTGTTCGGGCGGGAAATCTCTGACGTCGTGTTGCCGTTGAATCGGAAGACGACCACGAATGCCGTCGAAACGGTGGTGTTGGCAGACGTCTCGCCGACCCAGGACGAGATCGCGGTGCAGGGCCTGGTGAAGTACATCAGCACGCCGCGCCGGGATCCGCCGGACGTGGCGCGCGTGCGGGTGACCAATGAAGGCACGACCCGGTGGTTCCTGCAGGAAGGGCACACGCGCGTTGGCGCCGCACTGCTGCGTGGCGAGACGACGCAACTGATGCGGGTTTGGGACTTCGAACGCAACGAGGCCGGCGCCTACGTCCCGGTGCCGCGCGGGATGCACAAGCGTGGGTTGGCGCACCTGTCGTACCGCGAGAAGCTCGCGCTGATGCTCGACGCGAAGGATCGCATCGACATGCCGGACATCTCCGACGTGTCTGTCCCGTCGATGATTGGCGCGATTCCGTCGAAACCGCCCAAGAAGCGGCGCAAGCCCGTGCTCTACAAGGGCGTGAAGCTCAGCCGGCTGCCGACGCACTTCGAAGAGAAGGTCTTGTCGTTGGTTGAGATCCCGACGGCCCTGGACGCGGCGGTGGTGCAGGTCATTGAGCATGACAGCCTGTACGAGACGATGCGGCTGATGGCGGAGTTCGGCGCGACGGAAGTGCACCGCGAGTTGGTCCGTCAGGGCGCCCCGGCCGAGATTCTCACGATGGTCCCGCCGGTGGACGTCATGGAGCTGTCGAAGGCCGTCCGCGCGGACCGAGACGTGGAGCTGGGCCAGGCCCAGCAGGCCATCGAACAGCGGGTTGACCGCCTGAAGGTTCCGCCGGCGCGCCGGGTCACGCTGTTGCAGGAACTGGTGGAGTGCAGCTACCGATTCCCGGCCATCCGGAAGAAGTACGCGAAGCGGGCCGTGCACGCGGCCTTTGTGCTTGGCCGGACCGTGGCGCAGCAGCAGTTCCGGCGGCCGCGGGAAGAGTTCCACCTGGCGAAGTATCGCGA
>Ga0181360_100016_pt1 | contig 16131 bp, 9 predicted proteins | sample Sp13NDMM15SD_FD_141228 | JGI IMG/M metagenome (GOLD analysis project Ga0181360, IMG submission 141228) | Freshwater viral communities from Lake Michigan, USA - Sp13.ND.MM15.S.D | ecosystem: Environmental > Aquatic > Freshwater > Lake | place: USA: Michigan | collected 2013-04-23
TCACACAGGGGAAGAGCAATCAATTCAAGATGACGCCAGCGGAAGCAGATGCGTCAATCTCCATGAAAATGAGCGACAAGGCGTTCATGGACACGTACCTCAACGCGGACGCTCCGGGCCACGCGGAGGCCGTCAGAGTCCTGAAGGATCTGTACGAAGCCAAGAATTCCGGAAAATAAAAGCCCCCTACGCCTTGACATTGCAGGAATGCTTTGTTAAGGTTTTCGTGACGGACAACTCGCAAGGGCCCGTCTGACCGATCGAAAGTGATCCGTCGCCGCACGTAAACGGTAGATGTCGTCCACTTCTCAGTGGGTAGCGACTTCGCAAAAAGTGTTCTGAACACCAATTGTGGAGTCCTGCCGTGTCACTCGAAATCACAACCGCATTCGTCGATCAGTTCAAGGCCAACGTGTCCATGCTCTCTCAGCAGAAGGGCAGCCGCCTGTCTGGTCTCGTCATGAACGAGCCGATCACTGGCCGTTCTGGTTACGTGGAGCAGATCGGCCCGACGGCCACTGTGACCCGGACTAGTCGCCACGGCGACTCGCCCTTGGTGAGCACGCCGCATGATCGCCGCAGAATCTTCCTCGAAGACGAGGAGTGGGGCGACTTGATCGACAAGGCCGACCGCGTCCGCACGCTGATCGACCCGACCAACCCCTACGCGGTCAACGCGGGATGGGCCTTCGGTCGAGCCAAGGACGACAAGATCATCACTGCGTTCGACGCCGCTGCCCTCACTGGCGAGAACGGCACGACCTCCACCGCCTACGACACGGCCAACGATATTGGCTCCGCGTCAAGCAACGACGGTCTGACCCTCGCCAAGCTGATCTCGGCCAAGTCTTTGTTCGGCACCTACGACATCGACCCCGATGAGCAGTTGAATCTGGCGGTCAGCCAGAAGCAGATCGACGACCTGCTCGCCATCACCGAAATCAAGTCCGCTGATTTCAACCATGTGAAGGCCCTCGTCGAGGGCAAGGTTGACACCTACATGGGCTTCAAGTTTGTCCGCACCCAGCGGCTGCCCAAGTCCAGCACCGACGTCCGTCGCTGCTTCGCTTGGGTCAAGAGCGGCATGGCCTTGGGCGTCGGCATGGAGCCTGCGGCTCGCATCGCCGAGCGTCCCGACAAGAGCTTCAGCACCTATGTGTACATGAGCATGTGCCTCGGTGCCAGCCGCCTCGAAGAGAAGAAAGTCGTCCGCATCTTCTGTGACGAAACCCCCGACTAATCCCAAGGGCTGCCCTGACGGGTGGCCCTTGATTTTCGCGTATGCGGCAACCTAACCCGCGCCTCGTCACCACCCACAGGAGCCTTTTGTCATGGCAACCATTGATTCGACCCTCGTAGCCAACGCCGTCGCCACTCCCCGTGTTGCCTCTCCTGTCGCCATCTCTGGTGCACGAGTCCGGCATCAGAAGTGTGCGTTCGAAGTGACCGCTGCCCAGATGGTCAACGGCAACATCTTCCGGCTCGCCCGTCTGCCCAGCAACGCCCGCGTGTCGAGCATCAAGATCGGCAACGATGAACTGGACTCCCACGGCACGCCCACTGTGACGTTCGACGTCGGCGTCTATGACACGCTCGGCACGGACAAGGACAGCGACTGCTACGCCACTTCCTCGACGCAGCTTCAGAGCGCTGCGGCCCTGACTGAGCTTCGCTACGAGGCTGCGACGGCCAACGTGGACAAGGTTGAGAAGCAGCTTTGGGAAGACGCTGGCTACAGCGAGGATCCGGGTGGCATGTTGGACATCTGCCTCACCTTGGACGCTGCTGTGGCGACCGCTGCCGCTGGCACCCTCGCGTTCATCATCGAATACACCATCGACTGATCCCCCGGTTCGCTCTGTTTCTCCTTCGAGCCCTGCCCTTTCGCCCAGGGCGGGGCTTTTTTTTATTCTTTCTGCCGACTAAAAATGGAAAACAATATTCTTCTCATCCTTGCTGTGCTTGGTTTCCTTTTGGAGGCCGGTGTTCTTCTTGCTGGAGCCGTGTGGGCTGTTGGTCAGATCAAGGCTGTCAGCGAGAAGCTGCAAGCGACGATTGACCACCATTCATCCATCATCAGCAAGCTGGAAGTCGCCATCAGCCACCTGCATGATCGGGTCAACGGGCAGGGCGAAGACATCGCCCGCCTCGAAGGCGGGCGAAAATGAGCAACACGATCATCAAAATCTGCAACATCGCCCTGACGCTCACTGGCGAGCCGACGATCACTTCGCTCGCCGAGGCGTCCAAGTCCGCCCGTCTGTGCGACCTTCGTTTTGCGGATGTCCGCGATTCCGTGCTCCGTGCTCACCCTTGGAAATGCGCCATCAAACGGGCTTCACTCGCCCTCCTTGAGGACGCCCCGTCCTTCGGGTACGCGTATCAATTCCAACTGCCGACCGACTTCCTTCGCTTCGTTGACGCCGACGATTCTGCCATCGACTTCAAGCTCGAAGGTCGCAAGATTCTCACGGATTCCTCGACGTTCAAGATTCGCTACATCGAGCGGGTTGAAGAGGTCGGCCAGTTGGATGAGTTGTGCCGACAGGCGATTGCCGCCCGTCTCGCCCACGAGCTTTGTTTGGCGATCACCCGCAACGCGGAGCGGGCTAATATGCTCTGGGGATCGTATCGGGAAAAACTGGCAGAGGCTCGGTTCATCAGTGCCGTCGAGTCGCCCGGCGACACGATCAAAACCGAATCGTTCATCAACGCCCACTACGGGAATGACGAGGTCTACCGCAGAATCTCGCCGTCTGAATAATGAACAACACTTTTACCCAGACGAATTTCACGGGAGGCGAGATCAGCCCTCGTCTCCTTGGCCGTTCCGACATGGTGCGGTATCAGAACGGGGCCAAGACCGTTCAGAATTTCATTGGGCAGAAGCATGGCGGCTTGGATCGCCGCCCCGGCACCGTGTTCGTCGCCAAGACCAAGCACTCGGGCCTGAACGCTCCCGGCTTCGCCTGCTCCGTTGACGACGACCCGATTGTCACCTACGGCCCGGTGCAGAGCCAAGACGCCTACTGCAAGACGGCGGCATCGAATGCTGACGCTGGCGACACGGCCTTCGTCAATCCGACAAGGGCTCAGGGCGTCCCAAACGCCGTGGCGGCTACTGCCTCTGTTATTGCCGGACAGACTTCGAAGTATCTGCATTGCACCAACTTTTCGTTTTCGATTCCTGCCGATGCTTCGGTTGTCGGCATCGGTCTGACCGTGACGCGAAAAGCCTCTCTTTCAAGCACGATTTCCGACCATACGATCCAGATGATTAAGGCTGGCTCTCGCGTCGGCACCAACGCCCCGGCTGCGTTTACCTGGAGCTCTGTGGCTTTCACCGACGCGCCTTATGGCGGCGGTGCCGATCTTTGGGGCACCACTTGGACTCCGGCGGAAGTGAACGCCTCGACTTTTGGTATGGCAATTCGCGTTTCCTGTGCAACTTCCAGCGACACGGCTTCTGTTGACGCCGTGAAGATCACGGTCTACTACCGCACCGTCAGCATTCAGACGACCGAGGACGATCTGACCGAGCGAGGCAAGTGCCGCCTCATCCCTTTCCAATTTTCTGTCGAGCAGGCGTATGTCTTGGAGTTCGGCAACCTCTACGTGCGCGTGTTCACGCAGGACGGCCAGATCCTCTCTGGCGGCCTTCCCTACGAGATCGTGTCGCCGTACTCCGAGGATGAGCTTGACGACATCAAATACACGCAGTCGGCGGACGTCCTGTTCCTTTGCCATCCCAGCCATTCGCCACGGCAACTGATCCGCACCGCCGATGACAATTGGGCGTTTGCTCTCCATGACCAGAACGATGGCCCCTATGGCCCCATCAATACGGCCACAGACAAGCTCATGGCCGTGTCCTCGGTCACGCCCGGTTCTGTGACCCTCACGGCCTCCGGAGCCGGTTGGGGCGGCACTGGCCCGTTTGTTGCCTCCGATGCGGCGACGTCCACCCGTAAGGGGCTCGTGGTTCGCATCCTTGCCGCCACGGGAACGCTTTGGGGCTGGGGCGAGGTGACGGCCTTCTCGACGTCGTTTGTCGTCACTTTGAACCTCGTTTCCGCCCCGCTCAACACCACCGCCACGAAAAACTGGCGTCTTGGGCAATGGAGCGACACAGACGGCTGGCCCTACGTCCCTACGTTCCATCAGGAGCGGCTCTGGTTCGGAGGCAGCGACACGTACCCCCAGACCTTGTGGGCCTCTGAGGTGGGCGTTTTCGACAGCTACGAGCCGTCCGATCTGACGTCCGATGTTGTCGCTGATTCCAATGGCCTCAACTACACCATTGTCAGCAATCAGGTCAACACCGTCCGTTGGATGTTCTCCACGGCCAAAGGCATGATCGTCGGCGCCAGCGGTGCGGAGTTCATCGTCTCGGCGACCGGCCTCAATGGTGTCATCACGCCGGAGAGCGTGACAGCCCTGCCTCAGTCCTACAACGGGTCTTTGTCCACCGCTCGGCCCATCCAGATCAGCAATGCCATTCTTTTCATTCAGCGTCACGGCCGCAAAGTCCGCGACATGGTCTACAAGTTCGATCTTGACCAACATGCCACGAACGATCTGACCATCATGGCCGAGCATCTCGGGGAGAACCGCTTCAAAGAGATGGTCTACCAGACCGAGCCTTACTCTATCGCTTGGCTGATGGACGAGGACGGCGATCTCTTCAGCATGACTTACGACCGCGAGCAGGACGTCATCTCTTGGGCAACACACGTTATTGGCGGCGTCTACGACGTTACCACGGCTCGCGTCGAGTCCATCTGTGTGATCCAAGAGGATGATGAGGATCGCCTCTGGCTCGTGGTGAAGCGTGAGATCAACGGACGTTTAGAGCGGTACGTCGAGACTCTTCACGACTTTTTCGAGGCTCTTGAAGACGTTTCCCGCGATGCCTTCTTCGTCGATTCCGGCCTCACTTACGACGGCTGGAATTACGACAAGTGCGACCAGATGACGCTCGCTGACACTTCCGGTTGGGACTTCGACGACACCGGCACCATGACGGCGACGAATCACGCTCCATTCACCGCTGACTCCGTCGGCAAGTACTACCGGCTCGACGCTGATCCTGACGGCGACGACGAGACATGGATCGATGTTCTCGTCACCGGCTATACCAGCAGCACCGTGGTCAGCGTCAAGTTCAAGAACGACATCCCTACCTCGCTTCAGGACACCGCTGTCACCAACTGGGCTTTGCTCGCCACGGCGATTTCCGGCCTCGACCACCTTGAAGGCGAAGATGTTTCTCTTCTCGTTGATGGCGGCACCCATCCCGGAGCCACGGTCTCCGCAGGCGCGATCTCCTTGGAAAGCGGCGAGTTTCAGACCCGCGCCGCCGTCGTCCATGTCGGCCTCGATTACTCGGCTCACTTGGAAACCCTGCCGGTTTCTCCCGACAGTTTCGGCACTGATGTTCGCGGTCGCGTGAAGTCCATCTACAAAGCCTCGATCCGGTTCCACCGGACGATTGGCGGCGAGGTCGGGGCTGGGTCGGATAGTCTCGATCCCATCGCCAGCCGCAGCGGCGACACTCCCATGGGCAACCCGTCCGAGCTTTTCACCGGCACGAAGGCACTTCAGCTTGAAGGCCGCTACGCTTATGATGCCACGGTGTTTGTTCAGCAGAACGATCCTCTGCCGATGCAACTCCTGAGCATCTCCTATGAAGTCGATACTGATGCCGTTTGATCTCGTGCCGTTCGTCGCCGCAGACGTTGTTAATCTTCAGCCCTTTCAGAAGCATTGGGATGTCGCAGTTCGCGGCATCGCTGCTGCTCCCGGTGTTTCTTGGTCTGCCATTCTCGATGGGCGATGGGTCGGTGCTTGCGGACTGATCCCTATGTGGGCTGGCAGAGCACATGGCTGGGCCTTGTTTTCCGATAATGTCGGCGGGCCACTGATGCTTTCAATTACCCGCGCCGTGAGGGCTTGTCACGACATGGTGCTTGACGGCATTCTCAATCGCATAGAGACTACGGTCGTTTCGAGCTTTGAAGAAGGCCACCGCTGGGCTAGACTGCTGGGTATGACCGCCGAAGGCACCCTGCGCCGTTATGGCCCCGACGGCGAAGATCATGTGATGTATTCGAGGATCAATCATGTTCCCAACCCAACGGATGCTGGAACGCGGGCTGATTCAGTTCGAACCGTTCTCGGCCACGGCGATGGCGATTTACGCCGCCGCGAGTGCTGTTTCCGCAGGTATTGGCGCGATCAGTTCGATTCAATCCGGGCGGCGTGCGTCGAACATTGAAAAGCAGAATGCCGTCATTGCCGGTCAGCGTGCGTCCGCCGAGGCGAAGAAGCACCGCGAAGACACTATCCGCCGCCTCGGCACCACGCGGGCCGCGTTCGGTGCTTCCGGCGTGGACATGCTCGGCACTCCCGACGATGTGATGCGCGACAACGAACTGACCGCTGGCCGAGAGAACGCTCTGATCCTTTGGGGTGGCCTCGGCCAGAGCACCGACCATCTGAACCGCGCCAAGTCCGCTCGTGCTCAGGGCATCTCTGGCGGCATCGCTGGCTTCGGACAGATGGCTGGGTCGCTTTTGACTGCCGGGTATTCGTACAATCAGATGACCAATCCTCCGAGGGTTGACCTTGGTGGCGGCGGCTTCAACGGCCAGTTTTATCCCGGCGAACGACCATGAGTCAAATCCCTTCACTTTCATCTGTCGGCATGTCGGGCGAGATTCGCGTCCCCGACGCGCGTCTCTCTGATCCCGGCCCCAATGACACTGCGTCCGGCTTTGCCAAGGCCGGACAGCACATCTTTGGCGCTCTTGAGCAGATCGCCACACAGGCTGTCGCAAAAGAGGCTGAGTCTGAGTATTACGGCGCGATTGCCAAGTACGCCGAAAACTACACCGGCATTCTCGCTGAAGCCGAGAGCGGCAAATATCCGTCGCTGGTCGATCAGGCTGCGTTTGTTCGGACTCGTCTCGACGCGTCAAAAAAAGAGATTCTCTCTGGGGTTAAACATAAATCGACAGCCCGTAAGTTCGGCGACTACGCCACCATGTCCGCCGAAGAGAAGTCGGTCGCCTACATCACCGCCCAAGGCAAGAAGATCGCTGTTGACGCCAAGGCCAATGCTTCTCTTGCGATCACAAGGATGCATCAGTCCGGCGACTTGAAGGGCGCTATTGAGATGGGGAATTCTGCCGTTGCCAGCGGCACGCTCATGTCTGCCGAGTTCGAAGCCCTGCATTACACCCTTGAGCGTGGTCGCCAGAGCGATGAGATCCTCACTTTGGGTGACTACGATCCTGAGACCCTTCGCAAATCGACCTTCACGCACGCCGCTGACATTCAAAAGAAAGTTCTTGCTAATTACGATTTGAAGCGATGGACTAGTCAGAAGAACGCGACAATTCGTGAATCCATCGACGGCGCTCATTTCAAGGCGATTTCAGCCATCCCCAAGGCTGGCGGTGCGGCGGCGGTCAGGCTCTTGGAGACAGAGATTGCCCGCCTTGCCGATAACACCTCAATGACTCCCGAGGTCTTTCACTCCCTTACCACTTATGCGCTTGGCAAGGTTGCCGACCTTGCTGCTGCCGATCAGGCTGTCCGTGGCGTTTTCAGTAACGACGCGCTTGGCTATGAGCAGCACATGAGTCAGCCGTATGCCCGCCATGTTAGTCCTGAGTTCCAGAAGTTCCTTCTGGCTCACTACAGCGGCGGCCCCCAAGAGGCTACCCCTACCCAGTTGTTGCGGGAAGAGGCGATCCGAACATCTTTCGGCACCACTGAACCCCTCGTAAGAACCGTTGCTGACATTCTGCGAGAGGCTTCTGCTGCGGGAGGGAATACGCTCACTCGCAAGCAGGCCATTTCGCTTATGGGCTCCATGGGCCAGAGCGACAGTGCCGCTGAGAAGAAGGCCGATATGGCCGCATCGCATCGGGCTATGTTGAGTGGCGTCGAAGCCGGTTCCCATTTCCCGGTCGGCATTGACGATCCGTCTGCCAGCGCCAATGCCAACGCCGACATGGCCGAGGTTCTCGAAAGCGAGAGGTCTGCACAGACTGGCCTGCCGAGGGGTAGTCGAGATCTGCTCGCCGCCGCTGGCGGCGATCTTTGGAACTCAACAAAGACGGATGCTCCTGCTTACCATGCTCGTGTTCTTAAAAGCAAGACGTTTCAGGCTGCCGAACGGAGCCTGTTGAAGCTGGGGTGGGTCGCGCCTGATTTTGCAAAGTACCTGACCGGCGCATTGATGTCCGGATCGCCCGAATCGGCTCTCGATGCAGCCAAGGTTATTTCTGCGTTTACTGACAACAGCCCCCGGCAGTCCGCCGCCTTTGTCGAGCAGGTCGGGATGAAGAACATCAAGCTCGCTCGCCTTTTGATTGCCGACAATGGGAAAAACGTCAATGCCGTGCGTGACTCCGCAGCCAAAATCGAATGGATGAATAAAGAGGGAGTGACTATCGGCGATGGTAAGAACGCCAAGTCTGTGGCTGCCCATGCCCGCGAGATTTCCGCAGAAACTATCCCCCTTTACAAAGGGAACCTTCAAGCAAACGCCGATTTTGTGATGCAATTCGAGGCGTATGTCGCCAATCTTGGTGCATCGACTCCCGGGGTTGTCGAATCCGCAACGAATTACGCCAAGAGTTACGTTGAGCAGAATTACAAAGTTGTCGAGGGGACTGTGCATAAGCAGTCCCCTTGGCAAAACCGCCGCCAAGGCGACTGGAGCTACGGCAAAGACCTCTTGGTCATGTACAACCTTGCTTGGTCGCAAGGTGTCACCGATCTTGACGATACGGACATCGCCAAGCTCCTTTGGGACAACGGCGTTTCCCGCGAGGCGATGAAGTCTTCTTTTGTCAACGATGGTTACGTTCCCAAGAAAGTGGCCGCTGGGTCGCTCGGGGCGTTCACCGACGAGGCTCTTTTTTCCTACGACGACGTCAGCCGAAACGACTTGTTGTTTGCTGCCGTGATGAACGGTGTTTCCGCGAAGAATCCCGCTGGTGGTCAGGTTTTTCGGAAAGAAGATTTGAGCCATCCGATTGCCGTCAAGTGGCTGGAGGCCCGTTTTCAGGAATGGGACAAGAAGGGCCAATCGGCCATTTTACCGAGGACGCAGGATCAGATTTATAATGGTCATTCCGGAGAGATTACGAAGCACATGAGTTATCGTCGCGTTGGGAATAACCCTGAAGCCTATCACATTCTTTTGGGCAATCAGGCGATTCTCGGCCCCGACGGCTTTCCTGCCGTGGTCGTCATTAGGGACGGCCAAGACAGGATGCAGCGGCACCCCCAGCGTCCAGAGGCGAACGACTCGCTTGATCCGAGCTTTATGGAGCGCTGGCTCGGCGGCGGCATCAAATACCTCGGAGAGAGGGAGGAAGGGCACCGGAAAGCGCGTGCGCAAATGTTCGAGGAGAACGACAGGGCAGTGAAGTTACAGCGAGAGTTGGAGCGAGAACGGTTTAAGAAAAGTCCTGAGGGGCGGGAGAAAGCCGCTAAGGACGAGCAGGATGCCGAGCGAAATAAAGACGAAGAAAGCCGTGGGATCATCCGGAAAGAGTAAATGAACTATGTGAATCCGATGTCTGGCCCGCTGACTGCCCAGGACTTCGCGCCCCACGCGAGCTTCAACCAGTTTTCCTACGTTCCGAAAGGGCCGGGGAAGTTGTCTTTTTGGGGCGATCTCGTTCCCGCCGTGTTCGCCCGCGAGACTGCAATCGGTTCGTTCATGAACAGCGTTGAGCCTCCGGATCGCTATCCCGCCGATCCGAATTTTCAGTCCCACGCCTTCCTCGGCATTCCTGAAGGGACTTCCGTTTCAGATCTCGCCCGACAGATGGGCCTCACTGAGCGAGCCGCCGCTCGCCTGATTCAATCTCGCAGCATGATGGAGTTCCACTCTGTTGCTGCTGCGATTTCCCGCGAAAACAATGCCGCCAGTGTCGAGTCCCACTTCAGTTTTTGGTCGAACATGGCGGCTGGCCTCGCTACAGCCCCGTTTGATCCTCTGACTTATCTCCCCATCGGCGGCGCTGGAATCAAGGCGTTCCGGCTTGGTCAGAAGACGCTCTCTTCCGCGTTTGGTCATTTCGTCAAAAACGAGATGGGGCATGTCATCGTCCGTGGTGTCGCGGTTGGCGGTATTGCCATTACGATTAACGAGGGTCTTCTTCAGGCCAGCCAGTTGAACCGCACTGTTGAGGACAGTGTCCAGAATATCGTCGCCGGTGCCGCACTCAGCGGCGCATTGTCCGTTGTTCTTGCGGGCATTGGCGGCACTTGGCGGTACACCAAAAAAGCCTTCCTTGAAGACGTCCGCATCGGCTCCGTCAAAGACCATATTCTTCGTGACGCTCCCGCACCAAAGACCCCCCTTGGCGGTCTTGAATTCGTGGCTCACCTGAAAGACGGTCGCGTCATTTCCGACGTTGACGTCAAGAGTCTTCCTGAGCTTTATGCCAAGCACAAGATTGATCCGCTGAACGTCGCCGCCTCTGGTATCAAGACCGGCGTGTCGCCAGCGGGCCATGTCCCTACGCCCGCCAGTCCCGCTGGCGTTGTGACCGACCCTGCGTTGATTCAGAACCTGATCGCCGGTCGCAAAACCGGAATTGAATGGGCCTCCACCGAATACAGTGCCGACATCGCTAGTCGCCATGTTCAAGACACAATCGAACAGAGTCGCAAGGCCCCGGGCTACGACCGCGCCAAAGACAAGTTCCTTGAACGGCCCGAAGCGGAGCTTCGGCAAATTGTCGAGAAGGCGACTCCCAAGCGTCCCGGCCAGCCTGCTGCGGCCAGAGCCGCAATCGTTGACGCCGCAGTTACGAAGTGGGTTGCGGATCAGGCGAAGCGAATCAAGAAGGCTTACGCGATTGCCCATAGGGATTTCAACGCCAAGTACGCGGCGATGTCGCCTGCTCAGTTAGAGAGCTTCCTCCGTGACCGCGTGACGCGGTTTGGTGATGCGAACGCTTGGGTTCTCCTTCGGGATGCCGAGCTTACGGCTGCCGCACAGAAAGCCGGTACCGCGAGGGCCGCCTCCGTCCTTGACAAAATTCCTTCCTCTGAACTTCATCCGGGCATGGATTTCACGATTCACGGGCAGGGGTTCCGTGTGACCACCGACGGCCGCGTGGTGCCTGACGGACGTAGCCTTGCGAATCCCACCGGCTACGGTCATAAGGCTGTCGCTGCCGCCATGCAGGTTTTTGATAACCTCTCCGCTCACCCCACGCATGTGATTGATGTTGTCCGCGATGCTTGGGACAACCATTTCAGCCATGGCGACTTCGTTCTCGGCGAGAAGTTTCTTCGTGCCGATCTTGCCGCCAGCGGAAGTTCCCCTGCTGTGATCGACAAGCTTGTCTCCGAGATCATGCCTCACATGAAGGTGAAGCACGACACTCCCGAGCTTCGCTTCTATTCCGAGATTTACGCTGACCACGGCTCACTCAATTACACGGCCGGAAGAGAATATCTGTTGCAGGCGGCTGTCGATGTTCCCCATCACAGCAACTGGAACATCCGCCCGTCTCTTTTTGTCGGCCTGAACCGGCTCATTTCTCCGATCATCAGGATTGCCGCCGGAACGTCGCTTATTGCCAGAGACGTTATCAATAAGCTCGTTACTGTTCCCTCCCATTTTGCTTATCAATTGGTCGGCATGGCTCCCCCCGCCTCCGTTTCTGTGAGAGCCAATGTTCTTGAGAACATCGGCAGGGTCGTCTCTATCGCCATCTCCAACGACTGGACTCCTGTTTCGCATCTGATTGAGGCCGACGACTTCTACCGTCTCGTTGGTGAGATGGGGATCGATAAGGGCGTTGCCCCCGCCGCTCGCGGCCAGCTTCATCCGTTGGTCGCAAAGGCCGCTGACGCCGCGTACCTCAAGATGGATCAGGAGTTGTTCGAGGTCTACGGCAAGCACGCCACTGATGTTTTCAAGGACTTCAAGCATGAGAAGGGCTACTTCCCCACACACGCGATCCGTGAAAAGGTTGACACGGCCGCATTCATCGACGATGTGGCGAAGGACGTCATGGATCAGTGGGCTGCAAAGGGCGTCAAGGGCAAGACTTTGGATGAGGCGAGGCTGATCGCCATGGAGCTTCAGAACCGCTGGCTGACCACGGTGGTTGATCCCACTCAGCAGGGCGTGTCTTTCGACTTCACGACAAAATGGACGGACAAGCTGAAGGGCCACGGCCTCACTGATGTCGAGATCACGGCTTTGATGAAGAATGCTGATGACATCCATGGCCGTGCCGCCAAGGGCGAGATTTCTCGCGCCGAAGGCTCGGTCGAAATCCGAGAAGCGTTAGCCAAGCTTCGCACGTTTGGGCCGGACATGGATTACACCGTGACCCAGATGATGAGCGATTTGTTCACGAGCAATACCGGCTTCATGGCCGATGAACTTTCCATGCGTGGCTTCACCAAGAGCCGTAGCTTTGAGCTTTCTTCTTGGGTTCGCCAGAAATACCAAGACACGCATGTCATCAACGTGATTCGCCGGTACACCAAGCAGGCCGCCGCCGACATCGAGATCGCCCGCGCCTTTGGCGATCCGACCATGCGGAGCCAGTTCGCCATCATCCGCAACGACTTCCTTGCCATGATGGAGGGAAAGAGTCCTCACGAGCAGGCCAAGCTTGGCAAGGAAATGCGATTGACGATTGATCGTTTGGCAAAACTCCGCGACGATCTCCGTGGCGTCCTGAATGTTCCGTCTGATCCGAACCATTGGTACGGTCGCGGTCTTTCGCTCTTTCGCGGCCTCAACTACGTGGCGGCCAGCGGCATGTTCGCCATCTCGAATCTGTCCGACGCTTTTCAATATGCGACCTTGACGGGCATGAAGAAGCTCGTCTGGGATGGCTGGGTCAAGTACGTGACCTCTCCCGAGATGCGGGGGCTCAGCAACATTGAGGCTCGCGCGACTGGTGAGGGCCTGCAAGGGCTTACCGCCCATATGGTCAGCGAGATCCAAGACATCGTTCACGGCACGAACACCATCGGCCCTATCGAAAGGGCGGTCAAGGGTGGTGCCGAGTTTGCTTCTAAATGGAGCGGCATGGCTCCCATGGCCGACCTGATCGAGCGCGTCAACTTCATGGCCGGGCAGACATGGCTTTTGAACCTTGTTGAAAAGAAGGCGTCCGGCGGCAAAATCAGCGCGTCCGATGCGTTTTGGCTTGCGAGAATTGGCATTGGCGACGAGCAGGCCCGCCTGATGGCCGCCGAGAGCGCGTCTTGGATTCGTCGCGGTGGCGTGGTTGTCGCCAATACCGCTGCGTGGAATCCGTCTACGGCCATGCTTTTCCGCCACTCCATGAAGACGGCAGGCACTCTCAATAAAGTCCTTGCCGCCACCGGCGAGAAGCCGCTGTTCTTCTCTTCGAATATGGGCCGAAGCATGGCTCAGTTCAAATCGTTTTTGTTTGCCACCAGTACCAAGGTTCTCATGATGCGGTCGCAGAACATCGACGCGAAGATGTTCTCGACCAGTGTTGCGCAGATCGGCCTCGGCGTCCTCGCTTATGCCCTGAAGTGTGCTGCGACCAACAGGAAAATGAGCAACGATCCCGAGGAGCTTTTCAGGTACGGGATCGAAAACTCGGGTCTTGCCGCCGTCTTCTCAGAAGGTCTTAGCCCTGTGACGGCAGCACTGGACGCCATGGGCATCAATCCTCTGGGTCGTTCCGTCAAGTCCAGAGAGGTCAGCCCGCTCGAATCTCTCGAATCCCTGCTTGGCCCCAGTGCTGGATCTGTCGCTAAGATGTATCGCGGCGCCACGGGTCTCGGTAAAGCGTTGCTCTCCCAAGAGGCTGTTGATCCTTCCACGGTTCACGATCTTCGCCAACTCATGCCGTTCAACACGTTTTGGGGGATTCGTCAGGTTTTGGACATCTACGATCCTCCTACGTTTGGCCGCAAGCGAAAAGGGCCGGATAGTCTTCTCGACGATGGTTCGGAGCCTATCGCGCCGCCCAACACGCAGAGGTACAACTAACCATGAGCATTTCAGTTGAAACCAACAAAGTGCAGTATCGCGGCACCGGCGCCCAGACGGCGTTCCCGATCCCGTTCTACTTCCTTGACAACGCCCATATCCTCGTCGTTCTCTACGACGTTGATGCTGACACCGAAGTCACGAAGACCATCACGACTCATTACACCATCACGGGTGCCGGTGAGCAGGCTGGCGGCACGTTGACGATGCTCACCGCCCCGGCCGCCCATGAACTCCTGACCATCCTCCGCGACGTCCCGATTACGCAGTTGGTGGATTGGCGCGAGAACGAACTGTTCCAGGCAGGCAAGACTGAAGGCGCTCTCGACAAGATCACGATGATCCTTCAACAGCTTGATGAGTTGATGCGTCGTGGCATTATCCTGAAGACCACGTATTCCGGGGCTGCGGTTGACTTCCCTGCGGGCGGGTTTACCACGGTGTTCCCTGCTCGGATCACGGCGGCCGTCAGCCTCACTCTCCGCACGTTTACCTTCGAGGAGGTCGAGCCCGTGGCCGCTACCGGCTCATGGACGACGAAGTCGGGCGGCATCACCGGCACCGCCTCCGAGCTTGTTGTCGGCGACAGTTCCTCATGGACTGACGACATCCCGCTTTACACGAACATCTTTGTCCACGAGAATGAGGACGGCGATGAAACTTACTGCTTCCAGACCCCGTACCCGCTGAACTGATGACTGTCCCCGAGGAAACCCCGCGAGTTGTTCACACCAGCGACGGAACCACGCTGACTTGGGAGTTTCCCTATGAACTCATTGATGTTGACACCGACGCCAGCGATGGCGGCGACAACATTCACGTTTACGTCGAGGCTCCGCACGACGAAGAGCACGAGATTGCCGGGACGACGGACGAGAGCGTGGAACTCATCCGCAACGTGGACTACACGATTGATGTGGCGGCCCGGACGATCACTTTGGCTGCCGCCGTGGCCGTGGACTACGTGATCGCCATCGTCCGTGAGACCCGCAAGGATCAGGAGGTTGACTACCAAGACCTCGTGTCCTTCCTTCAGGACGGCTCGACCGAGTATCCCCTCGACAAGATCACGCACATCATGCAGGAGATGCTTGCTCGGGCTGACACTCTTTTGGTGAAGAACCGGGTATCGGATCCCCACTTAGAGCCCTCGTTTCGTCGCGTGGGCCTGAATTACCCGACGCGGATTGTGACTAATGTTGGGGCCGGGACGTATTCGCTTCGTCAGATTTTCTGGAGCCCCGACGACGAAGAGTTCATCGATGTCCCCTCCGGCTTTACAGTGACGGCGCAGGAATACAACCTCGACGCCTGTCTCGAAGCTGGCGATCAGGTGATCGTCCACATTTGGGAGAACACCGTTGGAGGCACGGCCTATCGCTTCATTGCGACGGGTGCGGGCCCCGAGATGACCACCACAACCACGACGACTACCACGACGACTACCACCACGACGACTACGACGACTACGACGACTACGACTACGACGACTACGACCACTACGACAACAACCGCCGCTCCCACGACGACCACCACTACGACTACGACAACTACGACTACATCCACGGCTCCACCGCCCACAATCTACGGTGACCTCTTCACCGGCTCAGACGGTGACGCCATTGACGAGCGGACATCCACTCCCGACACGGGCGAGACGGCGTTCGTCTGGAACGTCTGGTACGACCCGGACACTCTTGCGAAGATCGGGACGAACTCCGCTCGGAACAACGGCACGACTGGCATGAAGGAGTGGGCGGCTGGAAGCAAGACCGTCACTGCGGACATTGAATATGTTCAGGTGACGATGGTGGAGTGCGACAGTGCGGCCAAATGGAAGACGCTCCTTTGGACGTACCTCGACAACACCACCGCCCCGAACAACTACTACCTTTGCTCCGCTGGCCCTGAGCGAGTGACATTCTCTGCCGGTTACATCGAGATCGCCAAAAAGGTCGCTGGTACGTACACCCTGCTTTCCACGAACGGGTCTATTCCCGTCGTCAACGATGTGCTGAAGTTCCGGCACATCTCCAACGTGCTTTACTTCGACCTGAACGGTACCAACGTGTTCTCTGTCTCCGACAGCAGCCACACAGGTG